>OGGQ01002261.1_pt1 | contig 21630 bp, 27 predicted proteins | sample 1571191 | NCBI WGS metagenome assembly OGGQ01 (sample SAMEA2582061, study PRJEB24529) | metagenome | biome: Human gut stool | place: China | collected 2011
GCCCGGGACTACCGGGCGTGGGTGGCCGAGTTGCTGGAGAAGGAGGGTATGCGCCATGAGAGCTGACTTGGGACGCATCGTGGCTCAGACCATGACAAAGCCCGCCGGGGATCGCACCATTGAGGCTATCACCGGGGAGATCCTGGACGCCAAGCGGGCCGGGGGAGAGGCCATCCTCACCATTGGCCGGTGCCTCATCGAGGCAAAGGACATGCTGCCCCATGGGGAGTGGCTGCCCTGGCTCACCGAGCAAGTGGAGTTTTCCCCTCGTACTGCCCAGAACTTTATGCGCTTGGCGAGAGAGTGGTCAAATACGCAGACGCTTGCGGATTTGGGGGCCTCCAAGGCTTTGACGCTGCTGGCCCTACCGGCAGAAGAGCGGGAGCAGTTTATGGAGGACCACGATGTCATCGACATGAGTGCCCGCCAGTTGGAGCAGGCTATCAAGGATCGGGATGAGGCCCGCAAGGCCGCCGAGGCGGCCCAGGCGGAGGCTAGAACTGCCGAGCAGGCCCGGGCCAAGATGGCCGAGGATATGGCCCTGCTCAATGCCCGGTTGACCGGTGCGCGGGAAGATCGGGAGCAGGCCGTAGAGTCTGCAAAGAAACTGGAGACTGAGTTGGCCGAACTGAAAAACCGGCCGGTGGAGGTGGCTGTGGAGACGGTGGCCGACCCGGAGGCCCTGGAAAAGGCCCGGGCGGAAGCCATAGCCGAGATGCAGGCCAAGTTGGACAAGGCCAAGGAGCGGCAGAAAAAAGCCGAGGCGCAGGCCAAGGAGGCCCAGGCCGATCTGGCACAGGTCAAAACCCAGCTCCAGGAGTCTGAGCGGGCCCGGAAGAACGCGGTGCTGGCCTCCGACGAGGACATGGCCACCTTTCAGGTTCTTTTTCAGCAAGCCCAGGACCAGGCCAACAAAATGCGGGGGATACTCCTCAAGCTGCGGGGGCGGTCCGACCAAGCCGCCGCCCAAGGGGTGGAGAAGGCCCTGCGGGCCCTGGCCGAGGCCATTGGGAGGTGCGCGGAATGAGTAGCTGGTATGAGCAAGCCAAAGAGCGATTGGAAACGGAGTGTAAGACGGTCAAAGGGCAGAAGGAGCGGGCCATGAGTTCCGCCGTCCGGGACGCCCTGCTGGAGTTCTGCCGGCAGAACGAGGAGTTTGCCCAGGCCGTGGTCCAGGGCGGCAGCTTCCAGGGCTGCATGGCCGCCGTGGCCAAGGGGGTGGGCGGCTCCATCTCTGACCTGGAGGCCTACCGCAGGGCCGTAAGCTTCTACTTTGACGGGGCCAAGGTCAAGTTCCAGATGGTCATTGAGCTGGAACCGGCGGAGACAGAGCCGGATCGGGGCGGGCTGCTGCTGAACCTGTCCGACTTCTTCTAAGGGGGCGGACGGGATGAACTACACCGAACAAGAGCGGGAGATCCTCAACAACTGGCCCACTGTGACCCAGGAGGATCTGGTGCGGATGAACGACCTGTTCCAGCACTACCTGTTTTTCCGCCGGGTGAACACCATGGGGCTGGTGACCATGGACCTGAGGACCTCCTGCTGCGGGCACCGGGAGACCCGGCCCGTCCTGCCCCGCACCCAGACCCCGGAGCACCGGGAGTTGCTGGACCACCTAAAGCACAAGGAGCCTTGGACTTGCCCATGGTGCGGCCGCAGTGTGAGGGTCATGGATCTCAGCAGGGCGGGCAAGCGCAAGGCCCTGGCCCAGAGGGAGCTGACCGTGCTCCTCCACGCCCGAGGAGATGCCCTCTATGCCGACGCCCTGGTGCTGCGGAAAGACTATGAGGATGACGCCTCCCTCACTGCACCGCCCACCGCTTGGTGCTCCAGCGGCTACCGGTTTGTCAACGGGGAGGTGATGCAGTCGGACCACCAGGTATTTGAGGAAAAACCCGTGATTACCTACGAGCGGGACAAGCTGGGCCGCCGGAAGCTGGTCCAGGAGCCCTTCAAGCTGGGGAGTATCTCCTTCTACCAGCACGAGTCCTACTCCATCCTGAACCGGGAGGCCTTGGAGGGTCACCCCGTCTTCCGGTACTGCGGCTACTTTCACCACTGGCAGGCCCGGCCGGGCGGAGCCAAGGGGTATGCGTTTCGCTTCCACGACTTCATCTCCTACCTGACCGCCTACGCCATCTACCCCAGGCAGGTGGAGATGCTGGTCAAGAGCGGCCTGTACCAGCCCTTGGCCGACCTGATCGTTGACCGGAAGAAAAACGCGGCGGCCATGTGCTGGGAGGAGCCGGACCCCAGGAAGAGCTTTGGCCTCAACAAAGGGGAGCTGTCCTGGCTGATGGCCGTCCAGCCGCCCCTGGAGGTGCTGGCGGTGCGGAACTATGTACGTCAGCACTGGGGCAAGACCTGGGACCTGGCCTTCTGCTATGACTTTTTCAACCTGTGGGGCGTCCACCAAGCCCCCATGGAGGTGCTCCGGTTCCTGAAAAAATACCACCTGGACCCAGACCGCTTCCTGCGGTATCTGGACGGGGTGTTTGTTCAGAATGAGGAGTATTATGCCACCCTGTTTGAGGTATACCGGGACTATCTGGAGGCGGCCTACCAGCTTGGCTACTGCATGGAGCACAGCCGGGTGCTGTGGCCGGAGCAGCTCTACACCGCCCACGACAGGCTTACCGCGGAGCTGGCGGCCCGGTATACGGAGCTAAAAAGCAAGAAGGTCGCCATGGACGGGAAGAGCCGGAAGGCAAAGTATGAGTTTGAGCTGGACGGCCTGCGGATTATCTTCCCCCTGACGGCACAGGCCATCCAGCGGGAGGGGAAGGCTCTGGACCACTGCGTGGGCGGATACGCCCAGCGGCATATCCGAGGGGTGCTCACCATTCTGTTCCTGCGGCGCTCCCAAGCGCCAGGGGTGCCCTACGTGACCATCGAGATGGACGGGAATCGAATCCAGCAGATCCATGGGTACCGAAACGAGGTGGGCACCGGAGCCCAGAACCCCAGGGAGGTCCATAAGGAATTTTTGGACACCTGGCTGCGGTGGCTGCGGGCGGGAAGCAAGCGCAATGAGGACGGAACGCCCAAGCTGCCGAAGGTCAGGAAAAAGGCAAGCCATGAACCGGCCACCCGTACAGCTTGAGCTATGCGGAAGGAGAATTTTACATGATCATATACAAGTGTGGATTTCCGGAATGGGCGGAGGAGCCCCGGCCCTGCGAAAACCCCAACGAGGACCCGCCTGTGAGCTGTGATTCGTGCTCCTTTGGCTACGAGGAAGAGGAGGACTTTTAAGCGTAAAAAATCCCGCCCCGTTTGGGGCGGGATCGCGTCCGTTACAGCTCCTCCCAGTCCTCCAGGTCGGCGGCGGGCAGGTCGTTGGTCAGATTATCCCGGCCCAGATCGGTGTCCAGCAGGGAAGTAGTGGGGAAGGGCTTGGAGTGGAACACCTTCAAGTCGGCGCCCGACGTGCCGGGAATGATGGGATTGGCCTTGTGCTTGCCGTGTTTGGCCTTGCCCTGAATCTCAGGGACAGGGGACTGGGAGTTGTGAGGGCGTGTGTGGGTCCATTCCGGACGTGCCATGCCTTGCTTCGACATAAAATCACCTCAGAAGTAGCATTTCACCGGAGAAAAAGATGATGCATGGAGGAATTTACATGAAAACAAACATGCGCCGCATTTCCTTGCGTGTGACCGCCCAGACCCTTTACAACCTGGAGCGGCTGCGGAAGATGGGGGAACTGAAAAGCCTGGGCCGGGTGGTGGACAAGCTGACCCGGGAGAAAATGGTCGCCCTGCATGGGAACCATTTTCGTGAATCCACGAAAATGGAACCTCGGGCGGAGAAGGGAAGGGGGCGGCGGGACCGAAACCTGGCCCGGCTCACCGCCTACCGGAAGGCCCACGGCCGGGGGTGCCTGGCCGAGGTGGCGGCCCGGGCCGGGGCGCCGGTGACGGAGGAGTGCCTGCTGGGGGTGCTGACCGGCGGAGGGCAGCTTACGGCGGACCAGTGGCGGCAGGTGGGCCGGGCGCTGGACGGGCTGGAGGAGGGCGGCCATGAGTAAGGCCATTAAGCATATCAAGGCGGGACTTCTGCACATAGAGGTCATTGGGCGGATACCGGACCGGAAGCTCGGGACAAGAGGGAGGTCAGCACGCTCCAGACCTACCTCAGCGGCGCAGCAGTTTTACAATGATAAATGCTCCTGGAGGACACTGGAGCTGGTTCTGGCCGCCAGCTTTGGGAAGAGCGCCCTGGTTCTTACCTATACTTATGACGATGACCATTTACCACAGGATAAGAAAGCAGGGGAAAAGGCTTTCCAAAAGCATGTGCGGAAATTGAGAGCGGCCCGAAAGCTGCGGGGGGATGAACTCATCTATGTCTATACTACAGAGGGATTCCATGAAAAACGAAACAACGGACCGCTGGAGTCGGATGGATACCTGGAGGATCGGCGGATCCACCACCATGTGGTGATCAATTCCACGCAGGCCGATGATTTGGAAGAGATTCGTAGTCTGTGGAATGGTGGAGGGTATATCCGGGCGGAGCCGCTGGATGTTCATTATTACCGGGAATTGGCCAAGTATCTCACCAAAGAGGCCCGGGAATTTGGACGGCCAAAGCCAGGAGCCAGAATCTGGCGGGGTTCTAGAAACCTTAAAAGACCCGAAGTGGAGTATATCGAGATCTCCAGCGACAGCGTGACCTTGGCGCCGCCATACGGAGCCGTGGATTATGAGCAGTTCTCAGAAAAGAACCCATATGGCTTTGCAGATTGCATTGGTGCGAGATACCTTTTATTTCCAGAAAGAAGGCCGGAGAAGTATACATATGCCCAGCCCAGGACCCGAGAAAGACGAATATCTTAATAATTTTTTGTTCTTGAAACCATCCATAATAATCCGTTAGGGTACAGAGAAAGTGAGGGAAGCCATTGCAAAAGCAAATGGAAGCGTGTAAACTGATCGTAAGGAACGGACGCTATGTCTGTCCCAACTGCAAGCAGACGACCAACCAGAAGGCAGATGCCCAGACGGATGCCTCCAACCTGATCCTCTGGTGCCGCAGCTGCAAAGCAGAATATCGCGTGAATATCCAACGTGGCCAGTGCTTCGTGTTAAGCCGGTGCCGATGACTTCCCGAGTGGGGGAGCGTCGGCGCCGGCTTTTTTGTTTGCCCCGAGGTGATAGCCGGGAGCCAGAAGGCCGGAGCCGACCCAGGAAGGAGACAGCATGATCTCAGCCATCAGACTCCACCAGCTGGCAGCGCTCATCCAGGCGGGCCGGGAGGCCCAATTCTACAGCTGGCCGGAGTGGCAGACCGTCCGGGGGGATGTGCTCAGGCTGGACAAGCGGGAGTGCGTGCTCTGCCGGGAGCAGCGCCGCCGCTACCGGATCGTCCACCACGTCAAGCACCTGCGGGACCGGCCCGACCTGGCTCTGAGCATCACGGACCCGGAGACCGGAGAGCGGCAGCTCATCAGCGTGTGCAAGAACTGCCACGAGGCGCTCCACCCGGAGAGCCAGCGGCAATTTGCGCCGCGGCGGCCGCCGCTCACCGCCGAGCGCTGGGACTGACCCCCCCCGTCGGAAAAACGGGGTGGAGGCCGCAGCGGCTTAATCGGGTGGGTCATAGACATTTGCGGGAGGCTCGGGCGCATACGCGCGCCCCGGCTGTCCCAGGCCGAAAGGAGGGAAACCGTGGGCCGAACAAACGACGCCGCCGGGAAAAACTGGCGGCAGACCAAAGCGTTTCGCGGGCTGCGCCAGTCCATGCTGGACGACCTGACGGCCAGGGGACTGGTGGATCAGGCCTACACCGACAAGGTGGAGGAGTACATGGACTTCTGGGTCCAGCGCCAGAAGCTGGAGGCGGACATTGCCGCCCGGGGCGTGACCGTGCTGGACGCCAAGCGGGGGATGCCGGTGGAGAACCGCAGCGTTTCCCTGAGCGTACAGGTATCCCGGCAGATGCTGGCCATCTTCACCGCCCTGGGCCTGAAGGACGACGCCTGCGCCGCCCCTCCCCAGGGAGGTGACGACGATGAGCTGTGAGATCCCACCCGAGGTCCTGGAGTATATCCAGCTGGTGGAGTCGGGGAGCCCCCGGGCCTGCCCGGAGCAGCACGCCCTGGTGGCCCTGGTGCGCCGGGCCTTTGAGACGGAAGATCTCCAGGTGGAGACCGGCCGGCTGGAAAAGTACCTGGGGCTCCAGAAGTACTTTCCCTTCGCCCTGTTCCCCTGGGAGAAATTCCTGTTTACCCTCTGGAACTGCACCTACACCGCCCAGGGCCGCCCCCGTTGGAAGACGGTGCTGTGCATGGTGGGCCGGGGCGCGGGCAAGGACGGCTATATCGCCTTTGACTCGGCGTGTTCCATCTCGCCCTACAACCCGGTGGGGCACTACAACGTGGACATCTGCGCCATGAACGAGGACCAGGCCACCCAGCCCTCCAAAGACCTGGTGGAGGTGCTGGAGCTGCCCCGGTACGAGGCGAAACTGAACCGACACTACTACCACACCAAGGAGATCATCCAGGGCCGGAAAAACCGGGGCGTCATGAAGGGGCGCACCAACAACCCCAAGGGCCGGGACGGGATGCGCTCCGGCAAGACCATCTTCAACGAGGTCCACGCCTATGAGAACTACGACAACATCAAGGTATTCATCACCGGCCTTGGCAAGGTGGCCGACGCCCGCATCGGCTACTTCACCTCCAACGGGGAGGTGTCCGACGGTCCTCTGGACGACAAGCTGGCCCAGGCCAGACGCATCCTCTTCGAGGGGGAGGCGGACGGCGGGATGCTGCCCTTCATCTGCTGCCTCCAGAGCCGGGACCAGGTCCACGACCCGGCCAACTGGTACATGGCAAACCCGTCCCTGGCCTACCGCCCTTCGCTCCTTCAGGAGACGGAGGACGAATACCGGGACTGGCTGGAGCACCCGGAACAGAACGGGGACTTTCTGACCAAGCGCATGGGCCTGCGGGCCGGGCAGAAGGAAATATCCGTCACCGACTACGAGAAGGTGAAGGCCACCAACCGGCCCCTGCCTGACCTGCGGGGCTGGTCCTGTACAGTGGGGGTGGACTACGCGGAGCTGTCCGACTGGGCCGCCGTCAACCTCCATTTCCGGCGGGGGGCGGAGCGGTTTGACCTAAACCACGCCTGGATCTGCGCCCAGTCCAAGACCCTGCCCCGGGTGAAGGCCCCCTGGCGGGCCTGGGCGGAGGCGGGGCACTGCACGGTGGTGGAGGATGTCTCCATCCACCCGGACCTGCTGGCCGACTACATCCGCAAGGCCGGACAGCGGTATAACCTGAAGCTGCTGTGCATGGACCACTACCGCTGGACCCTGGTGTCGGAGAGTTTCCGAAAGATCGGCTTTGACGCCAACGACAAGAGCCGTGTAAAGCTGGTGCGGCCCAGCGACATCATGCAGGTGGAGCCGGTCATCCAGGAGTGCTTTGACCGGGGACTGTTCACCTGGGGGGACAACCCCTGCCTGCGTTGGGCGGTGAACAACACCAAGCGGGTGCGCAGCTCCAAAAAGCTGGGGGTGGACACCGGAAACTTTATCTATGCCAAGATCGAGGCCAAGAGCCGTAAGACCGACCCGTGGATGGCCCTGGTGGCCTCCATGGTGGGAGAGACCACCCTGGGCACCGGCCAGGTCCTGGACATGCCCCCCATGGGGGCCATCCAACTGTAAGGAGGTGACCAACACGGCATTCAGCTTTTTTCGCTTTCTCCAGCCCAAAAACGGAAAGGTGAGCACCCAGGAGGTGTCCTGCCGGGAGCTCTTTGAGGCGGCCCAGGAGTATCAGGTCCGGGAGCTGTGCTTCTGGGTCTGTGTCAACATGGTGGCAAACGCCATCGGCCGCTGCGAAGTGCGCACCTTCCGGGGCGGGAAGGAGATCCGGGAACGGGACTACTACCTGTGGAACGTATCTCCCAACGTAAACCAGACCTCCTCCGCCTTCTGGCACAAGCTGGTGGCCCGGCTCTACCAGGACAACGAGGCCCTCATTGTGCCCACCCTCACCCGGCCGGACGGCATGGACGCCCTGGTGGTGGCCGACGACTGGACCCAGCCGGAGGAGTGGCCCAGCCGCCAGAACGAGTACCGGAGTGTCCGGGCGGGGGAGTACACCTGGCAGTACCCCTTTTATGAGAGCGGCGTGCTCCACCTGAAGCTCCACCACAAGAACATGGAGCCGGTGATTGCAGGGCTTTACCAGTCCTACTGGCGGCTTATTTCAGCGGCCATGCGGCACTACGAGTGGGACCGGGGACAGCACTGGAAGGTCCACGTCAATCAGATGGCCAGCGGGGAGGACGGCTGGGAGACCAGGTTCCAGGCCATGATCGCCGCCCAGATCAAACCCTTCCTGGACAGCAACGGGGCCATCCTGCCCGAGTTTGACGGCTACGCCTATGAACGGGTCGGGGGAACGGGTACCGGCGACACCCGGGACATTAAGGCCCTTATAGAGGACATCTTTGACTTCACCGCCCGGGGCTTTCTCATCCCGGCGGTGCTGGTCAACGGCAAGATCGAGGGGACCCAGGACGCCAACACCCGATTTTTGACCAACTGCATCGACCCCCTGTGTGACCAGATCCAGGAGGAGATCACCCGCAAGCGGTACGGCTACAACGCCTGGAGGGCGGGGGACTACGTCCGGATGGACAGCTCCAGCATCCTCCACTTCGACATGTTTGCCAACGCCGCCAACGTGGAGAAGCTGGTGGGCTCGGCCGCCTTCTCCATCAACGATATCCTGCGGGCCGCCGGCCAGCCCACCATTGACGAGCCCTGGGCCGACGCCCACTTCCTGACCAAGAACATTGCCGACCTGGAAGCGGGGGCAAGACAACTGGATAACAGAAAGGAATGACACCATGAGAGAACGCATGTGGGAGCTCAAGCAGCGGGCCGAAGATCCCGGCACCCTGGAGCTCTACATCTACGGGGATGTGGAGGGGGACAGCTACGACTGGCGGCAGGATGAGATCATCCGCAGCGAGACCAGCGCCAACGCCTTCCGGGAGACCCTGGCCTCCTATCCCGACGTGCAGCAGATCGACCTGTACATCAACAGCTACGGCGGATCCGTCTTTGAGGGGACGGCCATCTATAACCAGCTCAAGCGCCACCCGGCCCGTAAGACGGTATATGTGGACGGCTTTGCCTGCTCTATCGCCTCGGTGATTGCCATGGCGGGGGACACGGTGGTAATGCCCCGCAACGCTCTGATGATGGTCCACAACATGTCGATGGGCGTGTGGGGCAACGCGGCGGAGCTGCGGAAGGCGGCCGACGACCTGGACGTCATCAACCAGGCGGGCCGGGCGGCCTATCTGGAAAAGGCCGGGGACAAGCTGAGCGAGGAAATGATCGCCCAGATGGAGGATGACGAGACGTGGCTGACCGCCCAGCAGTGCATCCAGTACGGCCTGGCGGACCAGTATGCCGAGCAGGACGCCGACATGAGCCGGGCCAGGGAGGTGCTCCAGAAGGCCAACCTCTCCCTGGAGCAGCGCATTGCCGTCCACAAGAGCCTGGCCGCTCAGCTGCGGCAGCTCACCGCCCCCGCCGTTCAGCCCCAAACTCCGCCCCCCGCATCGCAGCCCCATGTGAAAAACAGCGTCCTGGCGCTGTTTCAGAATTTTTGATTTTGAAAGGAGAACATCCAATGACCGCCATGGATATCCGTAATCGGGATGAAATTCGCGCCCTGATGCAGAAGGCCATCAAGGACGGCGACACGGAGGGCTTTTACCAGGCCTTTGACCAGATGCTCACCGCCATCCAGACCGACCTGCAGCAGAGCTATGAGGACCAGATGAACAACCTGCGCCAGGACCTGGACGCCCGTATCCTCACCGCCCGGGGCGTGCGCCAGCTGACCACCCAGGAGCGGGACTACTACCAGAAGGTCATCACCGCCATGAAGTCCTCCGACCCCAAGCAGGCCTTGACCAACGTGGATGTGGTGATGCCCGAGACCGTGATCGAGTCCGTCTTTGAGGACCTGCGGGCCAACCACCCTCTGCTCTCCGCCATCAACTTCATCCCCGCCACCGGCCGGGTGCGGATACTGGTCAATACCAACGGCCGCCAGGAGGCCCAGTGGGGCGACCTGTGCGACGAGATCGTCAAGGAACTGCTGGCCGGCTTCAAGGAGATCGACTCCGGCCTGATGAAGCTCACCGCCTTCCTGCCCGTGTGTAAGTCCTCCCTGGACCTGGGGCCTGAGTGGCTGGACCGCTTTGTCCGGGAGGTGTTGTACGAGGCCCTGGCAGCAGGTCTGGAGGTGGGCATTGCAGTGGGTACCGGCAACAAGATGCCCATCGGCATGAACCGGCAGGTAGGGGACGGCGTCACCGTCAAGGGCGGCGTCTATCCCGAAAAGGCCAAGATCTCCGTCACCGACCTGTCTCCCGACACGGTGGGCAACCTGCTCAGCCTGCTGGCGGTGGACCCCAACGGCAAAAGCCGTACTGTCCGGGATGTGCTCTTCCTGGTCAACCCCCAGGACTACTACCAGAAGGTCATGCCCGCCACCACCGTCATGGCCCCCGACGGTACCTACCGCAACGATGTGATGCCCTACCCCATGCAGGTCATTCCCTGCGGCGCTCTGGATCGCGGCTGTGCCATTCTGGGCCTGGGCTACCGGTATTTCGCTGCTGCCGGTACCGACAAGGCCGGACGCATCGAGTACTCCGACCACTATCAGTTCCTGGAGGACAATCGGGTCTACCTCATCAAGGCCTACGCCAACGGCCAGGCCAAGGACGACAACGCATTTCTCTACCTGGACATCTCCGGCCTGCGGCCCGCCGTGTGGAAGGTGGAGCAGGTCACCGCCCCCGCCGCCACCACCAACGCCCAGCTGGCCGGCCTGAAGATCGGCGCGCTGACCCTGGCCCCTGAGTTTGCCGGCGCCACCACCTCCTATACCGCCGCCACCACCAACGCCACCAATGTGATCACCGCCGTCCCCGCCGACGCCGGCGCGGAGATCGAGATCCTGGTGGATCCCCCCGTGGCGGAGGAGTATGAGATCGACAACGGCACCGCCGTGACCTGGGAGGCTGGTGAGACGACCCTGACCATCAACGTGACGGCCGCCGACGGCACCACCACCAAGGCCTACACCGTCACCGTGACCAAGTCCTGATGGCGGCGGACAGAGCCGCCCTGCCTGACGGCTTGCTGTCCGACGTGAAAAACTGGCTGGATATTACCTGGGACGATGACGCCACGGACGCCAAGGTATCCGGGCTCATCGCTTCGGGGATGGCCTACCTGGACGGCAAGCTGGGGGAGCAGGGGGATTACACCCGGGACGGCCTGCCCCGGACCCTGCTGATGGAGTATGTCCGCTATGCCAGGGACAGCGCCCTGGGCGTGTTTGAGACCAATTACCGATCCATGCTGCTGGACATGCAGAACGGGAGGAGGGTGAGCGCCTTTGAGCTGGAAAGCGCCGTACCGGCCCAAGGGTGAGATCACCCAAGGCTACAACGACGGGGTGGTGACGGTCTACGCCGTCACCGACGCCGGGCCGCCCGGCGGCCTGCCGGTGGAGAAGCTTGTGAAAAAGGCGGTGCTCCGGTATGAGGAGCGCCGCCTGGGCCTACAGCGGTATTACCAGGGGAAGCAGAACCAGGTGGAGGTGGAGCGGGTCCTGCGCACGCCCCGGCGCAAGGGCGTGAGCAGCCAGGACCTGGCGGTCACCGAGGACGGGCAGCAGTACCGGATCGACCTAGTGCAGAGCGCCGCCGACGTCTACCCGCCCAGTATGGACCTGACCCTCACCCGGATTGCGCAGGACTATGATGTGTCCAACTTGGACACGGGGAAGGGGGGAGAGGATGGCCTGGAGTGATACCATTATAGCAGCTCACCTGGAGGTCACCACAGCGGTGAGCCATGCAAAGCGGCTGAAATCCCAGCGTTACTTTGTATGGCAGGAGGATGGGGCCAACGACCTGGCCGCCGGAAATGTCCACGTGGAGCGGGCTGTCCAAGGTACCACAGATCTCTTTACCAAGCAGGAGTTTGACCCCTGGGCAGATCAGCTGGGCGAGTCCTTCAGCCGTCATGGAGTGGCCTGGTATCTTAACGGTGTGGACTATGAGGAGGACACAGGATTTTTCCATTATGAGTGGGTGTGGGAGGTGGTCTGATGGCGCGGATCAATTTCAAGGGGCTGGAGGAATATGAGAAGAAGCTCTCCCTACTGGCCCGGAATACGGAGAAAATCTGCGGTGCGGCCATCTACGAGGGGGCCAGCATCGTGGCCGATGAGATCAAAGCCGGCATCCGATCCCTTCCTCAAAAGACTGGCGTCACCAAAAAAGGACTGGAGGAAGGATTCGGCATTTCCGAGTTGCAGGAGGACAACGGATATTACAATGTGAAGCTTGGCTTCGAGGGATACAACGACAACGGGACCCCCAATGTGATGATGGCACGCATCATGGAGGGCGGTACCTCGAAGGTACCAAAGCATCCCTTTGTCCGTCCGGCGGTGAACCGGGCGAAGGCCGCGGCCCAGGACAAAATGGCCGCCGTCTTGGATGAAGAGATCGAAAAACGAATGAAATGAAGGGAGCGAGACTATGGCAACCATCGGACTGAGCAAGCCCTATTTTGCCAAGTACAGCAATACCGGCAGCACGGTGACCTATTCCGACGGGGCGCTGCTGGGGAAATACACCGAGCTGTCCATTGAGCTGGACGACCAGGATGCAAACAACCTGTATGCGGACAACGAGGTAGCAGAGAGTGACAGCCAGTTCTCGGGGGGCACCGCCACCATTACCACGGACGACCTGCGGCCTGACGCCATGGTGGCGTCTCTGGGCGTCAAGGAGGAGGCCATCACCAGCGAGGACATCACCACCGAGACCCCCAAGTGGTATGTCTTTGATGACGACCAGGAGATCCCCTATGGAGGCCTGGGCGGCATCATCAAGAAGAAGGTGGACGGGGCCATCAAGTGGGCGGCCTTCATCCTCAATAAGATCCAGTTTCGGACCCCTGGCTTTGCCTTCACCACCCAGGGGGAGGCCATCGAATGGCAGACCCAGGAGCTGGTAGCCGCCATCCTGCGCAGCGACGCCCAGAAGCACCCCTGGTTCCGTATGAGCTCTTTCATGGATAGCGAGGCGGACGCGGAGGCCGCCGTGAAGCAGTATCTGAATATTGTGGAGGAGAGCACATGAGGACGGCGAAGCTGGAGCTGAACGGGCAGGAGCGGCTGCTGTGCTTCTCCGCCCGGGTGGTGCGCAGCTGCACAGAGCGGTATGGGGATGTGACGGAGATCGACTCCGCTCTGTCTGAGAGGGGGGTCAAGGGGTTCGACGAGGCCCTGTGGCTCCTGTCTGAAATGATGGCGGCCGGTGACCGGTACGCCAAGCTGAACGGATTGGAGAACCCGCCTCCCCTCGGGGTGGAGGAGCTGCTGGACCTGTGTGATCTCGACGATTTTGGAAACCTGCGGGGGAAGATTGCGGAGACGATCACCAGCGGTCGCAAGACCACCGTGGAGGTCGAGCCCTCAAAAAACGCAGAAACCACTCAGGGCGGTTGAGCCCTGAGTGGTATATCTGGTATGGACTGCGGGTCGGTCTGAGCTATGACCAGGCCAATGATATTCCACTTGGGGAACTGCTGGACTACGTGGCCATCGAGCAAGTCAAACATGAGGGTGCCAAACTCAAGGAAGTGTGGGCCACCCCAGAGGATGAATTTTTTGATCTGCTGAAGCGGAGGTGATAGCATGTCGGTCGATATTGGCCCACGGATTGGGATCGACGGGGAAAAGGAGTTCCGGAATGAGCTGAACAATATCAGTCAACAGGTGCGCACCTTAGGCAGCGAAATGAAAGCAGTTACCTCTGCCTTTGATGCCAATGACCAAAGTCAGGAAAAGCTGACGCAGCAGTCCCAGGTTCTTACCAAACAAATCGAAGCGCAGGAACACAAATTGGAGCTGCTTCAAAAAGGATTGGATGCCTCTGCCCAGAAGTATGGAGAAAGTGACACAAAAACCATGAAGTGGGCTCAAGCAGTCAATAATGCCACGGCAGACCTCAATAAGATGCGTCAGGAGCTGGATCGCACAGAATCTGAGATGGATGGATTCGGGGACTCTATAAGCAAGTTAAGCGCGGCCACGGTGGCCATTGGAAATCTGGCATCCAGCGCCATTCAGTCTGCTGTCAGCGCGGTGGGTGATTTGATCGGGGCTTTTATCAACCTGGATGAGAGCACGGAAGAGTACCGGCGCGCCCAGGGACGCCTGATGACGGCATTTGAGGCGGCAGGATACGATGCAGATACTGCTCAACAGGCTTTTGACGGATTTTATCGCGTTTTGGGAGATACGGACACAGCGACCGAAGCGTCTCAGCTCCTTGCAAAGTTGGCCAAGAACACGGAGGACGTTGGGGAATGGACCCGGATCGCCGCTGGGGTGTCCGGTACGTTTGGCGACTCTCTCCCTATTGAGGGGTTGATCGAGGCCAGCAATGAGACGGCCAAGGTCGGAGAGGTTACTGGAGCTCTGGCCGACGCCCTGAACTGGGCCGGCATCTCCGAAGAAAAGTTCAACGAGAAGCTGGCCGCCTGCGGCTCCGAGTCTGAGCGCAACCAGCTTATCATGGATACCCTGTCCGGGACCTACGATGAAGCGGCTGATGCGTTTTACAAAAACAATGAAGCGCTTATCCAAGCAAGGGATAATCAAAATCTTCTCTCAAATTCACTTTCTGGCCTCGGCGAGGCAATAGGAAACATCAAAAATAAGTTGATGGCAGATATGCTTCCGACCATCTTTCGCCTCTCTGAGGCATTGAGTGGCCTGCTCAATGGAGACATGAGCCTGGGAGACTTTGCGGGGCAGGTCGCAGGCGTGGCCGGGGAACTGGTCGGCGGACTTGTTTCGGGCATTCAAGGAGCGCTCCCCAGAATCCAGGAAGCAGCTTTGGCTATGATCGGTTATTTATCCGAAACGTTAGCGGACAATTTGCCCGCATTGATCGAAAACGGGCTGGAGACAGTGAGCGCGTTTGCCGCCTCGCTGCGGGAAAACGCCGGGCTTGTGGTGGATGGGGCCATTGAGCTGGCAAAATCCCTCGCTCAAGGGCTGGCGGACAGCATTCCCACGATCATCGAGAACGTGCCGGAGATCGTATCCAGCATTGCCAATACGATCAACGACAATGCCCCTAAAATTTTTCAGGCGGCGGTGGAGATCATCGGTACGTTGGTAAAAGGATTGATCGACTCGATCCCCACGATCATCGCCAACCTCCCAAAAATCATCAGCGCGATTGTAGATACGATTATGGCATTTAACTGGCTGAATTTGGGCGGGAATATTATTCGTGGAATTGGGAATGGGATTAAATCGCTGGCCGGATTTCTCAAACAGATAACACAAGAGACGTTCTCTGGCGCATTGCAGCTAATAAAAGGTCTCCCATCTCAGGCTTTGCAATGGGGAAAAGACCTTATTACCAATTTTGTGAAGGGCATTACAGGGAGCATAGGAAAGGTAGTCAATGCAGTCAAAAATGTTGCTGCCACTGTGGCTGACTTTATCGGCTTTTCTGAGCCGGAAAAGGGGCCGTTGTCTGATTTCCACACCTATGCTCCAGATATGATGAAGCTGTATTCCCAGGGTATTAAGGATAATCTCTGGCGCATGACGGACGCCATGAACCATGTAGCGACTCAGATGCAGCGGGCCATTCCCATTCCCCAGATCAGCGCGCCGGTCCCGGCTGTGGCTGGCGGCGTATCCGGCTCCGGGACTCTGGCGGGTACCTATGTGCTGGAGGTGCCCCTGTACATCAATGGCAAGGAGCTGTACCGGGCCACCATCGGGGACCTAGTGACGGCGCTGAACAACAACGCAAGGGCCGCGGGGAGGTGAGAAGATGCTGCCCAAGCTCATCATCAATGGCGCGGACTTTACCGGCCTGCTGGCCAGGGACGGGTTGGTCCAGAAGGACATCTTCCGCCAGTCCCGGACCATTGTCACGCTGGACGGCGTGGAGCACCGGACTCAGATCATAAAACGGCAGGTGGACGTCACCCTGGTCAAAACCAGGTTGGAGCGGCTGATGGACCTGACGGCAGCCATCACCCAGCCCTCGTCCGTGACATACATCGACCGGCGGCGGGGTGAGATGACAGGCACCTTTTGGGTGGAGGGCCTGTCCAGTCAGGACAACGTGGTAGATGCCGGTGTGGACTACGTGGACGGGATCTCCTTTACCCTGATTGAGAGGTGAGCAGATGCAGGAAACCAGTGCGCTGCACAAAGAAATATTTGCGGCCCCAGGGCACTATGCGGAGCATAAGGTGCTGGTGGCCGGGGTGGAGTATGGTTCGGAGGATTTGGTTTCCATTTCCTCCTCGGGAGGGCTGTTTGACACCTTCGGCGTGGGCAACTGTGCCGCCCGCCAGCTTGACATATCCCTCCTGCCGAAAGGAGAGATCCCGAGGCAGGCCAAACTGCAGGTGTTCACCCGCCTGGTGCTGGGGATTCAAACCTCGGAGTGGCTGCCCAAGGGAGAGTTTTTTATCTCCACCCGAGATCTGAACAAACGCTCCGGCGTGCTGTCTATCACGGCGTATGACGCCATGCTCAAAGGGGAGGATATCTGGCTCACAGCGGACTATGACACCCAGAGCTGGCCCATGGACCAGAGCAAGGCAGTGGCCGACATTGCGGCGCGGATGGGAGTGGAGGTGGATAGCCGGACGGTACTCTCCACAAAATTCCCGGTGGCCTACCCGGTGGACGAGAACGGAGATCTCACCATGCGGGAGGTGCTGGGGTATATCGCTGTCTCCAACGCCGGAAACTGGACAGTCACGGACCAGGGAAGGCTGCGGCTGGTGCCGCTGGCAGATCTGACGCAGGAACCCTATCCCCTCGGGGCCCAGGCGGCTGACCTGGAGACGGGAGAGCCCCAGGCCCCTGTCAGCCGGGTCAACCTGACGGTGGACAGCGAGCACTACTATACGGCCGGAGACGATACCGGCCGGACGCTGGAGCTCACCTGCCCCTGGGGCTCTCAGGCCATGGCGGAGCACATCCTGGCTGCGGTGAAAGACTGCCGCTATACGCCTTTTTCGGCCTCAGACGCCCTGCTGGACCCGGCGGTGGAGCTGGGAGATGCCGTATCGGTGGGGGACATCAGCTCTGTCATCATATCGGCCGAGATCTCGTTTGATCTGGTTTGCGCGCCGTCGATCTCTGCCCCCGATGCGGATGAAATCGACGAGGAATACCCATATAAATCCAGGCAGCAGCGGGAAATTGAGCGCTCCCTGGCCAAAACCCGGGCGCTGATCGCCAAGTCCTCGGAGGAGATCCTGCTGAAAGTAGAAGACGAGCTGGATGGTTTATCCTCCGGCATCGACGTCAAGCTGGGCAGCATCACCAGCCAGGTAACGGGGTTGAGCGGCCGGGTCACGACGGTGGAGCAGACCGCCCAGAGCCTGACCGCGTCCATCCAGGCGGTAAATGGAGAGGTGACCGCCCTGTCTCTTACCCTGGATGGGCTGACAGTGACGACGGCCGGAGGGGTCACCAAGATCAAAGGGTCGGTCATCGAGACTGGAAGCCTGGTGCTGACCGGCTCCATCTCCTGGGGCGATCTGGACAGCGGTGTGCAAAGCGACATCAACAGCGCGCTGGATCGGGCGGACGAGGCCTATGAGTTGGCGGACAGCATCCAGCTCCCCAGCTATATCCGCCAGACCTACATCAGCTCCACGGAGATCCGCAGCCCGGAGATCACCGGCGGCACCCTGACCGGCGGCCGGGTGGTCGGCGGGAGCTTTCACGATCTGGAGGAAAACTGTGAATTTTACATGGAGTCAAGCGGCGGCACGGGGAGCTTGTACAACACGGCGCGCTTTTCCTCGGCAGCCGGGGGAACCATCATTGCCTTTACCGGGCGCATTACGTCCTACACCGGCACCAGCTACTGCACCATCAGTTCCTCCTACGAACTCCGGCCCAGCGGAACGTGGGACTTTTCGGACGCGGATGTGTCCGGCCTCTATCTGACCTTTGCATAAGGAGGGGAGCCCATGGCAACGTTTTCCGCGGGATTTTCCAGCGTGACCCAGACCACGGCCGTGTTTCAGGCCACGTTTTCCGGCGGCGACGCCGGATATGGCGGTTGGCGCTACGTGGAGCTGGTGATTACCGGAGACGACACCTATCTGATCACCAGCCAAAAGGCAGGCGGCGGGACCTCCACCTTTTATAAAAAGATCACCGGCTTGTCTCCCAGTTCCTCCTATCGATGGACGGCTACCCTGGGATATGAGTCGGGGAGTGGGATCCAATGGCTGACCTTGACAGACAGCGGGATCTTATACACGGAATCGGCCGGCCTTGGGATTCAGCCGTGGTTCTGGACCAAGTCCAATGGCGAGGCCACCACCGTGATGACGCAGGACGCATACGACGTGCTGTGGGGCAGACTGCCCGCCAGTGAGTTCTCCCACTATGTTTGGAACGACCTGGTCGATAAGGTGTATGAGATGAGGCGGGCCAAAGGATATTCCTGGGACACGGCCTCCGGCCGTTACCCTTCGTATTCGGGATGCAAGCTGTATGCGGGTGATGTTCTGTCCGCAAAGATCTTCAACGGGGTCAAGTATAACGTGGGCACCATCAACCCCACATTTTCCGACGTGCAGTCCGGGGATCGTATCTACGGCCAGTATTTTACCATCCTGACAGACCGGCTGAATGAAATTATCAATGGAGAGGTATAAGCATGGACAACGTAGCAGAGAGAATCAATAAGGCATTTATTGCGCTCTCCCGGATTTATGTGTCGGGAGATGCGGTAGACCTCATGGCGGAGGTTCGAAAGGAGCTGCGGGCAGCGTATCAGCTGGCGAAAGAATGCCAAACGGAGGAGCCCAAAGAGGCGGAGGAAAGATGCACAAAATCATACACGTGACGTCCTGTGCCCACCTGGGGTGAAAAGACCTACAAAAGGAGTTGTGCAGATGATAAGATTTAGCAACTGGATCATTTCCCCCCAGCGGGAAGTCATTGCCCGGCAGCATGACAACCTGACCGGCCGGTTGGAGGTGCTGGGGGACCTGCCGGAGGGGTGGATATGGGACATGCTGGTTCGGGTGGGCCATTACAGGGATGTGCTGTCTTTGACCCCCTGTGATGGGGGCGTGGGCATAGATCTGAGCGCGGAGATGTTGTGTGTGGGCGGCTCCTACACCATGCAGCTGCGGGGGACCCAGGGGGAACTGGTGCGGCACACCAACCAGGTCACCGTCTACATCCCGGCCTCTCTCTCCGGAGACGAATGGTGGCCGGAACTGCCCAGCGAGTTTTCTCAGGCGGAGCAGCGGGTGCGGCAGTGTGTGGAGCAGGCAACCCAGGAGGCAAACCGTGCAGAGAGCGGGGCGGATGCGGCACAGAAGGGTGCTGAGGCGGCCAAGGGGGCAGCCAATCAGGCGGAACAATCCGCTGTGGCTGCCCAGGAAGCCAACAAGGGCAGTGAAGCGGCGGCCGATCAGGCAAAGCAGTCTGCCGACCAGGCAGCCCAGAAGGCAGCAGCCGCTAAGGAAACTGCCTGGGTGGCCCAGGAAGCGGCCCGACTTGCAGGCCAGTCTGCCGCGGCAGCCCAGGCGGCCAGGGATGGGAGCGAAGCAGCAGCAAGCCGGGCAGGGCAGTCCGCCGACCAGGCAGCCCAGAAAGCAGATGCCGCCGCCAGCTCTGCCTCAGACGCCAAAAAAGCCCAGCAAGCCGTGGAGAACATGACCGCATCGGCGGAAACCCTAGCCCCAGATGCGCAGGCCAGCGTCACCAAAACCACCGAGAATGACGTGGTGAATCTGAAATTTGGCATTCCCCAAGGTCAGCCGGGACAAAACGGCGGATATTATTGTCCCTCCGTCTCAGAGGACGGTGAGCTTAGTTGGGCCCCCAGCCAGGAAACCATGCCCGCTGTGCCACAGAAGAACATCAAAGGACCCCCGGGCCAGGACGCGCCCCAGATCGACGACAGCCGGGTGAGCAGCGCAACTCCCTGGAGCAGCCGGCAGATCGTGGACACCCTGGCCCCGGAGTTTGAGACCAGCGGCCCAGTGGTCACATGCACCCCCGTGGCGGGGTATCCACTCCACGTGGTCAGTCAGATTACGCCGGTGCAGGAGGGGGAGGGAGACCCGTCCCCTGATAATGTGCGGCCTATTAGTGGGTTGGATGCGGCGAATTTGTGGGCCGGTGGCGAGAATCTGATCAATATGGAATCGGATTTTATTATTCCGCAATCTATATATGCCTATACAGCGCGACCAGACACACAGTTTGCTCAGGCAATCCTTAGCCTCCCAAGGGGAAAAAATTTAGTGCTTAGCTGGACTACGGTTGGGGGCACTACGGACCAATCTTACGACCGCATTGCGTGTTATCAAGATGGCACAGTAAAATTCAACATATATAACGGGAAATTTTTTACCATTCCGTTTGACTATAATCCGCAATATCTGATTTGCTATGCTGGAACTAACAAAACCCAAGACGCCGTCTGGTCTGATTTTATGTGTGCAGAAATACAAAAGCCGTACACTCCCTACAACCCCGCCTCCAAAACCATCACCCTCCCATTCGGGCAGACAGTCTACGGTGGGGATCTAGACTGGACTACTGGTGTGCTGACGGTGGAATGGGCCTCTGTGGTTTTGACGGGAAACGAAAATTGGGTGCAAACAGAGTATATAGTATTAGTTGATGCTACAAATCGTCCGGCAAACCCGAACCCCGGAATTGGGTATTGCTCTCATTTTCCTTTTGCGTACAACTACAATGGGGACAATATTTTTATCACGAGAAGCATTGTATATCTTGGGACCCAATTATCTGCAAAATATACAATTGACGAATGGAAATCCTACCTTGCCGCCCAGTATGCCGCAGGCACTCCTGTTACCATTACCTACCAACTAGCCACCCCGGAGCCTTTCGCCGTCACCCCGCAGGAAGTCCTGGCACTGTCCGGCACCAACACGATCTACACCGACACCGGCGACACAACCGTCTCTGGCCGGGAGGACCCCCTCACAGTGATCCAGCGATTGAGCGAGCGCATTGCCGCGTTGGAGTTTAACATGAACCTATTATCTGATTACCAGAGAGGAGACATGACATGAGCAGTATTTACGGCAGTCCCATCCAGATCAGCGGCGTGCCCTGTGGGCTGGTGACCCGGGGCGTCAGCAACGGGCGGTATCTGGCGGTGTTCGAGCGGGAGTTTGCCTCCCTGGAGGACATTGAGGCCATTCCCTGGGATAAGCCCTCCATTGCAGGGGAGTGTATCCTGCCCGCAGGCTACGGTTTTACCGTGGCCGACATCCACTACCGCGCCAATACCCGCAGCTACATTGTGGAGCTCCAGGTGGCCCAGCAGTACTTGGGAGATGTGGCAGGTTATGAGGCCCAGGTGACAGAGCTGGAGAGCCAGGTAAGCCAGCAGCAGGCCGCTATTCAGGAGCAGGCGGGCACCATCCAGGCCCAGGCCGCCGCGCTGGAGGAGAAGGATGCTACCATCCAGAGTCAGCAGGAGACCATTGAGG
>OGGQ01002266.1_pt1 | contig 21622 bp, 17 predicted proteins | sample 1571191 | NCBI WGS metagenome assembly OGGQ01 (sample SAMEA2582061, study PRJEB24529) | metagenome | biome: Human gut stool | place: China | collected 2011
CGGCACGGCGTATGAAGGAAATACCCCTCCATCCCCTTAGCGTCGCCGCCCTTTTGCCTCCAAAGCATCGGTTCCACGCCCTCAAACCTGCCCTGCGCGACAGTTTTCGGCACGGCTATATTCGGAAACGTTTCTTGCAGCGCAGAGCAGGAAGTTCCCTCATACAGCACTGCCTTTTGCAGATCGCTGTATGCTTCGACTGCCGTCCCCGGCTGTACAGGGAGCCCATAATGCCGCAGAGCCGCATAAAACGCACCCGTCTGGTATTCAGCGTATTTCTGTGCCCAAAAACGCACAGCGCCATCCTCCAGAGAACGCCGCTCATCCACCGCCCCCGTTCGGTCCACCTTGAGTGTCTGGCCAAGCCCCTGACATTCAGGACATGCCCCTTCTTTGGTGTTATAGGAAAACTGCGTGCGCGTCAGCTTATCCATGCGTTTGCCGCATACACAGCAGTCCATATAGACAAAAAAATCTCCGCCGCGCTTTTCCGTGGTTTCAAAGCAGTCCGCCGCGCAAATGGCAGCTCCGCAATGCGGACAATTGCGTACCGCCAGCTTTTCGTACAGCATGCGCAGTTCCGTATAAATGTTCGTGACAGTGCCCACAGTGGAACGTGGGTTTCGATTCGCCCCGCGCTGCGTGATGCACACGGCCGGAGAAACGCCTCGGATGCTTTCCACCTGAGGCTTTCGGATTCCCTGCAAGTCCATCGCCTCCAGATACTGCCGCTGGCATTCATTGAACAGTACATCGATCAGCAACGTGGATTTTCCTGAACCGGACACGCCCGTGAGTACCACAAGCTTCTCCCGTGGTATCCGCAGAGAGATACTTTTCAAATTGCCCTCTCGGGCGCCGGAGATGACGATATCTTTCATGGCGGCTCCTTTTCTGCTTTTTATAAAAATCATATACAGCGGCCTGACGCGCTCTGGCCGGGAAACAGCGAACACGACACGGCGGTAGTGGAATCATTATATCATGAACGCTGCGAAGCGGCCACAACGAAACCGCACCCGCTGCGGTTTTGCATGATTCAATGTTTTCAACTCTATACGCGAAAGTGCATCAGCGCATAAAATGTGCACAGCCGCGTAAGCGGCGGGCCTGAGGTTATTATACCACAGCGCTGTTATCGACGGCTCTATCTCAACCGCATCTGCTTCACTTCTGCCAGTTTTCTTCATTTTTGCATCTGAACAATCTTTCATTTAAGTCTTGTCATTTTGTCAAAGTGGAGTATAATAGTATAGAAATCATTTTCCACATCATCATCGACGAAGTATTCTGCCGCGATTATATGCTCAACCGGCTTCAGGAGGGAATATTCATAGTATGCTGAAATTATCAAAACTCACATGGCAGCCACCGGAAGGCGGACAAATTATCAAAGGTATGGACCTCGCTATTCCGGACGGAAAATTTGTCGTGCTCACAGGCCCCAACGGCGGCGGGAAAACAACGCTGGCGAAGCTGATCGCCGGGCTGGAGACACCCACATCCGGGCAGATATTCCTGGACGGAAAAGACATTACTCCGCTTGACGTTACCCAACGCGCACGCTGCGGCGTGAGTTATGCATTCCAGACGCCCGTCCGATTCAAAGGACTCACCGTGCGCGACCTCGTGGAACTGGCCGCAGGAGGCGCTCTTTCCGAAGCAACACTGTGCGAGCTTCTGGGAAAAGTCGGGCTGTGTGCCCGCGAATATATGGACCGTGAGATCAACGCCAGCCTGTCCGGCGGCGAGATCAAACGCATCGAAATCGCCACTGTGCTTGCCCGGGGTACGCGCTTCATGCTGTTCGACGAGCCGGAAGCAGGTATTGACCTGTGGAGCTTCACCGGGCTTATCGACGTTTTTCGCGACTTACGCAGCCATCTGGACGGTTCGCTTGTCATTATTTCACATCAGGAACGCATTCTCGCCATCGCGGATGAAATCGTAGTCATTGCCGACGGTGTAGTACAGCAGGCCGGACCGCGTGCCTTGGTGCTGCCCGGGTTATTGGACGGCGCAGCCGGCTGCACGCAATGTCCCAACAAGGAGGTTGGAAAACAATGAACGGCATCACTGAAAAATTGCTCGGCATCGTTTCGGACTGGGCCGGCTCTTTCAACGGCGCGTTCAACATTCGTGAAAACGGCCAATGCGCAGGGCGGCAGTCCACCGCGCATATTAAAATAGAATCCAAAACCGACGTCCCCGGCTTGGATATCCGCATTCTGCCCGGCACAAAAGGCGAAAGCGTTTCCATTCCCGCCTGTGTGACTCACGGAGATGTTGATGATCTGGTTTACAACGACTTTTTTGTGGGTGACGGCGCCGACGTGACCATTGTCGCTGGCTGCGGTGTGCACACCGACGACGGAGAACCCGCCCGCCACAACGGAATCCACCGGTTTTTTCTGGGACGGGACGCTCACGTCGTGTATCTGGAAAAGCATATCGGTACGGGCGGCGGCAGCGGCAAACGCAGCATTGACCCCGTAACGGAAGCCACGCTCGCAGAGGGCGCCATACTGGAAATGGACACCACGCAGCTCGGCGGCGTGGATGACACCACGCGCACCACCCGCGCCACCCTGGCCGCAGGTGCAAAGCTGTATATCCGTGAGCGGCTCCTCACTGAGGGCAGCCAGCAGGCGCGAACTGATTTTGAAGTTTTTCTCGACGGAGAGGACTCTGGCGTGGACCTCATTTCCCGTTCTGTTGCCAAGGGAAATTCTCATCAGGCTTACCGCTCGCGTATCGTTGGCAACACGCGCTGCACAGGCCACTCGGAATGTGACGCCATCATTGCAGACAACGGTACTGTAACGGCTGCACCCGAACTTACCGCAAACAGCGGCGATGCCGCGCTCATCCATGAAGCGGCCATTGGTAAGATCGCTGGCGAACAACTGCTCAAGTTGCGAACGCTCGGCCTTACAGAGGAAGAAGCTGAAGCAAAAATCGTGGCGGGCTTTTTAAAATGATATAATGGCGGGCCGGTTTTATACCACCCGCTACAGCTTGGCAAAAAAGCTACGCTTTTCCGCCAAGCTGCCTGCGAACAGGGCTTTTGGCCTTGTTCGCCGCGCACGGCGTGGGTTATTTTAAATGAAAAAGGGGCGTCTGCGCGCTATAAGAGCCGCGCTTCCAGCGCGGTTGCTTTTCGACACGCGCCTGCGGGCGCAGCCGCCGCCCCTTTTTCAAACTTTAGCCTGTGGCGGGTCGGTTTATACGGCCCGCTATTTTCATTCTCCTGCGGTCTTCACATATGTAAAAATTTTTTGTTTGGATGGTTTTCTGTCATAAATCGTGTGGATGCCGCGTATATAGAACATTACAATGGTTTAAGAACGCTATGCTGAAGGAGGATGCCCCTTGCAACAAATCATCTGCAAAACAGGCTGTATCCAATCTGTCGGCGGCGCGATCGACAGCACCGCCGCACAGTATACCATCACCGCCCACGTCAAGCTGTATAATGCTGTGCAAAGTGCACGTTTGACCGTTGTGCTGCAAAAAAACGTACAGACCTGGTCGGGCACCTGGGACGATATTTTCGTCTTCAGTGCCGGAGGCGCAGGCAGTGCCGCGCTGGCGCACGAAATGCGCCTTTCCTCCGGCGTGTACCGTGCAAAGATCATCGCCGATGTGTACGATCCGGGCGGCATTCGTGCGGATACTTCCACTGTGTATACAGCGGAACGCATTGTTTCCTGACGCAGACCCTCCCACACAAGGCCAAGGCCGGGCAAAAGCCCGGCCTTGGCCTTTTCTTATCCCAGTAAAGCTTTTCCGAATGAAATACGCACGAAACGCCATGTTTCAGCCGTCTCCTGCGCACATTTTCCTATGGACAAATAAATTTCATCCCTTTACAATTGTTGTATTACACCAAAAAGGAAGGAAAAGGAACCATTCATGGGAAAACGTTCATTCGCTGCAAGACTGCAGCAGCTTTTCTCCGCGCACGATATGACTCTGGGCGCTCCCTGGAAGCGCATTCTTGAGTTTGCTATCCCCATGCTGATCGGCAATCTGGCCCAGCAGCTTTACAACACCGCGGATTCCATCATCGTAGGCCGCTATGTCGGCGATAATGCGCTGGCGGCCGTCGGCAGCGCCTCCCCCATCCTCAACCTTCTGCTTGCGCTTTTTGTGGGCGTCGCCACAGGCGTAGGCATCCTGGTAGCACAGCGTTACGGCGCAAAAGATCGTGAGCAGCTCTCCGTCGTTATTGGCAACTGCATCACACTGTCCGCCATCGTATCCGTCATTACAATGATCATCGGCGCGCTTATCACCCGCCCAATGCTCGAGCTGCTCAGCACGCCCGCCTCCATCATCGACTGGTGCGCGGATTATCTGATGATCTATTTCCTGGGCATTGCCGGTTTTGCTTATTATAATATCCTGTCCGGCGTGCTGCGCGGCATGGGCGACAGCCTGTCCGCACTGGTTTTTCTGCTTGTTGCCGCCGCGTTGAACGTAGGGCTTGATTTGTGGTTTGTAGCCGGCCTGGGTATGGGTGTGGCCGGTGTGGCGCTGGCCACTGTGCTGGCGCAAACGATTTCCGCTTTCCTCTGCCTGTGGAAACTGCTGCGCATGCGGGACGTGTTCGACCTGACGCTGCATTACTTGAAACCCTGCTCCGCGCCCATTGCCAATATCATCCGCATCGGTGTGCCTTCCGGCATCACTCAGGCCATCTTCTCCGTGGCCATGCTTGTGGTCCAGTCCCTCACCAACAGCTTTGGTGAAATGGTCATCGCCTGCAACGTGATCGTCATGCGGGTGGATGGCTTCGCGATGATGCCGAACTTCACCTTTGGACAGGCAATGACGACGTATACCGGACAAAACGTTGGCGCGCGCAGGTTGGACCGTGTGCATCAGGGTGCAAAGCAGGGCACCTGGATCGCCGTCGGCATCTCCGCTTTCCTGACTGCATTGATTCTTTTATTCGGCCGCCAACTGATGGGCGTTTTTACCGAAACAGCCGTGCTGGTAGATTTGAGCATGCGCATGATGCAGATTCTCGCCTTCGGATATATCGCCATGTCCATTACTCAGTGTCTCTCTGGCGTGATGCGAGGCGCAGGAGACACGATGACACCAATGTGGATCTCCATCATCACCACTGTTGTGCTCCGCGTTCCCATTGCCTACGGCATCGCATTCTTTACACGCAGCGCCGAGTATCCCACCGGGCGCCCGGAATCCACCTTTATCTCCCTGCTGGTCTCCTGGTCGCTGGGCGCACTGCTCACGGCTGTCGCCTATCGCTTCGGCGCCTGGCGTAAGCGTTTGGCTACCGCAGAACCTGCCCCGCAGCTTTGAACGGCATACCGTCATCCGGCAGAAAAGCACCTGCGGACACATCGTCCGCAGGTGCTTTTGTTTGTCGATCTTTCTCTACAGCTCCGGCTGCTCCAGCTCCAGTGTTCCGTCCGCGTAAATGCGCACTCCAGGCGAAAGCGCCCGCAGATACTGTAATAGCGCCGCGCCCTCTGCATCTTCCATGAGTGTGGTACGTCCTCCATGCTGGATACACGGATCGAACTGAACGGAATACTCACCCGGCGCTGTGATTCTGACGGAAAGGAAGCCCGTTTCCACCGTATCCATATTGAACCAGAAATTCCCCAGACTATATGCAACATGCTTTCCGTGCTCAAATGCAAAGCCCTGCAGGCAGTGCGGATGTGCGCCCACAACAATGTCCGCGCCCGCTTCAATATATTGGCGGGCCTGCTCCCGCTGAGCGGTTTCCAGCACAGCGGTATTCTCCGTGCCCCAATGCACATAGGCCGCCACAAAATCGCTGTTCTTCCTCGCTTCTGTGACTGCTTGCAAGAAAAGATCGGGTTCGTAGGTGCGCAGCACTCCCGGCTGTGTTGCCCCCGCCTCCTGCGTGAAAATGAATTTTTCCGCACGGGTGGCTGCGACAAAGGCAAGCTTCATGCCGTTTACAATAAAATATTGGGGGCGCATTGCCTGCTCCAGGTCTCGCCCTGCGCCGATATAGGGAATCCCTTCTTGTTCCAGCGCCGCCAGCGTGTCCTCGAATGCGTCCGGTCCGTAGTCGAATACATGGTTATTGGCAAGGCCTGCAAGGTCCGCTCCCATCTGTCGCAAAAAAGAGGTGCTTGCGGGGTCTGCCCGGAACGTGTATAGTTTTCCCGGCAGCGCCACGCCGCGTCGGGAGTACGGGAACTCGTTGTTCACCACAAGGACATCCGCGCCGCGCAGCCGCTCTAACAACGCCGATGAAAATGCATCTTCCACGCCGCCGCCGCTGTCTTTCAAATGCCGCATAATCTCCCAATCATCGTCAAGGTTCACGTCGCCTGCAAAAATAATCTCCGCCGCGCCGTTGCCTCCCTCCCGCTCATGCCAGTTCGAGCCGCTGTCCTGCCCGGAGTAGCGGCCGTACAGCACATGAAGAGAAATCCCGCACAGGTCATAGAACCATGCGTCTGAATACAGGGCCTCTGCTTCGAGACGATCATCTATTCCCTCCAGCAGACCGGACGGCGCCTCCTGCGCGCACCATGAAAAAAATTCTTCCGTCAGCGGGTGCGCACTTTGTACCGCAGCCAATTGACGCGCAAGCGTTTCGGGCACAACCTGTACGGCCTGCCCCTCCGTGCTGCTTCCTCCGGATGCCGGGGATTCCGCTCCCCATGCGTCCGTTCCCCGCCCGGAAAAACCAGAGCAGCCTGCCAGCAGCACGGAGCACAGTAAAATCGCAGCGATATATTTTTTGCAGCTCATCCCTTTGTCTCCCTGTTTTATATCAAGCGCACACGGCCCCAATTTTCCCCGAAACGCAAAAGAGGCCGGGGCTCACGATAGGCCCCGGCACATTCTCTAAAGAATTATTTCCAAAGCACTGCCAGCGTCCGGTGGACAAATGTGCAGGTCAGTATAATATTGTATCCACCCAGCATCACTACATACAGCTTTTTATTCTTCCTGTTCCTGATCTTCCCCGAAAAGGACATGATCATAAGGCAGGAAACCACTACGGCGGCGATATCCGCAAACGCCACCACCGATTGAGGCGCAAGCGCGGGAAAAAGCGAATCTGTCCACCAGCTTACCGGCAGCGCAAGCAGATGCACGAAGGGAACGACCAGGATGGGCGTGACACTCGCTGCGTAATCCCCGTGCCCCGCACGGATGAATACCACAACGAGGCAAAGTGAGATTGCCAGTATCGCAACGCATTCTGTAACCATTCTTTTCCCTCCCGAAACTTCTCTGTTTGCTTATTGTACCGCAAAATAAAATTTTCGTCCACAACTTTTCAGAAAAAGCTTGACGAACGCAAAAAATTCCTTATAATAGATAAAGGCACTTGATTTAAGCGCCATATGCTGGTGTGGCTCAGTCGGTAGAGCAGCTCACTCGTAATGAGCAGGTCGTCCGTTCGAATCGGATCACCAGCTCCAGTAAGAAAACCCATAAAACAGCCTGCAGACTGTTTTGTGGGTTTTCTTTTTGCGCAAAAGCACAGCCCATGCTTTCCAGAGACGCGCTTTGGCCTTATGAACATTGTACGGAACATTTTCACAAGGGCTTGTTTGCGTTCGAAGCCGAACTGCACACCCGCAGGTATATCTCCTATCAGCCGAGCGCTGCAGACCATTCCGCCTCGCGGAAACCCACCAGCACAAAATCGTCCGCCACAATCAAAGGCCGCTTCACAAGCATTCCGTATTCACCCAACAAAATGTACTGCTCATTGTCCGTCATTCCAGGCAGCTTGTCCTTCAGCGCCATGCCTTTGTACAGCAGACCGCTTGTGTTGAAAAAACGCCGGAGGGGCAGGCCGCTTTTTTCATGCCAGGCCCGCAGCTCCTCCGCGTTCGGGTTTTCTTCCTTGATGTCGCGCAGCGTATAGGTCACGCCATGCTCATCCAGCCATGCCTTGGCGCGCTGGCAGGTGGAACATTTCGGATACCAGACCAAAACCATTTTCTACATCCTTTCTTCTTATCAACTGCCTGTCAATATCGATAACAAAAATATAAAGCCCAACAAAACAGGCTGATGCAGCAAATATGCCCACAAGCTGTGCCGCCCCAGCCAAACCAATGGACGGCAGGCAGGCCAGCCGCGCACCGTCTCTTCGGCATACGGGCGCAGAAAACGCCACAGGAAAAGCCCCGTCCAGAACAGAAATATCCACGGGATCAGCGGAAAATAATCCGCCGAATAGAAGCCCGGGCCGGGCAGGCCAAGCGGAAACAAAAACGGCACGCTGTACAGCTGGCGCGGCAGCTCAAACAGCTGCAGCTCGCCAATGCCCAGATATCCCATCGGGACGCTTCGCAGGAACAAAAACAATACAAAGGAAGCTATGGCGCCGGGCAGCGCTGGCGCGCGGTCCAGAAAGCGGCGCAGCAGCGCGCTGAGCAGCACGGCCGCCCCAATCAAGTGCAGAACGCCGAACAGTATTTGCTCCGACGGCATCACCAGCATCGTAACGGCCGTGAGCAGAAATCCGCAGCTAAATGTGACCGCGCCACGGCGTACCGCATGCTTCCCATAAGGAAACACAGCCCCCGCCAGCAGAATGAACGTCCAACAGATGAATTGCTGCCAGATATGCGCGTTGCCCGTTTGCGTAAACCATGCCGCAGGTCGGCCGAATACATAGACCCAGTCGTAAACGCCATGGTATACGGCCATATTTACCAGTGCAAAACCGCGCAAGGCATCGAACGCCGCGATTCGCCGCGGGGCGGCCGACCATTTTTCCCGCACGGCTTACAGTGCCTCTGTCACACACAGCGCACCGTAGTTGCGCACATTCAGCACGTAACAGGAGCCCTCGCCGAACACGCTGTCCATCGCCGCGCGGTACGCCTCCAGCAGATGCACCGGGACGAACGCCTGAATGGTGCCCGCAAAGCCGCCGCCCTGCAAACGCCACGCACCATACCCCTCGAGTATATGCTGAGAAAGTGCCAAACCAAGCGAAACGCCCTGCTCCCGCGGATTTTTTGCACTGTATGCATTCTGGTTGTATTCAAACGACGAATGGCCGCCTGCCACGATCAATTCCAAAAAGTCTTCAAAGCGATCCTCACGGATGGCACTGCATAACGCACCGGCACGCCGACTGTCCGCAAAAAAGTGGATAGCGCGCAGTACGGCACGGTCCCCCAGTTTTTCACGCACACCAGCAATATCCGCATAAAAAGCAGACTCATCCACTTCGCGCAGCACCGGCTTATCGAAATAGGCCGCCACTGCTTCCATCTCTTGGCGGACGGCCGCATATTCATCGGTAAGCGACGCATGGCTCCCTTTTGTATCTGTAATGCACAGACAATAATCGTGTTTTGCCAGATCAAAATCCACTTTTTCCACTACGGGGCTGGCAGGATCACGAAAATCAATGGTGATCACGCTGCCCACGCTGCAGGCTGTCTGATCCATCAGGCCGCTGGGTTTGCCAAAATATTCATTTTCCGCATATTGACTGATCTTTGCGATGTCTACCGCGGAGAAACGGCCTTGGTTGTATTCCCCATTGAATACAGTACCAATGACAACCTCGAACGCAGCCGAACTGGACAGCCCTGAGCCGCGCAGCACATCGGACGTGGTATAGGCGTCGAAGCCGCCCAGTACACCGCCCTGCTTTGCGATGCCCGCAGCCACGCCGCGGATGAGAGCGGCGGAGCGGCCCTGCTCTGCCAGCACAGGAGACAGCTGCTCCAGCTTCACTTCGTCCCTGCCGTCAAAGCCTTTCGATTTCACACGTACCACATCGTCCGTGTTTTTGGAAACCACGGCAATCACGTCCAGATCCACCGCGCCGGCCATTACCACGCCGTGGTTGTGGTCGGTGTGGTTGCCTCCGATCTCGGTGCGGCCGGGCGCGGAATAGATGGCGGCTTCCCGTTCCCCGCCGTATAGCGCCGCAAAACAGTCCAGCGCATCCGCGTACCGCGCACGCTGGCGCTCCAGCACGCCAGCCCGCCGGCCATACAGCTTTCCCAGGGACGCGTCCCACACACCGCGCTCGATCTCTTTCTTTAACTCTTTTGCCGTTGACATATTACCGGCCTCCCCTTGTCTTTCGTTTATCCTATAGACGCCGCCGAAAAGCGGCCCCGATGCCTTCTTCTCCGCCGGGGTGCCGCATGGCGGCGCATTTTCAGCGCCGCTCCAAATGCAGCCCGGTACTGCCCCGGTGTCAAATCCATTATAACAGACATGCGCTTGATGTAAACACTATTTTATATCACGAAAAAATGGACTTTTGTTGATTGATTTGCTATAATTAAATATCATATGAGGAATAAGAGACGGAATCGTTTTTTGTCCCACACGGTTTCGCCGGAGGTGAATCGGATGCCCAGCACATACAAGCAGTCGTTCAAGCAGAATTATACCGACAATGTGGAACTTTCCATCTTCAACTGCGGCCTGCAGAGCTGTGAGCGCGGCTATACCTGGGGCCCCGGCGTACGGGATCACTATCTGATCCATTATGTTGTCGACGGGAAAGGCACATATACGGTAAACAACACAGTTTATGAGCTTCGGGCGGGGGATATCTTTCTTGCAAAGCCCAGCCAGCTCATCACTTATTCCGCAGACAAGGAGGAACCGTGGGAATATTACTGGGTGGGCTTCAACGGGGCCTGTGCCAACAAGCTGGTGCTTCAGCTGCCTTTTCGGGAGGACATGCCCACCCACCACTGCAAAAATGCCGAACGCGTAAAAAAGGCGCTGTTCAATATTTTTCTGTCCCGGGGGCCCGAGCCGCGCAATGAAACGCTGATGGTCGGATATCTGTATCTTTTCATTGCTGAGCTGATGCAGGAGGCAATGGACCTTGAACCGCATGCCTCCAATTCCAGTTCTCAGTATGTCATCAACGCAATCAAGTATATCCAGTTCAACTATTCCCATGACATCAGCATCGACGATATCGCCAAGGCCGTGGGCGTCAGCCGCAGCCATCTGTACCGGGTATTCATGAGCAACGTGGGACAGTCCCCTATTGATTACCTTACCAGCTACCGCATCAGCGAGGCATGTTTCCTTTTAAAAAATTCTCAGCTTTCCATTGCAGAGATCGCCGTGTCCGTCGGCTTTTTTGACCAGTTTTATTTTTCCCGCGTGTTCAAAAAAAGCAAGGGCGTTCCGCCCAGCAAATACCTGACCAGCATCAACCAGGAAAAAGCCGCGCGCTAGCACGGCTTCCCCGTTATTTTCAAAGCGGCATGCCTGCCGCTTTTTTTGTGAGGAGAACCGCTCATATGCCGCTTGTCAAAAACCAGATCATCCCCCTTACCATCGACGCACTGTCCAGCGACGGTAACGGCGTCGGACGTTTTGAGGGCCAGGCCGTTTTTGTCCCGTTTGCCGCCGTGGGCGACGTGCTTTCCGTCAAGGTGGTAAAAATCTGCAAAAGTTACGCCTTTGGCATCGTCGAAAGCGTCCTCACGCCCGGCACCGGGCGCATCCCTGCGGACTGCCCTATTTTCGGCCGGTGCGGCGGCTGCTGTTTCCGGCACCTTTCCTACGAAGCAGAGCTTGCGGCAAAGCAAGGCTTCGTGGCGGATGCCCTGCGCCGCATCGGCGGGCTGGATGTGCCCGTGCGGGACATCCTTCCCTCTCCACAGACCGAGCGCTACCGGAACAAGGTGCAGTATCCTCTGTTTCTCGCTGGGGACGGCAGTGTTCAAGCCGGCTTTTATGCGAGCCGCAGCCATCGGCCGCTGCCTTGCGGGGACTGTCTGCTCCAGCCCGGACTGCTGAACCGAATCGCCGCGACGCTGTGCGCGCTTCTGACGCAATATCATATCTCCGTCTATGATGAACAGGCACACCGAGGGCTCGCGCGCCATATTTATTTGCGCCACGCCGTCACAAACGGAAGCGTGCTTGTATGTCTTGTCTGCAACGGACGCAGCCTGCCTCACGCACAGGATATCTGCGCCGCGCTGGTAAAGGCGCATCCGGAGGTAGAGAGCGTGGTATTGAACATCAACACGCACAAAACGAATGTTATCACCGGAAAAGAATGTATCACGCTGTACGGTCCCGGCGTGCTCCACGATACCATGCGCGGCGTACCCGTCGCGCTCGGTCCGCTTTCTTTCTATCAGGTGAATACCGAAGGCGCGAACCGCCTATACGGTGTTGCTGCTGATTTCGCCGCGCCCGGCCTCGAGGATACGCTGCTGGACCTTTATTGCGGCGCGGGTACCATCGGCCTTTCCATGGCGGAGCACTGCGGCAGGCTTATCGGTGTAGAGATCGTACCCGAAGCGGTGGAGAGCGCCCGGCGCAATGCCGCCGCAATGGGGGTAGAGCACGTGGAGTTTTTCTGTGCCGACGCCGGAACCGCCGCACAAAAACTGGCCGCCGACGGCCTGCTGCCCAATATCGTCGTTCTGGACCCTCCCCGCAAGGGCTGCGACGAGCCGACGCTGAAGGCCGTATTGGCCATGGCCCCCCAGCGCATCGTGATGGTGAGCTGCAATCCTGCCACCGCCGCGCGGGATCTTAAATATCTTTCTCAACACGGATATGCTGTACAGGCCGTACAGCCAGTGGATATGTTCCCGCGCACAAAGCATGTGGAATGCGCGGCGCTTCTCTGCCGCGAAAAATTCTGAAAGTCAACAGAACGGAGGCTCTGCATCCGCACCGCCATGTCAAATGAAACGATATCAAACAAGCCTGCCGGACGTGTTCTGGATTTGACTTCCGGCAGCATCACCGGCACAATGCTCCGGTTTGCTCTGCCCATGATCGCCGGCAATCTGCTGCAGCAGCTTTACAATGTAGCCGACACGCTCATTGTCGGTCGTTTTCTCGGTTCCGTCGCGTTGGCAGCCGTTGGCTCGTCTTATACGCTGATGACCTTTCTCACCTCTATCCTTCTGGGGCTCTGCATGGGCAGCGGAGCATTTTTCTCCATCCGTTACGGAGAAAAGGATTTCTCCCGCCTGCGCGCCGGCATTTTCGCTTCTTTCACGCTTATCGCCGCGCTGACATTCGTCATCAATGCCGCTGTCTTTTTGTGGATCGACCCTATCATGCGCCTGCTCTCTGTTCCCGTCTCTGTGTATGGGCTGATGCGGGAGTACCTTTGGGTCATTTTTTTCGGCATCGCCGCCACGTTCCTTTACAATTTCTTCGCCTGTCTGCTGCGTGCGGTGGGCAATTCTGCGGCACCTTTGATTTTTCTGGGGATCTCGGCGGTATTGAACATCGTGCTGGACCTTGTGTGTGTGCTGGTGTTTCATTGGGGCGTGGCAGGAGCTGCAGCGGCGACTGTGTTTGCACAATGGATATCCGGTATCGGGTTGGGGCTGTACACACTGGCGCGTATGCCGGGCCTGCGTGTTTCCCGCAGCGACATGCGTTTTGATCGGGCTCTCATGACGGAAATCTCTCATTTTTCTCTGCTGACCTGCATGCAGCAATCTGTCATGAATTTCGGTATTTTGATGGTACAGGGCCTGGTGAACAGCTTCGGGCCTTCCGTCATGGCCGCATTTGCCGCCGCGGTAAAAATCGACTCCTTCGCCTATATGCCCGTGCAGGATTTCGGCAACGCATTCTCCACCTTCATCGCTCAAAATTACGGCGCCAAAAAAGAAGATCGCATTCGCGCGGGGATTAAAAGCGCGGTCGGAGCCGCAGCTGTTTTCTGCCTTCTCATCTCCACATTGGTGTTCCTTTTTGCAAGGCCGCTTCTCTTGATTTTCATACGTCCCGAGGAATCTGAGATCCTTTCTATCGGCGTGGAGTATCTGCGCATCGAGGGCGCTTTTTACTGCGGCATCGGCGCATTGTTCCTGTTATACGGACTGTACCGTGCCATCCAGAAGCCCGGAATGTCTCTTGTGCTCACGGTCATTTCCCTGGGCACACGCGTAGTGCTGGCTTATACGCTTTCCGCTGTACCCGCCGTCGGTGTTGCCGGTATCTGGTGGTCCGTCCCCATAGGCTGGTTCCTTGCCGACCTTGCAGGCCTGCTTTATTACAGATATTACATCCGAAAAAATCACGGATTGTTCTGAACGGAGGCTTTTCCATGGAGATTCGAAATGTCACAAGTATTTTCTTCAGTCCAACAGGCTCCACCCGGCGCCTTGTGTCCATGCTCTCGAAAACGTTTCCCTCAAAACCACGCGAGGTCGATATCACGCCGTATACACAGCGCGGACTAAGCATGGACTTTGGCCCGGATGACCTTGTGCTATTTGGCGTCCCCGTATATGGAGGACGCATTCCCTCTCCGGCGGTGCAAACGCTGCGCCGCATGCAGGGCAGCCGGACGCCTGCCGTCCTGGTTGCGGCCTACGGCAACCGCGAATATGACGACGCGCTGCTGGAGCTTGCGGATATTGCCGCTGCAAACGGGTTTATCCCATTCGCAGCGGCCGCGCTGATCGCGGAGCATTCCATCATGCATTCCGTCGCCGCCGGACGGCCCGACGCACAGGATGCGAAAAAAATCGAAGCGTTCGGCACACAGCTATGGAAAAAGCTGTCCACATCCGAGGCGCTCTCTCCAGTTTCCGTAAAAGGGACTCGCCCTTACAAAGAGTTTGGCGGTGTTCCCATGAAGCCAAAGGCCGGGCGAAGCTGTACCGGCTGCGGAATCTGCGCCGCGCTTTGCCCTGCACATGCCATCCCCGCTAACGTTCCCAGTTGTACGGATAAGGACGCGTGCATCTCCTGTATGCGCTGCATCAAGGTGTGTCCCGTCCACGCCCGCAGGTTGAATCCCGTGATGCTGCGCACTGCAGAAAGCGCTTTTTACCAAAAACACAACGCACGGCGGGAGCCGGAATTCATTTTATAAAAACAAATATGGGCAGGCACGCTGCTTTACCCGCCGTCAAAGAAATTCCTGCTTTCCGCGGATACCCGGCTTTTTTCTTTCTTTGTCATCCCACTCAAATCGAGGCGTAAAATCAATGCAGTCATTTTTCAAAAAGCTTCCGCGCTATTCCCTGCGCTTGCTGCTTGCCTATCTGGTTTATATCTTTACCGGAGGTGTGTTGGCCTATCTGCTTCCCCGCCAGGCGCGAAACCTTCCCCAAACCGACAGCTTTTACGGCATCGGCCGCGGGCCGGACCGGGCCGTACTGGTGGAGGAGCCACAAGATGCGTTTGCACGCCGCGTGGAAGTGATCCGTACCGCGCAGAGCACACTGGACGTCTGCTATCATTGTGTCAAAAGCGGCGAGACTACGGAGTGCTTTTTCGCAGAACTGTTGAGGGCGGCCGACCGAGGCGTGCGCGTACGCGTTCTGCTGGACGGCACTGTGGGCGGCCTTTCCGGCGCGCGGAGTAATATCGCCCTTGCGTTGCGTGCGCATCCCAATATCGAATACCGTATTTATAACCCCGTAGATCTGCTCAGGCCATGGGAATGGAATGCACTGCTGCATGACAAATTTATCCTGGCAGATGATCAGATGCTTCTGTTGGGCGGCCGCAATATCGGCGACGAATATTTCGCCCCGCCCGGCTATGAGGGGGCTGTCACATATGACCGGGATGTTCTTGTTTTGAACGATCTTGCTGGGACGCCGGATTCCTCCGAAAGCGTGACCGCACAAGCCAAAATCTATATGGATACGCTTTGGGATGCGCCGGAGACCGACAAATTCGGCACACTTTCACCAAGCCGCCGTGCAGACGGCCTTGCGGCGCAGGAATACTTGAAGGAAACTGCCGCAAGATGGGAGGCCGCCGCCCCCTCGTTCTATCTGCCCTCGGAGCCTGCCTCCCAATGTGCCGTTCCTACACAGCGTGTCACCCTGCTGCACAATCCTGTCTCCCCGTTCAAAAAAGAACCCACACTGGGCGCGACGCTGGCGCAGCTTCTCTCCGGCTGCCAAAAAATCCGGCTCCAGACGCCCTACGCGACAGCCAATCCGTCAACGCTGGCCGCGCTCACCCGCCTTGCAAAGCAGGGGCATGTGGAATATCTGACAAACTCCATGGCATCTTCGCCCAATTATCCGGCGTTTTCTGCGTATAGCTCCCAGCGCGCCAAGTTTTTGGCAACCGGCGTGGAAATCTACGAATATCAAAGCACAGATTCTATTCACGGAAAATCCTGTGTCGCAGATGGGCGGATTTCCGTGGTAGGTTCCTTTAATCTGGATGACCGAAGCCTGTATATCGACACGGAATCTGTTCTTATCATCGACAGCCCGGAGTTTTTCGCACAGCTGAATGCGGAGCTGGATACTTTGTTCGCGCAATCGGCCGCAGTCGGTCCGGACAACGCTTATCTTCCGGGGAGCGGAGCAACGGCGCTGAATGTCTCTCTCGGCAAGCGCCTTTTGATGGGCTTTGTTTCCATTTTCTCCCGGTTGTTCCGGTTTCTGATATGACGTAAAACTAAGTGAGGGATCGTTTATGCAATATGGATTTGTAAAGACAGCAGCGCTTACCCCCAGCATCCGCGTGGCGGACTGCGCCTACAATGCCCGGCAGATCATCGAGGTGCTGCGCGGCGCAGCAGCCGCCGGTGCGGAAATCGCATGCTTGCCGGAGCTTTGCATCACAGGCTATACCTGCGGGGACCTGTTTTTTCAACCGGTGCTGCAGCAGGGCGCGCGGGACGCACTGGCTGACGTCCTGCGGGATACCGCCGGGCTGCCGCTTCTTTTTGTTCTGGGGCTGCCACTTACGCACGGCGGTAAGCTGTATAACTGCGCGGCTGTGTGCCAAAACGGGCGTGTGCTGGGCGTTGTGCCGAAAACACACCTGCCCAATTACAATGAATTTTACGAAAAGCGGCAGTTTACACCTGCCCCGGCAGAAAACGGCGTCATTGACCTGTCGGGCGCACAGGTCCCTTTCGGCACGAACCTGTTGTTCCAATGCGGAACGCAGCCCGCGCTGACGCTGGCCGTCGAGATCTGCGAGGATCTTTGGGCGCCTTTGCCTCCCAGTACACGGCACGCCATGGCAGGCGCCACACTCATCTGCAATCTTTCCGCCAGTGACGAGACCATCGGCAAGGCTGAATACCGCCGTGCGCTTGTGACCGGCCAGTCTGCCCGCCTGCTGTGCGGTTACGTTTACGCGGATGCAGGTGAAGGCGAATCGACCACCGATATGGTTTTCGCCGGACATAATATGGTTGCTGAAAACGGCGCGCTTCTGGCCGAAACTGCGCCTTTCTGCGGCGGTATGGCGTTAACTGACATCGACGTGGAACGCCTTGCGGGGGAACGGCTGAAAAACACCAGCTTCCCCGCTGAAGACAACGCAAACTATGAAGTCATCCCATTCGTACTGCCGCAAAATGTCTCTCCGCTTACCCGCATCGTCTCATCCGCTCCTTTTGTGCCGGCGGACGCCGAACAGCGCGCCCGGCGCTGTGACGCCATCCTGGCTATGCAGGCGTCAGGCCTGAAAAAGCGTCTGGAACATACGCATGCTAAAACCGCTGTTGTCGGCATCTCCGGCGGGCTGGATAGCTGCCTTGCACTGCTCGTCACCGTTCGGGCCTTTTCCCTGCTGGAGCGCCCGCTCTCCGACATCGTCGCCGTAACGATGCCTTGCTTCGGCACTACGGAGCGCACGCGCACCAATGCCCAACGCCTTTGCGAGGCGCTGAGCGTGACGCTGCAGCATGTAGACATCACTCAAACCGTGCGCAGCAACTTTGCCGACATCGGCCAGGACGAAGCCCGACACGACGTCACGTATGAGAATACGCAGGCTCGTGTGCGCACATTGGTGCTCATGAACCTTGCCAACCGGCTGGGCGGGCTTGTCATCGGCACAGGCGATCTTTCAGAGCTGGCGCTGGGCTGGGCTACCTATAACGGCGACCATATGAGTATGTACGGCGTAAACGCCTCGGTCCCCAAGACGCTCATTCGGCATATCGTCGCCTCCGTGGCGGACGAAACTGAAAGCAGCGCGCTTCGGCAGGTGCTTCGCGATATTCTGGACACACCCGTCAGTCCGGAGCTGCTGCCCGCTGAAAACGGAAAAATCAGCCAACAAACAGAAGAGATCGTCGGGCCTTACACACTGCACGACTTTTTCCTCTATTATGCCGTGCGCTGGGGGTTCTCTCCGGCAAAGGTCTATTATCTTGCCCGACAGGCTTTTGCCGGAGAATACACAAATGCCGTGCTGCTGAAATGGCTGCGGAATTTTTACAGGCGTTTTTTCTCCCAGCAGTTCAAACGCAGCTGCCTGCCGGACGGTCCCAAGGTGGGTTCCGTAACATTGTCGCCGCGCGGAGACTGGCGCATGCCCAGCGACGCCAGCGCCGCGCTGTGGGTGGCGCTGGCAGATGCGCTGGAGGAATAATGCTTCACAGCAAACAGCTTTTGCTGTTTGCCAGACCGCGGCACTTTCCGTATTTTACGCTCTTTGCCACGGCAATAAAAAATGAAAAGAAGGTATGAAAAAAATGGCTGACCTTGAATTATGCGCTGCGATATCCGATGCATTCGGCCCCTCGGGATATGAAAAAGAGGCGGTCGATGTGATTGAAAGCAGCCTGGGCGGACTGGCCGCACACCGCGACAGCATGCAGAACCTGTATGTCTCTTTGCCGCAGAATGTGGGCGGACGTCCGTTGGTAATGCTGGACGCCCATACGGATGAAGTGGGCTTTATGGTACAGAGCATCACGGCCACAGGCCTGCTGCGCATCGTGCCGCTGGGCGGCTGGGTGGAGCACAACATCCCCGCCCACACCTTTCTGCTGCACAACAGGCGCGGTGAGACCGTGCGCGCCGTGTCCACCTCCAAGCCGCCGCATTTTATGACGGCGGCTGAGCGCAGCGCGCCGCTTTCGATGGAGAGCATCCTGCTGGACGCCGGAGTGTGCAGCCGCAAAGACGCCACAGAGCTGCTTGGATTGGAACCCGGCCTTGTTGCGGTACCCGACGTGCAGTTCAGCTACAACGACGCCACCGGTTTGATGCTCGGCAAAGCTTTTGACTGTCGCTTGGGCTGTGCCGGTGTTGTGGAAGTTCTGCGTGCATTGAAGGACGAAACGCTTTGTGCCGACGTTACAGCGGCGTTTTCCACGCAGGAGGAAGTCGGCCTGCGCGGTGCAAAAATCACGGCGGAGCGCCTGCGTCCCGCACTGGCCATCTGCCTGGAGGGCACGCCCGCGGACGATAACTTCACCGCCCCGGACGAGGCCCAAGGCGCCTTGAAAAAAGGTGTGCAGATACGCTTCCGCGATGGCAGCATGGTGGCGCATCCCGGCCTTGTGGCATTTGCACGCAGGGTTGCGGAAGAGAACAACATTCCCCACCAGTGCGCGGTCCGCACAGGCGGCGGCACCAACGGCGGCAGCATCCACCTTGCGCCGGGCGGGGTGCCGACGCTGGTGTTGGGCATTCCCGTGCGCTATGCGCACACGCATTACGGCTATTCTGCCGCCGCAGATGTCGACGCCGCCATTGCGCTCACCTGCGCCATCCTGCGCGCGCTTACGCCCGACGTGCTCCGTCTGCTCAACCCCATGGCCTGATGCTTATATCAAACAAAGCGCAGTGCAATGAGTAGAGAGCCTCGTCGCAGAATAGCGAAGAATTCTGCGGCCCTGCTCCTGATTGGGTTGAGCGTGAGGCCGTTTCCAATTCAATGCGTTTAAAATTGTAGAATTGGGTGTACTCAGGGTTCAGTAAATGCGTTTCGCAAATTGAAAATGTATAAAAAGAGACAATGGTTTGCAGCCCATAGCTTTCTGCTTTTTCCCGATTTGTTTCTCCTGCCGCTTTCTTTCGAAATACTTCCCCGTTCAACCCTTCTGCTTTTGCATATTGTCTCGACACAACAACACCTCCTGTTGTAGTTTTTATTCTACAACAGGAGGTGTCTTTTCTCTGTCCATTTTTCGGGTATAATCTGCTATTCGTGCCGGATGGCTTCCAACGCAGAGATTTTGACGGCCCGATTGGCCGGAGCAATGCCGGAAAGCAGTCCCACCACCGTCGCAAAAATCAGCGCCATCAACAGCAGCCAAGCGGGAATATCGGAAATGTTTCCGATACCGCCCATGCCGCCCATACCGAACAACGCGCCGACGTCAAAGCTGGAAGCATCGAAATTCACCTGCACGCCGATGCTCATCAGCCACCCGGTGATGGCCTGCATCCAAACCGTAAAATTATTCAGAACAAAGCTGATCAAAACACTAAACAGACATCCTATAACACCGCCGATAAAACCGATGGTGCCGGATTCAATGAGGAACATCTGGCGTATCTTCGAAAGCTTGCAACCGAGCACCTTCATCACGCCGATCTCTTTTGTTCGTTCGTAAATCGCCATCGTCATGGTATTGGCAATGTTGAGCGCCGCCACCAGAAGTGAAACCGCCGCAAGGCCGCCCAGCATCATCTGGCCGGAAGCTACCTGCTTTTGCATATCCTCCCTGTACTGCGTCATGGAGGAAGTTTGGTAGCCGATATCCTTGATCATCTGCTCCACCGCGCCCACATGGTTCACATCGTCCACCTTAACGTATACCTGGTCGTATCCTTTCACCTTGGTACCGCTGGAGCCACCGTACATCACGACGCTGCCGCCGCCCATACCGGAATTTTTACTCAGTTTTTTATACTCTTCCTCCAGCCGCTTCATATCGGCAATATTCATGATGATGCCCTCGGTGCCGCGTTTGGAGTAGTCAGTCTTCATCACGCCCACAACAACCAGTTCGTATTCCCGCATTTTGGGGTTGCCCTGGTCATCGTACTCGTAAATCATCTGCATGGTGAGCGTCTCTTTCGTGATATCAAAAAACGGCTGCTTGATGACGTTTCCGTTTTCATCTGTTTCCTTCCAGCGGTAACGGTCCGGATTGCGGTAACTTTTTTTCGTATCCTCGAACTGATAGGCTGTGTCCTCGCCCACCAGCACGGGAATCTTGTTGCGTCCCAGCGACTGGCCTGTCAGATAACTGCCGCTGACAAGCTCGATCCCCATCGGCTCGATCGCATCTACATCCATGCCCACAGCGTTGTACATATACATGGAATAGCGGTCTTTTTTGCCCGCCACCACGTTCGCGTTCATGCTTTGAAAATTGTACAACGGCGTGGCCGCCACAACATTTTCCATTTCCTTGAACTGTGCGACCATTTTATCATCCAGCGCAGGCGTATCCGGATTTTCCGAATAGCTGAACACCTGAATCTGCGTCAGATCGCTCCAAGTAGACAGCATCTCGTCCGTGCGCCGGTTGGTGGCGATGCCGAGGGAGATCATTACGACAATGGCGCAGGTTCCCACGACAACACCGATCACGGTGAGTGCTGTACGGCCTTTGCGGCGGCGAAGGTTATCCGTGCTGAGCTTCAGCAAATCAGATATCTTCATCGTCATCCTCCATGAGCTGTGCCGCGCGGCGTTTCGCCTTTTTCTTCTTCAAAACAACGAGAACCACGACCACGGCCGCTACAACGCCCACGCCCACAACGATCCACACCCATACGGGCACGCCTGTGGGCTCCGGCTCCATCGGGACCATAGTGTCCATACCGCCGCCCATCGTATCGTCGCCGCCCATCTGCATCTCCTCTACGGTCATGGAGAACTCTTTTGTGAGCGTTTTTGCGTTGCCTTTCTCGTC
>OGGQ01002268.1_pt1 | contig 21611 bp, 9 predicted proteins | sample 1571191 | NCBI WGS metagenome assembly OGGQ01 (sample SAMEA2582061, study PRJEB24529) | metagenome | biome: Human gut stool | place: China | collected 2011
GAGAAGCCATCATCGGAGCATCGGTTATAGAAAAAGGAAATCCGACTAACGGTACCATCACAGATATCAACGGAAAATTCAGCCTGAATGTAGGTGGTAATGAATTACAGATTACCTATATCGGTTATATGCCTGAAACAGTATCGTTGAAGACCGGTGTAGCTTCTTATAATATCATCATGAAAGAAGATACTAAAACACTGGATGAGGTCGTAGTAGTGGGATATGGTGTACAGAAGAAAGCCAATCTAACAGGTTCTGTAGCATCAATCAGTGCTGATGCCTTAGAGTCTCGTTCCGTTGCCAGTGTGTCTGCCGCACTTGCCGGACAAATTCCGGGTGTAACTTCTATTCAAACTTCGGGTGCTCCGGGATCACAAACGGGTAGTATTACCATCCGCGGTAAGAACTCTATCAATGCTGCCAGCCCATTGGTTATTGTAGATGGTGTTCCCGGAACCATGGATACAATAGATCCTTCGGACATTGAAACGCTAACTGTATTGAAAGATGCTGCATCATCGGCTATCTATGGTGTACAAGCAGCCAATGGTGTTATTGTAATCACTACCAAACAAGGTAAGAAAGGTGAGAAAACGCATATAAACTACTCAGGTATTGTTTCATGGGCTTCTCCTGTTGTGAAACGTCAGTATGTCAATGCTTATGAACATGCTATACTATACAATGAAGCAGTTCACAACGAAAATCCGAACGCAGTACTTCCTTTTACGGATGAAGATATCGAGAATTATCGTAATGGAACTTACCCCAGTACAAATTGGTACGATGAAGCGTTCAAAAAGAGTGCTTTTGAGCAAATGCATAATTTATCTATCAGTGGCGGTTCTGAAAAGACCACTTATAATGCTTCCATCGGGTATACCAACCAAGGAGGTCTGACAGATGAAATTAGCTATAAACGCTATAACGCTCGTATGAGTCTGAATTCAGATATTAACAAGTATATCTCTGTAGGTGTTAATGCATCCGGATATCGTGGTATTAAAGAAGATGGTTGGATGGGATACGTCACAGTAGCGCAGGGTGTTAGTCGTTCATATCCGACAGACCCGGTATATGCTGAAGACGGTTCTTTCAATTATTCAGGAAAAGATAACCCGGTAGCAATTCAAGATCAATCCGGTTTTACCCGCAGTACAGCACAGCAATTAAATGCCACTGCCTATGCACAAATTAATATTTTACCGGAACTAAGCGTTAAAGGAGTATTTTCTCTTCGCCATGATTACACCAATCAAGAAGGCTTTAAAAAGCATTTCACTTATGGTAATTTCGACTCCGGACTTCGCGAAGGTTACGACGAGTATTATAATCACAACCGATACACAAGTCAGGTATTAGCCAATTATAATAAAACTTTCGGCAAACATTCAATAGCAGTTCTGGGAGGTTTTGAATCATTCGAACACATTTATAAATTTACCAAAGCTTCTCGAAAGGGCGGTGGCAACAATGAATTAACGGAATCATTGAATACCCTGGATGCATCTTCACAAAAAAATGAAGACGGTGGATATGAAATGTCTCGTCTATCCTACTTCGGACGTGTCCAGTATGACTTTATGAATAAGTACTTGTTTGAAGCCAATTTACGTGCGGATGCCTCTTCACGTTTTCCAAAAGATAATCGCTGGGGTGTTTTCCCAGCAATCTCTGCCGGATGGAGAATTTCGGAAGAAACATTTATCAAAGACAATGTATCATGGATTAGCAACTTGAAACTGCGTCTTGGATGGGGAAAAACCGGTAACGAAGAATTAGATCCGGATGATATTTATCCGGCAATACCGACATATGCTTACGAAAAATATATGTTTGGTAATAGCCTGTATTCTACCGCTTACGAAAGCCGTTACGTAAACAACAACTTACAATGGGCAACCGTTACAAATTATGAGTTAGGACTAGAGGCCGGTTTTCTAAACAATATGTTTGGATTCGAATTATCTGTTTATAAAAAGAAAACAAATGATATGTTGTTGTACATGCCTATACAAGGTGTGATCGGTATGGGCGCTCCTGCACAAAATGCAGGTAGTGTAGAAAACACTGGTTTTGATTTGAATTTATTGCACAACAATCGTATCAACAAAGATTGGAGTTATGCTGTAAACCTTAATATTGCATATGTAAAAAATGAAATCATCGATATGAATGGTACGGAAGGTGCTAATTCAAAAAATGATAAATTATGGTACATCGAAGGCAATCCAATTGGTTCATATTATGGTTACGTAGCCAACGGATACTTTAACACTGACGATGAATTAGCCAATTATCCGAAACGCACCGGCAAAGAACAATTGGGAGACATCAAATACCTTGATTTGAATGGAGATGGCAAAATTACCGCTGACGGAGACCGCCAAATCATTGGTAAGAATTTCCCCAGTTGGACTACAGGCTTAAATCTGACTTTATACTATAAAGATTTTGATTTCTCTGCCATGTTCCAGGGAGCTTTTGATGTGGATGGCTATTACATGGCCGAAGCAGCTTATGCATTCTACAACGGAGCTAATGCACTAAAGAGACATTTGGATCGTTGGACTCCGGAGCATCACAACGCTTCTTACCCAAGAATCACCAAAGACAGTCAAACGAATTTCACAACTTCTTCATTCTGGCTACAAAATGCCTCATATGTACGTTTAAAAACTATTTCCCTGGGATACAATCTGCCTAACAGTTTCTTAAGCAAACTGGGTGTTCAAAAAGCAAAGCTTTATGTTGCCGGAGAGAATCTATTGACGTTCAGTGATTTGGAAGGTATCGATCCAGAAGAAGGCAATGAACGTGGTTGGTCTTATGGAAACGTAAAAAAAGTTTCAATCGGATTAAAAGTTTCATTCTAAAATAAAATAATATAACAAAATATGAAAAATAAAATTTTATATATTATAGCGTCCGTTATGCTAACAGGATTTACCTCTTGTAGCGATTTTCTGGATCGTTATCCAACAGAAGAACTTTCAGACGGAAGTTTCTGGAAAACAAAAACAGATGCGGAAATGGCCGTTTCTGATATTTATAGATGTCTTCCCAATTGGGATATAGATGAAGATATCAATTCAGACAATGCAGTACATGGTATCAAGTGGGCTAATGGAAACGTGTCCAAAGGCGTATACGACCCTGCTGACCAAGGATGGTCAGAGGATTACGGATATATTCGTAGATGTAATCTGGTATTACAGAAATTAGAAGAAATGGAATTATCTCAGTCGGATAAGGAACCAATAGCCGGACAAGCTTACTTCTTCAGAGGTTATATTTATTTTGAATTGATTCGTAAATTCGGAGACGTCCCATACATCGACCAGCCTTTAAAATTAACTGATGTAGAGGATATTACCCGTACATCTAAAGATGAGATCTACACCAAAATAATGGCCGACTTCGATAAAGCTTTCAGCTACTTACCAGAAGAATGGCCGGCTACACAGTGGGGACGCATAACCAAAGGTGCCGCTATGGCGATGAAAGCAAGAGCAGCTTTGTATTTTGGCAATTGGGAAACAGCGGCTACAGCTGCAAAATCTGTTATGGATCTAAATAAATATGATCTGTACGACAAAGAAAACACTGGAAAGTACCAAGAATTATTCTGGGAAAAGACAGACGGTTGTGAAGAAATTATTCTTGCAGTACAGTACAACGCACCTGATAAAACAAACTACCTAATTGGATGGGAATGCTTTCCGACAAAAGGTTGGGGTGGTTTGAATCCGACTCAAAGTCTGGTAGATGCATTCGAAGACAGTGAAGGAGCTCCTATCAGCAAATCTAAAATTTATTCAGAAAAAAATCCATTCGCTAACCGTGACCCTCGTTTAGAGGTTAACGTTTTACACGATGGTGAGGAAATGTATGGCGTGACAATTAAAGTAGCTCCACTAAAATCAAGTGGAAGCACTGGTATTGCACAGCATGGTGATGCTACAGCAACAGGATATTATCAACAGAAATGGCTTGACCCAAGTATTGACCCTCAATCAGCAGGTTGGGAAATGGGAAAAGATTGGGTAACTATCCGTTATGCAGAAGTTCTGTTAACCTATGCTGAGGCCAAAAATGAAGTTTCACCACTGGACGATTCTGCTTTTGAAGCTGTTAATCAGGTCCGTCGCCGCGTAGGTATGCCGGAATTACAAAAGACAGATGCAACCAAGCCGACTTACTGCGCGACTCAAGATGATCTTCGTCAGCGTATACGTAATGAATGGCGCGTTGAGTTTGCTCTCGAAGGAGGAAAGCGTCAATGGGATATTCGCCGTTGGGGTATTGCTAAAGATGTGTTGAACGCACCATTCCTTGGCATTAAATACAAAATGGTAGACGATGCGGTTAATGCAGATCCCAAAGATGGCGGAAAGGTATGTGTTCTGTACGAGGGTGACAATGTTAAACTGGCCGGTAGTAGATATGAAGACCATAATTATATCTACCCGATTCCTCAATCTGAAATTGATTTAAATCCCAAGTTAACTCAAAATCCGGGATATTAATATCTAACACACAAATTCACGGACTCTCTACATTTAAATGTTATAGAGTCCGTGAATTTTCCCATATTTAAGCAGCACTTATCATGAGAAAGTACTTCCCTTACATACTCTTCATTTTTCTTTTCTTTATTTATTTTCTCTGTTATCAGAGTGTGTTATCACATGTGATTTATTATCAGGAACAACATCATCTTTTTCTATATTCCAAAACTTTTTTTCTACAACATATCCAGTCACAAGGATGGATGAGTTATCTGACAGCATTTATTATACAATTTTTTCACATACCTACTATAGGCAGCATTTTACTTGCAGGAATTTTAGCCCTCATATATTTACTGACTAACGATGCCATAAAAAAAATTACAGGGCACAATGATCTGCTACTGCTATCACTAATACCTTCTATATATTTGTTCCTCTATTCAATGACTGTCGACCATTCATTAACACCAATCATCGCTACCTTCCTGGGACTTCTGATTATGGGCCTTTTTCATCAAATCACAGTTCGCCCTTGGTCTTTTATCCGAAAAATTTATTCTCCACTTCCCCCCAACAATAAGTACCGTCTTTTAATATACAGCTTACTAATAGCAATTTACGCAGGCACTTCATTTTACTTTTTTGTCCAAACCTATAACATGAGTGAACACCGAATGATAATGGCGGAAAAGAGTGTAAAAGAAAAGAATTGGGAAAATGTACTGACACAAACCGAAAAATATATCAACTCGGGAAGAACCAACCAGTTGATCTCCTACTTTCACAACCTGGCTCTGTACCATACGGGAAAATTGCCTTATCAACTATTCGATTACCCACAAAAACTGGGAGTCAAGGCGCTATACTTCCCATGGCACAGCGATAGCCGTGAGAGTGAGTACGGACATTTTATATATGAAGACTTAGGGTACATCAACGAAGCACAGCGGTGGGAATTCGAAGCAATGGTGGTATGGGGAGAAACGGCACCCCATTTGCTTAACCTGGCACGATACAACATAGTAAACAAAAGACCTGAAGTGGCACAACGGTTCATCAATCTCCTGAAGCAGTCCCTCTTCTATAGGGGAGATGCCGAAGAATTGGAAAAACAACTTCATGCAGGCAGTGTACCGGGACTGCGCATGGCACTTGAAAACAATAAGGAACATCCCGCACGATTTGCAAACGTCATCAATATAGGACCGGAATTACAGTATCTGTGTGAGCAGGACACGACAAACAGAATGGCTTTTGAATACCTGATGAGTGACCTACTGCTGAGCAATAACGTAGTACGCTTTGTGGATAACCTGAAGTTCATCAGGCACTTTAAATATCCGGAAATGCCACCCGCATACCAAGAAGCACTCTATATATACAAATTGGGAGTGGACGGGGAAACGTTTTTCAAATCAGGATTCAACGTCAGCGAAAACACCGAAAAGAGATTCCAAAGGTATTACAACCTGTATAAAAACAGGCAAATGCAGAGGCTGAAAGCGGAGTTTGGAAACACCTACTGGTATTACCTGAACTTCATCAGTCCGTATGGAGACAAAATCATAAGGAACTAATATGTAAAGACATGAAAACAATCTATATCCTTCTTATCACGGTTCTCAGCTGGAGCCTGCAGGCATGCACCGCCCAATGCGGCAAACCGGATGCCTGCACGGACAGTATTCCCCGTATATATCCCGATTATGCGGGAGTCACATTCCCGCTGAATATTGCACCTCCCAATTTCAGGATCGGGGAGAACGCGGATGCCTTCCAAACGGAAATTGGCACAGGGGAGACGGCGGACATCCTCTACACAAGCAAGAATCCCGAAGTGATTATACCGACAAAGAAATGGAAGAAACTTCTCCAAAAAGCCGCGGGAAAAGAAATATTCATCCGCATCACCCTGCTGAGGGGAGGGAAATGGACACGCTATGCGGATATCAAGGATACCATATCGAACGAACCGATAGATGAGTACCTGGTCTACCGGTTGCTGTACCCGGGATATGAACTATGGAACGAAATGGGGATTTACCAGAGAGACCTGACAGGTTATGAAGAGACTCCGATAGCGGAGAACCGAAATTTCGGCAAACAGTGTATCAACTGCCATACGTTCAATCAAAACTCTCCGGAAACCATGATGGTGCATGTGCGGGGAAAGTCGGGAGGGACACTGATATGCAAAAACGGAAAAGTGGAAAAGGTAAACACCAAACCGGAGGGATTCAAGAACGGGGGAACCTATGCGGCCTGGCATCCTTCAGGAAGATACATTGCATTCTCAATGAATGAGATACAGCAGTTCTTCCATTCATCGGGACAGAAACCCATAGAGGTATCCGACCTGGCTGCCGACCTGATAGTTTATGATACTGAAAAGAAAACATTCCTCACTGACTCCCTGATATGCGGGGAGCGGTATATGGAAACATTCCCCAACTGGACACCGGACGGGAAAACACTGTATTTCTGCCGGGGAAATGCTTATAAAGAGAAGATGCCGCTGGACAGTATCCGTTATGACCTGTGCAGGATAGGATTCGATCCGGAATCCGGTAAATTCAGTACGCCGGAGTGTGTGTACAGAGCCTCCGAACAGGGAAAAAGTATCTCTTTCCCAAGGGTTTCTCCCGATGGTAAATACCTGATGTTCACCCTGTCGGATTATGGAAACTTCTCCATCTGGCATCCGGAAAGCGAACTTTGTCTGTTGACAATGGATACAGGAGAAATACGGCTTTTAAATGAAGTGAACAGCAACGACGTGGAGAGTTTCCATACATGGTCATCATCCGGACGCTGGTTTGTTTTCAGCAGCAAACGGTTGGACGGGCTTTGGGCTCGCCCTTTCTTTGCCAGTTTCGATCCGGAAACCGGAAAAGCGGGGAAACCCTTCCTGATGCCCCAAAAAGATCCGGACTTTTATGACACGTTCACTAAAACTTATAATCTGCCGGAACTGATTAAACAACCCGTAAGAAACGGAAATGAAATGATAGAAGCTATACATTAATTTAACACACTTTATTCTAAAAGAGAGGGCTTTCTATTTTGCAATAAGCCCTCTTTTTTAGAACTTTGCAACATCACTCAATAAACATTTAATTCAGAAAAAACACATGAAAAACATTTTCCTTACCATGAGCCTGGGTATAGGACTGCTTTTTCCTTGCAAGCTACATGCCCAAAGCCAGTACCCATTTCAGAACACGACATTATCCACTGAAGAAAGAGTAGACGATCTTATCAAACGAATGACTCTGGAAGAAAAAATCGACCTACTTTCCGGATACAATGATTTCTATCTGCACCCCTGCGAACGATTAGGAATACCGGCATTCAAACTGGCCGACGGTCCGCTGGGCGTTGCATCCTGGGGATTATTCGGACGCGCCACCGCATTTCCATCAGCACTTTCGCTGGCTGCCTCTTGGAATAAAAATCTGGCAGAGAAAACAGGAGCAATGTATGCTCAGGAATGGCGTGCAAGAGGTATTCATTTTCTCTTAGCTCCCGGAGTTAACAACTATCGGGCTTCAAAAGGAGCCCGTAATTTTGAATATTTTGGTGAAGATCCTTATCTGGCATCCGAGATGGTAGTCCCCTTTATAAAAGCAGTGCAAGACGGAGGAGTCATTGCTACCATCAAACATTTCGCAGCCAACGATCAAGAATTTGACCGATACACCGTCAGTACCGAAGTATCCGAACGTGCCTTACAGGAAATCTATCTGCCTCCCTTCAAAGCTGCTGTGCAAAAAGCAGGTGTCAAGGCTGTCATGACGGGTTATAACCTAGTGAACGGAGTATATTGCACTGAAAACAAACATCTGATCGATATTTTAAAGAAAGACTGGGGCTTCAAAGGCATGTTAATGTCTGACTGGGCATGTACCTATTCCGCCGAAAATGCCGCAAACTACGGTTTGGATCTTGAGATGGGCAGCAATGACTGGTTCACCCGTAAAGAACTTCTCCCACTTGTCAAAGAAGGAAAGGTTACAGAAGAAGTAATCAATGATAAAGTGCGCCGCATCTATGGTGCCTGTATTTCAATGGGATTTTTCGACAGGCCTCAGCAAGACACCGATATTCCGACTTTTAATCCTCAAGCCAATCAGATGGCTCTGAATACCGCTTGTGAAGGAATCATCCTGTTAAAGAATGAACAGAATACCTTACCGATCCACCGCCCCAAAGTGATAGCTGTGATCGGACCGACTGCCAATCCGGCTATCGTTTCGGATAGAATATACAATGTAAACAGCATCGTTTACGGTGGTGGGGGAAGTTCAAAAGTTCATCCCTGGTATGTAGTTTCAGCGTTAGAAGGTATCCGTCAGGAGCTTCCGGAAGCAACCGTACTTTACACGGAAGGAATATCCAACCAATTCAAACCCCGCTTATTCCGTAACAGTAAATTCCGTACGAAAGAAGGTAAACCCGGACTGGAAGCGAGCTATTATGCACTATCTTCCGACACTTCTGCCACACTCTCGGATAAAATGATCCAACAGCAAGCAGTAGCGGCAGGAAGAACTGTAAGTGTTAATCAATCGGCCGACCGGACTGTAGAAACCGATAAAGAAGAAAGCGGATTGATTCTCCGCCGCACCGACCGCACGGTAAATTATGAATGGTGGGGATATCCTTTCAACGAAAGTAAATTGGGAAATGATTATCGGGTGTGCTGGGAAGGATATGTAGATGTCGAGAAAACAGACAGTATCCGATTCTTTGTCGACGCACAAGGTGCCTATCGTTTATGGATAGACGGAACATTAGCATTGGATGCCTCTCAATCTCAATCATTCGATGTTCGCAATACCGCAATTTCCGCAAAAAAAGGGGATGCCAAACATATTCGGCTGGAGTTCTGCAACCAACGCAGTACACCGGCAGAGATCCGGATGGGATATGCTTATCAAAGTGATATTGACTTTTCTGAAGCGAAACGACTGGCTGCCAAAGCCGATCTGGTGGTTTTCTGTGCCGGACTGGATGGCAGTATCGAACTGGAAGGGCGCGACCGTCCTTTCGACCTGCCTTACGGACAAGATATGTTAATTCAGGAACTGGTAAAAGTAAATCCTAAGTTGATAGTTGCCATCCATGCAGGAGGCGGAATAAACATGACCCGATGGATCGATCAGGTGCCTGCGGTAGTACACGCCCTCTATCCGGGGCAGGAAGGCGGACATGCTTTAGCTCATATTCTTTCGGGTAAAGTGAATCCGTCAGCCAAGCTGCCATTCACTATCGAGAAAAGATGGGAAGACTCACCTGCCTGCGGTCATTACGATGAAACTCGCAAGGAAAAGAAAGTGTATTATACAGAAGGAATATTCACCGGTTACCGTGGATACGATCAAAAAGGTATCGAACCCCTTTTCCCTTTTGGATTCGGTCTTTCGTATACCACCTTTGACTATTCGGGCCTCAACATCCGTATGACGGATAAAAAACAGAAGCAACTCGTCGTTTCATTCACTGTAACCAATACCGGACAGCGAGACGGATATGAAGTCGCTCAACTTTATGTACGCGACATGCAATCTAAAGAGCCACGTCCTTTGAAAGAATTAAAAGGTTTCGACAAGGTATATCTGAAAGCAGGAGAAAGCAAACAGATAGAAATCGGTTTGAGTGAAGACGCATTCCAGTATTTCAACGCCAAACAAAACCGATGGGTATTTGAAAAAGGTGAATTTGAAATTCTAGTAGGCGCCTCCTCTAAAGACATCAGACTGGCAGAGAAAATAAAAATGTAGTATTTATCAGAAGGAAGGCGTGTCGGAACTCACTACAGAGGAAACAGAGTAGCACAGAGTGAATTTCCCGTCATTGGTTATCAACACTCTTAATCTGTGATAATCCGTGGTGAATACAAGTTTCGACACATCTTTCTTCTTTGCTGTCTTCCTTTTATCCTTTCTTTACCTTTTTATATTCCCTGGGAGACATTCCCATTATCTGGCTGAACAGCCGTGAGAAATAATAAGCATCTTCAATACCCACTCTATAACAGACCTGATTCACTTTCATATCGGTAAAATCGAGAAACTGACAGGCTTTCTGAATCTTAATCTGATTAAAATAACTCAATGGGGCATATCCTGTACGCTTCAAAAACAGATTAGAGAAATATGAGGATGAATACCCCGTGTAATCAGCCAGCTCGGCTAAAGTCAGCTTCTTGCCCAGATTCTCCTTCATATAATGAATAGCTGCATTTACAGGATCTTCTTCTCCTGCCGGACGATGCTCTGAAAAAGCCTCCCGATACTCTCTGAGATAGCGCAATGATCCCAAATAATGATGGAATACAGAGCTGGCATATGAAAGATTCTCCAAGCTATACCCCATCTTCAGTACCCGAAAGATCTCCTCAAACAGTTCTGTCCGGTAACTAATACGCGAATGCATTCCCGGTTTTATATCCGTGAGCCTACAGGTACGATGCGTACAATAAAGCGGAGCAAGTGTTCCTCCGAAGTGAATCCAGTAAATTGTCCATGGTTCCTTTTCATCAGCGCCATACGCATGAGGAAGTCCTGCAGGAAGTATAAAGTATTGGTTAGGCACTACCGGGTGTTTCTGCCCATCGAGACTGAACCATCCCCTACCCTCCGTACAATAGATAAACACATACTGGTCAATCGGAGTTTCCCGCTCCCGAAAGTGATTATAAGCCTTTGGATAATAGCCTATATCGGTTATATAGAGTATAGAAGTTGCAGGATCAGTCTTCATACGTTGCACAATGGCAGGAGGCAATACCAATGCCTGTTCGCCCAGAAAGCCGTCTTTTTGTTTTGCCATACTAATAAGATTCATCGGTTCACGCCACAAATATAGAGATAAAAAAGAAATATAGTCCATCTTTTTAATCGGTTTCTCTATTTATTTCTATTCTCAAACCCGCTTACTTTGCAATATCAATTAAACCATTTAATAACATGAAACAGACACGAGGCTATTTACTACTTATCTGCATCGTCTCAGCCATGGGCGGATTACTGTTCGGCTATGATTGGGTTGTTATCGGAGGAGCTAAAATCTTCTATGAACCTTTCTTTGGTATTGAAAACTCTGCGGCTCTACGTGGCTGGGCTATGAGCAGCGCACTGATAGGCTGTCTGGCAGGAGCCTTGCTCTCAGGAATCTGGAGCGACAAATACGGACGCAAAAAGATGCTTGTCATAGCCTCATTCCTGTTTGCACTTTCGGCTTGGGGTACGGGAGCAGTCGATCATTTTTCCTACTTCATCTTCTATCGCATTGTGGGCGGATTGGGCATCGGCATCGCATCCAACATTTCTCCCGTATATATTGCAGAGGTATCTCCTGCCCATGTACGCGGCAAATTCGTATCGCTCAACCAGCTCACCATCGTATTAGGTATTTTATTGGCACAATTGGCCAACTGGCAAATCGGGGAATACTACACACAAGGTTCCGATATACTCAGCGAAACAAGTGTGCAATGGGCCTGGCGATGGATGTTCTGGGCAGAACTGATCCCGGCAGGAATTTTCTTCCTGTTATCGTTCATCATCCCCGAAAGTCCCCGTTGGCTGGCTACCGTCCATCAACAGGAGAAAGCACAAAAGACACTGACACGCATCGGAGGAGAAACGTATGCCCGCCAAACCCTGGAAGAACTGAACCAACTCACTCAATCTCAAGGTAACCGGCAAAACAACGAATGGAAATCGGTCTTCCGCCCGGAAATGTGCAAAGTACTGATCATTGGAATCGTTCTGGCCATATTCCAGCAATGGTGCGGCATTAATGTTATCTTCAATTATGCCCACGAGATCTTTTCATCAGCCGGATATGCCGTTTCCGATGTACTGATGAACATCGTAGTGACCGGGATCACTAATGTGATATTTACGTTCGTCGCCATCTATACGGTAGACAAATGGGGACGTCGTACACTGATGCTGATCGGTTCGGCAGGATTAGCGCTGATTTACCTTATATTGGGAACCTGCTACTTTCTGGATGTAAGCGGTTTACCCATGCTTCTACTGGTGGTACTTGCCATCGCTTGCTATGCTATGTCACTTGCCCCGGTAGTCTGGGTGGTGTTATCCGAAATCTTCCCCGTGAAAATACGAGGTATGGCTATAGCCATCTCTACTTTCTTCCTTTGGGTGGCTTGTTTCATACTGACCTATACCTTCCCGGTATTGAATGAAAGTATAGGTGCCGAAGGAACTTTCTGGCTATACGGTGGTATCTGCCTGGCCGGATTCCTGTTCATACGCCAAAACCTGCCCGAAACAAAAGGGAAAACACTGGAAGAAATAGAAAAAGAATTAATCAAATAATACATAGAACAAGATGAAAGAAAGTGTTAATGTATGGGAGGAAGACATCCTGCTCCCTACCTATGGCATCGGACGCCCTGAGAAAAACCCGATGTTCCTGGAGAAACGTGTCTACCAGGGAAGCAGTGGAGTCGTATATCCGTATCCGGTCATCGAGAAAATTGAAGATACCTGCGAAGAGAAAAGTTATCATGCCGTATGGCTGGAGAACGAATACATCAAAGTCATGATCCTGCCCGAACTGGGAGGACGTATTCAAATGGCATTCGACAAGGTAAAGCAACGGCATTTTATCTATTACAATCACGTAATAAAGCCGGCACTGGTAGGACTCACCGGTCCCTGGATCTCCGGAGGCATTGAGTTCAACTGGCCTCAACATCACCGTCCCAGCACCTTCTTGCCGGTGGACTACAGCATCGAACGATGTAAAGACGGAAGTGTCGTTGTATGGGTAAGCGAACGGGAACGGATGTTCGGTCAAAAAGGAACAGCCGGATTTACACTCCGCCCGGGACGTGCCGTACTCGAGATACAAGGAAAAGTTTCCAACCCGACTCCGCTTCCACAAACTTTCCTTTGGTGGGCCAATCCGGCCGTAGCGGTCAATGACTGCTATCAGTCAGTATTCCCGTCGGATGTCAACGCTGTATTCGATCATGGAAAACGGGACGTGTCTCGTTATCCTATTGCTACCGGAACCTACTATAAAATGGATTATTCTGCCGGCGTGGATATTTCCAGATATAAAAATATTCCCGTACCGACCTCCTACATGGCAATCCGGTCTAACTATAATTTTGTAGGCGGGTACGAAAATGATACACAGGCAGGTGTCCTGCATGTGGCCAATCATCACATATCTCCCGGAAAAAAACAATGGACCTGGGGAAACGGGGATTTCGGACAGGCATGGGACCGCAACCTGACTGATGCTGACGGTCCGTACATAGAACTGATGACCGGAGTCTATACGGACAATCAACCGGACTTCAGTTGGTTGCAACCTTATGAAGAGAAGACTTTTACCCAATACTTCATGCCCTATCGGGAATTGGGAGTTGTGAAAAATGCCTCCTCCGAACTCTTAATGAATCTGGAAACCGAAGGAGAAGAATGTCGTTTGAAGCTGTTTGCCACCTCGGCTCAGCAAGGATTACGCATCGTAGTCCGTCAAGCGGGTGTTATACGCTTTGAGGAAATCGGTAGCCTCTCGCCTGAACAAGTATTCGACCGGCTGATCCCCATAAATGATCTTCACGAAGCGGAAGTCATTATCTACGATACCAACGGACGAAAAAAGCTAAGTTGGAAGGCCGAACCGGAAACAATCAAAGCAGTTCCGGAAGCAGCCAAACCCGCCCTTGCACCGGAAGAGATCAAAACCAACGAAGAACTCTATCTGACCGGACTGCATCTGGAACAATATCGTCATGCCACTTATTGCCCGACCGACTATTATCGGGAAGCACTCCGCCGGGACAATGGAGATGCACGTTGCAACAACGCCATGGGACTATGGCTGATACGCAAAGGAGAGTTTGCGCAGGCTGAACCATATCTTCGGAATGCCATTGCCCGACTCACCGAAAAGAATCCTAACCCCTATGATGGAGAAGCTTTTTATAACCTCGGACTTGCTCTAAAATTTCAGGGAAAAGATGATGAGGCCTACGATTCGTTCTATAAATCGTGTTGGAACGCGGCATGGCAAGACGCAGGCTACTATTCGCTGGCCCAGATTTCCGTGTCCCGCAGCAATTGGGAAGAAGCTCTCGAAGAGATTGAAAAATCCCTTCTCCACAACTGGCACAATCTGCGCGGACGCCATCTGAAAGCAATCATACTCCGCCATCTCGAACAAAAAGAGGAGGCTCTTGCCTGGATAGAAGATTCCCTGAAGACGGATGCATTCAACTTCGGTTGCCTGTTCGAAAAATACCTGATCACCCGGGATGAAACAGTATTGATCCAACTTCGGAACCTAATGAAACGTGGAGCACCCGATTACGAAGCACTGGTACTCGACTATACTTCTGCCGGACGATTTGAAGAAGCACTGGCTGTAGCCGAACTTGCCATTGCCCAACCTGCCGGTGAACAGACACTCTTACATTATTACAAGAGTTGGTGCCTGATCCGTCTAGGAAAAACAGCCGAAGCACAAATAGCCATTGCCACTGCCGAAAAAGAACCGGCCGATTATTGTTTCCCCAATGCCCTGGAAGCGATAGAAGCCCTTCAGTGTGTAGTCGACTTTGCAGGAAAAGCCCCCAAAGCACTTTATTACCTGGGAAATCTATGGTATGATAAACGCCGGTATCCCACTGCCATCGCAGCCTGGGAGCGCTCTTCGCGCGAAGACGAGACATTCCCCACCGTATGGCGTAATCTGTCACTGGCTTACTTCAACAAAATGAACCGTCCGGACGAAGCTGTCGCCTTACTGGAAAAAGCATTCCGCCTGGATCACACGGATGCCCGTGTACTGATGGAACTGGATCAATTGTACAAACGGCTGAACCGTCCGCACATAGAAAGACTGTGCTTTCTGGAACAGCACATAGATATCGTAATGACCCGTGACGACCTGTATCTGGAATACGTCACTTTACTGAACCAAACCGGGCAATATCGGGAAGCAATCCGACGGATAGACCAAAGAAAATTCCATCCGTGGGAAGGAGGAGAAGGTAAAGTACCCGCACAATATCAGCTGGCACGCCTGGAACTGGCAAAGGAGTTGATAAACCGGAAAAAATATGATGACGCACTCGCCTTAATAGATGAATGCTACATATACCCGACCCATCTGGGTGAAGGGAAACTACCGGGGGCACAGGAAAATGACTTCAATTATTACAAAGCATATATCCTGCAACAACAAGGGAGACCGGAAGAGGCTCACAGCCTGTTCGTCAAAGCCTCTTCGGGAAACAGCCAGCCAGCCGCTGCCATGTATTACAACGACCAGAAACCGGATAAAATATTCTACCAAGGACTGGCATACCGGAAATTAGGAGAGGAAGAAAAGGCACGCAGCCGGTTCAACCAATTAATTACTTATGGAGAAGAACATCTCTTCGACCGATTCAAGATGGATTATTTTGCCGTATCTTTACCCGATCTTTTGATTTGGGAAGACGATATGGATAAAAAGAACCGCATTCACTGCAACTACCTGATGGCACTGGGACATCTGGGACTGGGAAATAGAACAAAAGCCGAACACTTCTTTGATATAGCCGCCTCAATGGATAACAATCATCAAGGAGTACAAATTCACCGGAAATTAATGAATACCATTCTATCATGAAACAATCTTTTCAAAACACCCGGTACCGGGCGATTCTGCTCCTGACCGGATTGATGCTTGCCATGACCGCTATGGCGCAAACCCTAACGAATGATGCTCTTGACTTGTCGGGCATGTGGCGCTTCCAACTGGATCCGATGGGATTCGGTAAAACTCCCGGTTCGGAACTCTATCTGGACAAGCTCTCTGAAACCATTATGCTCCCCGGATCGACAGACCAGGGAGGTAAAGGTATTAAAAATACGGCACGCTACGTAGACCGTTTAAGCCGTAAATTCGAATATCAGGGAGCCGCCTGGTACCAACGTGAAGTAGTGATTCCGGAAGATTGGGCAGATCGGGAGATTTACCTGAAGCTGGAACGTTGCCATTGGGAAACCACCGTCTACGTGGATGACAAAGAGGCAGGAATGAAAGAGCACCTGAGCACACCGAACACGTTCGTATTGACTCCGCTACTTACTCCGGGAATCCACACACTGACCATTTGCGTAAACAATACACTTAAATATCCGATGGATCAATGGAACCATGGAACAACCGAATATACGCAGACTAACTGGAACGGAATAGCCGGAGACATCTTACTATATGCCAAGGAGAAAGCGCATATCCGCCAGATCAATGTATACCCCGATGTCAGCTCGAAAGCAGTGGAAGTATCTGTACAACCCGCTCCCCTAAAGACCGGACAGACAGGAAAACTGGAGCTATGCATCCGCGAGCAAGGAGGTAAAATAATAGTCCGCCAAACACTGAATGCAGACAGTCTTCAGGTACATGCAGGCATACGCCAAACGCTCCCGATGGGAAATAGGGTGAAACTCTGGGATGAATTCACACCTTATTTATACGAGATAGAAGCCAGTTGGAACGTAGACGGAAAGACAGATACTCAAACCCGAACTTTCGGCATGCGGAACGTAGAGCAGGGTAAACATCATATCCGCCTGAACGGAAGAGACATTCACTTACGTGGAGTACTGGATTGTGCAGTCTTTCCCCTGACCGGTTATCCGTCGACAAATGTGGATGACTGGAAACGCATCTTCACCACCATTAAAGAATATGGAATGAATCACGTACGCTTTCACTCCTGGTGTCCGCCGGAAGCCGCTTTCGAAGCCGGTGACGAAGTAGGTATGTACCTCCAGGCCGAACTTCCCATGTGGATCAAAGATGTGGGTAAATATCCTTACCGGCGTGATTTCTTTGAAAAAGAGATGTATGCCATTCTCGATGCCTATGGCAATCACCCCTCTTTCATCCTGATGTGTAACGGCAACGAAAACGAGGGTGACTTCGCCGTATTGGAAGATCTGGTAAAAAAGGCACAGAAGTATGATAACCGACGGCTCTATAGCGCCTCGACCGCACGTACTCATACTCCTTCGGATCAGTACTATGTGTCGCATGTCACCTCGAAAGGATGGATTACCGTATACGAAGGAAAGCCATCGACTGACTGGGACCGTTGCAAAGAATCGGATATCGATGTACCGGTGATTGCTCACGAAACCGGACAACGCTGTATGTATCCCAACTTTGAGGAAATCAAGAAATATACCGGTGTTGTAGAAGCACGCAATTTCGAGGTATTCCGCGAACGGCTTGCCAAAAACGGCATGTTGCACCAAGCCAACGATTTCTTCCGGGCAACCGGAGCACATACGGTGCTGCAATATAAAGAGGTAAACGAATCGCTGCTCCGTACTCGCAACTCCGGTGGTTTTCAGTTGTTGGGACTGGCCGATTTCCCCGGACAGGGCAGTGCCTTTGTAGGCATCCTCGACGCTTTCTGGGAAAGCAAAGGACTGGTAACACCCGAAAAGTTCAGAGAATCGTGTGCTCCGACCGTACTCCTGGCACGTTTACCCAAACGCACTTTCAGAAACGGGGAAAAACTAAAGGCAAAAATGGAAATTTACCATTTCGGTAAAGATGCCCTGAACAGCCGGAAACTGAACTGGACACTGACCGGTGAAGACGGAACCGTATACCACAAAGGAAGCCTGAAGACAAAAAGCATACAACCTGCTACGGTAGATTCACTCGGAATCATCGAACTCCCCTTGAACGGGATGGACAGTGCCCGCAAACTGACCTTGAAGGCTGAGCTGGGCGGTATACACAATGAATGGGATGTGTGGGTATATCCGGAACAACCGAAAACGGAACAGCACAACTTCGTCTACACCCGTACCTGGAACGACGAAACCAAACAGTGGCTCAACGAAGGCAAGAATGTACTGTTAATTCCTGAAAAGTGTAAAGGACGCAAAGCGCACTTCGCCAGCCATTTCTGGAACCCGATTATGTTCAACTGGAATCCAATGATCGTAGGTACACTGATCGATAACGAGCATCCCGCCTTTCGCGACTTCCCCACCCGGAACTATGCCGACTGGCAATGGTGGGACATCCTGAACTATTCGACAGCCCTGGAACTCGACGAACTGAAAGAAATCACCCCATTGATACAGAGCATCGACTCATACGAGACCAACCAAAAACTGGGTATCTCGTTCGAAGCTAAGGTAGGAAAAGGAAAACTATTCGTGCTCTGTGCCGATCCGGAAAAGAAAATCGATGAAAGACCTGCGATGCAGCAGTTACTAATGTCTGTCCGTAATTATGTGTCATCCGGGCATTTCAACCCGACAAAGAGTTTACCCGTCTACCTGTTGGATGCACTTTTCGCCCCGGCATCCGAAGAGAAATCCGGAGACAAGGGTAGCAAGGCGATCGAATTGCTATTGAATAAATAGTCAGATGAATCTTAAAATACATTAAAAGAATAGCAGCCGCTCTATGGTGACTGCTATTCTCATTGTATTTATAATAGCACAAGTCTGAAAGTAGAACATTATAAACTGATCTTTTTTAATATTATGAAAATCAAACTACTATTACTACTCTGTTGTGGTCTGTGGAGCAGTTGCAACTCGTATGACTATTGTCCGGTCACTCCTTCAGAGAGTGATCTTGTATTCACCGGACTTGCCCGGTCGTGGGACGAAGCAATGCCCTTGGGAAATGCTACCGTCGGTGCCTTGGTATGGCAACGTGACTCCACCCTACGCCTGTCACTGGACAGAACCGATTTATGGGATTTACGTCCGGTAGACAGTCTGTCGGGAGATAACTTCCGCTTCTCCTGGGTAAAAGAACATATTCGCCAAAAGAACTATCTGCCCGTACAGAAAAAGCTGGACTGGCCTTATGACATGAATCCCGCGCCATCCAAGATTCCCGGAGCTGCCATCGAATTTCCATTGGAGCAGATCGGCACTCCGACTCAGGTAAGACTTTACCTGAACAATGCCTTATGTGAAGCAGACTGGGCAGACGGTACACAAATGCAGACTTTCGTTCATGCTACCGAACCGATCGGATGGTTTGTATTCCGTAACCTGAAAACCCCAATAGAACCCTCCATCATCACTCCTGTATACAATAAAACGAAGCCGGATGGCAGCCTCGATCCGGTTTCGGGACAAGATCTGCACCGATTGGGCTATCAACAAGGAAAAGTGGTTCGTGAAGGAAACCAAATAACCTACCATCAAAAGGGATACGGAGACTTTTCGTATGACGTAACAGTCTGTTGGAAGCAAGAAGGCGAAACCTTGTACGGTACCTGGAGCGTCACCTCTTCCTTATCCGGCGAGCAAGCTTCCGAAAAGGCAGAAGCCGCCCTGCAACGCGGTCTAAAGCATGATTATCAGGCACACCTGGAATATTGGGACAAGTACTGGGCACAATCATCGATCACTCTACCCGATTCTGTACTGCAAAAACAGTATCAGAACGAAATGTATAAATTCGGTTCCACTACCCGCGAACACTCATACCCCATCTCCCTGCAGGCCGTATGGACAGCCGATAACGGCAAACTTCCGCCCTGGAAGGGAGACTATCATCACGATTTAAATACCCAGCTAAGTTACTGGCCGACCTATACAGGCAATCACCTGACCGAAGGAATGGGCTATCTGAACACGTTGTGGAACCAACGGGATGCATACAAACGCTACACCCGCCGCTATTTCGGTACCGAAGGGATGAATATACCGGGGGTTTGCACCCTGACAGGAGAACCCATGGGAGGATGGATACAATACTCCATGTCGCAAACCGTAGCTGCATGGCTGGCACAACACTTCTATCTGCAATGGAAATATTCGGCAGACCGCACTTTCCTCAAAGAGCGTGCTTATCCATTCATCAAGGATGTGGCAATCTATCTGGAGCAAATTTCAGAAGTTACCCCCGAAGGAGTACGTAAACTGGAATTCAGTTCAAGTCCCGAAATATTCGACAACTCCCTGCAAGCGTGGTTCAGCGACATGACCAATTATGACCTGGCAATGATGCACTTCCTCTTTAAGGCTGCTTCCGAACTGGCACACGAACTGAACCTGGCCGACGAAGCCGGACACTGGGCATCCCTGGAAGCCCAACTACCGGATTACGACATAGACGAAGAAGGTTGCCTCACTTTCGCCAAAGGATATCCCTACAAAGAATCACACCGTCATTTTTCACATGCCATGGCTATCCATCCGCTGGGACTGATAGACTGGAGCGACGGAGAAAAGTCACAACACATCATCCGCGCCACCTTGAAGAGACTCGATGAAGTAGGGCCGGACTACTGGACAGGATATTCATACAGTTGGCTCGCCAATATGAAAGCCCGTGCATTCGATGGTGAAGGTGCCGCACAAGCCCTGAAAACCTTTGCGGAATGCTTCTGCCTGAAGAACACCTTCCATGCCAACGGTGACCAGACCCAAAGCGGCAAATCCCGCTTCACTTACCGCCCCTTCACGCTCGAAGGTAACTTCGCTTTTGCAGCAGGCATACAAGAAATGTTGCTGCAAAGTCACACAGGCGTAATACGCATCTTCCCGGCAATACCGAAAGAATGGAAAGATGTATCCTTCGAAAGCTTACGCGCCATGGGTGCATTCCTGGTATCGGCCCGGATGGAAGGTGGAGAAATCAATCGGGTACGCATCTATTCGGAGAAAGGCGGCATGTTGAAAATAGCCCGTCCCGGTACATTAAAGCCGAATAAGAACTATACTTTATCCGGCACGGATATCTTGAACATAGATACTCAAGCCGGTGAATGGATCGAGTTGAACCCTTAATGCACTCCGACAAAAAGTCAAGAGTGTATATATAATGTCATTTTGTATTTTCTACCCGGTATAGCTTCTGCTATATCCGGGTAGTTTTCTTTGCGGTGATCAAAAACGCCTTTTCCGGCAATCAGGCTTTTGCAGAATATCACCTTTCCCGTCTGTTCAGATACACATCCCTACCCTTTCCGGCAAAAGCGCCACATTCATCTTCATCAAAAGGTGTAAACGGCTACATTCTGACACTTTTCCGACATTAACCGACACACGGCTAAAA
>OGGQ01002283.1_pt1 | contig 21492 bp, 22 predicted proteins | sample 1571191 | NCBI WGS metagenome assembly OGGQ01 (sample SAMEA2582061, study PRJEB24529) | metagenome | biome: Human gut stool | place: China | collected 2011
TAAACAGGTCTTACTCTCTTTTCCTCATCTGTAACACATCATTGACAAACCTACACAATTTTCCCCGAAAAGGCATCCTATGAAGCGGTTTTCCTTTACTTATGCACGCGTCACAATGGATTTGTTCTTCCATCTGCCAGACAGGTAGTAAAGGCCGGACAGCACCACACCGGCCAGCCAGCCGATCACATAACAATAGAACAAGTTGTCCCGGCCAAAATGATCCGCCAGGAAATAAGCCACCGGGATACGAACCAGCCACAGAGAGATCAGAGTGGAGATCATGGGCACAATGGTCTCTCCGGCCCCCCGCATCACGGCGTTCAGAATGAACATAAAGGAAAAGACCACATAAAAAGGCATGATCCGATCCAGATAGGCACAACCAGCTGCAATCACTTGAGGGTCCTGAGAAAATAGCCGCATACACACCGGCCCCAGGGGTACCAGGAAAATGGCCACCACCACATTGACAGCAGCCGACATGGCCACAGTATACCACATTCCCCGGTTGACCCGTTCCATCTTGCCTGCGCCGATGTTCTGACCCACATAGGTGGTCACAGCGATGGCAAAGCTCTGCACCGGCATAAATCCAAAGGTATCCAGTTTGTTGGCTCCCTGAAACCCGGCGATAAAAGCGGTGTCATAGCGGTTGATCAGCGTTTGCAGCACCATGACTCCCACGGAAAACAGCGCCTGCTGAATGCCGGAAGGAATGCCCAATTTCATGGCTCTTCCAAAGAGATGCCGGTCAAAATCCCAATGGAAGGGGCGAATGCGCAGCTCCTTGTAATGCTTGTTGATATAAAAAATGCCAAACAACCAGGAACAGAACTGAGCGATGATGGTAGCAAGAGCCACACCCATCACGCCCCAGGAGAACACAATGACAAACACCAGATCCAGCACGATATTGATCACACAGGCAATGGACAGAAACAGCAGCGTGGTACGGCTGTTGCCCAATCCCTGCAAAATACCGGCATTCACATTATATCCCAGGTTGCCCACAACCCCGGCAAAGACCACCATCACATAGGTGCGGGCCATACCATAGGCATCTTCCGGCACATTCATCATGCGCAGCAACGGCCCTGCCAGCAAGATGCCCAGAATGGTCAGCGGCACGGCCCCCACCAGAATGGCGTTATAGATAGTGGCTACGGTTTTACGCAGGCTTTCCCTGTCTCCCGCCCCATAAAACTGGGAGATCATCACCGTAGCGCCGGTGCCCAACCCCATGAACAAAGACACCAGCATAAAAATCACCGGAAAGCCGGTTCCCACGGCGGCCAAGGCAGCATCTCCCACAAAGTTGCCCACCACAATGCTGTCCACCATGTTGTAAAGCTGCTGGAGCACATTTCCAAACAGCAGCGGCAAGGCAAACAGACAAATCAATTTGGCCGGATTGCCCTGGGTCATATCGGTGGCCACCCTTTTTTTCTTCACTTCCCCTGTCAACGCACATCCTCTCCTTTCTCTTTTTCCCACACTTTTCTGTTTTATAAAAAGCCGCCCCGAACAGGGCGGCTTTTGCTGCTTATCGGCTTTCCGCTGGCGGGTCGATCACCATTTGGCGGTAGTCCAGCGGCTCAAAGCCCTTGCGGGCATAGAGACGGGCCGCCCCGCCGTTATCCGGTGTCACCTCCAGACGGAACCGGGCCGCATGGGGAAATTGTTTCCGAACAAAATCCAGCGCTTCGGTGCCCAGGCCGCATCCACGGAAGTTTTCATGGAGAAACAGCTCTTCAATGAGCACCACCATGCCCCCCACTTCCGAAGAATAGGTGAAAGACAGGATCATATATCCTGCTGTCTGGCCATCTTTTTCGATGATATACCCTTTGATGTAGGGGCTGCCCTGAAGCATCTCCTGAAAATTCTTGTGGTAAATCTCCCTGGGGATGGGATGCAGTACAGCATTGCTGCTGTAAAACTCCTGACCCATGTCCAAATACCGTTTTTCATCCTGGGCTGTCATCTCGCGGATCAAATTATCCTCTCCTTTGAAAATCATTACACAAGACAGTATACCAGCTTCTCACACAAAAAGCAAAGCCCCTCATTCCTCCTGCTCTGGCTGCTCTGGCGGGAACAAACCTCCTCCCAGCTGCCGCCATACCCCGGCCCCCACCAGAAAGCTGAGGGAAAAGAGCAAAATGGTCCAGCACACCTGTCTCTCTTCTTCCTGCTCGGGCGAAACCGGCTCTGCCGAGGCGCTGTCCTGGGTTTCCGGGACTTCTTCCTCCTGAGGCCGGGATGTTTGCTCATAGTTTTCTTCCCGGCTGCTCCATTCCAGCTTTTTTTCGGCGTATTCTCCCAGGTCTCCATCCTGCTGCGCCAGCTGCTGGAGAAGCTGCTGCTGAGCAGGTGTGGAAAATTCCAGATGCAGAAGCAAAGTGGTGCGCAGATACTCTTCCTCCTGCTCATCCAACAGCATCTGATACAGGCGCTCATCGGTCTCTTCTCCATTGGTCTGCATCTCCCGCAGCTGGATTACCGCCGCCCGAAAAGCAGTGGAGCGGCTTTTGTCCAAAATAATGGACAGAAGATCCTCATCGCTGAACTCATCCAGCCGATCGATCATCGCCGCCGTCCAGGGGGTGAGCACATCTTCCTCCTCACTCTGGGGACTGTCGGCCACCACCTCATAGGCCCGCTCCATATCGGCCAAAAGCTCCTCCGGAGTCAGAGCTGTCAGCAGTTCATACACCTGATCAAAATCCATTTCCCCTTCCTGCAGCAGAAGATCGGAAGGGGCAGCCCATCCATGAATTCCCAAACACAAGGCCAGCAAAATTCCACAGCAAAAAAGTTTTTTCCTTTTCATATTGGCTCCCATCTGCATCAAGTCAGCATTTTGCGTCTTTGTCTTTTATCTTACTCAAAAAGAAAAGGGTCCGTCAAGCAAAGAGGCTGTTTGTTCAAAAGAAGTTCTCATTTTCCCCGGAAAAAAGCCGCCAGGCCCTGCGCCCCGGCGGCTTTTGACAAACCATTCCCTATTTTTCAGCCAACAGCTGCTGATCTTTTTGGTATTTTTCCAAGGCCCGGCGGCGCCAGGGGCTGAGCTTATAAAACAGGCTCATAAAGGTGGCACCCACGCACCAACCGATCACCATGCTGTAATACAAAGCATCGGCGCTATGGAACAGAGAAACCAGCCAATACATCAGCGGGATACGGATCAGACAGAGACAGATCATAGAATTGATCATGGGGATGATGGTATTTCCTGACCCACGCATCACGCCGGTGAGCAGATCGCTGACGGCAATAACCCAATAAAAGGGGCAGAGAATACGCAAAAGATGCATCCCTTCCCGGAGCAGCTCCGGCTCCGGGGTAAAGAGCATCAGCGGGTATTTGCCGAAGAAAAACAGCAGCACCGAAAGTCCGCCGGTGATAGACACTGTAAGCAGCAATCCCTGGCGGCAGCCCTTTTCCACCCGTGGGATATCCCCTGCGCCGATGTTCTGCCCGGTAAATGTGGTCATGGCCAGTCCCAGGCTCATCAAAGGCATGACGCAGAAAGCATCCACTTTCATGGTGACCACATAGGCCGCCATCACATATTGACCAAAGGAATTGATCATGCTCTGCACCAGCATCATTCCGGCAGAAAAGGCCGTCTGCTGAATGCCCGATGGCAGACCCAGGCGCACCATCCGCCCCAACATATGCAAATCCGGATGGATAAAATCCCGGGACAGACGGGTGTATTCCTCCATATGATGCAGCCGCCAGCCGCTGAAAAACACCGAAAGGGTCTGGGCGATCACGGTAGCCCAGGCCACACCGGCGGCGCCCCAGCCGCAGACGATGACAAAAAACAGGTCCAGAATGATGTTGATGATGCTGGCGATGCCCAAGGCCACCAAGGGTGTGCGGCTGTCACCCAAAGCCCGGAGAATGGAGGCCACCATGTTATAAAACATCATGGGAGTGACGCCGCAGAAAATCACCCGCAAATAGCTCACCGCCATGGGATACACCTTTTCCGGCACCCGTAAAGCCCGCAGAATCACCGGGGCCAGGGGCAGACCAATGGCTGTGACCAGAAGTCCCAAGGTCAGTGTGAGAAGCATAGCGGTGTTCACCGCCCGCTGAATATTGCCGAATACCTTTCCACCGAAAAACTGGGAAATCAGAATACCGGCGCCCAGGCTCATACCCAAAAACAGTCCCACCAGCAGCTGAATCACCGGACCGCTGGTGCCCACGGCGGCCAGAGCTTCACTTCCCACAAAATTGCCCACCACAGCGGCGTCCACCGTATTGTATAGCTGCTGAAACAAATTTCCCAAAAGCAACGGCAAGGCGAAGCGCAAAATCTGTTTCCAGGGCGTTCCCTGGGTCATGTCCACCGCTGTGCTTCCTGTTCTTCCTCTTTTCATATTTTCCGCCTACAGGCGGCTCCCCCCTTTCTGATTGTTCCCCCTTTGGAAACAGTATAGCAGAAAGGGTACGCCGGGGATATCTGCCATCTTCCATAGAATTCCCCGGGAAATTTTATCAAAATGTGCCAGAAACCATAGCCGGAGCAAAAACCTGCTCCACCAATCCCCGCAAGGTATCACTGTGATAATCGGCATCGCAATCGGCTTCCTTGTGTACCAAAGCCGCAGGAATGCCGCAGTTTCTGGCCCCTTGGATATCGGCCACCGGATTGTCTCCCACCATCAGGCACCGGGCTCCCTTGCCGGCTTGTTCCAAAGCCAGGTGAAAGATCTCCGGCCGGGGCTTATCCCAGCCCACCTGCCCGGAAACCACCATGCCATCCAGCAAGGGAGTGAGACCCAATACGGTTGTGATTTCCTCCAGTTCCGGATAATTGTTGGAAAGCAGCACATTCCGGCAGCCTTCTCTACGGCAATATTCCAGCGCCCAGAAGGTATCCTCAAACAAATGGTATTTTTCCGGCCGGAGGATTTCCCTCCGTACCCGGGCCGCGGCGTTTCGGGCGATTTCTGTTTTCACCCCAGCCTGCTCATAGGCCCGGGCAAATTGCTTTTCCATATAGCTCCACCACTCCGCCCCCTGCAAGCGGTGGTAATTCTCTTCCGGCTGATCCCAGGGATAACAGGTGCGGGTCAGGGGACGCAGCTGATCAAAACCGATATTTGTCTCAGGGTCGGCCTGTTTCAAAGCATCACAGATGGAATTGGTCCACAAGTGGCGGGAATGGGCCAAAGTGCCGTCAAAATCCCAAAAAATCACATCAAATCGCTGGGGCATCGCAAAGCCCCTCCTTTCCAGCGCAAAGGCAAATATCCGCTCCAGTATACCATGCCCTCTTCCCCTTCGCAACTGGGCTTCCCCATGGAAAAAGCGCGGGGAGTTTCCCCGCGCTTGAGCATACCGAAAAAGTGGCAAAAGCCACTTTTTCGGATTTTTGCAAGGGCCTGCGCGCACGCCTATGGCGCACACTTGGCCCTTGATCGGTACAAAAACCGCCGCACAGGTCGCCGGTTTTTACAAATTGGTGAGGGAGTGGACAAACATTCCCCCTAATCAGATAAGTTTTCGGCAAACTGAAGTTCAGGAACCTCTCCCAAAATTTTAAGCTATATTCAATCGTCAAATTCCAAATTGATCAGACCGGTCTGGCTTTGCAGATGAACGGTGTTATGGCCCTGGCCTCCCGATGTACTGCCCGGGTTTCCATTCACCGCCACGAGACCCTGCGAAGAACAGGTATAGGTATAATCCTCCTGGCGCCCATCCACATCCACATTGATGACGCCACTCTGACTTGTCACTTCCAGCTGCCCCAGCAAAGCTCCTTCCACCGATATGGCGCCGCTGACCGCATTCACTCTGGCCGTGCCGATGTTTTCTTCCTCCAGGGAAATAGCTCCCGACTGAGTCTCCAGCAGCAAAGTGGTGCACATTTTCACATCCACACTCATGGGAGCGGTTTGGGTCTGCACTGTGATGCTGGTGGCCAGAATGTCATCCTCCAGCTCCAGAGATACCGCTCCGCTGTCGCTTTGGATGTTGATCCCTTCCATGGCGCTGTTTCGCGGCATGGTGATGACCACTTTGTGTCCGCCCATCTGGGTCAGATCTTTTTGCTGCTTCACCGTCAGCTCCCTATTATCCAAAGTGTAGGAAACAGCATCCACCGTCTCTTCTCCATAACAGGCGATGGCAAACCCGTCTCCCTCCTTCACTTCCACCGGAAGCTGGCGCACATCCACCTTGAGCGATCCAAACGCCTCCAGCTGCCGCCGGGTGACTTCATCCTCTCCCATCAGGTTCCAATCATCGTCCCCATCGGGGATACGGCTCATAAAATCCCCTTTGTCCAGGTTGTCCAAGGCATCCAGCATTTCATCCAGTCCGTCCAGCAGACCATGACTGGTGCTGCTCCCCTGGGAAAAGCTGATCCCCCAAGGGGTAATCTCCAAAGAGGCCCCCGGCCGGTTCAGGCGCAGGCTGGTCCGGCCGCCCATGGCCGCTCCGGCCGCCGCCATGGCGACGCCCACCACTCCCACGCCCACGCAAAGGAGTACAAAATTACGAAAGCCCTTTTTCATTGCCGAACCCTCCTTCGATTTACAAAGTCACTGGCCCAGTCGGTGATTTTCCGAAAACAAAAAATACCGAACCGAACAAAGAGAGCTACGAACAATACACCGAAGGCCAACAGAGCCAGCCCGCTTCCCAGAAAATAGAGCACGGTGCCGCTTCCCAGTCCACCGGTAAACAGCGCTGCTCCCATACTGGCCCCGCCCATAACCACCACGGCCACGGCAGCCACCAGCAGTCCGCCTACGCACAGCAGTGCGGCCAGAGCCATACAGCACACCACCAGCACCCCGGCGGCCATCAACGGCAGCGCAATGGGAGCGGCACAGATCATGGCAATGGCGGAGATCAATCCACGGCTCCTTTTCGGTGCGCCTGCAGGTTCCTGGGCCGGTGCAAAGCCTCCGCCCAGCACTTCCCGGGCTACCTGCTCAGGGCTTCCCAGCTGACGCAACACCTCCTGCTCCCGTTCCGGGCCAGCGTCTTCAAAATACTCGGTATAGTAATTCATCACATCCCTCCGGTCCTCCGGAGGCATATTCTGGATCAATGTGCGCAATGTGGTGAGAAATTCATCCTTCGTCATTCCTGTCCCTCCTTGAGCAAGATCGTATCCACCCGGCTCTTATACAGACGCCACTGCTGCCGGTATTCTTCCAGCCTCTCCACGCCTTGGGGGGTAACCCGGTAATAGCGCCGGTTCCGTCCCTGATAGGGCTGGTCATAGGTGTCCAGGCATCCGTCCTTCTGCAAACGGCGAAGCACCGGATACAAAGCGGTTTCCGATCCCTCGATCACCTGGCGCACCTGCTGGGTCAGCACATAACCATAAGCGTCCCCCCGGGAGAGCACCGCCAGCACACAGGCGTCCAGCAGCGCGGCCCCCAGCTGAAATGTCATGGAATCACCCGCTTTCTATTTTGTTGTTAATATTATATATTGAATAATATACTTTGTCAACAAGCATTTTCCATAGGACAGCAAAAAGCCGCCGGAATTTCCGGCGGCTTTTTGTATTCTGTTTTACAATACAGCAGGGCCAGGCACTTGCAATGAGGTGATAAACTGACATATATCCTCCAGAGCATGGGGCTTGGCCACCGTTTCAATGGCCTGGCGCATCTCTTCCCGGCGACGGGGAATGCTCAGAAGCAAATTGACCGCTTCATCCAAGGGAAATGTTTTGGTGGCGCTGACCGCCAAACCGCAGTTGAGGAGAAATTCCAGGTTCCGCTCTTCGTGACCGGCGATGGGATTGACCACCACCATGGGCAACTTTTTGGCCAAGGCTTCACTCACCGTCAGGCCGCCGGGTTTGCTCACCAGAATGTCGGCGGCATCCATCATCTCCTGCACATTGTCCACGAACCCATAGACATGAAGATGTTCAAATCCGTGCTCCTGCCGGTATTTTTCAAACTGCTTCTGCTGTTTTTTGTTTTTGCCGCAGACAATGAGCAGCTGGAAGGAATGCCGGAGACAGAGCAGACGCTCCACCTCGCTGGCCGCCAGGCCGTAGCCCAAACCGCCTCCCATCATCAGCACCACATTTCCTTCCGGCGAAAGGCCCAGTTTTTTTCTGGCTTCTTCTTTGGAAAGACTTTCATTGAACTTGGGGTGCACCGGAATTCCCAAAGGCTTGATCCTCCGCTCAGGAATGCCCCGTTTGATCCCCCGATAGGTGAGCACTTCGCTGGCCGTCACCACATAATCCACACAGGACACCGTTTCCCAGTAAGGATGGATGGTATAATCGGTGACAATGCCCACGATACGGGCTCTGGTTTTGCCCCGCATTTTCAGCTCATTGGCCAACTGGGCGGCAAACACATGGGTACACACGATCACATCAGGATCATAATCTTCCACCAGACGGGCCAGCTTGTAGGAACACAGCCGATTGACCAGGCTGAAGATATTCCGCTGGTCCACTTCCACGCCGCCTTCCAGGTAATCATAAATCAGCCGATAAATATCAGGGGCTACCTTGGTATAAATGGCGGTACTTTTGTCCAGAGTCTCCGAAATAAAACTATTGATATATTTATACACATCGATGGTGTGGGCACCACCGCCCATCTGGCGCAGGCGAGCCTCGATGGCCATGGCTGTGGCCGTATGCCCCCACCCGGTGGATACCGTCAAAATCAAGGTTTTCATGGTTTTCCCCTCTCTCCGTTCCATTCCAACTCATTATAGCATTTTCATATTTTCTTGTATAGGCGAAAGGGGAGATTTTACTTTTCCTCCACCTCTATGAAAATTTCTATTTATATTCCATGGAAAATGCTATATAATAAAGTGAGGTTTTAAGGCCAGACTCTGCCCGAAAGCAAAAATGGGCTGTTCCAGTCCCTTTCTTTTATTGCTTCATCAGAGCCCTGACTTTCCCTTTTCACTTTAAAAAATACTCCATTCCTGCCCAGGGCAGGGTGAATAGGATGAGAACATATGAATTATCAGCACCTGAAACAACTGATCGAAGAGCATAAAGTCATTCATCTCTGCGGCATCGGCGGCGTTTCCATGCGGGCTTTGGCCCGCCTTCTTCAGCAGATGGGCGCCATCGTCCAAGGCAGCGACCGGGATCATTCTCCCGCTGTGGCCATGCTCCGCCGCCAGGATATCACCGTTTACATCGGCCACAGTGCCCAGCAGCTGGGGAATGCCGCCTTGGTCATCCGCACCGCCGCCATCCCTGATTCCAACCCGGAAATTGAAGAAGCCCGCCGCCGCGGTCTCCCTGTTTTGGAACGGGCCCAGGCTTGGGGCCTTTTGATGCAAGGTTACAACCATGCCCTCTGTGTGGCCGGTACTCACGGCAAAACCTCCACCACCTCCATGCTCACCGAAGTGCTCCTTTGTGCACATATGGACCCCACCGTAATGGTAGGCGGTGAGCTGCCCATGATCGGCGGCAGCCTGCGCATTGGCGCCAAAGATCTGTTCGTGGCCGAGGCCTGCGAATACCGGAACTCCTTTTTGAGTTTTCTGCCCACCATCGCCATTTTGCTCAACATCGAACGGGATCATCTGGACTTTTTCAGCAGCACCGATGACATCATCCAAAGCTTCCACCGCTTTGCCTGTCTGGTGCCGGAGAAGGAAGGTCTGGTGGTGGCCAATGGAGAAGATCCTCATGTGGAAAAAGCCGTGACCAACTGTAACCGGCGAATCATCCGGTTTGGTCTGGAACCACGCTGGGATGTATATCCAAAGAATGTGGAAGTAAACCTGGGATACTATTCCTTTGATATCATCTGCTTTGGAGAGTTTTACTGCCGGGCCACCCTTCAGGTGCCTGGGGAACACAACATGAAAAACGCCCTGGCTGCCGCCGCAGCCTGCCATGCCCTGGGTGTTTCCGGCAAAGCCTTTGCCGCCGGTTTGGGCGGCTACACCGGTGTAGGCCGGCGCTTTGAGCGGAAAGGCACCTTCCAGGGAGCCGTGATCTACGATGATTACGCCCACCATCCTGATGAGATCATCGCCACATTGAAAACGGCCAAAAGCATGGGCTATGACCGGGTGATCTGTGTGTTCCAGCCCCACACCTATTCCCGCACCCAATCTCTGTTTGAAGAGTTCGCCAAGGCCCTCTCCTATGCGGACATTGCTGTGCTTACCGAGATCTATGCCGCCCGGGAAACCAATGTGAAGCACATCTCTTCCAAAAGCCTGGCCGACCGGATTCCCGGTGCCGTTTTTGCCCCCACCCTTCCCGATGCTGCGGCATTCATCCGCCGGCAGGCCCGTCCCGGGGATTTGATCTTCACCATGGGCGCCGGGGATATCTACAAGCTCTTTGATATGCTTCCCCATGAAGAAGTTTGATTGTTCAAATTTTATTTAAAAAAAGTGTATGCTCTCTTTACATTTTCCCATTAGAATATAAACTGTGATCAGGGTGAAGAGAACGAAACCTCTGCGGGATCCCCCCTCCCGCTTCACACTCTTTTCCCTTTCATCTCTCTTTTCTGTTTCTCATATTGTTTCACTGACCCGAAAGGGTCAAAAAAAGATCCGGCCATAAGGCCGGGTCTTTTTTTGCATTTTTAGATTTTCCCCCGGCGCAGCTGCCAGGCGGTTTTCAAGCTGTCCTTCATGGTGCGCAGCACCCGCATTTTGCTTTCCCCGCCTTTGTTGTCATAGCGCAGGGAAAACGGCACCTCGTCAAAACGGCAACCGCTGCGGTAGAGCTTGTACAAAAGCTCCATCATACAAGCAAAAGAACGCTGGGTAATCAGCTTATCCCCGTATTTTTTCCGGGCTCTCTGAAGGCTCTGGTAAGTATAGGCCCGGTAACCGCAGGTGTAGTCCTTTACCTTGGGTACCCGAAGCATAAGGGAATAATAGAGCTTGGCCCCATCGCTGAGGAAAAGCCGGTGACGAGGCACCCCGTGAACCTCGGCGCCTCCCTGGTAGCGGGAGGCAATGACCACATCAGCTCCCCGGCGCACTGCTTGGATCATAGAATGAACATACTTGGGGTCATGGGTATTGTCCCCATCCATCAGCACACACAGATCTCCAGGTACGCCGTGCTGGAGAAAATAGGTCACCGCCGTATTGACGCCGCCGCCCAGGTTCATATTCTTTTCATGGGCCACCAGATGCACCTGGGAATGCTCCCGCTCCAACTGGCAAATCTTTTCCTTTGTGCTGTCGGTGCTTTTGTCGTCGATAGCTACCACCTGGAGGGAAAAGCCCTCTTTTTTCAAAGCCTCCTCCTGCTCCAGCCAACCCAGAGTCAGGGGGATAATATTCTCTTCTTCGTTGTAACAGGGCAGGCAGGCAAACAATGTGTTCATTTGCTTCTTCTCCTTTTCACACAAGCATACAAACCTTTCCGCAGGAAATAGAGGGCGAAAAAGGGCCCCACTACCGAACATCCCTTGGACACAAGAAAGGCCAGATTTTCCCCCATCAGCCCCTGACATAGGGCAAAAACGGTGGTGATGATCCAGTTGGCCAGCAATAACCCCAGCAGGAAGGTGCCGAAATAAATCACCGCTCCCACCGTTCCGAACTCCATCTCAAACACCTGGCCGGACGCCAGGCCGTAGTGGATCACCTGGCCCACGACCACACCCACAGTGTTGGCGATCCCCAGCCCCACGCCCATGCGAATGGACAGCACCCACACAATGGCTGCATCCACCACCGTGACAAAAATGGAGATCAGGAGATATTTCAAAATCGGAGGCAGTTTCTCGTAAGTCCCCCGCAGCTGTGCCATCATACTTTCCCCTCCAGGTCAAAAATCAAACATTCTTCCCCTTGGTACACCAAAGGATACCGGGACCGCAGCAACTCCAGATATTCTTCCCCGTCTTCGCCAGGAATCACGCCGCCAGGGGCCACAAAATACCGGACGCCATGGCCCAGAAAATAGGAAAGCTCCTCTTCCGGCTCTTCCGGGATATAGTCATAATACCGGAGATTGGCCCGGTAGCCCATGCGCTGGCAAGCACCCAGCAACACCGGGTCCGGTGAGGCCACAGCCAGCACATCCTCCTCATCGGTCACATTCTGAATCACCTGGGCCTGGGCGGTAATGGTCTCATTGACAGACGCCATGGGCCAGGCCACTGTCAGGCTGTGATAAAATGCGGCGGCGCACAGCACACACCCCAGCACCGCTCCGGCTTTGGGAATCGCTTTTCCCACCTCCAACAGCAAAGCGGCACACAGAAGGGCAAACAGCGGCGCCAAAAACACCATATAATATCCAAACCGGATGACAGCCACGATGGTGGCAGTCTCCAAAGCCATGGACAGTGTCCAGAGAAGAAGGGGCAGATTTTTCTGTTTCAGACAGCACAAAATTCCAAGAAGCATTCCAACGAGCACCGGCCAACTGAAAAACAAAGGCATTTCCCGCTGGAAAAACTCCCAGGCCTGGGAAGTGAAAATGGCGGTGAATGCACTTTTCAAAATGTGCTTTTCGGCAATCCCCGACACGAAAGTGAAGGTGGCCACCTGTCCGGCATACCAATAATAAAGCAGCGGCAAGCCCAAAGACAGCGCGCCATAGCCATAGAACATAGGGTCTTTAAAGTTGCGAAGCCCTCTTTTTTTGAAAAAGAGCACCAGGATCATCAGCCCGGCAAAAGCCGTCGGCGTCTTTTCCATAATGGCCAGACCCATCATCACCCCGGAGAGTGCCAGAACACCCCGGCCCCCGCCCTGATACCAGCGGAGGAAAAAATAGATAGCGGCCGTATAGAAAAACAGCGCTGCCGCTTCTGGCATGATGGCCCGGCTGTACAGCAAGCTGATGGGCGTAACCAGATAAACCGCAAAAGCCCCCACAGCCGCCCAGCGATTTTTCAGCAACCTGCGGCCGATACCATAGCAAAACACCGCCGAACCCATAAAAAACAGCAGGCTGATCAGCCTGGGCACCCAATAGGGCTCCTGCCCCATTATCTTGAACAGCACAGCCGACAGATAGGGCATAACCTGCAGCTCCAGCTGTACATAATTGTCCCCAGGCCCATCGTAATTGAATTGGGGCCGCAGGGGATTCATATCCAACCGGGCGTAATTCTGGGCAATGGTGTAGGTATCGGTCTGGCGCCAGCTATCGTAATTTTCCCAAGGCGCCTGATCCAGCCGAGGCAGCTGGAACAAAAAAAATGCCGCCAGCAGAAGGGCCAACAACCAACAATCGGCCCCGGCACTGCCGGAGGTTTTCTTGAAAAGAGCCTTCATCGGTCTTCCCCTTTCCTGGGTTCAGAGCCACAAAGGCCCATGTATTCATTCTTTAGTTTACACCGCACCTGGGGCCTTGTCAACAAAAGGCGGTTTTATGGGACAAAAGAAAGATTCCCCGGAAATTTCCGGGGAATATTTTGCATTATTCTGCTGGTTTCACCTGAAGCACCTGCCGTACAGGTGACAGGGCCACCGGCCAGAAGGACACTGTTCCGTCCCCCTCCATGCGGCACAGGTGATAGCACCACTGATCGGTATACACCGACCTGTTTTCGTCCATATCGATGCCAAAGGCCAGGGACCCGGCGGTATAATGGGGCACGCTTCCCCTCCAGCCATGAAACGAGCAATGGAGATGCCCGGCAAAAACGCCCCGCACATTTCCCTTTGCCAAAAGCTCCAAATATTCTTCCGGCGCTTCCATCGGCCCCCAAGGCTGTTGACCCACCACTGGATGATGGAGGATGACAATATTTCCTCTAGGCGGCTTTTGCTCCAAAGACTTGCGCAAAAATTCCAACTGATCCGGGGGCAATGTGCCTTTCATCCCATAGAGATAGGGGGAATCCAATGTAATAATGCCCAATCCCTTCACCTGAGTATAGGCCAGATAAGGACCGGCGTTCTCTATATCCTCTCCCAGAAATCCCCGGCGGAAGGCCAGGCGATGGTCATGGTTTCCCATGGCGCAGCACAAAGGAACTCCCGGCAATTTTTCCTCCAACAATCTTTTCAGCGCCTTATAGTCCTCTTCTTCTCCCTCGTGGACAAGGTCGCCGGTGAGCAGCACAAAATCCAGCGCTTTCCCCTGGAGCTGACAAAGACAATCCTTCAGATTATCCCAGGGGTCCCGAACCTCCCGGGCCACCCGCTGCATAAAAGGGCTGCTGCCCTGACAGGTGAGATGGGTATCGCTGATATGGGCAAAATGCAGTGTTTCCATAGCCATTCCTCCCTTTTCCTTTGCTTTGATTGTAGCAAAGGAAAAACGAGATTGCAATGATTTCCCCTAGGGTTCAGCTCACCTTGCCCCAGCAATAAACCGGCACGCCCTGGAGTTTGGTATGGAGCAGCCGCCGGCCGTCCTCCAGCTGCTGTCCGCCGTCCTCCCAATAGGAAAACACAGCAAAAAAGGTTTCCGGCGGCACCATCACCCCTTCCGGGCCTACATAAAGGCGACTTTCTCCCACCTTTTCCCACAAAGCGGCTGCCTGAAAAAGCAGTTGTTTACTCTCCTCCATCCTTTTTCCCCTCCTGGGTTCCTCCAAAGGTCATCTCTGCAAAGGGCACACCGTAAACCTGCTCCATCTTTTGGATCACCGGCACATCGGGATAAGACACACCTCGTTCGTAATTGCCGATGGTGGAAACCCCCACCCCCAGCAGTTTTGCCGCCTCCTGGCGGCTCAGACCCTTATTGATCCGGGCCGCCCGCAATGTCAATGCCATCTGTTCTTCACTCCTTTTCTGATCTTGCATTTATTGTAATACGATTTAATCGTTTTGTCAACAATTAAATCGTATTCTTTCATTGTCCTCTTGCAGTTTGTACGATAATATCGTATAATTGCACCAAGGGGTTGATTGTATGAACGATCTGGGCAATAAAAAAATCATGGGGGAAAACATCAAACGGCAAATGGCCCGCCTGGGCGTCAGCCGCAAGGAGATCGCCAGCGCTTTGCAGGTGCCCTATTCCACCGTGTGCGAGTGGATCAGTGGCAATGCCTATCCCCGCATTGACAAAATCCAACTGCTGGCCCAATATTTCGGCATTACCAAAGCCCAGTTGGTGGAGGCCCCGGGACAGGCGCCCCTGCCAGATGATCCACCGGTGCGGGATGTGGCCCACAAGTTGTCGGAGACTCTGGCCATGCTGGAAGAGGCCGGAGACGGTCTGATGTTCGATGGCGAGCCATTGGATGAGGAAACCCGCCAGTTGCTGCGAGCCAGCCTGGAAAACCAGCTGGAAATGACCAAACGCCTGGCCAAACAGAAATTCACCCCCAAGAAATACCGAAAAGAATAGGAAACAGGCGCGGAAGCGATGCTCCGCGCCTGTTTTTTATTTTTTCCCCGCCAGCTTGTCTCCGCTTTCTTCCACACCGGTATGGAGTGCCGCGATAATATTTTTCAAAAATGCCGGAACGGGCGCGCCCATCTCTCCCACATTTTCCACAATGCTCCCCATTTCGGTGAGAATATACCACACCAGCACCACCGGACACAAAAGCACGGTATAGGTAAAAGGCAAACTCAAAGGCAGGTTTTTCAGCACCAGTCCCAGCAGAAAATCGGCCAAAGCAGCCACGATCACTGCCAGGATACTGCCGGCCTTGTGCCACAGCCCCTCCCGGGCCTTCTGGCTTTGCCAGTCTCCGTTTTTGGCCGCAAGGGCGCTGCCAGTAAGGTAGTCAATGCCCATGCTCACGGCATAGAGCACCACCAAAAGAGCCGAAAGGGCCGCCGTCAAAGCGGTGACCGTCTTTTTCACTTCCAACAATTTATCCATCCATCATCCCTCCTTTTTGTCCAGTAGCCCCGCCCTGTCCATCCACACAATGGTCTGGAGGTTCAGACCAGGTAGGGTCACTGAGTTGTCCTCATTGGTGTCAATTACACCCTGGGCCACGGCCTTGCTCACCGAGCTTCTGGCCCAATCCGGCATTTCTTCCAGCCAATGATAAGTGATTTTTGCCCATGCAGGCAGTTCCATTTCCCATTCCTCCTCTTGTAATCTGTTTTGAAAGTCTGCCCATGCTTCCGGCTGCTCCACAAAGGGAGCCGGACAGTTTTTTCCCGTCACATCGTAATGCCGCAACACATCTTCCGGCCCCAAACCGTATTTTTCCATGAGTGAACGGGTAAGCATTGCGGCCCTCTCCACTGTCTGGGGAAGAAAAACATATCCCCCTTCCCCTTTCCGGCTGCACAGTTCGATACCGATGCTGTTATGGTTGCGGCAATGGGGATGGCGATAGTTTTTGGCCCCGCAGTGATGGGCGGTATCCCCCTCCCCTACGCTCTGCCACACTTCTTTTTCATCCACAAAATAGTGGGCCGATGTATGTCCCCCGTTTTCCCTTGCAAAATAGGCGGCATTGCCCCGGGCGGTATCTCCATCGTTGGCTGTGTAATGGATGACCAGGTAGCGCACAGGCTCTTTTCGGCCCCGGGTGTAATTTTCCGGTGCACAAGCCTTGTATTGTATATCCATTTTTTCCTCCTTTCCGGACCGGTTTATCTTCCCTCCTTTCTCCGGCCCTTTCCTTTACCATACCCTTTCTCCCTGGTCTTTTCCGTCTTTTCGCACATAAAAAAAGGACCCTCTCGGGCCCTTGTGTATTGTGCAGAGCCATTACTTTTCTTGACATTCCATTGCGTGGGCGCTATGATGCAAACATGATAATATCCGCTTCTTCGTTTTCTTGCCCAAGCATTTTAATAATTGTACCAATCGCATTATTCTGATGTGCAAAACCATTTAAACAGGAGTACAAAATGAACTTTTCAAATATTCATCACTCAGATAAAATTGCATTACAAAATTTTTTATTGGACAGTGATTGTTTAAATGAACTGGCCCCTTGGACAGATCACTTCAATTTATTTGATGTATTAAAAATCTCCAGAACAGAAATACGGCACAGCAATATGCTTGGATGGTTATTAAATCCCCACGAAAATCATGGTATGGGTGATACTTTCCTTAAATCCATAATTCAGGAACTGGTCCGTAATGACTCCAATGGCCGATACGATATATTCCAAACGCTTCTTCTAAACTTTTACAGTTTTATGGTGTATCGCGAGTGGAAAAATATTGATCTTTTGCTTATTTCTGATCAAGAACAATGTATCATTGCAATCGAAAACAAAATCGGGACTCATGAACATAGCGATCAGCTTAATCGTTATCGAAAGATCTTAGAATCTGAATATCCTTCTTACACAAAAATGCTTATCTTTTTAACCCCAGGAGGTGAATCTCCCAGCGATACAAAAAACTGGGATAGCTTAAACTATACTTCTATCGCAGATATTCTTTGGAATCTAAAAAATGAGTTAGAATTACGAACCGATATCAAACTACTAATAGAAAACTATATTGATATAATAAGGAGAGATATTGTGGAGGATCAAGCGCTTATAGAAATATGCAATAGGATCTATGCAAAGCATAAAAAAGCTTTGGATTTGATATTCGAATACAAAACCGATAGCTATTCACAATTTATAAACGGAACTCGGTCTGCACTTTCAAAAATTGCAGCAAATGGAACCATCCGTCTGTTAAATACCAATCCTTCCGGACGCTATTTTATTTTTCACACTCCCTCTATGGATCATCTCCTGCCCCCAATCGCTGAGCCAAATAGCTCTTGGGCTACTAACTTTGTATATCAGTACTGGATTCGCCTCTACGATAATCGATTATATGGTGCATTTGAACTTGGAGGTTGGAATGTGCCTGATGTTACTCTGAAAACTATGCAAAAAATAATCAATTGTCTTAAACCCAACGACAAGCGCAAAGAACAGTTTCGATATAAGCAAGTTTTTCGCACAAAATGGTATACCGTGGAAGAATCCGACCATGTGCAGGAAGATGTTGAAACTTATGTTTACCACATCGTTGACGAGTTGTTAAAACAAGAAAAAGAACTATTGGATCAATTGAATGTTTCCAATCCTTCCTCCATTTATTAAGACCTCTTGCCCATAATTCATCCCTTACATAAACTCACATAAAAAGCCTGTTCCGACACGATTGTCGAAACAGGCTTTTCTTAACTTTCTTTACTTTTTCCGGCAGGTAAGCTCTCCGTCTTCCACATCCAGCACCAGAGTGCTGCCCGCAGGCAAATCGCCCCGCAGGATGGATTTGGCGATCAGCGTCTCGGCACTGCTTTGCAGATATCTCTTCAAAGGCCGTGCACCATAGATGGGATCATAGCCCCGCTGGATCAGCAGATCCTTGGCTTCTGCGGTCACTTCCAGGGTCAGGGTCTTATCCGCCAACCGCTTTTTCAGACCGGCCATGAGGATGTCGATAATGCCTGTCAGGTTTTCCTTGGTCAAAGGCTTGAAGAGCACCACTTCATCCAGACGGTTGAGGAACTCCGGACGGAAGGACTGCTTCAGCAGACTCATCACGGCATTTCTCGCCCCTTCGGAGATCTCTCCGTCCTGGCTGATGCCACCCAGCAGCTCCTGACTGCCCAGGTTAGAAGTGAGGATGATGATGGTGTTTTTGAAATCCACCTTCCGGCCCTGGCTATCGGTGATATGGCCGTCATCCAGGATCTGGAGGAGAACATTGAACACATCGGGGTGAGCTTTCTCCACCTCGTCGAAAAGCACCACGCTGTAAGGCTTGCGGCGCACCGCTTCGGTGAGCTGGCCGCCCTCGTCATACCCCACATATCCCGGAGGCGCGCCGATGAGACGGGATACCGAGAATTTCTCCATGTATTCGGTCATATCGATGCGCACCAGGTTGTGTTCATCGTCAAAGAGGCAATCAGCCAAAGATTTGGCCAGCTCGGTTTTGCCCACACCGGTGGGCCCCAGGAACAGGAAGCTGCCGATGGGCCGCCCCGGATCGGCGATACCCGCCCGGGAACGCTGGATGGCTTCGGTGACAAGGCGCACCGCTTCATCCTGGCCCACCACCCGTTTGTGGATCACTTCGTCCAGGTGCAGCAGCTTCTCCCGTTCTCCTTCCATCAGACGGCTCACCGGGATGCCGGTCCATTTGGCTACAATGTCGGCGATCTCCCCTTCGGTGACAGTGTCGTGCACCAAAGTATTTTCGGTGTGCTTCTCGCTTTCACTTTCGGCCTGCTGGAGCTGTTTTTCCAGCGCAGGCAGATCGGAGTATTTCAGCTTGGCGGCCTTTTCGTATTCCAGGTTGTTCTGGGCCTGCTCGATCTGGCCATGCATCTGCTCGATCTGGCTCTTCAGCTCTTTCACCCGGTCCACGCCGCTCTTTTCGGCTTCCCAACGGGCTTTCATGGCATTGAACTGGTCTTTCTCCTCGCTCAACTCCTTGGCCAGTTGCTGGAGACGGTCCTTAGACAGCTGATCGTCCTCCTTCTTCAGGGCCATTTCCTCAATTTCCTGCTGCATGATCTTCCGCCGCAGGTCGTCCAGCTCAGCCGGCATGGAGTCGATCTCAGTGCGAATCATGGCACAAGCTTCATCCACCAGGTCGATGGCCTTATCCGGTAGGAAACGGTCGGTGATGTACCGATGAGACAGCGTAGCCGCCGCCACCAAAGCATTGTCGTGAATACGCACGCCGTGGAAAACCTCGTACCGCTCTTTCAGGCCACGGAGAATGGAAATGGTATCCTCCACCGTGGGTTCATCCACCATCACCGGCTGGAACCGGCGTTCCAAAGCGGCATCCTTTTCGATGTATTTCCGGTATTCATCCAGAGTGGTGGCGCCGATGCAGTGCAGCTCGCCCCGGGCCAGCATGGGCTTGAGCAAATTGCCTGCATCCATGCTGCCTTCGGTTTTACCAGCACCTACAATGGTGTGCAGCTCATCGATGAACAGGATGATCTTGCCTTCCGATTTGCGGATCTGTTCCAGCACGGCCTTGAGCCGCTCTTCAAATTCGCCCCGGTATTTGGCACCGGCAATCAGGGCGCCCATATCCAGGGAAAAGATCGTCCGGTCCTTCAAACCCTCAGGCACATCTCCCCGAACGATCCGCTGGGCCAATCCTTCGGCAATGGCCGTCTTGCCCACGCCAGGCTCGCCGATGAGCACCGGGTTATTCTTGGTTTTCCGGGACAGAATCCGCACCACATTGCGAATTTCGGTATCCCGGCCGATCACCGGGTCCAGCTTCTGGCTGCGAGCCCGCTCCACCAGATCGGTGCCGTATTTCTGCAAAGCGTCATAGGTGTCTTCCGGGTTGTCGGAATTCACCGGGCCACTTTTTACTTTGGCCAGTTCCTGGGTGAACCGATCTTTGGTCACGCCCCGGGAAGAGAGCATCTTCCGCAAAGAAGCCGGGCCTTTGTCCAGCAAGGCCAGCATCAGATGTTCCACTGACACATAGCTGTCTCCCATTTTCTCTGCGATCTTCTCGGAGAAATCCAAGGCCTGACTGGTTTCTGGCGCGGCGTATACCTGAGTATTGCTGCCGGTGACCTTGGGCAAATTACCGATCATGGTATCCAGCTGGGCCACAAGGCCATCCTGATCCACACCCATCTTCCGCAGCAGCGAGCCGATGAGCCCGCCGTCCTGATCCACCAGAGCATACAGCAGATGCTCCGGCATCACATATTGATTCTGATTTTCCTGGGCCATCTGCTGGGCTGTGCGGATGGCGTCCAGTGTTTTCTGTGTATAGCGATTGGCATTCATTGTTCTTCACCTCATTTTTAAAGGTACAGTGTTCTGTTTTTCAAGTCCTCGCAATAGGCCTTTTCCACATCCTGGGGAGAAAGATCTCCAGCAAGATACCCTTTCAGCAGCCGGTCAAACAGCTGCACATACTGGGAAAGGGCCTGGGCGATGTCCTGGGCCGAGCAATTCCGGCTGCGTGGCAGGGGAATGGGCCGCAGGAATTTTCCCTCGTATAAAGCGCATTCCAGCCGGGCCCCCAGCAAGGGAGCCAGGTGCGCGTTCTCGATGCCCACCCACAGGCGGAAGAAGTCGGTCATATCGGCGATGAGCTGGGCCGACTGGGTACGGAACACCACGCTCAGATCCCCCAGCTTTCCTTCTCCGCCCCGGCTCAGCTCCACTTCGTATTTCACCGTGGGCCGGTACTTATAGGCCAGGCTGGATTTCAAGGACATGGTGGGGGAATTGGGTGCGAAAAAGGGTACCAGCTCCTTCACTGGGGCCATCAAGGCCTCCATCTGCTGAAAAATATCGTTGATCCGGCTCTCGGGGGTGGCCACGGAAAGGCTTTGGGCCAGGATCTGGTTGACCAGTCCCGAACGGCTCAGGCCCAGCTGATGGGCCCGCTCATCCACCGCCCGTACCACATCCTCCGACAGCATCAGGCTATATAATGTCTTTTTCATTTTGCACCTCCTGTGCTTTCCTCATGCTTATGATGCACCCAATTTCAACTTTTGTCAATATATTTATATAATTGTTTTTGCAAATTATATTTTTATTTACAAATTTCATATTATACACGCAGCAATAATAATCCCCCGGCGGAGCCGGGGGTTTTTCATAGACGGGTAAAACCCTTTG
>OGGQ01002284.1_pt1 | contig 21487 bp, 15 predicted proteins | sample 1571191 | NCBI WGS metagenome assembly OGGQ01 (sample SAMEA2582061, study PRJEB24529) | metagenome | biome: Human gut stool | place: China | collected 2011
GCGACCACCGAGATCTACACTCTTTCCCTACACGACGCTCTTCCGATCTAGGTCCAGGCGGACAGCCTGGACAACCAGACGGAGACGGACCCCGGAGACGAGAGCACGCCCCAGGACACCACCGGAGAGGAAACCGGAGAAGAAACCGGGGAGGAGACCGGAGAGCAACCCGATCCCCAGCCCGATCCCGACCCCGAGGGCACGCTGTCCTTTGCCAACGTGGACAGCCGGGTGCGGGCCGGAAACTTGAACTACCTGGTGCTGGAGGAGACCATTGCCCAGGCCGAGGCCACCGACTACGATAAGCTCATGGAGGACCTGCGGGACAAGCTCAACAGCATTGCCGACATGCAGTGGGGGATGATCTCCGGCGGCGCCGCTATGGTGCCCGACCTCCCCGAGGGCATGGAGGGCGTGGAGGGTATCCTCCAGGGCATTATCTCCATGTCCACCTCCTCCGCCAGCCAATCCCTCCAGGTCCAGTACAACGCCCTGAAGGAGCAGTTTGACGCCATCAAGGACGGCACCACCCAGAAAGAGGCCGCCGACGGCATCCGCCAGCTGAAAAATACCCAGAACAGCCTGGTCCAGCTGGCTCAGAGCATGTACGTCCAGCTGGTGGAGCTCCAGGCCACCCAGGACTCCCTCCAGCGGGCCCTGGACGCCATGGACCGCCAGATTACTGAGCTGGAGCTGCGCTATGAGCTGGGCCAGATCTCCGCCCTCACCCTCCAGCAGGGCAAGGCGGGCCGCACCTCCCTGGAGAGCCAGAAGCAGACTGTGGAGAATTCCATCTCCACCCTCACCATGAACCTGCAGTCCATGGTGGGCGCCCCTCTCACCGGGACTCTGAGCCTGTCCGCCCTCCCCCAGGTGACCGCCCAGCAGCTGGACGGTATGGACCTGGAGTCCGACCTGGCCGCCGCCAAAGAGGCCAGCTACACCATCTACGACGCGAAAAAAGCCCTGGACGACGCCAAGGAGACCTACACCGACGCCGGACAGGAGTTCCACTACAACGAGAACAACTATCAGTTTGTCCAGGCCCAGCACGCCTGGCAGGCCGCCCAGTACACCTACGACGGGGCGGTGCAGAGCTTTGAGCTCTCCTTCCGCACCCTGTACACCCAGGTGAAGGACTACCAACAGGTGCTTCAGGCCGCCCAAACCGCCCTGGCCGTGGAGCAGGACAACTACGCCGTGGACCAGCTGAAGTTTGAGCAGGGGACCATCTCCCAAAACGCCCTGCTCACTGCCAAGGACGACCTGGACACCGCCCAGGACACGGTGAACACCGCCCGGCGCAACCTGTTCTCCGCCTACAACAACTACCGCTGGGCCGTGGACTACGGCATTCTGAACTAATCTCAGGAGGACCTACATACTATGATGGCAAGAAAACGAATCGCGTCCCTGGCCCTGGCCGCCGCCCTGGTGTCTCTCACCGCCTGCGGCAGCCCGTCCGACTCCAGCACTGACACCTCCGGCCAGAGCGCCGCCGGAGTGGCCGTCCAGGTGCAGGAGATTACCTCCGACACCATCGCTTCGGAGAACAAGGTGTCCGGCAAAATTGAAGCCGACAATGAGACCTCCATCTATGTGGCCTCCAGCGTCAAGTGCACCGCCGTGTACGTGGACGCCGGAGATACCGTCCAGGCCGGGCAGAAGCTGTGCACCCTGGACCTGGACAGCACCCTCTCTTCCTACAACGCCGCCAACATCAACTACGCCTCCGCCACCCAGAGCTACCAGGACCAGAAGGCCATTCTGGACAAGCAGGTTCAGCTGGCCCAAGACAACCTGGACAACCTGAAGGCCCTCTTTGAGATCGGAGCCGCCTCCCAGCTGGAGATTGACCAGGCTGAGCTCTCCCTCCAGCAGGCCCAGGCCGGCCGCACCTCCACCCTGGCCCAGCTGGAGGCCGGCATGCAGAGCGCCAAGTCCAACGTGGAGCAGCTGTCCACCCTCCTGGAGGATGTGGACAGCCAGGGCAACGTGATTGCCCCCGTGGCCGGTACCCTGGTGTCCTTCAGCGCGGTGGAAAACGCCTTCGTCTCCCCCTCCATGCCCGTGGCCGTCATTGACGGACCCGACCAGATGAAGGTGACCGTCTCCGTCTCCGAGGCCCTGGTGCCCAAGCTGGCCGTGGGGGACGAGGCCCAGGTGGTTGTCTCCGCCGCCGGCGCCGACTTCACCGCCCAGATCCGTGGGGTGGAGCAGACCGCCAACGCACAGACCAAGCTCTACACCGTCACCCTCTCCGTTCCCGCCGACGTGGGCGGGCTGCTCAGCGGCATGTTCGCCGACGTCACCTTCCGCACCGACGCCGCCGAGAATGTGGTGGTGGTGCCCACCGAGGCCATCCTCACCAGCGGCGAGGAACAGCACGTCTTTGTGGTGGAAAACGGCCTGGCCAAGTCCGTTCCGGTCACCACCGGCCTGACAGGCAACGGCGTCACTGAGATCACCTCCGGCCTCCAGCCGGGCCAGCAGCTGGTGACCGTGGGCCAGGCCTACCTGTCTGACGGCGACCCGGTGCGGGTCGTATCCGGGGAGGGCTGATGGCACAGTGAGCAGCATCGCCAAGTTCTGCATCAAGCACAAGGTCACCACCCTCATGGCGGTCATCATGATCTCCATCTTCGGCGTGGTCTTCACCACCCAGCTTCAGATGTCCCTCCTCCCCGACATTGAAGCCCCCGCCGCTGTGGTTTTGTGCTACTACAACGGCGCCAACCCCAGCGACATGGAGGAGCTGGTCACCCGCCCCCTGGAGTCGGCCGTCATGTCCGTGCCCGGCGTGGACTCCGTCCAGTCCTCCTCCTCCGACGGAGTGAGCCAGGTCCAGATCACCTATGTGGACGGCACCGACCTGGACATCGCCGCCACCAAGCTGCGGGAGAAGTTTGACATGCTCTCCCTCCCCGACGGCGCCACCGACCCCGTCATTGTCAACATCAACGTCAGCGACCTGATGCCCTCGGCCATGATCGCCCTCATGGGCCAGGACTTGGCCTCCGTGCAGGTCCTGGCCGAGGACACCGTGGCCCCCGCCCTGGAGCGCATTGACGGCGTGGCCCAGGTCACCGTCTCCGGCGGCGTGACCCAGCAGGTGGCCGTGGAGGTGGACGACACCCGGGCCGCCGGTCTGGGACTGTCCAACTCCTACATTGCCCAGATCCTGGCCGCCGAGAACCTCCTCTATCCCGCCGGTGACATGCAAAACGGTTCCCAGACCCTCACCGTCTCCACCGACGCCAAGCTCAGCACCGTGGAGGATGTGGCCAACGTCATCCTCCCCCTGCCCACCGGCGGGTCGGTGCGCCTGTCCGAGGTGGCCGACGTCTTTTTGGAGAACCTGGACCCGGACACCGTGGCCAAGACCAACGGCACCGCCTGCGTCATTCTCCAGGTCTCCAAGCAGTCCGGAGCCAACGAGGCCGCCACCGCCCAGGCGGTGGCACAGGCCATGGCCGACCTGCAGGAGAAAAACGCCGCCGTGGCCTACTCCATCCCCTATCTGGCCTCCGACTACATCAACCTCTCCGTGGAGTCCGCCATCCAGAACATCATTCTGGGCGTGGTGCTGGCCGCCATCGTGGTCTTCCTCTTCCTCCGCCGGCTGGGCGCCACCGCCACCATCGCCGTGTCCATGCCCGTGTGTATCCTCACCGTGTTCGTGCTGATGAACGTCTTTGACCTGACCCTGAACATGATGTCTCTGGGCGGCATCGCCATGGGCGTGGGCATGATTGTGGACAACTCCATCGTGGTGCTGGAAAATATCTACCGCTACGCCGCCGAGGGGCACAGCCGCATGGAGTCCTGCGTGGACGGCACCCGGGAGGTCTTTACCTCCCTCACCGCCTCCACCCTCACCACCGTGGCCGTGTTCCTCCCCCTGGGCCTCACCGGAGGCATTGCAGGCATGATGTTCCGCGACTTCTGCCTCACCATCGCCTTCCTCATCCTGGGCTCCCTGGTCATTGCCGTCACCCTGGTGCCCCTGCTGTGCTACTTCCTGCTGGATGAGAAGCGGGTGCGCCAGCAGGCCCTGAAGAAAGCCCAGAAAAAGCAGACCCGCAAGGCCCTGCCCCTCATGGACTGGTACACCCGGGTGCTGGCCTTCTTCACCCGCCACCTGGCCCTGGGAATGCTGACCTCCGTGGCCCTGGTGGCCCTGTTCACCGTGTCCTGCCTGTCCACCCAGATGGTCCTCATGCCCGAGATGGACCAGGGCATGGTGACCGTGTCCGTCAGCACCCCCATTGGCTCCGAGGTGGAGCAGACCACCGCCATCGCCGACCGGGTGGTGGCCGTGGTGGAGGAGACGGTGCCCGAGCTGGACACCATTTACTACACCTCTCAGGCCGAGTCCGCCTCCGTCAACCTGAGCCTGGTGGACAAAAGTGAGCGGAGCCGCACCAGCCAGCAGGTGGCCAACGACCTGCGCGCTGCCTTGGCCGACATCGCCGGCTGTGAGCTGACCGTCTCCGCCTCGGACATGACTGCCCTCATGGGCGGCCAGGATATCGGCGTGGACATCACCGGCACCGACTACAACACCCTGACCATGATCGCCGACGACCTGGCCGGACAGATCGCCCAACTGGAGGACGCGGTGGATGTGACCACCTCCGCCGCCCAGCGGGTGGACCAGGTCACCGTGACCATCAACCGGGAGGCTGCCGCCCAGTACGGGCTCACCGCCGCCACCATCGGCGCGGCAGTGCGCTCCGAGCTGTCCGGCTCCACCGCCACCACCGTCACCATTGACAACAAGGAGTTGGACGTGGTGGTCCGGGGCGACGGCGCCGCCGGAGAAAACCGGGACGCCTTGCGCTCCATGCCCATCCCCACCGCTTACGGAGGCACCGTGCCCCTGTCCTCCGTGGCCCAGGTGGACATTGTCCAGGCCCCACAGACTATTACCCGGGTCAATCAGGCCCGCCAGATCTCCGTCACCGGCGACACCATCAGCGGCGACACCACCGCCATGAACGCCAAAATTCAGGCCATTCTGGACAACTATGCCCTGCCTGACGGCTATACCGTGGAAATTTCCGGCGCCTACACCGACATGATGGACAGCTTCTCCGACCTGCTGCTGGCTCTGGTGGTGGCCCTGGGCCTGGTGTACTTCGTCCTGGCCTCCCAGTTTGAGTCCTTCCTGATGCCCGTCATCGTTATGATGATTCTGCCTGTGGCCTTCTCCGGAGCCCTGTTCGCCCTGCCCGTGACCGGGCGGGACCTGTCCATGATCTCCCTGGTGGCCCTCATTATGCTGGCCGGCACCGTGGTCAACGCCTCCATCATTCTGGTGGACTACATCCGCCAGCGCCGGGAGCGGGGGGAGAGCCGCCAGGAGGCCATCCTCCACGCCTGCCCTCTGCGTATCCGGCCCGTGCTCATGACCACCCTCACCACCATTCTGGCCCTGGTGCCCATGGCCCTGGGCATCGGTGACACCAACGAGATGATGTCCGACATGGGCATTACCATGATCAGCGGCATGGTCATCTCCACCCTCATTACTTTGCTCTTTACCCCCGTGTATTACTCCGTCATTGATAACCTCAGCCATATCTTCCGCCGCCCCAAGGCCAACAAGCCCGCCGGGAAGAGCGGGACGGTGTAACCGCCGCCGGGAAGAAAAAACGCAGACGTCCGCATCAGTGGGCGTCTGCGTTTTTTGTTTGGAATGTCCGAAACCCGTCCGTTTACGTGCAGGGACACTGCCGCCCGGTGTGGTCGATGGTATAGGGCTGGCACAGAATGATCTGCGAGATGGGGACAAAGGTGTACCCATCCTGGAGCAGGGTGGACAATATTGCGGGCAGGGCCTCCGGCGTGTGCAGCGCCGCGTTGTGGAAGAGCACAATGGATCCGGGCTGCACCTTGGAAGTCACCCGCTTGGTGATCTCATCCGCCGGGATCTCCTTCCAGTCCAGACTGTCACCATCCCAAACCCCTTCAAGCCGTTGGGACACAAGGGATTTGAGGCAAGCTCTCCCTGCCTTCGGACCCAGGGAAACCACACAATTAAGGGCTTGCTGCACAAGGCTTAAAAAATTTTTTAAAAAAATAAAACCGGGAGGGGCATCCGCTGCTCTTACTGCTGTAAACGATGAGGCCGCCGGGGACAAGCAGGACACCTTTTGGTATACCTTGGAAGGAAACCGGGGCACTCAGGGGAACCATCCCGTGGGTGTGGAACGTACGGGATGAAATGAAAAAGGAGTGCGGAGTGTTATGAAAAAGTTGATTGCGATTTTACTGGCATTCATGCTGCTGCTGACTGCCTGCGGGAGCAGTCCCGCGGGCGGCCAGACGTCTGAGGCCACGGAGGAGGACTCCATCGGGCAGATACAGGAGGAGCCGGGTGAGCTGCCCCAGGACCAGGAGGAGGCGGAGGCCCCGTCCCAGGCGGAGCCCGCCGCAAGTGCCGAAAACCAGGACAATGGCGGCAAGTCCCTTCCCGGTGTCGGCAAAGGACTCAGCGCCCAGGCAAAAATGTTTTTGGAACAAATCACCTATTACGGAGACTGGAGCAAATGCACCATCTCCCGGGACCAGATGGAGGCCTACGCCCAACTGCTGAAGAGCTTTGATTATAGCCAGTGGGGCATCAATGAGGAGCTGGTGTGTGACGCCTTTCTGGCGGACCTGGATGGAACCGGAAACCCCTACCTGGTACTCGTCCACCCCGCCCTTGGCTTGGGCGCGTATGCCCCCACCGGGTTCAGCTATGTGGACGGCCAGGTAAACTGCGTGTGTGATTGCTGGGATGGCAGCGCCAGCGGAGGATACCTGACCAAGATGAAAAATGGCCGCGTGCTGTATGTGGAGTGGGAGGACCTGGATACCACCGGATGCCACTACAACCAGGCCTACGAATACTACATGATCTCCAACGGAGGCCTGGTGGAGACGGCGGATCCGGGGGAGGAGGACTATGGGGAAGAAGGGGTGTCACCCACTCTGTCCCAGTTGTGCTACCCCGGATGGAAGGACAGCCAGCTCTGCACCGATGTCGAGGATATGATTACCGCCCTGCAGCTGGCCCTGAAGGACATTTCCAGCTCCCAGCGTGCCCAGATGGCGGCGGCTATGCTGAGTGAACTGCTGTTTCCCCACTCGGATACCATTATGCAGGCCCGCCTGATGGATCTGGACGGGAACGGCATGGAGGAGCTGTTTGTCCTGACCGGGGAAGGCACCCTCTACTACTGGCAGGACGGGGCGCTCCAGAGCAAAACTGTTGGGCGCTATGCCGGCGGCAGCCTGAATTGGTACCTGTGCCGGGACCCCCAGACCGGGGAGCTGGGGATCGAATACGAGTCCATCGGCGGAGGAGACTTCTCCGGCGGAAGCAGAACCTATTATTACCTCTCCCACACGGTGGAGATCAGTGATATAAATGACCAGTACCGAGTGAACGGCCAGGAGGCCACCCGGGCCCAGTATGACCAGGTGGCGGCGGACAACCCCCGGGTGGAGGATCTGATAGATTGGGACCAGAACGGCATGCCCGCGGAAAACCACTGCGATGAGACGGTGGAGCGCCTTATGTCCATGCTCAGTGTATAATAAGCCGATAAAAAGAGCTCCGGACAACCGAAACAGGTTGTCCGGAGCTCCCCGGAGGTTTGGGCTGGGATACAGGACACAAGCTCATACGTTCCAAATGACCTCGGCCCGGTCCCCATTTAATTTGATCGCCCGGATAAACTGGGCGGCCACTAGTTTCTTTTCCTCGAAGTCAAGGGAGGAAAAGTGGATGCGGTCTGTATGGCCCCTTCCCCGGCTTCGGGAGCGGGACTGCCGCGCCAAAAGCTCCCTGCGCTGATCATCCAGTTTTTGAATGGCCCGGTTTATGTAGGGAACGGTGAGTTCGCTGCCCTCGGCAATGGCCGAGATGAGGTGCTGGATTTTTTGCTCGATGGCCTTCAGCGCCTGTGCGGTTTCGCCCTCCGGCGCCTCCGGTATGTCCTCGTTTGGACACAGGGCGATGAGGCGGTTGAGCTCCGCCTCCACCGCCCCCTCCAGCTCCCGGATGTTCACCTGAATGGATGCGTCGCACAGACCCAGGTTTGACCGCCCGCTGCACACCAGGTAATACTTCTGCCTGTCCCGGTTGACCTTGATGCTGTAACCGCAGCAGGCGCATTTCAGCAGGCCTGACAGCCAGGTGTGCTTTCCCCTTCCGCTGCCGCCCAGCTTCCGGTTGGCCTCCAGCTTGTATTGACAGGTTAACCATACATCGGAGGGGATCAGACCGCCATGGGAGGCGAGAGAAAACCGCTGATCCTTGACATCCTGATATTTTCCCGCGCAGCGGTCCCGCTTCCCCACCAGCATGCCGGCGTGAAGCCCGTCAAAATCCTCCGGAGCGTGGCAGAAAACCAGACCCTTGGCCTGGTAGTAGAGGTAGACGTCCTCATCGGCCATGACATATAATGGACTATGTAAAATCCGGGAGAGCGTCACATTGTCCCAGGTGGCCCGCTTGGGCCCGGGAATATGCCGGCTGTTCAACAAACGGGCCACGCTGCCCAGCGTCGCCTCTGTCTGGGCATAGGCGGTAAAAAGTTCTTCCACAACAGGGGCCTGTTCGTTGGGGATAAGCCCCGGAGCAAGCCGGCCGTCCGGGCCGGGCAGCTTCCCGATGGAAAAGCCGTAGGGCGCCGGCCCGCCGGGCCAGGAGCCCAGTTTGACCCGCTGATAGTAGTTGTCCCGGACCCGCTCAGCGGTGGTCTCCCGCTCCAGCTGGGCGAACACCATGACGATGTTGAGCATGGCGTGTCCCATGGGGGTGGAGGTGTCGAAGGTCTCGTTGATGGACACAAATTCCACCTGATGCTGCTTGAGAACCTCCCACAGCCGTCCGAAATCGGAGATGGACCGGGAGAAGCGGTCCAGCCGGTAGACCACAATTTTTTGAATTCGGCCCTTTTCCACGTCCTCCATCAGCCGCCGAAAAGCCGGTCGGTTGGTGTTTTTGCCCGAGTATCCCCGGTCCTGGTAGATTTTGTACTCCTCTCCCGCCTCCCGGCGGCACAGATCGATTTGCCCCTGGATGGAAAGGCTGTCCGCCTTTTCCACCGACTGCCGGGCATAAATTGCGTCCAGGACGGACACCTCCTTTCCAGAGTGATGGAAATTTGCCGGTTATCGGGTGCGTGCAGCGTCCGGCGGGAGCGGAGCATGGGCGTTCCGGTACCGCTGGAGCGCCGAGAGGCAGGAGCGGTGCAGTGCCAGCAGGTCGGTGAGGCCCTCGGGACCATCGGAAGATAGGGAGGGATGCAGGTGGGTGATGTACATGAAACTCCTCCTTGCTCAGCGGGATTGCCGGGATGCGGCCATCCGGGCATCCGGCGGGATACGGTACATTCATCTTATGCGGGCCTGTCTTCCGGCATGCTGCCCCGGCGAGTTTTACCCAGTTTATATTTGTATGTCCAGAAATAAAATTTGGATTGCAGCCGCTATGGCATAAAGATTTCCTCTCCCATACCGCATGGGGGACTGTCCACCAACAGACAGTCCCCCATAGTGTTTCATATTAAGTTCGGAGGTCAGGTGTTGTCCTCCTGAGACTCCATAATATCCCTGAGATCACGTAATGTAATTTGGTCTTTTGTGAAGTAGCGCCAGCCGTTCAGACGTGGATTTGTCCAAATATAGGCAAACCCTGTGGACACGGAAGTTCCCCTTGTTTTGGTACTTTTTTTAATATATAACATAAAACTAGGCCCCCAACAAAGGACCGTGGGGGAAAACCTTGATTTTTAAAGGAAAAGAAATTACAATGTATAATACATGTGAAAAATGTCTGGCCTTTTGCAGAAACGAACCCTGTTGAGCGAGACTGAAAGGAAGAGCACACGCATGAAAAAGAGGTTATTTTGTGTCGTACTGGCATTGGGCCTGTGCCTGGGGCTGTGTGCTCCGGCGATGGCTGCAGGCTCTGCGTTTACAGACGTGCCGGTGGGGCACTGGGCATACAGCTATGTGTCTCAGGCGGTGAAAGAAGGATGGATCAGCGGATATGGGGACGGCACCTTTGGAGTCGACGACCAGGTGACCTATGACCAGTTCTATACCATGGTAGTCCGTGCCTTTTTCCCCGGAGAGCTGGCCGCCTATACAGGCCCCAGCACGCCATGGTCCCGGGCCTATGTCACAGTGGCTTACCAGCATGGCATTATAACGCCTATTACCAATATAGATGCCGTGATGCTGAGCCAGGAGGGCCGGTTTCACGAGAACAAACAGCCTGTAAACCGCGCGGAAATGGCCTGCATCCTGAGCAAGACGCTTTTTGCCCTGGATGTTATGGTGACTTACGACAAAGAAGCAGTTGCTGCCTCTATCCCGGACCACAACGACATCTACGAGGGATATGAGGAGCACATCCTGACTTGTGTGGGAGCCGGCATTATCTCCGGCGTGGATGACATGGGCACCTTTAACGGCTATGGCACCATGACCCGGGGCCAGGCGGCCGTGGTTCTGTGCAACACAGCGGAGGTCATGGAGCGCAATGGGGTTACCATTCCCACTGTGCCCGATCAGAACACGCAGCTCACGAAACCGGGCGACAATTTGGAGGAGAACACCAGCGAGGACCACACCGCCGCCGACGTGAAGTCCAGCACCGGAACAAAGACGGCTGCCCTGCCGTGGGAAATTTAGATCCGCCTTCCCCAACGGCTGTTTTACGGGTACAAACAGACGCGGATGTGCGAGGGGGGCAAATCCCGGCGGCTGGCCGAAATGCTTGTCCGCGGTCCGGTGGATTATGCGCATATGGATGAGAGGGACAGCAAGCGGGTGGAACAGTGGTCCGCCCGCAGCTATGACGGCTCCAAATTATAAATAGACAAGGAAAGACGGCCCCGCAAGACATCACCACATGTCCTGCGGGGCCGCTGTGTATCTGGCTGTGCGGTGCGGCGGAAATGCGCCGAAACGGCAGGGGGGAGCTGCCGCAACCTTTGGGCCTGAGGCGCTTGAAGCTGTTTGGGATACATCCACGTCCCACTGGATGGGCTCCATACCGATGGACCGCACCGCGTTGATGGAATTGTCGTCGTAATCTCCGTAGGGCAGGCGGACCAGGGTGGGCCGCACCCCCGTAATGGCCTCGATTTTGTCGTTGCAGGCGTTGAGATCCGCCACCACCTCGTCCGCGGACAGCTGGGGGTAGTGGGCGTGGGTATTGGAGTGGTTCATCACCTCATGCCCCGCGTCCGCCAGCGCCTTCACCGATTCCGGGTACTTCTCCGCCCAGTCACCCACCACAAAGAAGGTGGCCTTTACATTGTACTGGCCCAGAATGTCGATGAGCTGCTGGGTGTCCTCGTTCCCCCAGGCCGCGTCAAAGCTGATGGACACCAGCTTCTGGTCCCGCTGGACACAGTAGATGGGCAGCTGCCGGGTGGTGGCTGACGCGCCCGCCACGGCCGGGTAATTCACCACATAGAACATCACAGCTGCCAGGCACAGGCACAGCCCTGCCGTCCACCACCCTCTCTTTAGAAAAAACACGCGAAATGTCCCGCGCTTTTCCCCCATTTTACACATCCCCCTGTTTTCCTAGAGTGCTCTATCTATATGCCCGCCCCCAGGGGAACATGCGGAGGAACAAAAAAAGCCCGCCGCCCAGAGGTGGGCGGCGGGACATATGGCCCGGTTTCAGCGGGTGGGAACGTGCCAGATGTTCTTGGCGTAGTCGGCAATGGACCGGTCGGCGGCAAAGATGCCCGACCGGGCGATGTTGATCAGAGACATCCGGTTCCACTGCTGGTGGTCGGCGTAGGTGGCCAGAGCCCGCTGGTGGGCCTGGCAATAGCTGTCAAAGTCGGCCAGCAGCATATACTCGTCGGCAGGGCTGCCCCCCGCCCCAAACAGCAGGCGGTTGGTCAGGTCGGAGTAGGACACCCCGTCGGCAAAGCCGCCGGAGATCTGGTCAATGACCCGCTTGAGCACGGGGTTATGCTGGTAGATGTCCAGAGGACGGTAGCCCTGGCGCTTGCGCTCGTTGACCTCCTCAGCCGTGAGACCGAACAGGAAGATGTTCTCATCCCCCACCTGCTGGTGCATCTCCACATTGGCGCCGTCCAGGGTGCCGATGGTCAGAGCGCCGTTCATCATGAACTTCATGTTGCCCGTGCCGCTGGCCTCCTTGCCCGCGGTGGAGATCTGCTCGGACAGCTCGCTGGCGGGCATGAGCTTCTCCGCCAGGGAGACCCGGTAGTTCTCCAGGAACACCACCTGCAGCTTATCCTTGCACACCGGGTCGGCGTTGATCTGGGCGGCCAGAGAGTTGATGAGCTGGATGATCTCCTTGGCCACATGGTAGCCCGGTGCCGCCTTGGCCCCGAACAGGAAGGTCTGGGGCGTAAAGTTCATGTTGGGATTGTCCTGCAGCTGATGGTACAGGCAGACAATGTGCAGCACGTTCAAAAGCTGCCGCTTATACTCATGCAGCCGCTTCACCTGTACGTCGAAGATGGCGTCCGTATTCAGCACCACTCCGGACTCCCGAGCCACCCAGGAGGCGAAACGGCGCTTGTTCTCGCTCTTGATGGCCTCCAGCTGCTTGAGCACCGACTTGTCGTCCTTGTACTTCTCCAGCTTGCTCAGGTTCTGGGGGTGCAGCAGGTAGGAGGAGCCGCCGGTGCAGTCCCGGATGAGCGCGTCCAGCTTGGGGTTGATCTGGGACAGCCAGCGGCGGTGGTCCACGCCGTTGGTCACGTTGGTGAATTTGTCCGGCTGGGCCTGGTAGGCGTCCCGGAATACGTCCTGCTTCAGAATCTCCGAGTGGAGGGCGGAGACGCCGTTGATATACTCACAGGCGCACACGCACAAGTTGGCCATGCGCACCTCGCCCCCCCAGATGATGGCCATATGGGCGATCTTGCCCGTGTCCCCGCCGTAGCGGCGCTCCAGCTCCCCCTGGTAGCGGCGGGCAATCTCCTTGAGAATCTGCCAGATGCGGGGCAGCAGTGTCTCGATGAGCTTCTGGGGCCAGCGCTCCAGCGCCTCCGCCAGGACGGTGTGGTTGGTATAGCAGACGGTGTGGGTCACGATGTGCCACGCCTCGTCCCAGGAATAGCCCTCCACATCCAGCAGAATCCGCATCAGCTCGGGAATGACCAGGGTGGGGTGGGTGTCGTTGATCTGGATGACGTGCTTCTCGTGAAAGTTGCGCAGGGTGCCGTACTGGGAGCGGTGCTTGCGCACAATGGACTGCACCGTGGCAGAGACAAAGAAGTACTGCTGCTTGAGGCGCAGGGACTTGCCCTCGTAGTGGTTGTCGTCCGGGTATAGCACCTTGGCAATGACCTCGGCCATGGCCTGCTGCTCCACCGCCTTCAGATACTCGCCCCGGGAGTAGAGGGACATGTCCACCGGCACCGGACTCTTGGCGTCCCACAGGCGAAGCACGTTGGTGTGCCGGGTCTTGTAGCCCGCGATCTCCATGTCCCGGGGAATGGCCAGCACCGTGGTATAGCCGGTGTGGACGGGCCGGTTATGGCCGTCCTCGTCCCAGCTGTCTTCAATCTTGCCGCCGAAGCGGACCTCCTCCGTCTCGTCCAGCTTGGGAATGAGCCAGGCGTCCCCCAGTCCCAGCCAGTTGTCCGCCAGCTCCACCTGCTTGCCGTCAATGATCTTCTGCTTGAAGATGCCCAGCTCATAGCAAATGGAGTAGCCGGTGGCGGGGATCTCCAGGGTGGTCATGGAGTCCAGATAGCAGGCCGCCAGACGGCCCAGGCCGCCGTTGCCCAGGCCGGCATCGGGCTCCGACTCAAAGAGGTCGGAGGCGGAAAAGCCCAGACCCTCCAGAGCCTGCTTCAGCGTGTCCAGAAGGCCCAGGTTATAGGCGTTCTTCTCCAGGGAGCGGCCCATGAGAAACTCCAGGGACAGGTAGTGGACCTGGCGCTGCTGCCCCTCCCACACCCGGTTGTCCGTCTCCATCTGCCGCCGGGACATGATGTCCCGCAGCACCAGGGCGCAGGCCTTGAACATGTGGTTGGGGGTGGCGTCATCCACCGTGCGGCCAAAGTTGCGCTGGAGTTTTCCTATAATCATCTCGGTAAGCTGGGCCTTGGTATATTCAGCCATAGCAGTACCTCCCTAAATTTTTTGAAGTAAATTTCATGAAAAAGCTGTGGAAAAGAAAGTCTTTCCCACAGCTTTCCATTTTATCAGCTTTGCACCGGAGCGTCAACTGGCGGAAGGACTGAAAACACAGGGCTTCAGCCCAGGATCCGTTGATAGATGTCCAGATACTGACGGGCAGAGTTGGTCCAGGAGAAGTCGGCGGTCATGCCCGCCTTCTGAAGGCCGCGCCAGGCCTTCTTGTCCCCCGCGTAGAGCTCCACTGCCTCCCGCAGTACCCAGAGCATATCCCCCGCGTTGATGTTGGTGAAGGTGAAGCCCCGGCCCTCCCCGGTGAACTTGTTGTAGGGAATCACCGTGTCCTTCAGGCCGCCCGTCTCCCGCACCACAGGGACGGTGCCAAAGCGCATGGCGATCATCTGGCTCAAACCGCAGGGCTCGGAGATGGAGGGCATGAGAAACAGGTCCGCCCCCGCGTAGATCATGTCCGAAAGGGGGGCCGAGTAGGTGATCTGGGCGGCAAAACGGCCGGGATACTGGCTCTGGGCGTGGCGGAAGGCCTCTTCATACTGCCAGTCACCGGTGCCCAGCACCACCATCTGCACGTCCATGCCCATAATCTCGTGGAGCACGTCGGTGATTAGGGAGAAGCCCTTGTGCCCCACCAGACGGGAGACACAGGCGATGATGGGGACCTCCCCGTTCTCCTGCAGGCCCACCGCCTGCTGAAGGGCCAGCTTGCACTCCGCCTTCCCCTTCACCAGGGACTTGACCGAGAAGTTGGAGGCCAGGCCGGTGTGGGTGGCCGGGTCGTACAGGTCCATGTCAATGCCGTTGAGGATGCCCTCAATCTTTTCACGCTGCTGGTTGATGACCCCGTCCAGGCCCCGGCCGTAGAAGGGCGTGCGCAGCTCCTGGGCGTAAGTGGGGGAGACGGTAGTGACGAAGTTGGAGGCCAGAATGGCCCCCTTCATCAGATTCACGTCCCCGAAGTAGGCCAGCATACCCTCGTTGAAATAGCTCTTGTCCAGCCCGATGACGTCCTGGAGCACCTGGTCGCCGTACCGGCCCTGGTACTCGATGTTGTGGATGGTGAACACCGTTTTGGTATTCCCCAGCTGAGGGATACGGTACTTCTCCTCCAGCAGGTACACCGGCACCAGCGCCGTCTGCCAGTCGTTGCAGTGGATAATGTCCGGCGCCCAGTCCAGCTGACCCATGCTCTCCACAATGGCACGGGAGAAGTAGGCAAAGCGCTCACAGTCGTCAAAGTGGCCATAGAGCTGCCAGCGCTTGAAGTAGTACTCGTTGTCCACAAACCAGTAGGTGACGCCCTCCCGCTCCAGCTGGAAAATGCCGCAGTACACCTGCCGCCAGGCCAGCGTCACGTTGAAGTACTTCAAAAAGGTCATCTGGCTCCGCCAGTCCCCGTTGATCCCCTCGTACAAAGGCAGGATCACCTTCACCTCATGGCCCTCCCGGGCCAGAGCCTGGGGCAGGGAGCCCGCTACGTCCGCCAGTCCGCCGGTCTTGATGAAAGGGGCGACCTCCGAGGCAGCAAACAAGATTTTCATGTTATCCCTTCCTTTCCACACGACATGTGCTCACGCTGAGGTAGGACAAAGCCCCACCGCGGGGGCGGAACACTCCGCCGCGCACCCCCGGTGGGGCTGCTGCTTCCGGTTACACCACCGAGCCTTTGGCGATGGCCAGCGGATAGGTGTGGTGGCCCATGAGCATCCGGTCCTCCTGGACCGTCACGTTCTTGTCCGCGATGACGTAGGACAAGGAGGCCCCCGCCTTTACCACTGTGCCCTGCATGAGCACGCTGTTGGACACCTTGGCCCCCTTCTCCACCACTACGCCGCGGAAGAGAATGGAGTTTTCCACCTCGCCCTCAATGTAGCAGCCGTCGGCCACCAGAGAGCGCTGGGACACCGAGCTGGGCCCGTAGTAGGTGGAGGGGTTGGACTGGTCCTTGGTCCGGATGGGACGGGCCGGGTTGAACAGGTCCGCCCGCACCGCCGGGTCCAGAAGGTCCATGGAGCGCTGGTAGTAGTCGCTGATGGACTGGAACTGGGCCACATAGCCCTGGTGTACGTAGGGGGAGAGCTTCAGCGACTTGATGCGGGGCTGGAGCACGCCCCGGCTGAAGTGCTGGATGTCGTGGGCGGCGCAGTAGTCCACCATGTCCAGCAGCAGCTGCTTGGAGATGACATACAGCCGCAGGGACTCCAGGCTGTTGGCCGCCGAGGAGGGGTGGATGGACAGGTCGGTGATCCGGCCCTCCTCATTGACCTCCACATACTCCGAGTAGCGCGGCGCCCCGTAGAGAATGGGCGTGCACACCAGGGTGATGTCCGCCCCGGTGGCGATGTGCTGTTCCAGCACCTTGTTCACCGGCAGGTTGATGGCCATGTCGCCCCGGCCCATGATGACGTAATCCTCCCGGATGTTCTGCAGGTAGTTGGCCACGCCCGACAGGGCCGCCATGTCCCCCCGGTACTCGCCGCCCCCCCGCTGGGCAAAGCTGAAGGGAGGCAGGATGCGCAGGCCGCCGTGCTTGCGGCTCAGGTCCCAGTCCTTGCCCGAACCCAGGTGGTCCAGCAGGGACTGGTAGCTCTCGTGGACGATGATGCCCACGTTGGAAATGCCCGCGTTGACATAGTTGGACAGCATGAAGTCGATAAGGCGGTACCGCCCGCCGAAGGGCAAAGAGCAGGTGTTGCGGGGGCGGGTCAGCTCACCCAGATTGGCGTCGGAGCGGTAGGCATACAAAATTCCATGGAGATCGTTCACACCCGCTCACCTCCCTTCACATCTTCCCGGACCATGGCGCTGGGCGACACCACGGCCCCCTCGCCCACGGTGACCCCGCTGGCCACCACGGCGATGCCCCAGTTGGGGTCGTCATTGGGCGCTGTGCCAATGGAGGCACGGGCCTCCACCACCGCGTTCTCCGCCACGATGGCATAGGTCACCTGGGCACCCGCCTTGACCACCGCACCGGGCATGAGAATGGAGTACTGCACGCTGGCGCCCTCCTCCACCGTCACCGAGTGGAACAGCACCGAGTTCTCCACCGTGCCGTCCACCTGGCTGCCGCCGGTGACCAGCGAGTGGGAGATATGGGCGTTGGGCCCGGTGACATGGGGCGGCTTGACGGGCGAACGGGCGTAGATGGGCCAGCTGGGATCGTAGAGGTTGATGCTGCTGCGGGGGGCCAGCATATCCATGTTGGCGTCCCACAGGGAGTTGATGGTCCCCACGTCCTTCCAGTAGCCGTGGAAGCGGTAGGCCATCAGCTTCTCCCCCGCCGAGAGCATGTTGGGAATGATATTCTTGCCGAAATCGTTGGCGGAATTGGGGTCGGCCTCGTCATCAATAAGCGCCTGGCGAAGCTTCTTCCAGCTGAAAATGTAGATGCCCATGGAGGCCAGGTTGCTCTTGGGATGGGCGGGCTTCTCCTCAAACTCGTAGATGCGGTCGTGCTCATCCACGTTCATGATGCCAAAGCGGGTGGCCTCCTCCATGGTCACCTCCAAAACGGAGATGGTGCAGGCCGCGTCCTCCTTCTTGTGCAGGTCCAGCATATCCGTATAGTCCATCTTGTAGATGTGGTCGCCGGACAAAATCACCACGTAGTCCGGATCGTACAGGTCCAGAAAACCGATGTTCTGATAGATGGCGTTGGCCGTCCCCTTGTACCAGGTGCCCTGGTCCCCCTCCCGCATGTAGGGGGGGAGGATGTGCACGCCGCCGTCGGACCGGTCCAGGTCCCAGGGCTGGCCGTTGCCGATGTAGCTGTTCAGCTCAAGCGGACGGTACTGGGTCAGGACGCCCACCGTGTCAATGCCCGAGTTGACACAGTTGGACAGGGGGAAATCGATGATGCGGTACTTGCCGCCGAAGGGAACGGCGGGCTTTGCCACATGGCTGGTCAGCGCGTACAGGCGGCTGCCCTGTCCGCCGGCCAGCAGCATGGCCACGACTTCTTTCTTCATACGTCTGTCACCTCTTGTCTGTTTCACGCGGGGAACTATGGAACAAGGCGGGCCGTAACGGCGGGCCCTGGTATTCCTGATACTCAGGGGGTGGTCTTGCGCCGGGCGCCCTTCTTCGCCGGGGCCTTGGCCTTGGACGCCTTCTCCGGTGCGGCCTCTGCCTCAGCTGTCTCCGCCTTGGGCGCGGCCTCCTTGGCTGGTCCGGCCTTGGCGGACTTGGTGCGGGTGGCCCTGGTGCGGGTCTTGGGGGCCGGCTCCTCTGCCGACTTGGCCTTCACGGACTTCTTCTCCTTGGACGGGGTCTTCTCCCCGGCGGCGGAAGCCGCCTTGTCCGCCTTGGGCTTGCGTACCGGAGCCCGGCGGGTGCAGCGGTAGATCATCACCGACATGGGGGGCAGGTCGATGACCAGAGACTGCTGCTGGTCGTGGTAGGGGACCTTTTCCGTCTTAATGGGCTCGTGGTCCCCCAGGCCCTGACCGCCGAAGCGGCTCTCGTCGGTGTTGAACACCGGGGACCAGGTGCCCGCGAAGGGCACCCCGATGCGGTAGCCCTCCCGGTGGTTGGGCGAGAAGTTGCACACCACCGCCAGGGGCTTGCCGCTCTTGTCCCAGCGCAGGAAGGAGACGGTGTCCGCCGTGTTGTCATCGGCACAGATCCACTGGAAGCCCTGCCAGGAGTCATCCTGCTCCCACAGCGCCGGCTGCTCCAGATAGAAGGCGTTCATGGCCTGGAAAAAGGCCTGGGTCTGGCGGTGGGGCTCATACTGAAGCAGGTGCCAGTCCAGAGAGTACTCGTAGTGCCACTCGTTCCACTGGGCCAACTCGGCCCCCATAAAGGTGAGCTTCTTCCCTGGGTGGGTCATCATGTAGGCGTAGAAGGCCCGGACCCCGGCAAACTTCTGGGGATTGTCCCCCGGCATCTTCCCAAAGAAGGAGCCCTTCATATGTACCACCTCGTCGTGGGACAGGGGCAGAATGTAGTTCTCTGAGAAGGCATACATGAGGGAGAAGGTGATATCCCGGTGGTTGAACTGCCGGAAGTAGGGGTCCAGCTTGATGTAGTGGCAGATGTCGTTCATCCAGCCCATGTTCCACTTGAAGTTAAAACCCAGGCCCCCCTCGTCCACCGGATAGGTCACCTTGGGCCAGGCGGTGGACTCCTCGGCGATCATCAGCACGTCCGGGTGGTCGGCAAAGATGGCGGTGTTCAGCTTCTGGAAAAAGTCAATGGCCTCCAGATTCTCCTTGCCCCCGTGGATGTTGGGCATCCACTCCCCGTCCTGGCGGCCGTAGTCCAGATACAGCATGGAGGCCACCGCGTCCACCCGGAGTCCGTCCATGTGGTACTCCTCCAGCCAGAACATGGCGGAGGAGAACAGGAAGGACCGCACCTCATTGCGCCCGAAGTCAAAGACCTGGGTGCCCCAGTCCGGGTGCTCTCCCTTCCGGGGATCGGCGTACTCGTAGGTGGGCGTGCCGTCAAAGTGGTACAGGCCGAAAGCGTCCCGGGGGAAGTGGGCCGGAACCCAGTCCATAATCACCCCGATGCCCGCCTGGTGCAGCTGGTCGATGAGGTACTTCAGATCGTCCGGAATGCCGAACCGGCTGGTGGCCGCAAAATACCCCGTGCACTGGTAGCCCCAGGAGGCGTCCAGCGGGTGCTCCGTCACCGGAAGCAGCTCCACATGGGTGAAGCCCATCTCCTTCACGTAGGGCACCAGATAGGAGGCGATGTCCCGGTAGGAGAGGAACTCCCCCTCCCCCGTGCGCCGCCAGGACCCCAGATGGCACTCATAAATATTCATCGGCTTTGTATAAAGCGGGTTCTGTGCCCGGTACTCCAGCCAGCTGGCGTCCCCCCACTGGTAGCCCGTATTCAGATCGTAGATCTTGGTGGACACATCGGGACGGGTGGCGCTGTGGAAGCCGAAGGGATCCGCCTTGCCCACATAGGTGCCGTCCTCCTGGTGAATGGCGTACTGGTAGGCGTCGTACCGCTTCAGCCCCGGAACAAAGGCCTCCCAGATACCGCCCTCCACCTTCTCCATGGGCGTGGCCTCCAGATCCCAGCCGTTGAAATCACCAATGATGGTGACCCGGGGTGCATTGGGTGCCCAGACCCGGAATAAGTACCCTTCTGTCCCGTCCTCCGCCTTGGCCGGGTGGGCGCCGAAGCAGCGCCAAGCCCGGGTGGACCGGCCCTCCGAAAAGGCCTCCAGCTCCAGAAACAGGTCGTTGGCGGAAAGATTTTCCTGATATTTGGACAATGTGATCACCTCTGCGGTAAATTTCCTCGCCGCACTCGGCCAAAAAGCACAAGATACGGGCAAAAATGTTGCCGGATATTTATATAAATTATACAACGGACAGCATGGCCCGTCAAGTAAAATAGCCGTAAAGCAAGATTTTGTACAATTTAGCAAAAACCGGTCCCATGTTATGTAGCCGCCGGGAAAATCCCGGCGGACGGAGCGGAAAAATCCGCCCCTTTCCCCTACTCCTCTGCCATGAGAAGCTGGCGCAGCATGCGGGAGAAAATTCCAGGCACCGTCAGCCGCTCCACCCCCTGGGCGGAGACGATGGGTATGGTCTTTTGCAGCTCCTCCCCCACATAGACCTCCAGCTGTCCCAGCGTCTGGCCTGGGTCCACCGGGGCCTCCACATCCTGGGCCAGCTCCACACGGGTGGTCACCTGGTCCGCCATGCGCTTGTCCACCAGCAGGCGGCAGTCCTCCTTCAGCTGAGGCTGCACCTGGGCCGCCGTCCCCAGCAGCACATCCACCGGCGCCAGCGGCGCCTCCGGATAGACATTCACCAGGGCGTAGTTGGCAAAGCCGTAGTCCAAAAGCGCCTTGGCATCCTCAAACCGCTGGGCGCTGGTAGGCGCCTTCATGATGACCGCGATGAGCTCCATGCCGTCCCGCTCCGCCGTGGCCGACATGCAGTAGAGCGCCGAGTCCGTGGACCCCGTCTTCAGTCCCGTGGCCCCCTCATAAAAGCGGATGAGCCGGTTGGTGTTGGTCAGCCCAAAGCTGCCGTCCCGGATGGAGTCCATCCAGATGGTGGTATACGTCCGGATATCCGGGTGGTTCAGGATGAGCTCCCGGGACATGAGGGCGATGTCGTAGGCCGTGGTCACATGGCCGTCGGCAGGCAGGCCCGTGCAGTTGACAAAGTGGGTGTCCTCCATGCCCAGCTCCTGGGCCCGGCGGTTCATCTCCGTGACAAAGGCCGCCTCGCTGCCGCACAGGTGCTCCGCCAGCGCCACCGCGCAGTCATTTCCCGACACCACCGTGACACACTTGATCAGCACCGAGACCGGCAGCTGCTCCCCCTCCTTCAGGTACACCTGG
>OGGQ01002288.1_pt1 | contig 21418 bp, 20 predicted proteins | sample 1571191 | NCBI WGS metagenome assembly OGGQ01 (sample SAMEA2582061, study PRJEB24529) | metagenome | biome: Human gut stool | place: China | collected 2011
GAGGACCATACCCTGCCCTCTCTTACGCGGGAATTTTTCGGTAACTGTGAACAGCCAACAGCAACAATGCTGCAATATCGTTTTCTTACGCCTCCACTTGAATAAAACGGCAGTTAGTGCTACAATAAACTATCGAATATTGGGCGCATGGACAGAAGATACTATATGACAGCGGGGGAAATGCGTAAAACAGCTCTGAAATGAGGTAAAAAATGGGATTAGTACAAAAAATCTTCGGAACTTATAGTGAACGCGAGCTGAAGCTGATTCAGCCGACCGTGGATAAGATTATTTCCTTAAGGCCCCAGATGATGGAACTGTCGGATGAGGCGTTAAAGGGAAAAACCAAAGAGTTTAAAGAACGGCTGGCAGGCGGAGCTGCTTTGGATGATATACTGCCCGAAGCGTTTGCGGTGGTCAGAGAGGCTGGCAGAAGAGTGCTGGGCATGGAGCATTACCCGGTGCAGCTGATCGGCGGCATCATCCTTCATCAGGGACGTATCGCCGAGATGAAGACCGGTGAAGGAAAGACCCTGGTATCCACGCTTCCCGCTTACTTAAATGCCTTAAAGGGCGAGGGCGTGCATATCGTTACCGTTAACGACTATCTGGCGGAACGTGATGCCAACTGGATGGGCCAGATCCATGAATTTCTGGGTCTGACTGTGGGCGTTGTATTAAACAGCATGAACAGCGAAGAGCGCCGCGCCGCATATGCCTGCGATATAACCTATGTGACAAACAACGAACTGGGATTTGATTACTTAAGGGACAATATGGTCCTTTATAAAGAACAGCTGGTACTTAGAGGCTTAAAGTACTGCATCATCGATGAGGTGGACTCCGTACTGATCGATGAGGCAAGGACGCCGCTCATCATATCCGGCCAGAGCGGCAAATCCACCGAACTGTATCACCAGTGCGATATGCTGGCCAAGAGGATGAGGAGAGGCGCCGACCGTCCGGAGATGAGCAAGATGGATATCATCATGGGTGAGATCCAGGAAGAGGACGGCGACTTCATTGTTAACGAAAAGGATAAGGTCGTTACCATGACGGCAGACGGTATCCGCAGGGTGGAGGAATACTTCCATATCGATAACCTGGCGGATCCGGAAAATTCAGAGATCCAGCACAACATGATCCTGGCGCTGCGAGCCAACAACCTGATGCATAAGGACCACGACTATGTGGTAAAGGATGACCAGATCTTCATCGTGGATGAATTCACCGGTCGTATCATGCCCGGAAGAAGATATTCCGACGGCCTGCATCAGGCCATTGAGGCCAAGGAAGGCGTGCAGGTGAAGAGGGAGAGCAAGACCATTGCGACGATCACCTTCCAGAACTTCTTCAACAAGTTTGACCGCAAGGCCGGTATGACCGGTACTGCTTTAACCGAAGAAAAAGAGTTCCGTGATATATACGGCATGGATGTGGTGGAGATCCCCACTAACGTGCCGGTAATCCGTGTGGATAAACAGGATAAGGTGTATAAAACCGTCAAAGAAAAATACAACGCGGTGGTGCGCGAAGTTGTGGAGGCCCATAAGAAGGGGCAGCCCGTGCTGGTGGGCACCATTACCATAGAAGCAACGGAGGTGCTGCGCAAGCTGTTTAAAGCACAGGGCATCTCTCCGGAGGTGCTCAATGCCAAGTTCCATGAGAAGGAGGCGGAGATCGTTGCAAAGGCCGGTATTCACGGCAGCGTGACCATCGCCACCAACATGGCCGGCCGCGGTACCGATATCAAGCTGGATGAGGAAGCGAGGGCAGCAGGAGGATTAAAGATCATCGGTACCGAGCGCCATGAGTCCCGCCGGATCGATAACCAGTTAAGAGGCCGTTCCGGCCGTCAGGGGGATCCGGGTGAATCCCAGTTCTTTATCTCCCTGGAGGACGATCTGCTGCGCCTGTTCGGTTCCGAGCGTGTGATGACGATGTTTAACGCGCTGGGAGTGCCGGATGATCAGGAGATCGAGCATAAGATGCTGTCCAAGGCTATCCGCAGGGCTCAGGAAAAGATCGAGCACAACAACTTCGGAATCCGTAAAAATCTGCTGGAATATGACCAGGTGAACAATGATCAGCGTGAGATCATCTACGCCGAGCGCTTAAGGGTGTTAAACGGCGAGAACATGCGCAATGTGATTATCAAGATGATCACCGACACGGTGGACAATACCGTGGATATGTGCATTTCCGATGATCAGGCGCCCCAGGAATGGGATATGAACGAGCTGTCCTCGCTGCTGCTTCAGAACATACCGCTTCGCATGGTGCTGACCGATGAGCAGCTGTCCAAGATGAACAAGGGCAAGCTCAAACAGATGCTCAAGGAAGCCGCGGTCAAGCTGTATGAGATGAAAGAAGCGGAGTTCCCGGATGCTGAAACTATGAGGGAGATCGAGCGCATCTTCCTGCTTCGGACCATTGACCGTAAATGGATGGATCATATCGACGATATGGACCAGCTGCGCCAGGGCATCGGCCTGCAGGCATACGGCCAGAAGGATCCGCTGGTGGAATACAAGATGGCCGGATTTGAGATGTTTGACGTGATGACGGCCAGCATTCAGGAAGAGACCATCCGTCTGCTCTTCCATGTCCGCCCGAAACAGAAGGTGGAAAGGGAAGAGGTGGCCAAGGTGGTCGGCACCAATAAGGAGGCTTCCTCCAAAACCGTAAAGAACGCGGAGAAAAAGGTATATCCCAACGATCCGTGCCCCTGCGGTTCCGGCAAGAAGTACAAACAGTGCTGCGGCAGAAACCTGTAAAGCCGCACAAAAAATAAAATGAGAGAAGGTGACAATATGGTTGAACTTGATCAGTTCAAGTACACGATTTCAACGTTAGAAAAACCATTATTGGAAGTGAGGGATTCACTTTAACCTGGCTGACAAGGAAAAGCGGATCGCGGAATTAGAGAAACACATGGAAGAACCCGATTTCTGGACGGACGCGGAAAAGTCCACCAGGATCACAAAGGAATTAAAAAATCTGAAGGATACGGTGGACGGCTTTCATCAGCTGCAGTCCGAATATGAGGATGTGCAGGTCATGCTGGACATGGCCTATGAGGAAAATGACGCCTCCCTGATCCCGGAGATCGAGGAGATGCTGAATGCCTTCAGCGATAAGCTGGAAGAGCTTAGGATCAGCACTCTTTTGTCGGAGGAATACGACAGAAATAACGCAATACTCACGCTGCACGCCGGGGCCGGAGGCACGGAGTCCTGTGATTGGGCCGGCATGCTCTATCGAATGTACTGCCGGTGGGCCGACAGCAAGGGATATACGACCGAGGTGCTGGACTATCTGGACGGTGAAGAGGCCGGCATCAAGTCCGTCACCGTGCAGATCAACGGAGAAAACGCTTTCGGCTATCTGAAGTCGGAACGCGGGGTGCACCGCCTGGTGCGCATCTCCCCCTTTAACGCGGCGGGAAAGCGACAGACCTCCTTTGTATCCTGTGATGTCATGCCGGACATTGAAGAGGATCTGGATATTGAGATCAACGATGACGATTTGAGGATCGATACCTACCGCTCCAGCGGCGCGGGCGGCCAGCATATCAATAAGACTTCATCGGCAATCCGCATCACTCATCTGCCCACGGGCATCGTGGTGCAGTGCCAGAATGAGCGTTCCCAGCATATGAACAAGGACAAGGCGATGCAGATGTTAAAAGCCAAGCTGTTCATCTTAAAGCAGCAGGAAAACGCGGAAAAGCTATCCGACATCCGCGGTGATGTTAAGGAAATCGGCTGGGGCAACCAGATCCGTTCCTATGTGCTGCAGCCTTACACCATGGTGAAGGATCACAGGACCAACGCGGAGAGCGGCAATGTGCAGGCGGTGCTGGATGGCGGACTGGACCCGTTTATTTCTGCTTATCTGAAATGGCAGAGCCTGAACAAAAGGAAATAATAACTATAAAACGGCAGAATAAATCGTATACGGGTTTCCGTATACGATTTTTCGTAACGGTTCAGACGGCGGTATATTGCTGCAAAGGCAGATCGGCCGCCGGTACTGCTGCAATTTTCGGGAGTGCGGATAAAAAGTGGTTGCAAAGATAGGCTGAATATGATAATATCTTTCGAGTAAAAACACATGTGTTTCATAGGCATACAGATGAGATGTGCCGGCTTTGGAGGATGTTATGGCAGAGGATTATGGTTATTTTGTAGTAAAAAGGAAGGCAGTGCCCGAGGTTCTGCTGAAGGTGGTGGAAGCTAAGCGGCTGCTGGAGTCAGAGAAGGCGATGACCGTGCAGGAGGCGACCGCGATGGTTGGTATCAGCCGCAGCTCTTTCTATAAGTATAAAGAGGATATCTTCCCGTTTCACGATACGGCCAGAGGGAAGACGATCACCTTTGTGCTGCAGATGGACGATATACCGGGCGTCCTCTCCCATGTGCTTAAGACCATTGCGGAATATAATGCGAATATCTTAACGATCCATCAGACGATACCGATTAATGGGATGGCATCCCTGACCTTGAGCGTGGATGTGCTGCCGACGACAAAAAATGTCACCGACATGATTTCCAACATAGAGGATCTGGACGGCATTCATTATGTAAAAATATTAGCCAGGGAGTGAGACGATGATAAATATAGCGGTAATGGGATACGGAACCATCGGTTCCGGAGTGGTAGAGGTGATTAACACAAACGGCAGCAGCATCGCCGGACGGGTGGGAGAGCCTCTGAATGTGAAATATGTGCTGGATCTGCGTGACTTCCCGGGAGATCCGATTCAGGAGAAGATCGTGCATGACGTGCAGGTGATACTGGACGATCCGGAAGTGGAGATTGTGGTGGAGACCATGGGCGGGACCAATCCGGCCTATACCTTTGTAAAGAAAGCGCTGCTTGCGGGAAAGAGTGTAGCCACTTCCAATAAGGAGCTGGTGGCCGCTCACGGCGCGGAGCTTTTAGCCCTGGCCAAATCCAAAGAGCTGAATTTCCTGTTTGAGGCCAGCGTGGGCGGGGGCATTCCGATCATCCGTCCTTTAAACCAGTCCCTGACGGCGGACGAGATCTATGAGATCACCGGAATCTTAAACGGCACCACCAACTTCATCCTGACCAAGATGGAGAGGGAGGGCCTTTCCTTTGACCTGGTGCTGAAGGAAGCACAGGAGTTAGGTTATGCTGAGCGCAACCCTGAGGCTGATGTGGAAGGCTATGACGCCTGCAGGAAGATCGCCATCCTGTCCTCCCTGGCCTATGGCATGCAGGTGGATTATGAGGACATTTACACAGAGGGCATCACAAAGATATCCGATGTGGACTTTAAATACGCCAAAAAGCTGGGCATGGTGGTGAAGCTGTTCGCCACCAGCAAACGGATCGATGACAAATTTTATGCCATGGTCTGCCCGGTGATGATTGACAGCGGCCATCCGCTGTATGCGGTCAACGATGTATATAACGGCATCCTGGTGAAGGGCAATGTGATCGGCAACGTGATGTTCTACGGTGCCGGCGCGGGCAAGCTGCCCACAGCCAGCGCGGTGGTGGCGGATGTGGTGGACGCAGCCAAGCACATGAACCGCAACATAATGACGAACTGGAGTGAAAATAAGCTGGAGCTCGCGGATATCGGCACTTCCAGCAAGAGCTTCTTTGTCCGCATTGCCGGCAGCAAGGCGGCCAAAGCAGCTATGGTGGAGGACGCTTTTGGGCCGGTGAAGTACATAGAATTGGACGAAATGGACGAATTTGCCGTCATAACCGGCGTGATGACCGAGAATGCCTTTGAAGAGGCCGCGGCCAAGGTGAAGGGAATCCGCGGAAGAATCCGTGTGGAAGCCGATTAAAGTGGTTGACTTAACCGGGTGTCATAAAGTAAAGTATAGGTAGCTGTCAGACGCCTATAAAGGCGTTTGCCGGCAGATAGATAGAAGCCGGAATGGAAGGAAACAGACAATGCTGATTGTGAAAAAATTCGGCGGTAGTTCGGTCGCTGACAAGGAAAGAATATTCAATGTGGCCAGAAGATGCATTGAGGATTATGATAAGGGCAATGATGTGGTGGTGGTCCTGTCCGCCATGGGCAAGACTACGGATCAGCTGCTGGCCAAAGCTGCAGAAATCAACCCCAACGCCTCCAAGCGGGAGATGGATATGCTGCTTGTAACAGGGGAGCAGGTATCCGTTTCTCTGATGACCATGGCGCTTCACTCACTGGGAGCTGCGGCCATCTCACTCAACGCGGCGCAGGTTGCGATGCATACCACCAGCGCATACGGCAGTGCCCGCATCAAGAGAATTGATACGGAGCGCATCCGCAATGAGCTGGATGCCAGAAAGATCGTGGTGGTCACCGGTTTTCAGGGCATTAATAAAAAAGATGACATGACCACTCTGGGAAGGGGCGGTTCCGATACCACCGCCGTAGCGCTGGCTGCTGCGCTGGGAGCCGATTCCTGTGAGATCTATACAGATGTGGAAGGCGTATATACGGCCGATCCTCGCATCGTCCCCAATGCGAGGAAGATGGAAGAGGTCACCTATGATGAGATGCTGGAATTCGCCTCTCTGGGGGCAAAGGTGCTCCACAACCGTTCGGTGGAAATGGCCAAGAAATACGGTGTGCAGCTGATCGTGCGATCCAGCCTGAATACTGCGGAGGGAACCGTTGTTAAGGAGGAAACAAAGATGGAAAAGATGCTGGTAAGCGGAGTCGCTGCCGATAAAAATACAGCCAGGGTTTCGGTCATCGGTGTGAAGGACGAACCCGGCATTGCCTTTAAGATGTTCAATTACCTGGCAAAGAGAGGGATCAACGTGGACATCATCCTGCAGTCCGTTGGACGCGGCGGCACGAAGGATATCTCCTTCACCGTTGCGAGGAACGATCTTAAGGAGACCTTGGAGATCCTCAATTCCAACAAAGCCTCCTTTACCGCGTCCGATGTGGAATTTGAAGACGGCGTTGCAAAACTCTCCATCATCGGGGCGGGCATGACATCCAATCCCGGTGTGGCCGCCAGGATGTTTGAGGCGCTCTCCAGCGTCTATGTCAATATCAAGATGATTGCCACCTCCGAGATCCGGATCACGGTGCTGATTGCGGAGGAGGATGTGGAGCGCGCGATGAGAGCGGTCCATGACGCCTTCGATCTGGGAGAATTATAATCTGTAATGAAAAGAAAACTGTCAACGGAACAGACCTTGTACTTTATAGGGCTGGCGGCGATTGTGATTGGCGCCGCCGGCTTCTTTTTTATTTCGCTGCTGCCGGAATCCCTGCGCAGATTTCTGGTGGGACCGTGTCCGCTTCTGACCCTGACGGGATTCTACTGCCCGGGCTGCGGCGGGAGCAGGGCAGTCTATTATCTGCTGCACGGAAAGCTTTTAAAGAGTCTGATCTGCCATCCCATCGTGCTGTACGGCCTGGCGGTCGTCCTGCCGTTTATGGTGACGCAGACGCTTGCGCTGCTCACAAAGGGCCGCATCAGGGGCATGAGATTCAGGCCAGGGTATCTGTATGCGGCTGCGGTGATTATCATCGCTAATTTCATATTGAAAAATGTGCTGAAGCTGATTTTTCATATAGATCTGCTGGCCATATGAGAGCGGACAATGTATGAGAGCGGACTAAGATAGAAAGGAAATAACATTACCGAATATGGACATTGTAAAAGTACTGCAGGAAGAACTGAACATTAAAAAGAGCCAGGTCGAGGCCACAATCAAGCTGATCGATGAGGGCAATACGATTCCGTTTATCGCCAGGTACCGCAAGGAAGCCACCGGATCTTTAAACGATGAGGTGTTGAGAAATTTTGACGAACGCCTGAAATATCTTAGAAATCTGGAAGAAAAGAAGGAGCAGGTCCTCTCCACGATCCGCGAACAGGGAAAGCTGACGCCGGAGCTGGAAAAACAGATCCGGGAGGCCATGACGTTGGTCGTGGTGGAAGATCTGTACCGTCCGTACCGCCCCAAGAGAAGGACCAGAGCTACGATCGCGAGGGAAAAGGGCCTGCAGCCCCTGGCTGACCACATCCTATTGCAGATGGCCAAGGAACCGCTGGAGAAGACTGCGGCGGCCTATATAAATGAGGAGAAGGAAGTGCATACCGCTAAGGAAGCCATCGACGGGGCCAAGGATATCCTGGCGGAGCAGATTTCAGACGAGGCCGATATCCGCATGTTTATCCGCAAAGCTACCTATGACCGGGGGCTGATCAGATCTGCGGCGAAGGATGAGAATGTACAGTCCGTATACGAGATGTACTATGACTATCAGGAACCGGTAAAGAAAGCGGCGGGACACCGCATACTCGCGTTAAACCGCGGGGAGTCCGAGAAGATTCTGACGGTAAAGATCGAGGCGCCCGCGGAGGACATTCTGCGCTATCTCGAGAAAAAAATCATTGTAAATGACAATCCTTACACCAAACCTGCGCTTAAGGAAGCGGCTGCGGACAGCTATGACCGCCTCATCGCTCCTGCCATCGAGCGGGATATCCGCAATGAGCTGACCGAGAAGGCGGAGGACGGGGCCATACGCGTATTCGGCAAGAATCTGGAGCAGCTGTTGATGCAGCCGCCCATCACCGGCCGCGTGGTGCTGGGCTGGGATCCTGCTTTCCGCACGGGCTGTAAGCTGGCTGTGGTGGACGCCACGGGCAAGGTATTGGATACGGTCGTAATCTATCCGACAGCGCCTCAGAATAAGGTGGAGGAATCAAAAAGGATTCTGAAAAACCTGATTAAGAAATATAATGTATCGTTGATATCGGTAGGTAACGGCACGGCCTCCAGGGAATCCGAGCAGATCATCGTGGATCTGTTAAAAGAGATCAATGCGGGCGTGCAGTATATCATCGTCAATGAAGCGGGAGCGTCCGTATACTCCGCCAGCAAGCTGGCCACGGAGGAGTTTCCCAATTTTGATGTGGGGCAGAGAAGCGCGGTTTCCATAGCCAGGAGGCTGCAGGACCCGCTGGCGGAGCTGGTCAAGATCGATCCGAAGTCCATCGGTGTCGGCCAGTATCAGCATGACATGAATCAGAAGAAATTAAGCGAGGCCCTGACCGGCGTGGTGGAAGACTGCGTCAATAAGGTGGGTGTGGATTTAAACACGGCTTCCGCCTCCCTGCTGGAATATATCTCCGGCATCACCAAGGTCATCGCCAGAAATATCGTGGCCTACCGGGAGGAAAACGGCCGTTTCACCGACCGCAGGCAGCTGCTTAAGGTGGCGAAGCTCGGCCCGAAGGCGTTCGAGCAGTGCGCCGGCTTCATGCGCATCCAGGGCGGCAAAAATCCTCTGGATACCACGGCTGTCCATCCCGAGAGCTATGCCGCTGCAGAAGCTCTGTTGAAAAAACTGGGCTATCATACAGAAGACATCCTTCAGGGCGGCCTGAAAGGAATCGGTAAAAAACTCATAAATCCGGCTGCTGCTGCCGCAGAGCTGGGAATCGGTGAAATCACGCTGAACGATATCGTGAAGGAACTGGAGAAGCCGGCCAGAGACCCCAGGGATGAGATGCCTAAGCCGATCCTGCGCACCGACGTGCTGGACATGAAGGACTTAACTCCCGGCATGATCTTAAAGGGGACCGTTCGAAACGTGATCGACTTCGGGGCATTTGTGGATATCGGCGTACATCAGGACGGGCTGGTACATATCTCTCAGATGACCGACAGATACATCAAGCATCCGCTGGAGGCTGTCAGCGTGGGAGATATTGTGGAAGTGAAGGTCATGAGCGTGGATCTGAACAAAAAGCGCATCCAGCTGACCATGAAACTGTGAGTGACACCGGATTGGAAAGGAGCGGACTATGAAAGCATGGGCCGGAAAATTTGTGATAAACGCAGGCGTATTCTTTATACTGGATTATGTCAGCAAAGGAGCCATTTTTGATGACCGCTGGGCGATTATTTGGGCGGCGCTTCTTTTGGTCGTCCTGAACATGATCATCAAGCCGGTATTAAAGGCTTTGTCCCTGCCGCTGACCTGCATCACCTTCGGGCTCTTCGGCTTTGTGGTCAGCGCGCTGGTCATCGGTATTATGGACAGGATGATGGTGTCCGTCCATTTCGAGAGCTTCGGCCAATACCTGATTGCCGCGGTCCTGATCGCGGCCGGGGACGCGCTTTTCATTCAATAGGAAAATACGACCTATTGAACAAAACGCTCCGCGAGGATCGCACTGCGGCGCAGCGGAATCATGTCGCTAAAGCGACCCGCCGCAGGCGGAGAATCCCGCGGGCGGGATTCTTTTCCATCAAAGAATAAATGAAGGACAGGGCTTAAAGTTTCAGTGCCCTGTCCTTTGACGTTTCCGGTATTTTAACGGGGAGGTTTCCGTATATTTTTTAAATACCTTTTCGAAGTATGTGATGCTCTCATAACCCAGCATTTCCGAAATTTCCGTTATATTATGATCGGTATCCGAAAGCAGGCGCTGGGCCTGTTTGATTTTCTGTATATTTATGAATTCATTTACCGTTGAGCCGGTGACCTCTTTGAATATACGGCTTAAATAGCATTTGCTCACATAGAAACGCTTTGCCAGATCTTCCAGGGACTTGGAGCCGCCGGAATTATTTATGATATAATCCGCCACCTCATGGACCTTCCTGTGCTTGGCTGTCTGCGCTTCTTCGCCTTTCGGGGCAAACGTCTGGTTTTTCAGACAGCGGAGCGAATAAATCAGCAGGCTTGCCACCTGCATCTTCACCATCGCCTCGTAATTCACCTTTTTCTCCCGGATTTCCGCAACGATGGAGGTGAGAAGCTCCTCCACATAGCGCTGCTGGCCGGCATCCAACTCCAGCACCCCGTAATGCGCTTCAAAAAAGTGATAGAAATCCAGCCCCAAAAGCCGTGTGAAGGGCGCGATTTTTTCCCCGTCGATCTCCAGCAGTATCCGGTCATGATAGGACTGCCCGGCCATGCTGGTCTTATGGATCTGCCTGCGGTCGATAAATACCAGGCTGCCCTGTTTCACCAGATAGGTCTGCTTATCTATGAAATAATAACGTTCCCCTTTAAGCAGATAATAAATCTCGCAATCCGTATGAAAATGCTTGGTGGTCATGGTAAATTCATAATCCCTGATCACGCGGTCAATTGCCAGCCCATCCGTATGCTCTTCGAAAACCGTGCTTTTCATGAGCGGATCCCCCTTCCCCGGATATTTTAATACAGCCGCGCTTGTAAATACGGCACATAATTACGGATTATATTGTATCAGGAAATGATAAGAGGTACAATATAGTTTGAATAAATGGAAGATTTAAGTCAATATCGTTTTAGATTCACGTATAGCGATTTGATATAATTGTATCATATAAGGCCGGAAACCGGCTTGCGTCAGCCTGGCAGTGCGAGGATGTATCTGAAAGAAGCGAGGGAGAAAAATGGCAAATCATAAAGAGCAGACGATGACAAAGGGCAGCATATGGAAACAGATCATATGGTTTTCGATCCCTCTGCTGATCGGCAATCTGTTCCAGCAGCTCTATAATACCACCGATTCGGTGATCGTGGGCAATTTCGTTGGGAAGGAAGCGCTGGCGGCGGTGGGATCCAGCGGCAATCTGATCAATCTGATCATCGGCTTTTTCATCGGTATGACCAGCGGCGCGGGCGTGGTCATCGCGCAGTATTACGGAGGCGGACGGCTGGATAAGATGAAGATCAGCATACATACCTCGCTGTGGTTCTGCGCCATAGGCGGCGCGGTCATGACGGTGGCCGGCGTGGCGCTCACACCGTGGATTTTAAAGCTGATGGGAACGCCGCCGGAGGTGCTTCCCAATTCCGTCACCTATCTTCGGATTTATTTCTTCGGATCCATTTTCAATATCATCTACAATATGGGGGCCGGCATTCTAAGGTCCATCGGGGATTCCAGGAGACCTCTGTATTATTTGATCATTTCCTCCCTGGTGAATATCGTGCTGGATGTGGTCCTCGTGGTCGTGTTCCGTATGGGGGTGGCCGGTGTGGGGATCGCCACAGTATTTGCGCAGTTTGTGTCCTGCTTCTGCGTGATGTTTACGCTGGTGAGAAGCAAAGAAAGCTATCATGTGAACTTAAAAGAGGTGCGCTGCGACCGCCGGATGTTAAAGCGCATACTGCATATGGGCATACCTTCCGGCCTGCAGTCCACGATTGTGTCACTTTCCAATGTGGTGGTACAGAGCAATATCAACAGTTTCGGAGCGGACGCCATGGCGGGCTACGGGGTGTACGCGAAGGTGGACAATTTCACGATGATCCCGATCACCAGCCTGGCGCTGGCTGCGACCACCTTTACCGGCCAGAATTACGGGGCGAAGCAGGCGAAGCGGATCAGAAAAGGGGTACGGGAGTGCGTGATACTGGGAGTTTCCTATGCGCTGTTCATCGGTGTGGTGAATTTCACCTTTATCGGCGTGTTTGCCCAGCTGTTTACCAGGGACGCGGAGGTCCTTAGGTATGCAACGATCATCGCCCGCATTATGGCGCTTCCCGGCTATGTGGCTCTGGTGGCCAATCAGCTTTATCTGGGTGTGGTGCGGGGCATGGGGGATACGGTAAAGCCCATGATCATCTCCATCACAAGCCTCTGTTTTATCCGCATGCTCTGGATATCGCTGACGGTGCCGCTGACCAGGGACATCCGCTTTGTGTTTATCGGGTATCCGTTGACCTGGGCGATTGCGGCTGTGGCCGAGGCGTTTATTTACTATCGGAAATCCAGGCATAACTTCTATCTGGATGAGTCAATATAGTGCTACTTCCGATGAAAACAGGCAATATTTCATAAGAAAAAGAAACTGATATGGGATATAATAGGGGCATAAATCAAGAGGCCGGCAGAGAAGATAAGCCGGCTTGTGCGGCGATTGAGCACAGAATGGAGGAAGTCATGAAATATTCTGACAACAAGGTCACAGACCTGAATATTGCTTACATAGGCGGCGGTTCCAGAGGATGGGCGTGGACGCTTATGACCGACCTGGCAAAGGAACCGAATTTAAGCGGTACGGTGCGCCTTTACGACATCGATCCGGATGCGGCCAGAGTCAATGAGCAGATCGGAAACCGTCTAAGCACCAGAGATGATGTGGTGGGTAAATGGACGTACAAGACATTTGATACGTTGAAGGATGCGCTTAGCGGAACGGATTTTGTGATCATTTCGATTCTGCCGGGAACCTTTGACGAGATGGAATCGGATGTACATCAGCCGGAGAAATACGGCATCTATCAGTCGGTGGGCGATACGGCAGGTCCGGGCGGAACGGTCCGCGCGCTGCGCACCATTCCCATGTTTGTGGAGATCGCGGAGGCGATTAAAGCGTATGCTCCCGATGCGTGGGTCATCAACTATACAAATCCCATGACCCTGTGTGTAAAGACCCTTTACCATGTATATCCGCAGATTAAGGCTTTCGGCTGCTGCCATGAGGTGTTCGGCACCCAGAAGCTTCTGGCCGGCATCTGTGAGGAAACGCTGGGACTTAAGGATGTGAAACGTGAGGATATTCATATAAATGTGCTGGGCATTAACCACTTCACGTGGTTTGATCAGGCATCCTATAAAGGGATTGACCTGTTCCCGGTTTACCGCGACTATATAGACAGCCATTTCCAGAACGGATTTCAGGTTGGGGATGATAACTGGGCTAACTCTACATTCGCCTGTGCGCATCGCGTGAAGTTCGACCTGTTCAGACGGTATGGGCTGATTGCGGCAGCAGGAGACCGTCATCTGGCGGAATTCATGCCGGGCGGAGAATATCTGAAGGATCCGGAGACTGTTAAATCCTGGAAATTTGGGCTGACCACGGTGGCCTGGAGAAAAGAAGATCTGAAAAAAAGGCTGGATAAGAGCCGCAGGCTGTTAAACGGTGAGGAAGAAGTAGAGCTGAAAAATACAGGGGAAGAGGGCATCCGGCTGATCAAGGCGATCTGCGGTCTGGACCGCATCATCAGCAACGTGAATATTCCCAATGTGAACGGTCAGATCCCGAATCTGCCCAGAACTGCGGTGGTGGAAACCAATGCCGTGTTCTCCAGAGATTCCATCAAGCCGATCGTTGCGGGCCCCCTGCCGGACGGCGTGCTGAAGCTGGTTACGCCCCATGTGGAAAATCATGAGACGGTGCTGGAGGCGGCGCTTACCTGCAACAAAGAGCTGGTGGTAAAGGCATTTGAAAACGATCCGCTGGTTAAGGGAAGATGCAGTGAGGAGCAGATCCGGACACTGGTGGATGAGATGATACAGAATACGATGGCTTATTTGCCGGATGGATGGAAATAAGTAAAGAAAAAAGCTCTTGCATATGCAGGAGCTTTGATCTATAATAGGGTCAAATTGATAGATAATCTTCGGGGCAGGGTGTGATTCCCTACCGGCGGTACAGCCCGCGACCCGCATAAGCGGTTGATTTGGTGAGATTCCAAAGCCGACAGTATAGTCTGGATGAAAGAAGATAAGCGCAGTGAGTTTTAGATTAAAAATCCCGGAGAAGATACGTCTTCCCGGGATTTTTTTCGATAAAACAACATTCTGATTAACAAAAAAGCGCTTCGCTTAGATCGCACTGCAACGCGTCAGTTCCCCGGCCTTTATCTGCGCGCAGACAATGCGCGGGAAGGAGACAATTATGGAAAAAACATCAAGTGTAACACAGACAAAGAAAATCAAATCCGCATTTACGGTGAAAAATCTGGTGCTGATCGCCATGTTCGGCGCTCTGGCAGCAGTGCTCATGCTGTTTGAGTTTCCCCTGCCGTTTCTGGCGCCGTCCTTTTATGAACTGGATCTAAGCGAGATTCCGGTGCTGATCGGCACCTTCATGATGGGGCCGGTGGCCGGAGTGCTGATCGAGACGGTAAAGATTTTAATAAAGCTGCTGCTAAAGCCGACGTCCACGGCCTTTGTGGGAGAGCTGGCTAATTTCTGCGTGGGCTGCGCGCTGGTCGTGCCGGCCGGCATCATTTACCGCACCCATAAAACTAAAAAAAGAGCGGTGATCGGTCTGTGCATCGGTACACTGGCTATGGCGCTGGCGGCTGTCATTCTCAATACCTATGTGATGCTGCCTTTCTATACCACGGCATTCCATATGCCGTTAGACGCGATCATAGGCGCCGGAACGGAGATTATACCCTTTGTAAACAGCACCTTTACGTTTATGCTGTTCTGTGTGGCCCCTTTTAACATCATAAAAGGTGTTCTCACCAGCCTGGTTGTGGTGCTCTGCTATAAACGCATCTCCATCCTTCTTCGTTCCTGACAAGTTACAGCTGCCGATAAAGCAGCGCATCCTACTCTGAAGCCCCAGCAATTTGGGGTTTCTTTTTTTTGCTTTTTTGGTATAATGTCGTTAGGCATTATACTGCAGACCGGTGCTTCGTCGTTATTTGGGAGACGGTGTACCGGATGATTACGGAGGTGCATCATGCGTTTTGAGATTCAGGTGGAAGCGAAGGATCTGTTTCGCTTTAATATGTATCATATCTACCATACCTTCAGCGGTGTGCTTGGGATGGTGATCAGTATCGCGGCGCTGGTGGGTGCGGTGCTGACCTACGGCACGGTCAATACGACCTATACGGTGGCGCTGCTGCTGGTCGGATGCATGTACACGCTGATCCATCCGTTCAGCGTATATTCCAAATGCAAAGCAACCGCGAAGTCAAAGACCTATGCGCAGCCCTTTGAATACGTTTTCGGAGAGGACGGTTTTTCAGTTACACAGGGAGATCAGCACGTGGATTATAAATGGGAAAGCATCGCCCGGGTAAAAAAGGCGGGGTCCAATATCATGATTTATATGGATAAGATCCATGCCCATATACTGCCGGCAGAGAAGCTGGACGGCAGGGCAGGGGAACTTCTGGCGTTAATAGGAGAGCATACCGCAGGACGGGGGACAGCACAAAGATGAATATAATCGAGACATATTCTCCGGAAGAGACCAGAAAACTGGGCTTAAGTCTGGGCCAGGCGGCCTGTGCCGGAGAGATATACTGTATAAACGGGGATTTGGGCGTGGGCAAGACCGTGTTCACGCAGGGCTTTGCGGCAGGGCTTGGGATAGAGGAACCGGTGAACAGCCCGACGTTTACGATCGTACAGATCTATGAGGGCGGCAGGCTGCCGCTTTATCATTTTGATGTTTACCGCATCGGGGATGTGGAGGAGATGGAGGAAATCGGCTATGAGGACTATTTCTTTGGCGAAGGAGTCTGCCTGATCGAGTGGTCCGAACTGATCCGTGAGATCATTCCCGGGGGAGCGGGGGAGGTCACGATAGAGAAAGATCCGGAAAAAGGCTTTGATTACCGCAGGATCACAGTAATAGAGGCGTCTCCGGATAAGAAAAGAGGATAAGATGAAGATATTAGGCATAGAGAGCTCATCCATGGTGGCTTCGGTTGCGCTGCTTACCGATGAACTCATTACGGCGGAATACACCGTCAACTATAAAAAGACGCATTCCCAGACGCTCCTGCCGATGATTGATACGGTGGCATCCATGGTGGAACTGGATTTGTCCGAACTGGACGCAATAGCGGTATCGGGAGGTCCGGGATCGTTTACCGGCTTAAGGATCGGCGCGGCGACGGCCAAAGGGCTGGGCCTTGCCTTGGATAAGCCTCTGATTCACGTCCCCACGGTGGATGCGCTGGCATATAACATGTACGGATGTGAGGGGCTGGTCTGCCCTATGATGGATGCGCGCAGAGGACAGGTATATGCGGGAATTTACCGCATGAAGGACGGGATGGAGATTTTAAAGCCGCAGTATGCGGCGGATCTGGGAGAACTGCTGGATGAACTGGGCAGAATGGGCGAACCGGTGGTATTTCTTGGGGACGGTGTCCCTGTGAGCCTGGATGTGATCCGTCAGAGCTGCCGCGTAAACTTTAGGCTGGCGCCGCCGCATATGAACCGGCAGAGGGCGGCCAGCGTAGCTGCGCTGGGAGCTATGTATTACCGGGCCGGCCGCACTGAAAGCGCAGCGGAGCATACGCCGGATTATCTGCGGCTGTCCCAGGCGGAACGGGAGCTCGCAAAAAGAAATGAGGCGGCGAAAGGCCCGGTGGGAAAATGACGGTGCGCAGGATGGAGAGCGCGGATCTGGAACAGGTAGCCGCGCTGGAGCAGGCTGCTTTTACCGATCCGTGGTCTTTTAACATATGGAAGGACTGTCTGGAAGGCAGAAGGGATATCTGTTATGTGGCGGAACAGGACGGTCTCATCGTCGGATATTTTTGTATGATGGTGGTATTGGATGAAGCGGAGCTCTTAAAGATTGCGGTTTTGCCGGAGAAACAGAAAAAAGGGGTTGCCTCCGGGCTGATGGAAATGATGCTGTGCTACTTAGGCAGCAGGAAGATCCGCGCAGTGACGCTGGAAGTGCGGGAGCATAACCGGGCCGCCCTGGCGCTCTATACGAAATACGGTTTTGTGCCGGAAGGACGCCGGAAAAACTATTACCGCAATCCGGCAGAGGATGCCATAATTATGAGGAAGAGCCAGCTTTGAGAACAATTACCATTGAAACATAAGAGGGACATCCTTTATAATAGATCTGTACAGGAATTCTGCTGTAAGGCAGGAATGGAGGATATGTTATGAAGGCATACAATGAAAATCATGAGCTGGCAGCCATCATCTGCAATCAGTGCGGCAGGGTCATGACGGTTCAGGATGATATGGTGAAGGAAGGGGTATTTTCCGCAGCTTGTACTTGGGGCTATTTTTCCGAAAAAGACGGAGAGATACACAGTCTGGACCTCTGCGAAGAATGCTATGACGAGTTTATAAAACAGTTTAAGATACCGGTGACGGTAACCGCACAGACCGAGATGGTTTAATCCGAAACAGAGTATACCGGCGGATTCCAAAGATCGGGATAGAAGACAGGACGGACGCGCATGGATGTATGCGCGTCCGTCTTTTACTGTGAAAGTCCCATTTTTTCCAGTTTTCATACCATGGAGATGCCGCTTAAGGCATGGGGGGCATAGCCTGTGATATAAAATGCTCCGTGAGAACCGCAATGCGGCGGGAAGATACGATGCTGCCGGAGCGACCCGCTGCAGGCGGAGCATCCGGCGGGGGGATTCTCATTTATAGTAGCCATCAGCAATAAATTATGTTAGAATATCAAATAGCGTTACAAAATGATACAGTTATCAGCTTCACGCACGGGTGCTGTCCGGCACCGTGCCAGGAGTGTCGGAGGAATTATATGCTTGATATTTGCTTGCTGGGTACCGGAGGCATGATGCCGCTGCCTTACCGGTGGCTGACGTCTATGATGGCCCGCTGCTGCGGCAGCAGCCTGCTGATCGACTGCGGTGAAGGCACACAGATCGCACTGAAGGAAAAGGGCTGGAGCCCTAAACCCATAGATATTATATGTTTTACACACTATCATGCGGATCACATCAGCGGTCTGCCCGGCCTTCTTTTAACGATGGGCAATGCCGAACGGACGGAACCGCTGATCATGGTGGGACCGAAGGGACTGGAACGCGTGGTGGGAGCTCTTAGAACCATAGCGCCGGAACTTCCTTTCCCCATCCAATATATTGAGCTTACGGAGAAACGGGAGCAGCTGAAGCTGGGACCCTATGAGATCACGGCGTTTAAGGTGAACCATAACATTGTCTGCTACGGATATACGCTTCACATCCCGCGTACCGGGAAGTTTAATCTGGAGCAGGCGCTGTCCTGCGGCATACCCAAACCTTTCTGGAACCGGCTGCAAAAGGGTGAGACCGTTGAGGCGGAAGGCATGATCTATACACCGGATATGGTCCTGGGCGCGCCGCGGCGCGGGATCAAGGTCACTTATTGTACGGATACCAGACCCACAGCCGCAATCGAAGAGGAGGCCGCCGGCGCCGATCTGTTCATCTGTGAGGGGATGTACGGAGAAAAAGGCAAAGAGGCCAAAGCCAGAGAGTACCGGCATATGACCTTTTATGAAGCGGCGAAGCTAGCCAGGGGCGCGGACGTAAAGGAGCTCTGGCTGACTCATTACAGCCCTTCCCTCACTTATCCGGAGGAATACATGAACGATGTCCGCAGCATTTTCCCAAGGGCGATCGCTGCCAAGGACGGGAGAACAGCAGAACTGCAATTTGAGGAAGAATAAATGGAAAAAGAGATACTCATACTGGCGGTTGAGAGTTCCTGTGATGAAACCGCTGCCGCCGTTGTCAGAAATGGGAGAGAGGTGCTCTCCAACATCATCTCGTCACAGATCGCGCTGCACACTCAGTTTGGCGGCGTTGTGCCCGAGATCGCGTCGAGAAAGCATATTGAAAAAATCAATCAGGTAATTGAGGCGGCGCTTTTGGAAGCGGGAGTGACGCTGGATGATCTGGATGCCATAGGCGTTACCTACGGGCCGGGGCTGGTAGGCGCCCTGCTGGTGGGCGTTGCGGAAGCCAAAGCTATCGCGTATGCGAAGAAGCTTCCGTTAGTCGGCGTGCACCATATAGAAGGGCATATCTGCGCCAATTTTATAGAGAACAAGGATCTGGAGCCTCCGTTTCTATGTCTGGTGGTTTCCGGAGGTCATACCCATCTGGTGCTCATGAAGGATTATGGAGAATTTGAGATCATAGGAAGAACCAGGGATGACGCGGCCGGGGAAGCATTCGATAAGGTGGCCAGGGCTGTGGGCCTGGGCTATCCTGGCGGACCTAAGATCGATAAGGCGGCAAAAGAGGGAAACCGGCATGCGGTGGAATTTCCCAGAGCCAGGGTGGAGGATGCGCCCTATGATTTCAGTTTCAGCGGTCTGAAATCCTCGGTGCTCAACCATATCAACCATGCGAAGATGATGGGGGAGGAGATCAATGTGCCGGATCTGGCGGCTTCCTTCCAAAATGCGGTGGTGGAAGCGCTGGTCAGCCGGGCGGTTGCAGCAGCGGCGGAATTCCATATGGATAAAGTGGTGATTGCCGGAGGTGTCGCATCCAACAGCGCGCTTCGGGAAGCTATGGAAGAGGCATGCTGCAGAAATCATCTGAAATTTTACCATCCGTCCCCGATTTTCTGCACGGACAATGCGGCCATGATCGGTGTGGCGGCTTATTATGAATTTATAAGAGGAAACACAGCCGGACTGGATTTAAATGCGGTTCCGAACCTCAAGCTGGGGGAACGCTGAAAAACGGCGGGCGGGGACCGGTTGTGTCCCCGTCCGTTAACTGTATGGCCGGAGAGGAATATATTATGGGAATGAAATCTAACGGAGAAAAAACGGCCGCTATTGTTCTGGCAGCCGGCCGCGGCAGCCGGATGGGCGGCGATATCCATAAACAGTTTATGCTTTTGGGCGGAAGGCCGCTGGTCTATTATTCGCTCAAAGCTTTCGCAGAAAGCGCGGTGGATGAAATTGTGCTGGTAACAGGTGAAGAAGATATCGTCCGCTGTGAAGAAATCGTAAGGAATTACAACATTGCTAAGGTGAAAGCGGTCGTACCCGGCGGCAGGGAGCGGTATGATTCCGTTTATGAGGGGTTAAAGGCGGCAGATACCAGCAGCTATGTGCTGATCCATGACGGAGCGCGTCCGTTTTTGACCGATGCGATCATCGGCAGATGTATGGACGGAGCGCGGGAATACGGCGCCTGTGTGGCGGCTATGCCGGTGAAGGATACTATCAAAATTGCCGATGAAGCCGAATTTGCCGATTATACGCCGAACCGGAACCTGGTATGGATGATGCAGACACCCCAGGCATTTTCTTATCCACTCGTGAGAGGGGCTTATGACTGCCTGGCATCCCGCGGTGCGGCAGGGCTTTCGGTGACGGATGATGCGATGGTGGTGGAAACCTTCACAGATCATAAAGTGAAGTTTGTGGAAGGCTCTTACCGTAACATTAAAGTGACAACGCCGGAGGATATGTTGATTGGGGAAGCGTTTCTGAACTGTTCCCGGTCTGTAAAAGTTTTTTAAAAAAATGCAAATTAGTTGTTGACAAGACGAATCTTTGATGGTAAGATGTAATACGTTCGTCCGGGAAATACCGGTGGCAACAAAAGGGATTATGTCAATAAAATGTAAAATAGTTATTGACAAAGACTTGTCTCTATAGTATAATGCTAAGGCACACTTTTGGAGAGGTATCGAAGTGGTCATAACGAGGCGGTCTTGAAAACCGTTTGTCCGCAAGGGCGCATGGGTTCGAATCCCATCCTCTCCGCTTGTTTATAACCTGGATTTGTATCTGTATGTGCTGCGGATCAGCTGATTGGGTAGCGGATCGTGAGCGGACATGCTGTGTTGGTTGTAAACATAACTTTATACCGCAATAACATCAGCCTTACTGTGGAGAAGTACCCAAGCGGCTGAAGGGGCTCCCCTGGAAAGGGAGTAGGTCGTTAATAGCGGCGCGAGGGTTCAAA
>OGGQ01002289.1_pt1 | contig 21412 bp, 21 predicted proteins | sample 1571191 | NCBI WGS metagenome assembly OGGQ01 (sample SAMEA2582061, study PRJEB24529) | metagenome | biome: Human gut stool | place: China | collected 2011
CGACATGCGCGGCCTTGACGACGGTGCCCACCAAGCGAGTTCCGCACGAGCCGAACAGCCCAGTGGGCTGTTCGCGCGAGCTCAGGACTGTCCGAGCGACTGGGCACCGCCGCCCGCCCTCGCACCTGACAGGTAGAAAAGCTATTCCGCGTGACGCAAAGCGTTCTCGAGCTTCTGGCTGACCACCTTCGTCACGCCGTCCGCCTGCATGGACACCCCGAACAGCACGTCGGCCATCTCCATGGTGCGCCGCTGGTGCGTGATCATGATGAGCTGCGTGGTGTCGCGAAGCGTGTCGAGGTACATCGTGAGACGGCGCAGGTTCGAGTCGTCGAGCGCGGCCTCCACCTCGTCGAGGATGTAGAACGGCGTCGTGCGGATGCGGTACACCGCGAACAGGAGCGCGAGCGCCGTGAGCGACTTCTCGCCGCCCGACATGAGCATCATCTTCGTGATGCGCTTGCCGCGGGGCTGCGCGGTCACCTCCACGCCCGTGCTCTCCAAATCGTCGGGGTTCACGAGCGTGAGCTCGGCCGAGCCGCCCGGGAACAGCACGGCGAATATCTCGCTGAAGTTCTTGTTGACGGCGTCGAAGGTGCGCACGAAATCGTCCTTCATGCGCGCGTCGATGACGCGGACGATCTTGGCCAGCGAGCGGCGCGCGCCGTCCAGGTCGGAAAGCTGCGCGGCAAGGTAGTCGTAACGGCCTTTGAGCTGCTCGTACTCCTCGGCGGCGTCCGGGTTGATGGTGCCCATGTTCGCGATGCGGCGGCGCAGCTTGAACGCCGCGTCCTCGGTGGCGCCGCGATCCTCCAACTCCGGAGTCTCGAGCGCGCGGTCGAGCGGAACCTTGCAGTCGTGGACGATGGCGTTCACCGCCGCGTCCACCTGCACTTCCAAGCGTCCCTTGTCCACGCGCGCGGCGGACAGGCGCGCGTTGGCGTCGTCGAAGGCGTCGTGGGCGGCTCGCGCTCGGGCGCGCGCCTCGTTCACGGCGTTGTGCAGACCCGTCGAGGAATCTTGCGCAGCGGTGGCCGCCTCCTCGAGGTCGCGCGTCCAGCGACGGGCGCTGGCCACGAGCTCTTCGAACAGCGCGAGCAAGGGTTCGATGCGCTGCTGCGCCACCTGCTTCTTCACGAGGTTCTCGCGCGCCTCGGCGTCGCTTTTCGCCACGGCCTCCAAATCGCGCGTGCGCGCGTCCGCCACGCGGCTCGTGTACGTCTGCCGCTCGGAAAGCGTGGCGGCCTTGAGCTTGGCTTCGGACAGCGCGTCGCGCAGGCGCGCGGCCTCCTTGCGCAGCGGCACCACCGCTTCCTGCGCCTCATCGTGGCGCGCGGCGGCCGACTCCAGCTCCTGCTTGAGGGCGGCCAGCTTCTGCTCGAGCGCCTCCACCGAGGGGCGCGCCTGGGCCACGGTGCGCTCGGCCGCGCCTCGGCGCGGGCCGAATCGGTCTTGCCGCGCAGCTCGGCCAGCTCCTGCGACAGGCGCAGGCTCTCCCCCTGCGCTGCGCGCAGGGCCTCCTCGGCTGCCGCCGCACGCTCCTCCGCGCTCGCCCGCTCGCTCTCCGCGGCGCGCAGCTGCGCGCGCAGCTCCTCCAGGCGGCGGGCGCGCGCGAGCACGCCTTCCTCGTCGTCCGCCGCCGCGGCGCCCAAGGCCACCTTGCCGTTCGGCCATACGACGCATCCGCCGCGCGTCACGAAGCGCACGCCTTCCGCCCCGCGCGCGTGCGCGGCGAACGCCGCGTCGACGTCGTCGCATACCGCCACGTCTCCCAGCAGCGCTTCCACCGCCGCGGCGTCCTCGTCCGCGTACGCCAGCTCGTCCACGAGCGCGCGCCCGAGGCCGGCGGCGGCCGCCTCGCGCGCAGGGCACGCGCGGCGTGCCTCGCCCGCGCGCGGCACGAGCACCACCTCGCCCTGCTCGTCGCGCGCCGCCAGCGCCGCCGCCACGGCGTTCGCCCGCGCGGCGTCGTCCACCAACAGCGCCGACACGTCCGCGCCCAGCAGGCGCTCCACGAGCGCCTCGAAGCCCTCCGAGGCCCGCACGGCGTGCGCGATGGGAGCCAGGCTCACGTCCAGCTCGGCGGCATGGTCCAAAAGCCAGGCGCGCGCAGGGCCCGCGGCCGCGCTCGCGCGCTCGATCTCTTCGAGCCCCTTGATCTCGGATGCCAGAAGCGATGCCGCGTCGCGCGCCTCGTCCAGCGCGCCGCGCGCCGTCTCGCGCGCGCCCAGCGCCTCGCCCACGCGCTCGCGCGCGGCGCCCTCGGCCTCGACGAGCGCCTCGAGCGCCTGCCCGGCCTGCGTCGCGGCCTCCGCGAGCGACACGGCCTCGGCCTGCGCGCGCTCCAGCTGCAGCTCCAGCTCCTTGCCGTGGCCCTCGATCAGCTTCACGTGCGCAAGGCCGCTGGTCAGCGCCTCCTGCGTTTCGGCCAGCTCGCGGCGCGCCTGCTCCTGCGCGCGCTCGCCGTCGCGCTTCGCGCGCTCCAGCTCCTCCGCCTCGCGCTCCAGCTCGCGGCGCCGCCGGGCGTTCTCGGACTGCTCGGACGCCAGGCGCGCGACGGTCGCGTCAGCTTGCTCGCGGTCGCGCTGCACCTCGGCAAGCTGCTCGGCGGCCTGCGCGCGGTCGGCCTCGGCCTGGGCGCGCTTCGCCGCGTTGGCCTCCAGCGTCACGCGCAGCTCGGCCTCGTAGCTCTGGGCGGCGCGGCGCTTCTCGTGCAGCAGCAGCGTCGCCCCGTCGAAGCGCTCGACGGCCGACGAGGCGCGGCGGTGACGACGGGCCAGCTCGCCCGCGTCCACGCTCTCGCGGCGTATCTTCTCCTGCAGCTCCTCGGCCGCCGCCTCGGCCTGGGCGATGGCGGCGCGCTTCTCCTCCAGCTCCGCCTCAAGCGCCCGCTCGCGCGCCGCGGCCTCGTCCCATCCGCGGCGCAGCGTGCGCAGGTCGTCCACCGCGAGCGCCAGGCTCAGCTCGGCCAGCTCGTCGGCCAGCCCCTGGTAGGTGCGGGCGCGCTTCGCCTTGCGCTCCAGCGGCCCCAGCTGACGCTCCACCTCGGCGGCCACGTCCTTCACGCGGGCCAGGTGAGCGTCCATGGCGGCCAGCTTGCGCTCGCTCTTCGCCTTGCGCTGCTTGTGCTTCAGCACGCCGGCGGCCTCCTCGATGAGGGCGCGGCGGTCCTCCGGCTTCGACTGCAGGATGGAGTCCAGGCTTCCCTGCGAGATGATGGAGTGCGTGCCCGTTCCCAGCCCCGAGTCGTGCAGGATGTCCAGCACGTCCATGCGGCGCGCCACCACGCCGTTGATCAAGTACTCGCTCTCGCCCGAGCGGTACATGCGCCTGGTGACGGCCACCTCGTCGAAGTCCACCGGCAGCGTGCCGTCCGAGTTGTCCAGCACGAGATCCACCTCCGCGATGCCCACGCTCTTGCGCGCAGACGATCCGGCGAAGATGACGTCCTCCATCGCCTGGCCGCGCAGGTGCTTCGCGTTGCGTTCGCCCAGCACCCACAGCACGGCGTCCGAGATGTTCGACTTGCCCGAGCCGTTCGGCCCCACCACGGCGATGATGCCCGGCTCGAGCGCCAGCACGCTGCGATCGGCGAACGATTTGAAACCCTTGAGGACCAGCGATTTCAGATACATGGAACGGCTACCCCTGCTTGCGCTGCTTCGCGCGCTCGCGCTCGGACTTCTTGCGGGCCTTCTCCTCGGCGCGCGCGGCAGCCTTCTCCGCCTTGGCCTGTTTGGCGGCCTCGGCCTTCTCCGCGCGAGCCTCGCCGTCCACTCCCAGGCCGAAGAACTCGCCCAGGCGGGCGAGCGTGCTCTTGGCAGCCTGGCTCTCGGCTTCCTTCTTCGTACGACCCGTGCCGCGGGCAAGCCCCTGGCTGCCGGCGAACACCTGCGCGACGAACGTGCGGTCGTGCGGCGGGCCTTGGGTCTCCACCAGTTTGTACGTGGGCGTGATGCCGTCTTCCTGCAGCTTCTCCTGCAGGGCGCTCTTGGGATTCTCGGGCTCGCGCGCCATGTCGGCCGACATGCGGGGGATCAACGTGGCGCGCACGAAACCCTCCGCAGCCTCGATGCCGCCGTCCAAGAACAACGCGGCCACCACGGCCTCGTACACGTTCTCCAGCGCGGAATGCAGCCCGCGCCGCCCCGTGCCCGTCTCGGAAGAGCCGAACACGATGACGTCGGCGAAGCCCAGTCGCTCGGCGACGTCGGAGAGGCTCGCGCCCTACACGAGCGCAACCTTGATGCGGGTCAGGCCGCCTTCGTCCAGATCATGGAACCGATCGAACGCGATGGTGGCCACGATAGCGCCCAGAATGCTGTCGCCCAGGAACTCGAGGCGTTCATAGGAGTACTTGACCGATTTGCCCTCGGTGGCGGAAGGATGCGTGATAGCCGAAAGCAGCAGCTGCTCGTCCGCGAAACGGTAGCCGAGGATTTCCTGCGCTACCGCCAGTTTTCTCTGCTGTTCATCGGTGAAGGTCATGGCATGCTCGGGCTTTCGTTCAGGCTGCTGACGAGGTGCAGGGGAAGGGCTCCACGATTGATCGGGCATGGCCTACTCGCCCTCCGTCGCTTCGGCGGCGCAGGGCGTTGCCACCGTTTGCGCGATTATATCAGATACGCCGGTTCGCGCGATGCGAGCCGTGGTCAGCACGCCGTTCTTCACCGCCAGCGCGTTGGACGAGCCGTGCCCCACCAGAAGCGCGCCCTTCACGCCCAGAAGAGGGGCGCCGCCGTACGTATCGGGGCTCACCTGCGCCATGAGCTGCTTCAAGCCTCCTTTTATGGCCAGAGCGCCCAGCTTCGTGAGCGGCGTGGACATCATGATGCTCTTGAGCGTCTTGAACAGGGTCTTCGACGTGCCCTCGATGGTCTTCAGGCATACGTTGCCCGTGAAGCCGTCGGTGATGATGACGTCGAAGTTCGCAGGAAGGATATCGGAGCCCTCCGCGTTGCCTGCGAAGTTCGACAGCCGCTCCCTCAGCAGGCCGTGCGCTTCTTGCGCGAACTGCGAGCCCTTCGTGTCCTCCTCGCCGATGTTGAGCAGCGCGGCGCGAGGATGCTCGATGCCGATAACCTTCTCCGCGTAGATCGACGCCATCTCGCCGAACTGTACGAGGTACTCGGGTTTGCAGTCGGCGTTCGCCCCGATGTCGCACATGACGACGGGTCGCACGGGCGACGGGATGACCGTGGCCAGCGCAGGGCGGGCGACGCCCTTGATGCGACCCATCACCAACGTGCCTGCGGCCAGGCAGGCACCGGTTGACCCGGCAGAGAAGAAGCCTTGCGCCGCGCCCTCCTTCACGAGGCGGCAGCCCACGACGATGGACGAGTCCTTCTTCTTGCGCACGGCGTTCGCCGGATGCTCCGCCATGGCGATGACCTCGCTGCATGCCTGCGGCGTGCAGCGCTCGTGGGCGGCGGCGAACGGCTCCACCACGTCGGCAGGCCCGCACAGGACGATCTCGAGGGCAGGGTCGGAGGCAAGCGCCTGGGCGACGCCGTCGAGCACCACGCCGGGAGCATCGTCGCCCCCCATGGCATCGACGGCAACAACGACCTTTTCGTCAGACATATCGAAAACCTCACTCTCGCGTATCGGTCAGCGAGAGGCTTTGAGGTACCTGATATTGCGCCAGCGCAGACGCGGCACAGCGCCGACCCCTTCGAGGAAGCATGCTTCGATACGCGAAGAGGAAACGCGCAAGGGCAAGATCAGGTGCATCAAAGCCTCGCAGTGTCGAGCGGTTCCGCCGTTCGCAGAACGGCGGAATGCAAGAAAAGCCTCCCGGCGCATCGCACGCGAAGCGCGATGTGCGAGGAGGCTTGTCAATGCGCGGCGGCAGAACGCGCGCGCATGAACGGTACGCTACTCCGTCTCGATGACTTCGCGGTTCTTGTAGAAGCCGCAGTTCGGGCACACGCGATGCGGAAGCTTGACCTCGCCGCACTGCGGGCACACGGAACGCGAGGGCGCCGCGATCTTGTCGTTGGTGCTGCGACGGGCGTGGGTGCGGGCACGGCCCATTTTGCGCTTAGGTACTGCCATGATTCTCTATCTCCTTCTTTAAGCCGAGCGATCACGATCGCTCGTTCTCGCTTAAGTAAACACGCGAAACGGTATAGTACCAAACGAGAACCCGCGCCGCAAGCCCCGATCACCCGCAAAATCCAATCCGCACCCAGGTTTCACAAAACCGCGCCCTGCTCCACCGGGCCGAACTGCATCTCGTAGTAGTGGGCGTAGGTGCCGCCGAGGGCCAGCAATTGCTCGTGCGTGCCGCGCTCGGCCACGCGCCCGTCCTCCACCACCGCGATGAGGTCGGCACCGCGTATGGTGGACAGGCGGTGCGCGATGACGAGCGTCGTGCGCCCGGCGGACAGCTCCTCGAGCGACTTCTGGATGGCCCGCTCGCTCTCGTTGTCCAGCGCGCTCGTGGCCTCGTCGAGGATGAGGATGCGCGGGTCCTTCAGGAACACGCGCGCGATGGCGATGCGCTGCTTCTGCCCGCCGGACAGGCGAGCCCCGCGCTCGCCCACGTAGGTGTCGTAGCCGTCGGGCAGCCCGCGCACGAATGCGTCGATGTTGGCGCGCTTCGCCGCCTCCACGATCTCGGCCGTCGTGGCGTCGGGGCGCCCGTAAGCGATGTTGTCGCGGATGGTGCCGCCGAACAGGTACACATCCTGCTGCACGATGCCGATGGCGTCGCGCAGCGACTCGACGGTGACGGCGCGGATGTCGATGCCGTCGATCTCCACCGAGCCGCGCTCCGGATCGTAGAAACGGGGCAAGAGCGAGCACGTGGTGGTCTTGCCGCCTCCCGACGGCCCCACGAGCGCCACCGTCGCGCCCGCCGGGATGGCCAGGTCCAGCCCGCGCAGCACCTCGTGGACGCCGTCGTAGCTGAAATGCACGTCGCGGTAGCGCACCTCGCCGGCCACGTGCCCATCCGGGCCGCCGCAGCGGGCGCGCTCGGCGGCGCCCAGGTCCACCGCGTCGGGCGCGTCGGCGATGTCGGGTCGCACGGCCAGCACCTCCATGAAGCGGCGGAACCCGGCGTAGCCCTTCTGGAACGTCTCGACGAAGTTGATGAGCTGCTCGATGGGCGAGATGAAGATGCCGATGTACAGCGCGTAGATGGCCAGATCCGACACCGCAAGGCCGCCCGTGGCCACGAAGTAGCCGCCGCCCACGATGGTAACCGTGTACAGCACGCCGATGAACAGCGAGTTCACCGCATGAAACGACCCCATGAACCTGTACGAGCTCTCCTTCGTGGCCACGAAGCGGGCGTTCGTGCGGTCGAACTTCTTGATCTCCACCGGCTCGTTGCCGAACGACTTCACCACGCGGATGCCGCCGAGCGAGTCCTGCAGGCGCGCGTTGATGTCGGCCATCTTCTTGCGGTTCTCGGTGAAGATGACGCGCTTCTGGTAGTTGCGCCAGAACGAGTACGCGGCCAGAAGCAGCGTCGCCACCAGCATGATGGCGGTCAGCGGCACGTTGATCAGGAACAGCAGCGCGAACGAGCCCACGATCTTGAGGATGCAGATGAACAGGTTCTCCGGCCCGTGATGGGCCAGCTCCGAGATGTCGAACAGGTCGGTGACCAGCTTGCTCATCATCTCGCCGGTGTTGTTGCGATCGTAATAGGAGAAGCTCAGGCGCTGGTACTGCTTGAACAGGTCCATACGCATGTCGGCCTCCATGCGCGCGCCCATGATGTGACCCCAGCTGGTGATGAAGTACTGGCAGGCCGTGCGCACGCCGTACAGCACGACGAACAAGAGCGCGATCCACCAAAGCGAGCCGATGATAGCCTCAGGCGAACTTTGGAAGAAGTCCTTCGTGAAGAAGCTCAGGAACTGGGGGAACGCCAAGTCGACGCAGGCCAGCACCGTCGCGCACACGAGATCGAACACGAACAGGAAGGTATAGGGTCTATAATAGCTCGCGAACTTCGCGAGCACCTGACGCGCCGAGACCGGGCTCGCGTCCGGGGCGGTCGAGGACGCGGCGCCTTGCTCCGGCGCCGCGCCGGCGGACGGCTCGGTTTCGCGCGAGCCCGCCTTCTGCTTGAGCTTTTTCAGGGTTTCCATGCCCCACATTGTACCGCTCCTTCGAGCCCCGAGCGCCTCGAATCGGCGCGGGGCCCGGCGCTTCACGGGCTTCGCGTAAACGCGGCGCCGCGGTTGCCGCTCGTTCTCGCGCATCCTCATCGATCCTCCTCGAGCGACGGCTCGTCGCGCCGCGCACGCCGGCGCACGCGCGCGAGCTCGCTTGCCGCGCCGCGGCCGAACACGCCCACGTCGTAGCTGCCGGCGTACGCCGCAGCCACCGCTATCAGCAGAAACGGAAGCGCCAACCAGCCGAATATCTCGGCGCCCATGAGCAGCGCCGTCAGCGGGCAGCGGCCGGCGGCCGCGAAGAACGCCGCCATGCCGAGCGCGGCCGAGAATCCCGCCGGCGCGCCCGTGGCCAGCCCCAGCGAGCAGCCCAGCAGCGCTCCGATGGAGAACATGGGCATGATCTCGCCGCCCTTGAAGCCGAAGCCGAGCACGAGCACGGTGAGCCCCGCCTTCACGGCGAAGTCGGCCGGAGCGGCGCTTCCCGCAAGCGCCCCGCGCAGAAGGCCCATGCCCGTGCCCTGGAACGCCTGCCAGCCGCATGCCAGCACGATACCCGCGAACGCAAGGCCGCCCACGGCCACCAGCGCGAACGGACGAGCCTTTGCCCGGCGGCGCCACGCGCGGCGCAGCGCGCGCAGACAGGCGGCGAACAGCGCGCCGCCCACGGCGCAGCACAGGCCCACCAGCAGGCAGTGCGCGGCGACGGCCCACGAAAGGCCGGGCAGCGCCACCCGCGGGATATGGTCGCCGATGCCGACGGCGCGGGCGATGGCGTAGGCGACGAGGGCGGCTGCCAGCATGGCGGGCGCATGCCGCAGCACCGCGCGGTCGAAGCGCACGAGCTCCAGCACGAACATGCACGACCCCAACGGGGCGAAGAACAGGGCGCTGAACGCCGCGGCCATGCCGATGGCGCCCGGATAGCCGTCGGAAGCGCCGTCGCGGCCGCGCGCGGGCGGCAGCTTGAACGCGCGGCCCAGCACGGAGCCCGTCGACGCGCCCATCTGCAGCGCGCCCGCCTCCATGCCGACCGAGCCGCCGCCCAGCAGCGTAAGGCAGCTGCCGCCCAGTATCCCGACCGTAAGGCTTCCCGGGACGCGACGGCCCGCGCGCAGCTCGTCGACGACGCCTTCGGTGGTCAGGGCCGCGGGCAGGCGCAGCAGACGATACAGCCCCACGGACAGCGCGCCGAGGACCGGCAGCGCCAGCAGCAGCCAGGGAAAACGGGCCGGAAGGCTTTGCGCGAACCCCGTGGACAGAGTGAGCACGATGGACGAGGCGGCGCCCGCTGCGCCCGCAACGAGGACGAACGACGCGCGCCGCGAGAGCCGCCCGAGGGCCGTACGGCCGTCGCGCGAAGGTCCCTCCCGCCGATCGTTGCGTGCATCCACGCGCGCCTCGCCTCCCGTCATGCTCCGAATGCTTGCACATCCGCTCCATGGTACGGAGCCGTCGTGTGGAAGGACGGGCGCGGCGGGAGGAGGTTGCCGCACCGTCGCGCTCCGTTAGCCGCTGCGTTGCCGGCGCGCCGCGGCGGGTCGGGAAGCGCATCTTCGCCCGAAAAACACGCCTCAGCGTCTGGAGCGTGTTTTCGGAGCGAAGATGCGTTATCGGGAGCGTCGGACGCAGGCGTCAGCGCACTTCCGCGCGGCGCGTCAGCAGGTAGGCGGCGAGCGCGCCCAACGCCGTCACGACAGTGAAAAAGATAATAGGGTTGATCGGATACGCCCCGCCCGACGCGTAGCCGAGAGCAGCGCTCATCTGGAGGAAGAACGGCTCGATGGAATTCCAGTACAGTTCAACCGAGCCGAAAATCGCCTCGCATGCGGCCGGTGCGAAGAGGAACGCGAGCACTGCGATGACGAAGGCGGCCAGAAACGGCTTCTTCCCCATCCGCATCCTCAACGCCGCCAGCGCGAACACGACGGCCGTGAAAGCGAGGTACGCAAGAAACGTCCAGAGAAATCCGAGCGCCGCGTCCGGGCGCATGCCGTTCGAGCCGACGAGCAAAGATTGATGCGCTCCGCCGGAAAGGAAGGCGTCGCACACCGCGTTCGCCGTCGTCAGAAGGAACCCCACCAGAGAGAACGAGATCGCACAGCTCGCGAGCACCTGTGCGCGCGTCAAACCGTTCTGCAAAAGAAACCGCAGGTCGCCCTCGAAGGTAGTGAACGCGAGAATGCCGATGAACCCGAATCCCAGCGTGCTGATGCCAGATGCGACGAAGACCCCTCCTGACGACGTCGCGACGATGTTCCCCATGATCAAGAGCGCCCCGATGATGCCGGAGAACACGAGCAGCAGAGCAAGCAGGTTCGTCACCTGGTAACGCACGGCAGCCTTGAGCTTCATGGGTCAGTCCTCCTTCTCGGTCAGTTTCACGAACAGCTTCTGCAGGTTGAGCGGCGCAACGTCCAGCCGCTCGTTCAGGCGCGCCGCGTCGGGCTTGCCCTGCACGTACGCCACGCTCAAGCCGCCCAGCTCCTCCACGTCGAGCACCTCCATCCCCGCGCAGTAGGCAGCCACGTCCGCCGTGCGCCCCGACACGCTGTAGCCGCTCGCGCGCAGCTCCTCGGCCGACGAGGCCAGCAGCACCCGTCCGCGGTCGACGATGGTCACCTGCTCCACGAGGTTCGCCACCTCCTCGATGAGGTGCGTGGCGATGATCACCGTGCGCTGCTTCTCCAGGTAATCGTCCAGCAGCAGCTTGTAGAACAGCTCGTGATGATTGGCGTCCAAGCCCAGTACCGGCTCGTCGAGCAGCAGGTAGTCCACGTCCAGCGACAGCCCGACGACCAGCTGGTAGACGGAGCGGTAGCCCGTAGACAGCGATCCGATCTTCTTGCGCAGGTCCAGCCCGAACGCCTCGGCAAAGCCCGCAGCGGCCGTCCGGTCGAATCCCTCGTAGAAGCGCCCCATCTCCTTGAACAGGTTGTCGAGGCGCAGGTTCTCGGGATACATCTTCTTGTCGTTCATGCAGTACAGCTTGGCCAAGGCTCGCGCGTTGTCGGCGGCGGGCTCGCCGTCCACGAAGATGCGGCCGCTCGTGGGAACCAGGCGGTTCGCGATGAGGCCGAGCAGCGTCGACTTTCCCGCCCCGTTGCGTCCGAGCAGCGCATGGATCTTCCCGTGCTCGAAGGACAGCGACACGTCGTCGAGCGCCTTCGCCTTGCCGAACGACTTCGACACATGGTCGACGCGTATCTCACGCATGGTCGTATCCTTTCTCCACCAGGTCGACGACCTGCTGTTTCGTCAGGCCGAGCTTCTTCGCCTCGGCGACAAGCGCTTGCACGAACCGCTCGTCGAACGCGTTTCGGCGCTTGGCGCGCACCTTCTCGCCGGCTCCCGTCTGCACGTACATGCCCATCCCCCTTCTCTTGTAGATGATGCCCTCGTCCACGAGGATGTTCATGCCTTTGAGGACGGTGTGCGGATTGATGCCCAAAAGCGCGGACAGCTCGTTGGTCGACGGGATGCGGTCTCCCTCGGCGTACGAGCCGGTGAAGATATCCTCCTCGATACCCTCGGCGATCTGGACGAACAAGGGGACGTCGCTTCCCGGGTCGATGTTCATGCGGCGCGCCTCCTCTCTGCTAGTTAGTTACTTGAGTAACTAACTAGCATTCTAGAGAGCGCACGACGGGTTGTCAAGGAGAGAAAAAAAAAGAACGCCCGCCGTGAAGGGCGGGCGTTCGGTCGTGCGAAGCTAGTTCTGCGGCTCGTCGAAGGGAAAGTCCTTGAGCGCGGCGAAGGGGTTCGGCGGCATGTCGTCATCGTCGCCTGCGGCGGGCTCGCAGCCGCAGGGACCCTCGTTCAGGTTCGCGCCGCACTGGGGGCAGAGGCCCTTGCACTCCTCGTCGCACAACGGGATCAGAGGAAACTCCAGCAGCAGCGCCGCGGTGATGAGCGGTTCCAGGTCGATGACTTTGTCGGCGGGCAGCACGTCGAACTCGTCCTCGTCCATATCCTCGGGCGCAGCCTTCGTCTCGTCGAGCAGAAAATAGCCTTCGATCTCGCCCGTCACCGGGAACGAAACCTCGTCGAGGCAGCGCGCGCAAGCCGTTTTGGCCTCGCCTTCAACCGTGCCGGTGACCAGGAGCGCGTCGCCGGTGTTGGAGATGTCCGCTTGCCAGGCAAGCGGCCCCGCGAAATCGTACAGATCCGGGCCGGCCTTCATAACGGGGATGGCGATCGAGCCTTCAAAATGAGAACTCTCCGCCGGAGCGAAGAGCTCGTGGGGTACCTGGATGCGGAGCGCGTCCATTTAGCGCCCCGAGGCCAAAGAATTGGCGTTCAAGCGATCACGGCAGCGCCGCACGTTGTTGAGCAGCGTATCGAGGCTCTGCTCGACATGGCCGAACACCTCGTCGGCGTAGTCCTCGGCGCCGGCACGGGTCTGGCGCTCCAGCTCGCGGGCGTCGGAGAGCACCTGGTCGGCCTGCTGCTGGGAGATGCGGACGATCTCCTGCTCGCTGGCGATGGTCATGGCCTGGCTGCGTGCATCCTCGATCATGCGGTTGGCCTCGGCCTCGGCATCGTCGAGCAAGCTCTGGCGCTCGCGAACGATCTGACGGGCCTGAGCGAACTCGCTGGGGAACGTGTCGCGGATCTCATCCATGATCTCGAACGCCGCGGCGATGTCGACCTGGCGCATGTTGCCCTTGCCGAAAACCGGCTTAGAGTCCTCAAGCAGAATCGAGAGCTCTTCCAACAGCCCCAAGACTCCTGTTTCGTCCATGATTGTCCTTCCACCCAGGCGTGCTGCGTTTCATCTGCGTTGGCGCGCACGGGTATCCTCGCGTGCATGCGTCGCAATATTCTAGCATGTCTGTTGGGAAAGCCAACCTCCAATGCACAAAGCGCGCACATTTTACCCGGTCGGAACCGCGCCGACGCGAAACCGTGACCTGCTAACGGGCAGTTTCTACGCGTCGCCGAACTTCTTCAGCAACGCCTCGTTCACGCATGCGGGAACGAACTGCGCCACGTCGCCGTGCAGGCTCGCGATCTCGCGCACGATAGACGACGACAGATACATGTACTGCGGCGGCGACATGATGAACAACGTCTCCAGCTCCTGGTTCAGCTGGTAGTTGAGCGCGGTCATTTGAAACTCGTACTCGAAGTCGGTGATTGCGCGCAGGCCCTTGATGACCACGGTGGCGTCGAGCTTCGCAGCAAGGTCGACGAGCAGCTCGTCGAACGGTTCGACGCGGACGTTGGGCAGATGGCTCGTCGCCCGACGTACCAGCTCGGCACGTTCTTCGAGGGAGAACAGGGGCTTCTTCTTCGGCGAGGCCGCCACGGCGACGACGACCTCGTCCACCAGCTGCGCTGCTCGGGTGATGACATCGAGGTGTCCGCTCGTGATAGGATCGAACGTTCCGGGCGTCAGTGCACGTTTCATGTAAGGCTTTCCGTTCCTTCTTGGTTTCAGTCGATCGCATCGTGCAGCGCTGTAGCGCGCAGCACGTCCACGACAGTATCCCCGTACTTCTTGCGCTGCGCAATAGACAAATCGCGCGCTTTTGCCGCTTCCTCCACCTCGTCGTTCGCCGCCGAGGCATGCTCGTACACCACGATGGCATCGTCGGACAGCGCCGCGCGCGTGCGCAACGCGACGACGAGCCCGAGCACCTCGGCGGCGGCGCATGCGTACGGCGGGTCGAGGAACACGAGGTCGAACGGTGGACGCGCGTAGGGCACGTCCTTCAGCACGTCGCCCTTGCGCACGCGCGCGCGGCGCGCGTCGAGCCCGAGCAGCCTCACGTTCGCGTTGAGCGCCCGCAGCGCCTCGCCCCCGCGCTCGCAGAACTGGACGCTGCGCGCCCCGCGGCTGAGCGCCTCCAGGCCGAGCGCGCCCGACCCTGCGAACGCGTCGAGCACCACCGCGTCGTCGAATCCGCCGCGCGCGCTGTGCACCGTGCTCATCATGGCCTCGCGCACGCGGTCGGTGGTGGGGCGGGTGCCCTCCCCCTTCGGCGCCTTGAGCGTGCGCCCGCGAAACTCGCCTGCGATGATCCTCATTGCGTATCAGCCTCCTTGCGCCACGTGGTCGTTGGCGTACACGATGCGCACCTCGCGCGCAAGCGCGCGGTGCGCGGGCAGTTCCAGGTTCGGATCCTCTTCCAGGATGGCCGCCGCGTCGGCGTGCGCGGCCTCGATCACCGCGCCGTCGCGCATGACGTTCACCAGCTTGAGGCCCGACGCGCCGTGCTGCCGGTTGCCCAGGATATCGCCCTCGCGGCGCAGCGACAAGTCGTAGCTGGCCAGCTCGAAGCCGTCGTCGGTGTCGACCATCGCGGACAGGCGCGTAAGGGCGGCGTCGGACTTCGAGGCCGACACGAGATGCACCTCGGCGGCTTTCTCGCCGCGGCCGACGCGGCCGCGCAGCTGGTGCAGCTGCGACAATCCGAAGCGGTCGGCGTCCTCAACGATCATGACCGTGGCGTTGGGCACGTCCACGCCCACCTCGATAACCGTCGTGGCCACGAGCACTTGCGTCTCGTTGTCGCGGAAGCGCTGCATGACGGCCTGCTTCTCGGAAGCGGGCATGCGCCCGTGCAAAAGCTCGACCCGATAATCGGCGAACACGGTTCCCTGCAAGTAGGACGCCTCTTTCGCGGCGGCCGCTACGTCGTCGCCCTCCAGGTCGTCATCGGTCTCGATGCTGATGGCGGCGTACTCGTAGGCCTCCTCGTCCGCCTCGCGCCGCCGTCCGCCGCTTCCGCCGTCCGCCGCCTTCGCGTCGCGCTCGCCGCTATCCTGGCCGATGAGGGGGCACACCACGTACACCTGCTCGCCGCGCGCGAGCGCCGCGCGGGCGGCGTCGTAGGCATGGCCGCGGTCGGCCTTCTGATGCACGAACGTGGCGCGCTGCGCCGCGTCGTGCGGTCGGTGCTTGAGGTAGGACAAGGTCAGGTTGCCGAACAGCGCCAGCGCCAGCGAGCGCGGGATGGGCGTGGCCGTGAGGTACAGCGCGTCGGGCGCATCGCCCTTCGCCAGCAGCTTGGCGCGCTGCTCCACGCCGAAGCGCTGCTGCTCGTCGATGACCACGAGGCTGAGCCGCCTGGGCGCCACATCGTCCTCGAGCAGCGCGTGCGTGCCGATGAGCACGTCCACCGAGCCCTCCGCCACGCGCGCGAGGACGGCCTCGCGTTCGGCCGAGGGCGTGGAGCCGGTCAGCACCGCCCAGGAGATGCCGGCGGCATCGAACAGCGGCCCCAGACTCTTGCCGTGCTGGCGCGCGAGCACCTCGGTGGGAGCCATGAGCAGAGCCTGCGCACCCGTGTCCGCGGCCGCCGCGAGCGCGAAGGCGGCGACGACGGTCTTGCCGGTGCCCACGTCGCCCAGCAGCAGGTGGTTCGCCGTTTGCGGCGCAGCGAGGGCGGCGAGGATGTCGCGCTTGGCCTCCTCCTGCTCGTCGGTAAGCCGGAAGGGCACCGCCTCGGCGAGCGCCGCCATGCGCGGCCCGTCCACCGCGTGGACGACCGGTTCGCACCCGTCCGTGCGCTCGCGCGACTCGCGCATGAGCATCAGCTCGAGCAGCAGCAGCTCCTCGTACACGAGGCGGCGGCGCGCCTCGGCCACTTCGTCCATCGCATGCGGGAAGTGGATGCACGACAGCGCCGCGCCGCGGCTCATCAGGCGGTACTTCGCACGCAGCTCGAGCGGCAGCGGATCATGCAGCCCGCATACGGCCTCCAACGCGTTTCCCACGAGCCGTCGCATCCACGCAGCGGATATCTTCTCGCAAGCGGGATGCACGGGGATGATCATGCCCTCGGCCGCCCCTTCGCCGTCGAGGACTTCCAGATACGGGTTCGTCATGCGCTTGAAGCCGTAGTTGAATTCCAGCTTGCCCGCCACCGCGATGCGCATGCCGGGCTTCACCTGGTCCATGAGCCATGGCTGACGAAAGCACGTCACCATGAGCACGCCCGTGCCGTCCACGAGCGACAGCTCAACGAGCGTGAGGCGCGGCTTGGGCTTCTTGAGCTTGATCTCGTGCACCGCGCCTTCGACGGTGCACTGCTCGCCGATGACCCCAGCGGCCACGGTTGCCTTGCGCGAGAGGTCGATGTAGCGCCGCGGGAAGTGCGTGGCCAGGTCGCGCACCGTGCGGATGCCGAGCCCGTCGAGCGCGCGAGCGCGCGCCGGGCTCACCAAACGAACGCGCCCGACCGATTCGTCGAGCGCGAGCGTTGCTGCCAGTCTGTCGGGCCGGTCGTTATTCAACTGACATGACCACCGGGTACAAGGGCTGGTCGCCGCGGTGGGCGTCGATCTCGAGGTCGTCGTAAGCATCCTCGATGCGCGCGATCAGCGCGTCGAAGGCGTCATCCCCCATATCCTCGCCCGCCAGGATGGTGAGCGTGTCGGCGTCTTCGGCCTCCATCGTGCCGAGCAGCGCCATGACCACGTCCTCGGTCGTGGAGCCCACGGCCTCGATGGCCCCGTCGGCGATGCCGATGACGTCGCCCTCCTTGATGGGGTTGTCGTGCGCGTCCTTGGAATCCTTGATTGCCACGGTCACCTCGCCGGTCTTCACGTCGGCGTAGGCCTCGGTCATCGACTCGACGTTCTCTTCGAGGCTGGCGCCCTCGTCGAAACCGAACAGGGCGGCGAACGCCTCGGGCACGCTTCTCGTGGGAACCACGGCGCACGGCGTCTCGGCCAGCTCGCAGGCGCTCTGGGCGGCCATGATGATGTTCTTGTTGTTGGGCAGGATGATGACGGCGTCGGCGTTCACCTGACCCGCCGCATCAAGCAGGTCCTTCGTGGACGGGTTCATGGTCTGCCCGCCGGACACCACCACGTCCACGCCCAGGCTCTTGAGGATCTTCGCGTTGCCCTCGCCCGCGGCCACGGCCACGAATCCGAGCGGCTTGGGCGCCTCCCCCTGCTCGGCGGCCAGCGCGTCGGTGCGCGCGGCGCTCTGCTGCTGCATGTTGTGGATGTGCACCTCGGAGATCTGCGCATCGTGCGTGAGGAACCAGCCCAGCACCTGGTCGGGGCGGTTCGAGTGCACGTGCACCTTGAAGTTGGGGTGCATGCCCACCATGAGGTCGCAGTCGCCCATCGTGGGCAGGAAGTCCTTGGCCGCGTCCACGTCCACCGTGTCGGAATGCACGAGGAACTCGGTGCAGTAGCGGTACGCCGACCCCTCCCAGTCGTTGATCTGCTCGATCTCCACCTTCGGCGCCGTGCCGCGCGCGAACGCCAGCTCGTCCACCATGGGGCCTTCCTTGCCCAGCAGCGCTGAGACGAACGCGTCGAAGAAGATGGCCAGGCCGAAGCCGCCCGCGTCCACCACGCCGTTCTCCTTGAGCACGGGCAGCAGGTCGGGCGTGCGCTGCACGGAGGCGTAGGCCTCCTCCACCACGTAGGCCAGCGCCTCGTCGCAGCCCATCTTCTTCTTACGGGCGTGCTTCGCGGCGGCGGCGCTGTCGCGCAGCACGGTGAGGATGGTGCCCTCGACCGGCTTGCGGACGGCCTGGAACGCCACTTCCTGCGATTTCGCGAACGCCGCGTCGATGCTGTCGGCGTTCAGCTCGTCATGGCCTACGCTGCCCTCGCACAGGCCGCGCAAAATTTGCGAGGTAATGACACCGGAGTTTCCGCGTGCGCCCATGAGCGCGCCGGTCGTGATCGCCTTGCGAATTTCCGCGCCGGCCGCCCCGATGGGCAGGTTGGCCAGGTTCTCGACGACCGTCTCCAGCGTCAGCGACATGTTCGTGCCCGTGTCGCCGTCGGGCACCGGGAACACGTTCAGACGGTTGATCTCGTCCTTGCGCTCGCTCAGGGTCTTGCTCGCGACGGCGATGGCGTTGAGCAGGTCGTTCGCGGTATAGGGTTCTGGCATGCTGATCTATTCTCCTTAAACGTTATGCCGCAGAGCGCCTTCGCCCCTCTCTCCGGGCGGGCAGCGGCTCATCATGGCAGGGAGGACGCGCTACTTGCGCACCTTCACGCCCTGCACGTGCACCTCGACGCCGTCGAGCGGAACGCGAGCGTACTCGCTCAACGCGAACGTCACTTGGTCGACGAGGTTCTGCGACACCGTGTTGATGTTCGTGCCGTACTCGATGACGACGTACAGCTCCACGTGCACGCCGACCTCCGTAGTGGTGACCACCACGCCGCGGCGCAGGCGGGACGCGGGGAGGATCTTCGCGATGCCGTCGGCGGCGTTCGGGGCGGCCATGCCCACGACGCCGTAGCACTCGAGCGCTGCATTGCCGACCATGTCGGCCAGTACGTCATTGGCAACGTGGAGGTTGCCCGCTATCGTATCGTTCATGGCATTCCTTTCACGGCGCGGGGGTGCCGCGCACGACAAAAAACCTGCTAACGCAGTATAGCGCAAGGGCTTGCCGCTGTGCGGCGCGCCTGGTAGCAGGCGAAAGTATACTACACGAAAAATTCTTGTAACCCTTTTCGTTTATGTGCTATAGTGTGAGGGCTTTTTTGTCATCAACGGTTTTTGCCGATGAGTACCCAACGTACATGGAGTGATGAACGATGTCGAAGATTTGTGAAGTTTGCGGTAAGGCGCCGAGCGCAGGACGCAACGTCAGCCACTCGCACCGCGTGACGAACCGCTGGTTCCGTCCGAACATTCAGCGCGTGACCATCAAGGACAAAGAGGGTCACGTCCGCAAGGCCAACGTCTGCACGAAGTGCATGAAGGCCGGCAAGGTCGAGCGCGCATAGCACGTCCGCCGGCCGATGAGGCCGGCCAACAAGCCGACATTGAAAAGCCCGCTCGCGCGGGCTTTTTGTCGTTCTCTCGATGGGCGCGAGCAGGGCCCGCGCCGTATCCCCTACTCCAGGATGAGCAGCCTTCCGCACTGAGGGCACGGAGCCACGTTGCCCTGGCCCTTCATGTCGATGAGGCGGCCGCCCTCGATGGCCATGCGGCACACGCCGCAATTCGAGCCTTGCAAGCGTCCCACGGCCACGCCGCCCGTGCGCGCGGCCGTTTTCTTATAGGCGTCAAGCAGGTCGGCGGGCAACGAGGACGCCAGCATCGCTCGTTCGGCCTCGATGCGCGCGAGCGCGTCTTTGAGCGCGCCGCCTTCCTTCACGAACGCCGCCGTGGCCTCGGCCTCCTGGCGCTCCAAGCTCTCTAACGCCGATGCCACCTGCGCCTGCACGCCTTCGATCTTCGCCAGCTCGTCGCCGACGGCGGTCAGGTCGGCTTCCAGCGTGTTGCGGCGCTTCGCGAAGCCGTTGAGCTCCTTCGTGCGCGCCTCCACGCCGCGGTAGTCGCCGCGCACCGCGTCGATCTCGCTCTGCACCTGACGCTGCTTCTCGGAAAGCGAGCGATCCTCGTCGTCGATACGCGAAAGCTGCGCGTCGGCTTTCGCATGGAGCGCGTCGAGCTGGGCTCGCTTCTGCTCGATCGCCTTCTTCTTCGAGCGCGCTTCCAGGATGACGGCGCGCTGGGGAAGCTCTTCGAGCTTCTTCTTGTCGCGCATGGCTTCCAGGTCGAGATGCTGCATCTTCAGCAGCGTGGCAAGATCGTCGGTGTCTACGTGCATGCGCATCCTTTGTTCGAACGGAGCGCCGCCGCTGCGACGCTCCTTAGCATTATACCCGTACCGTTTCAGGGTACGACCAGTTATCTCCCTGATCGAGCACCGTCACCAGATCACCGGGAATTCCTGCGTTTTCCACCGCAGCAGCCAGCACGGCTGCGAGCGGCAGCTCGCTGGTGTCATGACCGAGATCGACGACGGCCAAGCCCGCCTGGGAGAGCTCGAGCGCATCATGGTACTTGATCTCGCCGCACACGAGGCAGTCCACCTGCGCCCGCAGACACGCGCGGCCCAGATCGCCGGCCGACCCCGTGCAGGTGACCACGCGGTCGAGCTCGCGAGGGAAGTCGCCCCATACGCGCGGCGCCCGGCCGAACACCGAGGTGCAGCGCGCGGCCAGCTGTCCCAGCGTGAGCCCGTCGTCCTCGCCGAGGGTGCACAGCTGACCGTAGCCCTTCTCGCGCGACCCGGGAATGGGATCGAGCACCTGCTGAAACGTCAGGCTCAGCATGCCGGGCAGCACGCGTTGCGCCCGCACGCTCACGTCGAGCGCCGTATGGTACGACAGGATGGATACGCCGCGCTCGACCGCGCGCCACACGCCCGCGCCCGGATTGGCCGCCACCGAGGAGGCCGGCATGAAGGAGGCGGGCGGCGCGAGGAACGCCGGATGATGAGTGACCAGCACGTTCGCACCCATGTTCGCAGCCGCCTCGATAGCTTCGACCGTCGGGTCGAGCGCGACGGCCACACCCGTGATCAGGCGCGCCGGATCGCCCACCGACATGCCGGTGCGATCCCACGGCTCGGCGTCGGCAGCCGGAAACTCGGCCAGCAGCGCGCGCTCGAGCGCGCCGGTGGTGACCGCCGTGACAGGCTTGGAAAGCAACCCCGACGCACGGCGCGCCAAACCTTCCCGACCCTTGGAATCCTTCTGGTTCTTCTTCGCTGCAACCATGGCGCGGCTCCTTCGCTCGTGTTCGAACTAGACTTTCGATCCCACGTTACTCGATAGCGATGGCCCGACGGTCGCCGTCGGCTGTCGGGACCGTTACCGTTCTATAACCCGCCTCGTACATAAGGCGATAGGCTTTCTCGATGTCGCGCGCGACGTTGGCGGGCACGTGCGCGTCGGTGCCCACCGTGCAGGGCACGCCGGCGCGGCAGAACGCGGCCAGCAGCGCCGGCGCGGGGAACATCTCCTTGCAGGCGTAGTAGGATCCCGACGTGTTCACCTCCACCATGCGTCCGGCCGCGGCGCACGCCTCGGCAGCCTGCTCGTACAACGGCTGCGGGTCGAAGCTGGGGTAGAACCCGAACTTCTTCGCCAGATCGGGATGCGACATCACGTGGAAGGGCGCGTCGGAGGACACGGCCTCGCACCACACTTCGAAGTAGCGCCGCCAGATAAGATCGGCGCCCACCTCGTCCCAGCGGCCGCGCTGGGCGGGGTCGTCGAAAGGCCAGCGGTCGACGAGATGCACCGAGCCCAAGATCAGCTGGAACGGCGCGACGTCCTCCGCCGTGATGACGCGGTCCTCGTCGTCTCCCAGCCAGTCCATCTCGCAGCCGACCAGCACCTCGATCTCGGGATGCGCCTCGCGCGCGGCCTCGACGGCGGCCAGGTACTCCCCCATCCGCTCGGCCGGCATCGACAGGTAGCGGTCGGGGTCGAACGTCGCGGTCATCGGATAGTGCTCGGTGACCGCGATGGTGGAGACGCCCGCC
>OGGQ01002291.1_pt1 | contig 21397 bp, 20 predicted proteins | sample 1571191 | NCBI WGS metagenome assembly OGGQ01 (sample SAMEA2582061, study PRJEB24529) | metagenome | biome: Human gut stool | place: China | collected 2011
GGACCAAGAAGCAGTCTGAAGATCCGGTATTCAAGGCCTACCGCAAGGAGTATAAGAAGCGGTTTGCCTGGATCAAAGCCGGGCGCATCTCCGATACGGATTTCTACGCCTGGAGTGAGCAGGCCAGAGAGATGAAAAAGAAATGTGACCGCGATGTCATTACCCTGGAGGAATATGTGGAGTGGTTGAAGAACTCCTAATGTGCTGAGAAGAAAAGAATACGGGATCGGCTTTGCAAAGCCGATCCCGTATTCTTTGTATAGGCGATATAGATTTTATGCTGTTTACAGGTTTGTGTCTCACTTATGGCTCTGTCTCATAGGGCCAAGTGTTGATGCCACCGAATTCATAGATATTGGTATAGCCCAGGTCTGACAGAGTAGAGGACGCGGTCTTGCTGCGGTTTCCACTGCGGCAGTAGACCAGCACCGTGGAGTCCTTCTCCGGAATCACATCGGCGGCAGTATTCTCGTCAATCGTACCTACTGGCAGCAGGACAGCGCCGGGGATGTGGCCGCTGTCGTATTCGTCCTGTTCCCGCACATCCAGGATGATGACCTCCTGGGTATCCATCATCTCTTTGGCCTCTTCCTGGGTGATCTGCTGATAGGCGCCGTCAGCGGAATTCCCGCTGCATCCGGCCAGCAGCAGAAGTGCAAGCAACAGGGAGATCATTCGTTTCATCTGAGTTCCTCCAGAAGTCCGGCGGCAAAGGCTCTGTGGCCCTGCTCCGTGAAGTGTACGCCGTCATAGGCAAGAGAGATATCCCATTTTCCGGCATCGGCAAAGCGGATACCCAACTGCTCCGCCAAGGCTTGGCAGAACCGGGCAAAGGTGCGGGAGTTGTCTATGAGCTGTTGGCTTGGTACCCACGCTCCCAGAGCCATCGGCGGCGGCGCGATCAGCAGGAGTTTGCTTCGCTCCAGGGAGATGCCGGACAGGAACCGCTCCAGCCGCTCAACGGCCTGCTCCGGACTCCGGCCCTGGAGCAGATCGTTGGTGCCCAGCATGATAATCAGCAGATCGGTGTCTTCTGGGAAAACAGGAGCGGCAGATAGGATTTCCCGGCCGTTCTGTCCCATGTTGGAGACCGTCCATCCGGTCTCCGAAGCCAGGATGTCCACCCACCGGCAATCCGCGTCATATCGTCCGCCGAAATAACCTCGAGGGTCATAGCCATAGGTGTTGGAATCGCCAAAGCAGATGATATTCATCAGCATCTCTCGTTTTCTCCCGTTGTTTAGCAAAATGAACACATCCATTATTTAAGGATTTATTGCGCTCTCGAGCAAATCATCGACACCATCCATTTCCATGAGTAGCCGTATGGATTTGATGTCGCTTTTCATTGTTTGAATCTCCTCCTGGGATAAAATATCCCGATCCCAAAAGTATATCAATAACTGCTCTACTAACTTTTGGTGGTTCATAACCATTGTGTTTTTATCTTTGTTCCAGAGAATATTGCTCCAAAGAACATTGTTAATAGATAAAAGTTGTTGCGGAAACATATCAAAAATCTCCCCAAAACTTTTTTGCTGATGAATATAAACTTTTACTGCTGCTCTTATAAATGGTAGTAATGCAACTGGCCGAAATAGCAGGTTGCCGCCAGTCCTATTGCGGTACGGTTTTGCATCAGGGTTATGCGAAGCATACTCGTATACATCGTCGAAGCAATCAATTAAATTATCCCAAAAGTCAGTGCATAGTTCTATAAATTTATGAATTGTATCGTCCGAAGGTCGTTTTCGAATAAATTCTGTAATTTTAGCTTTTCCTCTTATTTTTTTGCCGTCAGAATTTGAAATCTCAAAATCTTTGAGCAATATCCAGAGTATCTCTCTATTGCATTCGTAGAATGTGATAATTGTGGTAAATGCCGTTTCATTGCTCTCTGGAATGGCTTTTGTCTTTGAATCTAAAATGCGATCTTTTGCGAACAGGGGATGAGTGTCAATCAACTCTCTTGAACATATGGCTATTATGTCATCTTCATCAAGGGCGATGATATCGCGCATGGATACTGGTTTTGCGTACCGATTAAGTGTGCTAAACAATCGCCTTGAACGCTGCATACCAGCATCGTCGGTCTTGTGGCCAATGAAAATTACTGGAATCTTTTCATCATCAAATTTATCTGAATTACTAGTAACTTTTTTGATGCCCTCCACTCTATGTTGGCCATCTACTGGAAATATTTTTTCTTCGCCTTTTAATTCAAGAATACCCAAGTTGTAAAATTCTGATCCATCGTCATATTCTAGTCTGACCTCATGCCATGTCGGCTCCCCATCATAAACCGCAAGAACTAGCGCGTTAAAAAAACGTTCCTCTTGAGTTTCAATATAATGTGCAATGCTTTCATAGTTCTTAGTAATACTCCGTTGTAGCATTTGTTTCAGCAAGTCAGACTTATGGAGTTCGTTATCAACTCGTTTTACATATTCAGAAACATCTTTGAAGCGCATAGTTGCAACATAATATACCCAATCACCAATATAAGCACGTATGGCTGGTAGTTTCATAGTATCCTCCCATTTTAAAATGCAGCTTTAATAGCCTGATTATATACCTTGGGATACCGATCATTAAATGGAGGTAATACGGCTTGAATTAGTTTTTCCTCTAATTCATCGATACACTCATTGCTTTCTGTGGGCAAAGGCAAATACCGAACATATAGGTGTGGGCTCCAAAAGTGTTTCATCTTCACTATTTTTAAGCGATCAGTTTCGCTAGCGTACTCTCTTACACGCTTTCTTAGATTTTGGTGTTCAGAACTGTGGGCGCGTCCTATGTATGCTAAATATAAATGAACATCAGGAATAATCTCTGGCTTAATAATAAATAAATAGATTCCTCCACAATTGTTAGGGATATCTGCTATTGCTGGATTGACTTGACCTTCACCATCAATATCAACAAAATATTTGAATTCTTTCCACGGGCGTCCTATAATTTGCTTTAAATGATCCGGAAATCTCTCCCATACATCTAGCGGATTTAAAATAAATGAGACACGATGTGTCTGTATTGCGTCACACATATCTAGTCTTTCCATATTATTCTCTCTCTTTAACTGCAAAACAGATGTGATGGTTATCATTATTCCCAAAAATCCGAGAGTTTCTTTCCATAAATTGGACTTTTAAGTTTTCTGAGGGCTTTTCCCTCAATCTGCCGAATCCGTTCTCGTGTCACGTTATAGTATGTACCACACTCTTCAAGCGTCCAACAAGTTCCGTCACGAAATCCATAGCGCATTTCAATAATAGTCTTTTCTTTGTCTGTAAGTGATTTTAATGCTTGGGAAATTAAATATACTTTTTGATACTCTTGAGCTCTTTCTAGCATAAAATCATCACATATCGAGTAATCTGAAAGGTATGTTTCGTTTTCAAATTCTTGTTCTGCAAGGACTTCAATAGATTGTGCATGTTGTGTGTATTTAATTATGCGGATTGCAGCATCTCGATTCTTCTTAGTTTTATGCATGATATCGCTAATCAAATTTTCGCATAAAAGATGCTCCCCCATACACTTAGGGCAGATATGACCATCAATGATATTTATAACAGATAAAATGGTGTCGCTAATATGTACAGGGAAATAACACTTATTTCTGCGAAAAGGAGTATTTCTCGATATAAACTGAAAAATCCAATAGTTTGCATATGAAGCAAACGCCGTATCACTATCAACATCATATTTCTCGATGGCACTAAGTAGGCCTAGAGAGCCAAACTGAATCAAATCTGACAGATCCTCATCACAGTTTTTCACTTCATTGACCGCAATTCTAACAACAGATCTCAAATGCATATCAAATAGGCGTTTTACTGCGCTATCATTTGAATGTATATGGCGGAATAGATAAGCAGATTCACCATGTTGTGCAGGGCGGACTCCTTTAATATAATCTACTAATGGTAATAACCCAGGGTCTATTTCAAGTATTTCTTGATAGACTTTGTCATAGTCAATCTGTGCGTAGTCTGGGTATTTACTTAGTGCATTAGTAGTTTCTCCCTGTTCCTCAGTATATTTTTCAGATGGTTTATGGTCAAATATTTTATAACCTAGCCCATTAACTTGAGATGCAAGTTGATCAATTTGCGATAGAGGAAGACTAAATTTATCCGCAGCATCCATCAAATCGTCAAAGGTTATGTATCCACGAGTATTTTGAATTACAACTAAAGCTTCTACAATAGTTGAAATTTCTCGCTGACTCATAGACATCACCCTTAATCGTCTATTGCTGCTTCACACTGGGCAAGAAGAGAATGACTATTTCTGGATAAAAAGTGCTGATAATTTGCTACGGCTGTAAGCTGTTCACGAGGAATTTTGCGATGTTTTTTGGGATCTTTTAACTCTAAAAATACCTGTTGAATAAATGCCGCTGATTTGATCTCAAACACAATTTTTGATTCTCCTTCTGGGAGAAATCTTTCATATGCTTTTTGCAGATCTACAACATGTTTTTTGGACGTTACTTTTGCGAGATTCATGACTAACCGTAGATATAAGTAATATATAATACCATTTTCATAATCGCATAGCGAATATTCAAGTCCCGATATATTATCTATTTTCTCTTTTGACAGAAAGCCAGAAAATCTTCTAAGAACGGTATCCTTAATATTGGAAGTGGTCTCATCATAAAACTTAAAATCCCCGTCATTAGTAGAATTTTCTGAGATTTTACAACCTGCTTCTATCAAGTGTTGGAACACACGATTTGTCTCCACCAAAGACGCGTTATAGGTATCCAAGAGATCTTGAATTTCTGCAACAGTAACATATCCACGGTTTTTATAGACGCTGCAAACTTTATGAACAATAGTTTTAATCTCAATTTCGTCCATATAGTACTCCTATAGAGCAGAAGATTTCATATGCTATGCGCAACATCTACAAGGTTGATGCCATCACCAGAGGCTAAATAACGATCATTAAATTCTTCCAAAAAATCGATCAAATTTTGTTGATAATTATTCCCTGGTAAAATTAGTTTTTCATATAAAACCTCTATGCCACCTCGCATGAATTCCTCATAGCGTTTTTCATCTGCTTCAGCCTGAGGAGTACCCATGAATCGAAAGGCTTTATCAAGTCGCTTCTCAGGATCTATTTCATAATCCTTATCTAAAAGCATTACAAGGCGGTAATTAAAAAGAAGATCATTTTTGCTATAAGTCATTTGCGCAAAGTTTATTGTTCTGTCCGGCTGACTATTATCAAGAGTAGCTCTGCGACCATATATGAAACCAATGACAGGAGCGATCATAAATACATCTACATTCCTTTGCATTAATTTCATAAATGAACTAGGACCAAATTGGCTAGTTAATGCAACAAGATACTCGGCATGTTTTCCATGGAAAAAATACTCATGGTCAAATATAGACTGGTATTCTTTTTGAATTTTCTCCGCCATTACAGTCACCTCATTTCAGATGAGTTTCAAACTCATTTAATTTTTCAAATGTATACTGTGCCCCGATTTTGCCCTGCATATGTTCATTTGCAATATCTCCATCGGTGTCTTTGATAAATATGATTACTTGCTCAGCTACATTTGGAAGAGTTTCACAGACGGTCTTAATTCTTCGCTTATCAAATGCAGATAGCGGAGCATCCATGACTAGAGGGTATGCTTCGGTTTCTACGAGGTGGTCTTCGCCAGCAGTTTGGCGTTCACGAGCCATTTTAATAATTCCAGAAATAAACGCAAAAATGACAGAGATGGATTGTGCCGTTGATGTTTCAATATCATTATTGAATTCTGAAAATTGATCCACAAAAACTTGAATATTATATCGATCGTCAATCTTTAGGGACAATCCTCCCGCATAGATTGTTTTGAAAATCTGATTAATGGATTCCTGTAACTCAGTGCGAGTCTTTTCTTCTTCAATAGAATACTCCCTAGAAAGAGTATCAAAAATATACTGGGCATAGGCCTTGTACGTTGCAATTTTCTTATTTTGATTATCAGCAAGGGCTAGAGACTGTAATTGTGCATCCCATTGGCCTTTCTGCCATTCTAATTTTCCAACTTCCTCGTTATAATTCTGGATTCTTTGCCCGTTGTCCCTTGAAGTTTTTTGGCAAAGTGAAAGTTCCTGCTGAAGATGGCCAATTCCGGTATACCCTTCTAACTGTTTTTCTATTTCGGCTATGTCTCCTTCATAACTGACAATGCTCTCATCAATACTTTCAATTAAAGCTGCTGTATTGACCGTTTCAACATATGTATCTACAACATGTGCTTTTTTGCTATTTGCCTCGGCAGAAAAATTATTGGCGCTAACGCCAATAGATTGAGGCGGTAGATATTGCAAAAGATCAACAAGATGCTGGTAATGAGTATCTCCTGCAACAAGAGGCTCTCCGCAAACACATTCACCCCGCTTCAGTAAAAAATCAATTGTCTTGGCATGCATTGCAGGTATGTCTTTGCCTTCGAGGTTTTGCTGGGCAATCATTTCAAGTGCATCCCTGATTAGTGGTTGAATAAAGTATGCATTTGCATGTGCCCCAAAATCTTTAAATAATTTTTCCTTCGCTTTGATAAGAGACGCTTGCGCTGAATCTCGTTTATTCGAAAGATTGTCCTTTCGGTGTTGTAGTTTTTCTCCCTCCTCATGGGATTTAATTTCTACCACCAAATCAACGATTCGTTGGTCAGCTTGCTCTTTTTCTTTGGTAAGGACATCAACTTTTTTTCTTATATTGTTAATTCTATCAGTGTAGTCAGAAATCTTTTCTGACAAACTTCCAATAGTCGTGTTTGTGTTGCTATTAAAACTAGCGGTATATTTTCCAATAACACTTGTTCGGGAGTTCGGTTTTAAATGCCCAATTGCAGCTTCAAAGGCACCTAAGCCTAGCAATCCTCTTACTGCTGTCATAAAAGTTGTGCTATGTCCATTTTGGATTTCTTTGCTCATAAGGTTAATTCTTTCTCCGTCGAAAAAGAAGTAACGAGAAAGATCCTTTGGAAGAATTTTTCTTATCAAACCTTGGACTTTAAGGCTGTCTTTGATAAACTCCTGCTGCCCATCAGAGCGTTTATAGCGAATAGATTGGCTTGGATTAAACGCCTTGACTTTACCGGTAAATTCTTTTCGATAGATCTGGCTTGTTGTAATAGTATAGTCGATCTCTCCATGCCGTAATAGCAATTCCGCTGAAACAGTTTCTTCTCCATCGATGGGCATTTCGTTAGCAATTTTACGATTTAGCAGAATACTATCTTTAAAATCGGTCGAGCAATAAAGGCACCAAGAGAAGGCCTGCGCAATTGTTGTTTTACCAGATCCGTTGTCACCCATGATGATGGTCACATTTTTATCTGGAGTGTCGGCAAATAAAATGCTTTCATCAATAAACTGGCGAAAATTATGCATTTTTAAGGATTTTAGTAACATTCTACTTCCTCCTCTATCAATTTCATAATTGCCTTGATCATTTCTGCATCGCTCTTCTCTTTCTCTCTAAGATTTGAACCTTCCATCAAGATGATCTTCCTGGTCAAGCGAAGAGCTTTCTTTTCATCAATCTCAATTCCATTAACCTGGGACATCATTCTTCCTCCTTATATCGGCTCGTCGAAATCAATCAAATCATCAGTAATATGGTAGGCATCGCGTATCTCCCATATTAGTGCATGCGAATCAATAGGATTATCTGCAATTCGTGCAAATTCCTCCATTCGTGTCAGTTCACGCATTACCAGAGATTTATCATATTGGGTGTATTCTATGGGCAGAGACTGCACCTCACCAAGAGATCTCGGAAGTGTAACAAAATCGTAAATTTCAGCGTACTCTTTCCCTTCTGCTAGCCTGAGAACGCGTCCACGTCTTTGGATATACTCTTTGGGATTTGTTGTGCTTGCTAAAATAAATGCTGTCCTAATTTGAGGAATATTTACGCCCTCATCAAGGCATTTTATTGCAATAAGTGCTTGCAGATTTTCACCTTTAGCAAATTCTCGTTTCAATATAGCGCGCTCTTCCATATCTTCCCGAGATGTAAATTGAGATACTTTCATATTGAGTTCATTTCCAAGCATCTCAGTCACTAAGTCAATCTGCCTTAATTCACTCTCGTCATCTACCGCACCAAACTCATCTTCTGGAGTAAGATTTGCTGCACCGCAATATACTAAAATATAATTGTCATCTTTATATGGCAAAATAGCCTCACGCAATGCTGCAATTTTCCCAGAAGCCGCAGCAATCAGACGAGCACGTTTCATCGCGAGAATTTCACCGTATTCTGTGAGTTTATACTTTCCACCCCTAGTTTTCACCAGGTTTTTATTGATTTCTTTTGTCAAGCGCTCATATTCTTCATGTTCACTCTCCGTTAAGTAAACAGCGATTGGATAATAGCGATAGGGAGTCAATTTCTTTTCTTGAATAGCGCGGTCTAAAGAGTATTCAATACATCTCTTTCCAAAATATTGAATAAGTGCCTCTGTTCCTTCTTCATCTCCGTGCCGTTCTAGTGTCGCTGAAAGGCCAAGTCGATAAGGAATATGTTCAGGCAGAAGTTGCTTCAAATTTTTAGCGCCCAAATTGTGTGCTTCATCCGCAACAAAAAGTACATTACCTGTGAGTTTACTGATTAATCGCTGTACCCGGGCTGTTGCAAATGTCGCATTTGTGCTTATAAAACAGAAAAAGGTTCTTCCGGTAATACCAAGTTTAAAAAAACGAATAGCATTTTCAAATTTACTATACCAATTCTTTTGCTTCGATGCGCTGTGCCCGATAATAGGAGTAATATTAAATTTTTCTAAATCTTCAACCCACTGCTCAACCAAGTGCTGATATGGGCATACAATGATCACTGCAAGGCAATCATTCAAATCACGACATAATTTTGTAATTGCTCCGAGGCCTGTATAGGTTTTCCCGGTGCCCGTTGCCATGTCAAAAATACCACAGTAATTTTCTCCTACCCATGCAGAAATAGCTTGAAGTTGATAGTCATGCAATTGAACAGATGCAGGGAGCCTGGGATAGTTTCCGGCCAACTCATTTTCTTTATTACCAACATCTTTTTTCTCCGAAGTAGGAGGAAATTGCTCAGAATCAATATTGAAGTTGCTTGCCTTCCGACGGTATTTATCAATCAATGCCTGCGAGATTTTGGGAAACTCTAAAACATGTATATTAGGTTCACAATCATTCCATATAGAAAAGAATGCATTTTCTTTTAACTTAACACGTTCGTTCTCGCTCTCGTCTCCCCAACTCTTAAAAACATCTATTGTCTCGTAATTAATTGACATTGCTGTTGCCGACTCGTTCATGGAACCTGAAAAAGCAACCTTGTTGCCAACGTCATCTTCGATAATCCCCATTTTTTCATGATACATTCCGATGCCATTGGCATCTTCGGTATATGCAATTCGGATATCCATAATATTGTCAGCAATCAAATTTGCCAAGAGGTTTAGACGTTCCATGGAATAATAATCTGTATGTTCGTCAGAAAGTTGTCTCAAAAGTGCGCCCTCAATAATATCTTCGCGTTTTGAGTATCCCTGTTTAATTGCCTCGATATCTTCATCTGATAGATAGGGTGATGCAACAATTTCTATCTTTCCCCCGCGTTCCGCCATAGCTGCAATACCTTTAGATAATTCAACTAATGCAGATGATGAGAAAAATCCAACTGCCCGTTTATATATAGATGCCTCTGACAAAAGCGGCAAATAAAAATCTTGAACTACATTGTCGATTAGAGAGCGATATTCGCTTTTTACTTTGTGATCTCTTAAACTCATGGCTTTCTCCCTCATATGTTATCTTCAATGTAGTCCAATGCCGCTTGCAATTGTTGAAAATCATCATCAGATGTGAAGTAACCGACACTCATACGAATCGTTCCCGCTGGGAAAGTACCCAGAAAACGATGCGCAAGAGGTGCACACTGTAACCCAGTGCGTACAGCAATGCCACAACGGTCAAATATACTTGCTGCACTGTCACTACTGATACCATCTATAATACAAGAAACAATTCCAACATATTTTAGTTCAGGGTTGTATCCAATAATCTTAATAAACCAATAATTTTCTAACAGTTGGAGTAGTTTGGCTCGATTGCATTGTTCTTTCTCCCAGAGTAGCGATATGGTTTGCTTTTGATTCCATTGAAGTGCGGCGTACAGTCCAGCAAGCCCAGATGTATTTTGCGTCCCCATTTCAAAGCGTTCAGGAATACTTAACGGCATGTCTTGATTCGCCGAATCATACCCAGTACCGCCAAAAATGATAGGTGGGAGCACAAAATCTGACTTCATAACAAATCCAGAAATTCCTGTAGGACCATACAATGTCTTATGCCCTGCAAAGACAGCAAAATCGAAGCAGTCAAGTCCGACATTGCAATCAACAAGGCCGGCTGTCTGTGCCATATCTACCAAAGTTACTGCATCATAGCTCTTTGCCAACAAGAATATTTTTTCTACAGGCGCTACCAAGCCGCAAACATTACTTGCATGGCTGATGATTACAAAATCAGGAGGAGTTTCGTCAAACTGATATTTGATTCGCTCTAGATCGTATTCCATGTTACGACTCACGGCTAATTGCTGAACTTTCACTTCGCTTTTTGACTCAAAGTGGTTAAGTGTGCGGGTAACTGCATTGTGCTCAAAGGGAGAAATGTATATGTTTCGCCGCCCTCCCTTTTTTATGATACCCTGAATAATTAAATTAAGGGCAATGGTCGCAGTGGGAGTAAATACAACCTTTTTTGCTGGGCAATGCAAAAGAGATTTAATCAACTCCCTTGTATCTGCCACCATTTTCCCTATGCTCTGTGCAAGAGCATATTGACCTCTTCCAACGCTCGCTCCGCATTCTCGATAGAACTGATCCATATAATCATATACTTCGGCGGGTTTGGGATAAGTTGTTGCTGCATTGTCAAAGTAGGCCATTATTTTTCACTCCTAGCACAATTTCCGTAGCACTTCCATTAACACCTGACGCTTTTCTTGCTCACTTATAGCTCTTCCCATAGAATCAAGGTTTTCCGTGATCATGTTAAGCAGCAATTTCCCACGCTTACTCAATTCAGTATGATTAAATCTTTTCGTGACTGCTTCACCATCATTTCCCATGAAGGAAACTTGGTACCCTTCTGTAGGGACCTCCTGAATGACTTCTTTTTCCGTATGGAAGGCTTCTGCAGTCATACGATATTGCCTCAGTTTTTCTACAAACTGCTCTGCGGTACTATCGTCCCAATCTTCAAGTCTGAGATCCGTTGCTACTTTTGCGAGCCTTGATACAAATAAATCTTCATCACTGTTAACACTCTTAAACAGCCCCAAACACCGTTCTGTCCCATCAGGGAAAAGTTGTTCAAAGACACTTGGAGCCAAGCATTCACACCAATCTTGAATCACAGAAGCCAGTGAAATCCTTTTAAGGCGACTTGCGTTTTCAGGGACAGAAAAAGTTTCCTTAATCTTTTCAGCAAGTGATAACCTCAATTGGTTAATGTAATTATCAAAATACTGCTTTGCTGCCGCAATGTTTTCAACCAGGCCAACATTAAATTGTCCCGCATAACCAAAAGCTTCTGGTAATTTTTCAAATAGAAATTCATGGCTGCCAGATGGTTGCCGAAGGAGGAGCAACAACCGGCTATATCGTTTGTCAACTTTCTCCCCAATAGGTGTGCGCTTTGTAGATTTTACATACTTAGGAAGCGCCATATACCACCGCCGCATTGCAGAGACTACATAATCATAGGAATTTGCTGCTTTTTCTGCATTCACGACATATTCGCTAAAAAGAGTGGACAATTTCTGGATAAACTTCTCTTTATCTGGATCCCAGTCTAAATAGGTTAATATAAACCCTGCCGGATTTGAATTAATTTGGAGCAGTACATCCGTTGTTATGGGGAGTTGGGCATGTCTATCCTGGATAATTAATTCTTTTTTGTATTTATGAAATACAGTTGCAACATAAATGGGAATTAACCCTTTCCTTATTGCAATATGATTTTCTGGAGAACACAGTCGCTCGTATAGAGCCGAAAAACTCAATTGTCCTTTGCCTTTTGCATCGAGAATGAATTCAACAATTTCATTTAAAAGGTGCTCGACTAAGGGATCTGCTGGATGCAAGTTAATGCTAATCACACCATTGTTTTCACATAAAATCCCCGGACGAATTAGGGTGCTCCTCATAATAGAAACCTCTTGGCCCGAACCGGTTAATCCCAATTGAGACTCCAATTCGTTGCGAAGCAAACCATTCAATATTTTACTTCGACTGTTGTTTGCAATGCTGGTAATCTCATTTTTGTTGATTGCTTCATTGTTTATAACTGGGGTAAGACTATACACATCATCGCAAATAGCAGAAAGAAGTTCTGTAAAAGCAGCCTTCCGTGTAATGCTTTTTTCTTCTCCCATATGAATATAAACCGAACCCAAATGTTCAGGATGGGTATAAGTCGAGATAAATGCATGAATAACATCTCGCAAGTCCTCGTAAATCACTTCATATTCATCAAATAAAACTTTATCATTCGCTGCGTTATTTCTTAAAACTTTTACTGCATTAAACTCTTGGATAACGCCTGTGATCTGTCTAAATTTTTTAGGCAGCACAAAGACAAAACGCTGCTTTCCAGCGCTATAACTTTTCAATCTAATTCGCAAGTCGTTAATGGATTCTGCGCTATTAGGAAGCACTGCATACACTACGCCATCAGCGTCAATATGTTCGCTTTTAATGTCCCAATCTGTGTCAGATAATATTTCATCCTCGTTAATGAATTCAAATGCGAAGTATCGAGTCATCTCCTTCGCATCATTATACCGAGAGGGATATATATAACTGTCAAAATTAGAATCATTTAAGATCTTTTTAATAGGGATTTTCTCGCCAACGGAGGATACAACATTTTGAATCTGCTGGTGAATGTCAACCCCGGAAGTCTCCTTTAAGCGCAAGTAATCATTACTTCTCTTGAGGTAAATAACATACTCTTTTTCAATCAGATTCTGAATGGATGCCTTGATTTCTTCAACTTGATAATTTACAGAAAAAATTGCAACCAGTTCATCTTTTGTTGGCTTTAGTTTTTCAAATTGTTCCAAAATATAGATGAGTGCCAGCGTCTTGACAATTTTTTGATCCAAAGAATTATCCTGAAGTTTTTCCAGAATGATTGTCGTTAATGTATAGATTTTATGAATCTCTCCTGCGTATACTTCTTTGCGCAGAAGAGGCTCAAAATAATCATAAATCAGGTCTGGCGTGATTACCTCAAATGACTTATCATCGTAACCTTTTAAAAAGGCCGGAAGTGTAGCTACACCATTTGCAGACAGAAATGTAAACAGAGTTCTCTCATTCTGAGCAACTCGTTCAGACAATCTTGGAAGTATAAAAGTGGACACTGGATGTAGCGGATAACATTTATAGAGTAATTCGGTTCTATCCGCCGTATCCACATCAGCAAAAATTGGGTGATTAGAAAACCGGTGTTCCAATTCTTCAAAATCTGTTTGGTGCTGAGCACAGAATGGTTTCCAGAAAAGGCTATTCTTCTGAATTACTGACGCAATGACTTCATATGTCTGAGAAAAATTATTGTTCAAATGGATGTGCAGAAATCGTTCGGAAACTCCTCTCCATCCATCAACCTTTTGCTTGGGTAGTGTATCAATATAATTGGAGATTTCCTTGTGAGAAATCAACATTAAATGCATTTGGTACTCGCCGCTGCGATTACATTTTTCGGCAAAATCTTGAAGCATCTTTGTATCACTCATAGACGCTTCAGAGATATTGGCTTCTAAAAATTTGCTAAATTCATCGTATACTACATAAATTCCGGTATATCCTCTTGAACGCAGCCCTTTTACTGCGTTTTCGTAAAGTTCCGCCACATCAAATCCCAGGAAAGGATTAAAAATGCTTCCTGCAGTAAGAAGTGGATATACTTTTTCAAACTTTTCATATGCATTTACATCATAATCAACGAGTTTTTCGACAAAACCATCTACAGGCTCATCAATCATGTCACGCAGTTTTTGATATGTATCAGGAAATTCCTTTTGCCAGCGCCGAATTGCTGCTACAGCTGCCTTATAATTTGTTTCCGGCATGATATCCAGCATTTCATTTTCGGCGAGAGTACGCTGCAAAGCGAGAAGAAACGCTTGAGGCAAACTTGTATTACTTCCTGTAATTACCACAGGGAGCAACTTGTTTTCACTTTCATAGTAGTTCTGGACGCACTGGTACAGTTTGGGCCTTTCTTGTAGTGCGGGAATAATTTTCTCAAACAAACGCAGATCCTTCTTCATGAGCATGGATAGGATCATTAATACGATGTGAGATTTGCCTTTACCATAGGCTCCGATCAGAACTCGCGCTCTTTCTGTTGACGTTACATTCGTACTAAGGAGAATGTCTTCCAAGAGCGTCAACGACGACCGAGTCGGTATAAAATTTTTCAGTTTTTCATCGTTGTTCAGGTCATAACCAATATTCACAGAATACTGAAACCCAGAAGCAACAGAAATCATGTTACTCATGGCTGCATTCTCCTAATCATGATTCAAGATGGGCATAGTACATATTTACGCACTCTAAAAAAGTGCGTTGATTTAAGAGGTGGATAACATCCAAACCCGCTGTGCGAATAATCTTAATTTCTCCAATTTTTTCAATCTTTCTTAAAACTTCCAGCATGGTAATCGCATCAAGATTAAAAATGCGTCCGATATTTTTTTCTGCGGTCAACAATTCATTTAGACCTATTTGAGTGCGACCTTTTGCTTGATCAAAAATTACAGCAAGAGCAACCCAAGGATTAAAACTACTTGCTTGTGGAATCGACTTTTTATAGGTTTTTTTGTTCAAAATATCAACAAGCCCTAACTCTCCTAATGGGCAGTCAATATTATTTTCCGGAGATACCTTTCCAGGGTTTGACTTGTAGTGTGGCAAATAAGTATTTATTATACATGCAAAATCGTCACTCAAAGACCTGCTTGCAACAGATATGTCCTCATCACTCATAAGTATATAATTTTGCAACGCTGTGACAAAATCTTCGCGTGTGAATTCAGACATATTAAACTTGTTGAAGAAAAAGTACCAGGCAGTTGCATCTTCTTCATTTTTAGCTAGTTCATAATGAAGTAAATATAATGTCCCAATTTCTTCGACATACTTATCATTTTTGAAAACACTTTCCCCTAATTTAGTAAGGGTTTGAACCCGCTTACCAGATCTGGGTTCTTGGGTAAGGCCAACAGCTTGAAGCCAATAGCGAAGAGCTTTCACCATGTTGGTGCCGATGCCTAAAACATCCATAGGATTTTCTTCGCGATCTACAAATACGCTGGGCTTGCGATTTACATATTTCATGCCCTTGCTGAGCCAACCTTTGCGTATAAAAAATGTGTCATGGGCTCGAAACTTCATAGCCATTGTATAACCTCCGAGGGTGTTATTTTGTACGTAAGTATTTATCCATCATACAGCCGCCGTCTAGGTACTTAGCTGTGACACACATTTTACAGTGAACACATTTCTGAGGGTCAATATAGTAACTGTCCCCAATAATTGATATCGCTCCTGCTCGGCACAACGACTCACACTTCAAGCATTTACGGCAGGCATTAAATTTACGGATTTGATATCCAACCATACGTTGCAAATCATCGTGGTCTGCAACATTCATGGTACGCACCTTCACCGCATATTCGTAGCCGTCTTGGCTAAATGGTTGGATTGATAAAATGGGTACCTTAGATTTATGATCAAGTACAAGAATTTCGTTTAATATTTTCTGCCCCAATTCAGGAGCAACTCGACCAAAAGGCACAAACATACCAACAAGTTCATCATCAAATGGATGAACTAACCGATATATTTTGGCATGTTCTTCAGATGTACAATTTGTAAATTTAATCTTTACATCTCCCGCCGCAGCAAGTCCATTTCCGCCTTGGCGTGCTTTCCATTTGCCTGTGTCAACATAAATTTCTGGATCGGGTTTCCCTATTTTTTTAGCAAAGGATATCAGAAAATCCCGCCACTTTATGGATTGTTCGGGCATATAAATTCGTGAAAGAAATTGCGCACGCTGATTGTTATTGGGGCAACACCAGCACCCAACACGATCATATCCCAAACGATACGCCTCATTGAAATCGATTTTCTCCGAAAGCATGTACAGCCAAATATCGATATCTTTCCAGAAAAAAATAGGAGAAGCAACGGTCTGCTGTTGAATCTTAACAGATTCCGCATCATCTTCAATTCTATTATACTTACTCCTACTGACAGATTCTGCTTTACGGATCCCATAGAAAGTAAGAATCTGCTCATTGCGATACAGGCTATTAATCACTCGTGTAATAGGGCCAGTTTTAAACATCGAACAGCACCAGCGCATCATTCGTGCTGGAGGTCCGATATCTTCACATACATCATAGAAATTCTGTTCTTTATTTTTAGCAACTTGAAAAATTGCTAATGGATGTTCACTACGATACCGTTCTGCATATTCATATGTAGAAGGAAATTCAAGTGTAGTATTCCCAAAAATGTGAACTAAACTTGGGTTACTTAATGCTTTGATAACAATATCTGCCGTGACCGTTGAGTCTTTTCCGCCTGAAAAAGAGAGGACAATATTTTCTTCATCAAATTTTTCTGCTGCCTTATGCACAAACTCCGTTGCCTCATCTTTCAAATAGTTGAGACGCCTTTCGTTCGCACAAATGAAAGTCTCAATATATCTGTTAAAATACTCATATGTGTTTTCTTTCGCATGCAGTTTGAGTTCGTTAGAAATTGCCTGAGCATCCGCATTTTCAAAAAAACTGTTGGGCAATATAATTGCTTTACCATTTACATAATATCGATTGTTAATTGCCCAAACTGGTTCACTTATATACTCGTTTGGGCGTTTCCCTAACATAATCTCAAGAAGCAGCCGTTCTTCTGGAAAAACTGGCCGCAAATCAGTCGATATATATTTCATCTTGTTTCCGCATAACGGACAGATCCCCTTATCCGCTTGCGTTGCATCTTGGAGTACAGGGGTCGAGCATCTAACACACCAAAATACTTCTGAGGGAATATCTTCGACAGTGGCCGCACCGCAAATAGGGCATAATTCTTCAGTTGTTTCAATATTGCACTTTTTACACCACATTTAGATTCCCTCCTTCCTTGTCATAATATCCGCCAACCATATTCTCACACATTATGTGTCCTAAAAAACGGACCTATTTATACTTCCTTTTCTGGAACAAACTCGATTATATCTCCAATATTTACATTTAAGGTCTTGCAAATCTTATTGAGGACAGTCAGAGTTACTTCTTCATCCCGCCGTAACCGAGTCATGGTATTTGGAGCAATGCCAGTTGCTTTTCTCAGGTCAGCAGCACTTATTTTTTTATCTATTAACAACTTCCAAAGTTTGTTATATGAGATTGCCATTTTATCGACCCCCGAAAGCAAGTATTGACTTTATTATACACGAGCACCAAACGCATAGCAAGATTGTTTCGCAACAGAATGCGAAGCACATTTAGCGGGAGAAGAATTTGGGGAATATACTTGTCCATTATAAAAATACTTAATCTTTCATTTTATCCTCCCCTGTAAAGTTTCGGTATAATAGGGCCAAAGTGAGGAGGAGATCATATGAACGGACTATCATTTATTCGCCGGCGGTGTAATCTGAGCCAGAGGCAATTGGCTGAAAAATTGGGCGTCACCCGCCAGGCCATCAATCTGTGGGAAAACCGTCGGGAACCGCTGCCGAAGGCCCGCAAGGAGCAACTCAGCCAGTTTTTCGGTTTGGAGCCGGAGCTGTTTAATGAGATTAAACAGGAGCAGAAAGATGCTTTGCTCCATCGTCCCTGTTTCATGTACAGGGACGACGATGGACATGATTACTTCCTGTTCCGGGAAAATCCGCTGAAGCCTTTCGGCTGCCTACTGAACGGGAAAGCCGACCAGTCTTTCACCCAGGATGAGCAGATGATTTTGGACCGCCGGGAACTGGAAGAGATGCTGGACATCCTGCGTGAGGCGGTGTTTCCAAAGAATCGTTCCCGGTGGACAGCGTGGGACTCCAATGTGGCCATGAACCGGATGCGGTGTATTCTGGGTGGTATGACGGATGCTCTGGAGGCGATTCAAAAGCACTCAAAGGATCGGAAGATGGACTGTTTCTATCTGATGATGCAGGTCGAACTGGCCTTGGCGCTGGCCCTGGGTGGGATTGAAAAAGACGACCTTCCTCACCAAACAGCGGATGACCAGTCGGGTCTGGATACGCAATTTATTATCAGTTAAGCTGATGAATTTCAGAGTTGGCTGCGCAAGCGTGCAGAGGAAGCCGACTCTTTTCTTGCCAAATAGTTGCTTTTTCTGTACAATGACAACAAAAAGGAGGCGTGACCTGTGACAATACGTTACCCTCACTGCGGCAGTCCCGTAATGATCCGGGGCAGCCGATGGGAGTGTGGCTACTGCGGCGATTTTGGCAGCATCTCCTTACTCCAGCCCTCGGAAAAGGCTAAGTTACTGCGGGCAGTCGCCCCTTCTGTTCAGGTCACCCACACGGTGACAGGTCCCTCCGATAAGGAGGAACCTCCATGCAAGTTTTCACAGGGTGAGTTGGAGGACGTGGTGCGCCGGTGGGACTTTTCTGAAAATGAGTGGGCCTGCCGGGATCTGCTCATTGCCGCATTTCCAGAGGCGGTGAGCCGCTGGACGGCGGAAGAGTTGGAGGAAAGGGACACCATGGGTCTGCTGTTGGAAACCAGCCATCGTGATACGGAAACCGCCCTCGAGATGGTGAAATTGCTGCTCAACACGGCGGAGGAACACCTCCAAGAGAAGGAGACTGCAAATCAACTGCTGGGCTGGGATATGCATAATCTGTTGGTCAGCGACGATATGCTGTCGCTGCTGGTGAGGGAACTTGACTACGACGACCGCTTGGCACATTAATTGTTCCAGAGCGCCTATGTGGATCGGCCACAGGAAGAGATCCTGAACGCCTGCGGCCGTCTGGGCGAAAAAGGACTTCAACAGAAACTTCTGGAGCTTCTGGAGCGCAATCCATTCCCCCATGACGAGATTGAACTGGATACGGACGAGGCGTAACCAAGGTATTTCTGCCGGGCTGGTAATCTTTGTTTCTAACGGCGCGGGAGCAGTAGAATAAAGACTTGAAACATTGTTGGGAAGAGGTGTGAATCAGCATGGACAGCAGCATTTTTCTCATTGATGAGCACGGACAGGCCGTGGAACTTCGGAATGCATCATATCAGGACGAGGATTCCTTTCAGCGCCTGATTGCCGCGCACCCCGAACTTCTGAATTGCGTGCTGCCCGCAGCGGATGAACAGCAGCAGTGGATTTTTGTTGCCCGGGAAGTCGGCGTACCAGATCACAGTGAAGGCTGTGCACAGTGGTTTCTGGACCACCTTCTTCTGTCATATGATGGAGTCCCAACACTGGTGGAAATCAAGCGCAGTACCGACAGTCGCATCCGTAGGGAGGTCGTTGGTCAAATGCTGGACTATGCTGCAAACGGCTGCACCTATTGGAACATCTCTGTACTCCGCGAGAACTACGAAGTATGGTGCAAACAAGCAGGCCGTGACCCTCTTGCGGAATTTTGCCCGGATCAGGAGACTGTGGACGCCTATTGGGAACGCGTGGGGGAAAATTTACGAAACAGGAAAGTCCGACTGCTGTTTGTAGCGGATCAGATCCCGGATAGTCTGAAGCGAATCATTGAATTCCTGAACGAACAAATGGCGGATACAGAGGTTCTTGGAGTTGAGCTCTGCCAATATGTTTCCGATAAAAAGCATAGGATCCTGGTCCCAAATGTCATTGGGAAGACCACCTCTGCCCAGAAAATAAAATATCAAGCCAGCTTTTCCTGGACAGAGGAAAGCTATTTAGAACGGGCCAAAACTGTGGCGGATGGCGAAACGGCTACTGCCTGTCAGCAGTTGCTCCGGGAATTTGAAGGGATGGGCTGTTGGATCTACTGGGGCCGGGGCCGGAAACAGGCGGGCTTTGTCCCGACTTACACGGGAGCCCACTGCCACCAGCTATGCGCGGTCTACATCTACGACTCCCATATTAGTATTGAAATTTATTTCGAACATTTTAAGCCGCCTTTTAACAGCAAAGAAAAGCAGCAGGAATTGATGGAACGATTCAATGAGATTCCGGGTATTCATATTACTGCAGATCGCATGGGGAAGCGTCCATCTTTTAATTGTGCGGTTTTAAAAGAGCCAGAAAATTTCAAGAAGTTTATTGCTGTTTATCGAGATATGTTGGAAGAAATTAAGGCATACGAAAATCCACAAGAGTAAGCAGACCATACATAGTTCAGGAATCAAACCGTGGTTGGCCAGGAAAAGCAGGGGGGAACTATATGCGCACTTTGATAGCTGACAATCGGACACTGGCTGTCTTTCCAAGTGCCAAGCCAGGAACGCCGGTGATCTACCTTAACACTGTCTTCGGTGAGGGCCAGAAAGTATATGAGGCTGCACAGGCCACTGGGTGCCCACCGTTCACACTGGTGGCTATCAGTGATCTGGGCTGGAACCACGACATGGTGCCCTGGGACAGTCCCCCTGTCTTCAAAAACTCCGAGCCCTGCACCGGTGGTGCGGATGACTACCTGCGGCTCCTGACCGAAGAGATTATCCCAACGGCAGAGAAGGAGATTAATGGTGTGCCGTCTTGGAGGGGGATCGCCGGGTACTCTCTGGCGGGGCTGTTTGCGCTGTATGCCATCTACCGGACGGATCTCTTTTCACGGGTTGCTAGCATATCCGGTTCTCTCTGGTTTCCCGGAATAAAGGAGTACATTTTCTCCCATGAGCCAAAGCGTTTGCCGGACTACATGTACTTTTCTCTGGGTGACAAGGAGAACAAAAATCGAACCCCACTTCTGAGAAGTGTCAGGCAGAACACAGAAGAGATTCATACTTTCTACCAAAGCAAGGGGATTGATACGGTATTCCAACTGAATCCGGGCAATCACTACAATCATGCTGTGGAGCGCACAGCTGCAGGCCTTTGTTGGCTCCTGAGCAGGTGAGTTAGGCCCTCCTCCCGCCAGGCTGTATTCTTTGTATAGGCGTGTTAAAAATTGATACGCCTGACTCAAAAAATATCTTGCTTCTCGGCCTCTGAAGAGGTACAATACCCCAAACTTAAACATGAAAAAGAGCCCTTCTGGACAGGCAGCGGCAGCGGATGCCGCACCTGGTCAAGAAGGGCTCTTTGACCACATGTTTGACCACAGACAGCGCCGGAGCA
>OGGQ01002292.1_pt1 | contig 21391 bp, 17 predicted proteins | sample 1571191 | NCBI WGS metagenome assembly OGGQ01 (sample SAMEA2582061, study PRJEB24529) | metagenome | biome: Human gut stool | place: China | collected 2011
GGACTTCTCGCGCTCCATCTTCACTGAGGGTTCCGACGCCACCCCGCCAGCCGAGGACACCCCCGCTGCCCGAGGTCGCTTCCGTCAACGCTGCGAAGTCATCGCCAACACCTACCTGCTGTCGCGCCGCGAGAGCGAGGTCATGTACTACCTGGCCCGCGGCTACAAGTCATCTCACATCCAGCAGCAGCTCTACATCTCCGAGGGCACGGCGAAGACCCACATCCGCCACATCTACCGCAAGCTGAACATCCACAGCCAGCAAGACCTCATCCACCTCATCGACGAAGTGGAATTGTAGGATGAGAAGCTAGGAGGTCGTCATGCGCACATCTCAGCTTGAGTACTTCACCGCCGTAGCCGAGACGCTCAGCTTCACTCGAGCCTCTGAATTGTGCCACGTGGCCCAACCGGCCATTAGCCAGCAGATCCAGTCCCTCGAGAAGGAGTTGGGGTTCTCGCTTTTCGTGAGAAGCACTAAAGGCGTGGAGCTCACCCCCGCCGGACGCCAGTACCACCAGGACATCTCAAGCGTGCTTGCCGCCCTGCGGCGCGCCGACCAACATGCCGCAGCCATCGCCCACGGGCAGGCCGGCACCTTGGATATCGGCGGTGCCAGAAACGGTCATCGCCTCTCTTGAACACGGCTATGTCATGCGCGAAGTGCACGGCTATGAGGCGACCCTCGAAATCGGCTGGGTACACTTGGTCGACAACGAAAACCCCGCTCTCGCAACTTTTCTCAATTTCCTGAATCATCAGGAGTTATAAGACGTTTATATAAGTATCGAGCAAAGGGATATTTCACAAGCCGATCTTCCCAAACCTACACTGAGGGCGCATCGAAAGGTAGGGAAAAGGAGGATCTCATGAGTAACATTTCACAGCCCATTTTGTCGCGTCGTAATTTCCTGGCAGGAGCTGCTGCCAGCCTCGTTGGCCTGACCGGGGCCACCAGCCTTGCCGGCTGCGCGCCGGCAGCCAAGAGCACCGAGGAGACCGATCTGGCCGCCACGGGCACCGAGCCAACCCTCAAAGAGCCCCACCGAAACCCGCGAGGCCGACATCGTCATCGTCGGTTCTGGCGCCGCGGGCTGCTTCGCCGCTCACGAGGCCGCCAAATCAGGCGTAGGCAACATCCTTGTCGTCACCAAGAGCGGCAACGCCACCGACTCCAATTTCAACGAGATCACCGGTACCGCCTCGGTGGAAACGGCAGCCTTGAAGGAGGCCGGAGAGACCTTCACCGTGGAAGACATGTACCAGCGCATGATCAACTACGCCCACTGGACCGTGAACGCGCGCCTTCTGCACGAGTGCGTCAAGCTGCTGCCCAGCAACATCGACATCTACGATGAGATGGGCGTGGAGACCATGGTGCTCGGCGATCGCTACAATTTCGGTTTCCTGAACGTCCATGGCTTTACCGGCAAGAACAAGGGAGTGAACTTCGAAGAGGGTCTTCAAGCTCTGGGCGTTGAATTCCTCTACGACGCCCCGGCGACCGCCATTCTCATGGAGGACGGCGTGGCCACGGGCGTCCAATGTGAGAGCGGTAAAGATGTCATCAACGTGAATGCCAAGGCCGTGCTCGTGTGCACGGGCGGTTACCTCGCCAACGAGGAGAAGGTTGCGGCTGAATACGGCGGCTGCAAGGTAGTGAACATGGGTTCGCTCAACAACACCGGCGATGGCGAACGCATCGTGCTGGCAGCCGGCGGCGTGGCCACGCTGCACGAGAAGCGCTACTACGCCATCTTTAGCGAGAATACGGTGAATGCTATGAAAGACTCGCCCTACTATCAGAGCATCGGCGCCCCGGCCGTATGGACCTCGGCTGCCACCATGTTCAGCGCGCCCCTGGCTAACTTTGATGCGAACCTAGCGTCGGCCCAAGAGGAGGGCTGGTGCTTCAAGGCATCGTCCATCGCCGAACTAGCCGAGGTGACGGGGCTTGAGACGCTTCCCGAAACGGTGACCGAATACGACTCCTACGTAGCCGCCGGAGCCGATCCCGACTTCCTCAAGGATCCGGCGTTCCTCCAGCCCATCGAAGACGGCTCGACCGCTTACTACGTCTTCGAGTACAACCCGAGCGCTTTCAACACTTTCGGCGGCCCGCGCACCGACGAGCAGTGCCGCGCGCTGGACGCCAACTCCGATCCCATCCCTGGTCTGTACGTCGCCGGCGTGGAGAACGGAAGCCTGTTCTGCTCGCCTTACTACGCCGTGGGCGGCTCCTGCTCCGGCCTGTCGCAAGCCTCGGGACGCGTGGCCGCCAAGGCGATGGGCGAGTACATCGCCAACGCTTAAGCGCTCTCTTTTCGAAAATAGACCGCGCGTCCGTGCCGAGGCTAAACGAAACCCTCCCCTCTCGGAAAAGCCGTCGCCAGGCGGCTTTTCCGTTGCGAAGGATCTGGACAGCCTCACAACACGCGCCAACACCCCGACTTGCTGGATCCTTCTCGCATCAATCTTCCTTCTTGCTTGAGCACTTCGACATCGCGGTTGACGGTGGCGACGCTCACACCGAGACGCTTGCTTGCCTGGAGAATGGAGCTAGACGGCTCTTCCTCGAACATGCGCAGCAGCAGCTCACGCCTCTCGCCGGCGCCTACCCTTCTGCAAGTGGGAGCATCCCTATCCTTCTCCGTCGACAAACTACCCTCGCTCCCATAGCCCCGAGAGGCCACGCTGCCTTCGTGCGCAAAATCCCCCGAGGCGTTTCCGAATTGCTCTTTCTCGTCTTGGCGGGCGAAAATGGTCACAAGAAAATAGAGGCGCTCCTCATCGGTCTCGAAGATGGGATCGGGAGAGCCGTTGTTCCTCAGCGCGGCGAGCATCTTCCTTATGCCAGTGTTGCGGCCCTCAGTGAGACCCAGCTCCTTCAGGTACTCGCCCACCCGTCGGTTTCGGTACCGTCGGCTCACCGCCCGAAATTGCCTTAGGCCCTCGGCGCTGATCGAGCGGTCGGCTCCGGGAAAGCTGAGTAGTTCAACGCGGTCGGGCAGAACGCGCACCTCTATGGGCTCGCGCACATCGTAACCCTTATGATAAACAGCGTTCGCAAGCGCTTCCTCGATCGCATCGTAAGGATAGTTGAAGTAGCGATCGGACTCGGCTCTGTCGGGATACTTCCGAACACGTTCCTCGATGACATTGTTCCTCAGGTAGCGCAAGGCATCTTGCATCTGATGATGAAGGGGGCCTGCAAAAATATGCTCCTCAAGTCGACTGCCTCCCTCCCCTTCGGGCAGTTCAACGATATCGATGCGCGCATAGGGGAAAAGCGTTCCGGCTCCGACGCGAAGAACAAGAGCCCGACGTTTTTCGGCTTCAGGTATTCCTTGGGACCCTGCACGATATCCATGCGCTGACAGAGTTCTACGAAGTCCATCGTATCGGCTTCCGCGTACAGCGAGCTTCCCACCTCGCGAAGATATCCCTTGATGAGCGTGATGTTCAGGTCGTCAACTTCCGCTCCATGGTGCACGCGATCATCGAAAGGGACATTATTGGCGAGGTTGTACAGGTCGCGTCTCTCAGCCTCGGATGGCGACAGAGTGCTCGCCATTTTGCGTATCCAATAAATCCGCTCACTCTTTTTCCCCATGCTTTTAGGGGAGGAGTAGGGACGCACGCTTCCGCCGGGCGCCCAAACGACGATGAGGGCTTTGCCCTCGTACTCAGCAACGTCCACAATGGGCATGTAGTCGGGCTGGATAAGCTTGCACTTGTTGACCATATCCTTGAGCCACAGATCAACTTTATCCGTCGGCACCCCCACTACCGTTCGATAGCCTGCGGTATCCTCGCGAACGCCAATGACGAGATACCCTCCACCCCAGTTGTCAATATCATTGGCGAACGCGCAAATAGTCTTGAGAGATGCCTGCGGATCCCACGTCTCCTTGAATTCGATGCGCGCACTTTCCACAATAGTCCCTTCGATCAGGGTTTCTATACTTGTCGGAAGTCCCATGGCATCTCCTCATCACTATCATATTGTTGCAGGATGATAGTATAAATGATAGTGATGATAGAGTAAATGATAGTATAAATGAGAGTGATGATACTGAAAATGATAGCGATAGGCGAACGATAGCGATGGGCCATCGCCGCTCGTGGGGCATTTGTGGCGATCGCGAACTTGTTCTTGATTAATTCGGTCATGAAAAGTATTATTTGATTCTATTAATAATTTCGGCTCTCAGAGAGAAAGGAGAAGTATGGCCTGTTCATTCCGCTATTTCCTACTTAAACGCTGCCAAGGTTTGACCGGTTTAAACACTACAAGCACGAAGAAGTTCTTCGCCGCCGCCGAGGATGCGCATCCCGAGGCATTCGCGCCGCTTCTTCTGCTTGCAATCTGCGACGGACGCGAGGAATACCTGCTCCGGCGCGCGGAGGGCACGAAAGCGGCCGAAATGTTCGACGAGTTCGTCGAACACTGGCATGCATCAGGGCGTCCGCTGGAGGTGTACCTGGGCATGTTGCCCGACGGCGACCCGTTCAAAACCATCCTCGTCGAATGGCGCACCGATTCCTCGCGCATCGAGGTCGACCGCAAAATCCTGAAGTACGTCTCGACCGCCTTCGGCGATCTTCTGGCCGACAAGAACATGACCCGCGCCGAGGCCTGCCGCGTCACCCGTCTGAACAAGGGCAACTTCTACGCCTTCCTCAAAGGGGACACGTCGAAGATAAGCCGCAAGACGGCCATGAACGCCTACCGCGAAATCGCCGCGCTCTAGCACCCGCAAGGCCGAGCAAAACCGAGCAAAACCGCGCCCGAACGCCACGGGCCCGCAGCCGCAAAAGGGCTGCGGGCCCGTTTTCATTGCGGAAGAGCGCGACCCCGGCAGCCGACTCCGCCCTCCCCTCTCACACTTCTCCGGAAACAGGAGGAAAGATAAGGGCCAGGGAAAGCTCGTCGCCCTCCAAAGAGGCCTCGACCTCTATGTTCTGGGCGGCGGCGAGGCTGGCCACCACAGCGAGACCCAGCCCCGCCCCTCCGTGGGCACGGGCTGCATCAGCGCGGTAGAAGCGCTCGAAGAGGCGGCTGACATCGATAGCCGTCGGATCGGGCACCTTGTTGGAAAAGGTCAAAGTGCGGCCCCGCTGAACGATGGACGGCGCGGACGTCCCATAGCGCAGGGCATTGCTCACCAAGTTCTCGAACATACGAGTCAGCGCCTCGCTGTCAGCCTCGACCACCAGGGACTCGTCGGGAAAGTCCACCAGAGGCTCCCAGCCGCGCTCTTCGAAAGCGGGAAACTGACCGGTGAGCACTTCGGCGAGCACGGGCATAACGGCGAGGGGGCGCATATCCAGCTCGGCGGCGGCATCGGTGGCGCGGGCGTAGGCGAACAGCGCGTCCAGCAGGCCTTCCATATCGGTCAAGCGCGCCTCGGCCGCCTGCAGGTAATGGGCGCGACGAGCATCGTCCGGCTCCTCGGCGGCTAGGGAGACGTAGCCCTTCGCACCCATGAGCGGCGTGCGAATGTCGTGGGACAGGCTCGCCAGGTCGCGCTGGAACTGGCGCTGCTCGGCGGCGCGCTCGCGCTCGCGTTGGTCGGCGGCATCCAGCGTGCCGTTCACCGCGCGGGCCAGATCGGCGAAACCAGGTCCGGGCATTTCGGTGGTCAGGCGGCTGTTGGAACGCCCGTCGCGATTCCGCAGGAAGCGGGCCATGCGACGAAGCTCGTGGCCGTACAGCAGCACCATCGCGAGCCCGCAGAGCGCCAGGCCTCCGAAGCATATGGTAAGCGTCACAACTGTCCTTTCTCGTTTCGTTTGTTGCAGAGCACCTGTCGCATGGCTCCAGTTGCGGCAAGGGGCGACCGAGGTCGCCCCCTACGGAGACTAGCATGCAGTGAGACGTTGCCACGCCACTCCACCGGATATCTCCTACAAATCGCGCTTGCGCAGCGGGCCGAACGTCAGCGCGGCGCAGAGGGCGACTGCGACACCGCCCACGATGAGTACCTGCACGGCGAGGGGCGCCATGGTCAGCGGAGCAGCAGCAGGCGTCGCGAGCAGCGTCGAGGCATGATTGCCCACATTCTGCATGCACGACGCGAGCATCCACGGCTCCAGCGCGCCGATCCAGGGCACACCTCGACCCAGCAGAAGCAGCACCTGGCCGAGAAGCGAGCCGGCGATGCCGGAGCTGACCACGAGCGCCCAGGCCACCCCGGCCCCGGCGCTGCGGGTCGCCCACACGATGACCGCCGTCGTGCACCCGTAGGCGAAGGCCAGAAGCCAGGCCAACCCGAGGAAGAGCGCCAGATCGCCCAACGGGCTTGCCGCCGCATAGGTGAAACCTGCCGCCGCGAAGGACGCCGCTCCGGCCAGGGCGGCCACGGCCAGATAGAAGGCCGCAAGAAGACCGACGAGTACCAGCTTCTCGCCGTAGTAGCGCACACGTCCCCGGCGATCCATCACCAGGTTGCGCGCGAAGCGCATGGAGAAGTCCTGGGCGAGGAAGAGTGCCGTCACCAGCGAGACGACCATGGCCAACGCCCCTCCCGACACCGCCATATCTCCCAGCATATCGGCCGGTGAGGCCAGGGTGCGCATGTCGCGGGACACTCCTTCGAAATCGGCGTCGCTGAGCGCCTCGGGATTGTCAGCGACGAGATCCCACAGCTCGCTCGAGGCGAATGCGGAATCGCTTGCCGTCTCATCGTCGCGCATGCCGTCCTCTTCGGATTCGGCCGACCCGGCGGCCTCGGCAGCGCCTAGCGTGTCCAGCTCATCCAGCGACAGGCCGCGCCCCGAGGCGCCGGCCGCAGCCGCAGCTTCCGCCGATGCATTCGCAGCGGCAGCATCCCCTTCACCCAGGACGCCGGCCCCGCCGGTCGCCCCATCGCTGACGTTCACGGTCATCTCGAAGCCCGTCGCCGTCATACGCAGAAACTCCGGCGAGGACACCCAGTGCATCATTCCGGCCGCCAGAACGGACAGGGCCACCAGCACGATAGCGGCCACCCAGAACATCTTGCCATGCACCAGACGGTAGATATCGCTCTTCAACAAGTTAAACATACTGCGCGCCCCCTTCCATCAGCTCCACGAAGTACTCTTCCAAATCGCGGTGGTCTTGGGACAGCTCGCGCACCACCTCGCCGGAGCGAGCGAGCAGGCGGCTGATAGCACCATCGTCGTAGTCGCCCGCGACGACAAGGGCCCCGTCCGGCTCCGCTTTGAAGGCGAGCGCGGGATACGCCTCTTCCAAAAGCGCCAGGGCCCGGGCCGGGTTCTCGGTGCGAACGCGCAGGCTGCTGCGACACTCGGCGGCCACCTCCTCGGCCGTCATCTCGCGCACCATGCGCCCGTCGGCGATGACCCCGTAGCGCGTGGCCATGCGATCGAGCTGATCGAGCACATGCGAACTGACGACCACTGTGATGCCCAAGGTTTCGTTCACGCGCACGATGAGATTGCGCATGGCGCGCGTCGCCTCCGGGTCGAGCCCGTTGAACGGCTCGTCTAGCAGCAGCACGTCGGGGCTGCCGAGCAGCGCCATGGCGAGCCCCAGCCGTTGCTTCATACCGAGCGAGAACCCGCGCACCTTCTTGTTGCCAACCGAGGAGAGTCCCACGAGCCTGAGCACCTCCTCGCAGCGGGCCGGGCCGTCCACGATGCCCCAGGCAAGCGCCTTCGCCATGAGGTTCCGGTAGGCCGACAGGTTCACAAGCAGCCCCGGCTCTTCGATCAGCACGCCGATGCGCCGCACGCCGCCGTCTTCGGGCTCCCCGTCCCCCGCCGAGGCTCGATCGCTTTCGAACAGTACGACCTCGCCAGCCGTCGGAAGGGCGTCGCCGCAGATCATCTTCATGACCGTCGATTTGCCCGCGCCGTTTTTTCCGACGAAGCCGTAGATGTCCCCCGCAGCCACGGTCATGGCGAAATCGCGCACCACAGCCCGGCCGTCGTAGACCTTGGTCAGCCCGCGCGCTTCAATGACATTCACGGCCGTCTCCCTTCTCTCACAGATCCCATCGCTTCCGTCCTTTCTCGCTTATACCGCATTTCCAGCGACTTTCAGTGTGGACGCGGGAATTAAAGAAAGTTCTGGCGAAGCGTTAAGATTGTTTGAAGATGCCAGCGCCTTTGCGTCTGCGCGTATTATCCTGCTTGCCGTGGAAACCGTTGCCGACATACTCATCATCGAGGACGATCCCTCTATCAACGAGGTGGTCTGCGCGCATCTTGAGCGCCGCGGCTACCGCTGCCGTCAGGCCTTCTCGGGCACCGAGGGCCTCATGCTTTTGCGCGAGCAGCGCCCGGACGTGGTCATCACCGATCTCATGCTGCCCGGCGTGCCCGGCGAGGAGATCGTGTGCGCCATCCGCGGCACCGATAGCGCGCTGCCCATCATCGTCATCTCGGCGCGCATCACCGCCGCCGACAAGATTTCCCTTCTGCAAGCCGGCGCCGACGACTACCTGACCAAGCCCTTCAATTTAGACGAGCTGCAGGCCCGCATCGAGGTGCAGCGACGCCACCATGCCGAGCGCGCGCATGCCGGGACGGCCGCAAGCGCCGCGAAGGCGGACGGCTCCTCGCAGCTGCTCGCCTTCCGCCGCTGGGAGCTGGATCCCGACGGACGCGTCTTTTGCGTCGACGGCGAGGAGGTGGCCCTCACGCGCACAGAGTTCAACATCCTAGAGCTGCTCATGGGCCGGCCGCAGAAGGTGTTCACCAAGCAGGAGCTGTTCGAGCTGGCTTGGGGCGAGCCTTACTCGGTGGAGGACTCCACGGTGAACGTGCACGTGTCGAACCTGCGCCGCAAGCTGAAGCCCACCGGCACCGACGTCTACCTGCAAACCGTGTGGGGCATGGGCTACAAACTGCACAATGCCTGACGGGCGGCGCCGCAGAGGGCTGCGCCGCACATCGCTCGCTAACATTCCTGATGCTTTTGCTCATGAATGTTGTTGACCTCACCCCCTTTCCCGTCAATTAAGCTCGCAAATCTCCTGAAAACCGTGATGGTCTGGCAGTTTCTCCCAAGTTGACACGGTGAAACACCGCGCACTGTGGGACAATGGGCAGACTTATCCAACTACTCCGGTGAAAGGTTCCGCCGTGTTCGATTTCTTCCGCAAAAAGGGCAACAACCCCGAGGAGCCCGCCAAAGACGGCGGCTCCCAGAACGCGGCCGGCGCCACCGCCTCGGGCCGCACCACCCGCGACGCGCTGGCGGAGTTCACCGCCACCCCGCTGCCCGACGCCATCGACGGCCTGCTGTTCCGCGTGTCCATGGCCGACCCGACCGACCCGACCTCGTCTTCGGGCTTCGACGCCTACGCCGCCCGCCTGCTCTCCGAGGCCGAGGCGCCCAGCCTGCGCGCCATCGCCGTGGAGCATCCGGTGGAGCTGCGCCGCCTGAACACCACGGGCCTGTTCTGGTCCATCTTCGACGACAGCACGATTTCAGCCGGCAACCGGGGCACCATTCTGCGCATCGAGTCCGTGCTCGATCGTTTGGCCCTCATTTCGAAGGCCTTGGAAGGCGACGAGGGCACCGCCTTTGTGAGCGCCACGACCGAGAGCGCCTGCAGCGAGCTGGACTGGCAGGTGCTGCGTTCCATCGCCAACGATGCCAACGATTACCTGACCGCCGCCGAACGCGATAACAAGCTGAACACCCAGTACGGCACCACGGGCACCCGCGGCGGCAACTGGGATCTCTCCACGCGTCTGGCCGCCGCCTGCGAGGCCATGGTGCTCCCCTTCCGCCTGGAATACCGCTTCGCCTGCGATGCTGGCACGGGCACTATTGTGGCCAGCGTGTCGCTGCCTACCCCCGACGTGTTCCCGAAGTCGCGCTGGAGCAGCGCCACGGGCCAGTGGGCCGATTGCACTGCGCAACGTCCTGCCGCCGCGGCCGCCTACGCCCTGCGCCTGGCGGCCCTCATCGCCGCCGCCGCTTTCGGCACCTCCGTCGGCGTGACGCGCGTCGTCGTGAACGGCCGCGAGGGTTCCATCGCGGGCCCGACCGTGATGTCGCTGGAGTTCGGCCGCATCCCCTTCACCATGGGCGCCATGGCGAAAATCCGCAGCGGCGAGTTCTCCGCGCCGGCCACCGAATGCGACCCGGCTGCGCTGTTCGACATGCTGCATCTGGCCCAGTTCGCCATCAACATCGATGAGGCGGGCAACTTGCAGCCCGTCGAGCCGCTGCCGGTGGAGCTGTCGGTTCCCTTCACCCCCGTGGCCGAGGACACCCGTCCTTTGCCGGAGAACCTGCGCGGGCTTCTGCATGCCGACATCGTGAGCGATTTGGACGTTATGAGCGAGCAGAACGCCGATCTGGCCGCCCGCTACCGCGCCATCATGGAGGAGAAGGACGACTCGCTGCTTCTGGCGGTGGCCCAGCTGGAGGACATCGTCGCCGAGACGAGCGCCGCCGCGACGAGCGACGTCATAGCGGACAACCTCGCCCAGCCCGCCGAGCCGCACCGCCTTCTGTACTGCGAGAACGTCTTCGCCCGCTATCTGACGAGCCTCGTGGAAAGCGACCCCGCCGTGCGCTACGTGCGCGCCTCGGACATCGGTCAGGCGGCCCGTTCATCGCTCTCGCGCATCTACCGCGACATGGGCGACTTGGACGCCGCCGAGGCCCAGGCCCGAGCCTGCATCGAGCTGGCCCCCACAAGCGCCCCGGCCTACAACGACCTCATCACCTGCTTCGCCGAGGGCGACCACTACGACCGGATCATCGACGTGGCCCGCGATGCCCTGCGCGTGGCCGTCACCGGGAACGACATCGCCTATGTGTACTACCGGCTGGCCTTCGCCTACTGGCAGACGGGACGTTTGCCCGAGGCGCTGGCCTGCTACCTGCGTGTGCCGGAGACGAGCCCCATGGGCGAGGCCGCCCTGCGCGAGCGCAACGACTTGGTGAGCGAGATGGGCAACAACGTGCCCGGCAGCGATTGGGATCCCACGGCCTGCCTGCGCACGACCGGCGTGCCCTTGGCGCCCCTGGACGACGTGATGGAAGTGGTGGGCCGCGCGCTCATCGAGCTCTGCGACGCCAACATGCCGCTGGCCGCCGCTCCCTTGGCGAGCCTCGTGGCGAGCACCCAGCGCAACGACATCCTCCACGCCGTAGCCGCCAGCCTACGCCAGGGCGTGTAAGAAGCCTCAGTTCAGACTGGCCTCGATAAGCGACAGGAGCTCTTGCTGGGTATGGATGCCCAGCTTGCGGTAGAGATTCTTCCGATGAGTGTTCACCGTGTTGCGGGAGATGAAGAGCTCCTTTTCGATATAGCCCACATCGCGCCCGCGGGCAAGAAGGGCGAAGATCTCCGTCTCCCGTTCGGTGAGGCCATGGGTCACGGCAACTTCGCGACAGCGCTCGTCCAGCGACTCATGGGAGAGCCGCAAAAGCCGCGGCGAGAGCAAAAGCAGCGTGCGCTCCGGCAAGACGAACACGAAGGCGACGACGAGCAGCGCAATAGCGGAGAAGCCGACATAGGGAAGCAGATCCGATGACGCAGAGGCCGCCGCGAGCTGCTGCATAAGCTTAGCCGCACCGAAACCGCAAGGCAGCGCGATGTACTGGAGGCCGAACACAAGTCCCACAACGCGGCGCGGCGGCACATGGCGCATGAACACCACACTCCAAACCAGCAACCACATCGCAGCCGACATGAGCGCATAGGCGACATAAATCACCGCGTAGGAGAAGAACAGGTGGTTGTAGGCCAGAGGCAGCGCGGCCGAGCCCACAACACCGAAGGCGAAGGCCGCACGGTAGAACAGTTCCATACGATAGGCGCCCCACCGGTCCATGAGGCAAAGAATGGCGATCATAATGACGGCGCAGGCGACGAACACGCACAGGTATACGAGCCAGAACAGGCCCTGATCCAAAGGCTCGCTCGTCATGACCACGTTGCAAGTCCAGACGAACTGCACCACGAAGGCGAAGCAGAATAGCGCTGCGGCCATTCGAGCCACTATCCACCGGGAATCGCCTTCCGCTTCGCCGGCACTCGAGCCTTCGCGGCTCGAGGCGCTCTCCGAAGGGGTGCTGGTAAACCCACGAAGACCCCACAACGATAGCAGGGGGAGGCCTCCTGCAAGCACGGCTTTGCCAACAGCACCGAGAAACTGCACCGCGATAAAGGGCACCCATTGCAGGCACAGGGCCGTGCAGAGCGCCACCATCATCTCCCGCAGATCAAACGAGGCGATGAGCACTCCCCAAGCAAGGGTGTAGCGAGCAATGAACACGGCGGCCATCATACCGAGAACCACCGCCAAGGTCATTACCACAGAACCTGCGGTCGTAGCGGAGGAGCTGAGGGCGACGCCCGCCACACCGGAAAGCGACCCCAAGATCCCACAGACCGCAGCGCCCCTCCATCGCGGCATCTCGCCGTCTTCCGGCAGCTGGAGAAAAGGCCGCTGGCGCAAGGCCGCCGCAATGAGCAGAGCCCCTCCCAAGAGCAGCGCCGCGACGAAAAGCGGGTCGCGAACGACGCCTCCCCCGTAGACAACGGTATCGCGCAGAAACCCCTCAAAGCCGATGAGCAAATTGACCCAAGCGCTAAACGCGGCAAATCCCAGAAGCAGACGAGCCCGGGGGCCGTCAAGATACATCGAGAGGAAGGGAGCAACTTCCGAAGCGTCGTTCCCTTCGCTTCTCGTCCTCGCTTGCGCCCGCGCGCCCTGACGTTCCTTCACAAAACCCTCCCCCAGCATTCATTCGTTAAAGCGTTCACCTATTATACGTCCGACTTGGTCGCCCTACCGAAAAACAACGAAGCGATCACCTGCAGAAACAGCGATTTCACCTTCTCGTGGTGAAGCGTTTAGGCACGGTTTCACCACGGCGACGGTATGGCCTGCGCCCAAGCGATGGCCCATCCTGTGGCTCAACCCGACGAAACGGGAACAAGAATCACGGAACGCACGAGAAAGGGGATGGGGATGAAGCACCATCACAACATCGATGAGCTGCGCGAGGCCCTGGCCGACAAGCGCGGGCGCATCGCGCTGAGCCGTCGCGGCTTTCTGCAAGGCGCCGGCGTTATGGCTGCCGGCGCTGCAGCCGCGGGCATGATCGCTGGATGCAGCCCGCAAACCGAAGGCTCTTCGAACGCTTCCGATCCGCGCGGCGGCGAGGCCATGGCCACCACGGGAAGCACCGCTGCCGCCACGGGCAACGAGGGCAAGACTATGGGCGAGGTGCTCGGTGCCGGCTGGCTCGGGGAGGAACCCGAGATCGCCGAAGACGAGATCGCCTCGGTTCAGGAAGCCGACATTATCGTGTGCGGCGCGGGCCATGCCGGCACCGCCACCGCCCGTCGTGCCGCAGAGCTCGGCGCGAAGGTCATCGTCGTTGAAATGCAGCCCGAGGACACCTTCAGCGCGCTCGGCAACGACATCGGCCATCTGAACTCTTCCTGGCAGCTCGATCGAGTCGGCATTCCGGAGTATTCGGCTGTCGACTTCATGAACGAGTACCAGATGTACGGCGCCGGCCGTGTGCAGCCGACGCTGCTCTCCCAGTTCGCCAATCGCTCCGGCGAGGCCCTCGACTGGTTCATCGACGGCTACACTGAGGCCGAGAAGGACGAGCTCATTCCCCTCAACTGGCCCGTTGTCGAGGGGTACAACTACAAGAAGGGGCCCTTCACTTCTTATGTGGGCACCTGCCAGTTCGGCGGCTCCGTGGGCATGACCGACGCCGTCAAGCGCTCTCAAGAAAAGGCCAAGGCCGCCGGCGCCCAGTTCGTCTACGGGCAGGCCGCCGTGCGCCTTGTGCACAACGAGGACGGCACCGAGGTCACCGGCGTCATCGCCAAGGACTCCAACTCCGGCGAGTACACCCAGTACAACGGTCGCGCCGTGGTGCTCGCCTGCGGCGACATCGGCAGCAACTCCGCTATGTACAACGCCATCTGCCGCGAGAACTACGAATTGGGCGAGTACAAGGATTGCTCGGCCATGTCCGGTCGCGACGGCTCCGGCATCGCCATGGCCATGCGCATCGGCGCCAAGGTGGAAATCGCCACCGGCGGCGATATGGGCAGTCATGCGTTCATTCCGCTGTCCCCCATGGAGGGCGTCGAATGCCTGTGGCTGAACAAGTACGGCGAGCGCTACTGCAACGAGGCCTTCGGCGGCCCGCTGCTTTCCGGCTGCGCCGGCGCCCGCGAGCCGGGCGACCGCGCCTACCTGGTGTGGGGCAACGACTGGCAGGAAGTGTTCCTGAACCAGCTGGCGGGACACCTTGCCCCGAAGGAATGGGACGCGGACGCCATCGCCAACGTCAAGTCCTACATGGACGCCGCCGTGGGTTCGGGCGCCGAGGGCGACGACACCTCGGGCAAATTCCTCTATTGCGCCGACACCTTGGAGGAGTTGTGCGATTACATGGGCATGGAAGAGGGCGTGAAGGCCAACACCCTCGCCGCTATCGAGAAGTGGAACGCCGCCCATGACGCCGGCATCGATACCGAGTTCGGCCGCGACCCGGAGACCATGTGGCCCATCAAGGACGGCCCCTTCTACGGCTATCCCTGCAGCAAGCGCATAGGCGACGGATCGCTCGTGGCCACGTCCGGCCTGCTCGTGACCGGGCGTCAGCAGGTGCAGGGCCAGGGCTTCGAGCCCATCAAGGGCCTTTTTGCCTGCGGAAACACCTCTGGCGGCCGCTTCCCCATGGGATACAACGGCATCATGAACGGTGTGTCCATCGGCATGTGCCTGTGCCTCGGCTACACGTTGGGCGAGTATCTCGCGACCGAGGACTTCGATCGCTATTGCACGCTCGGTGCCGGCAACGCCGACATCAAGCAGTCCGACAAGGGCATGGCCGGCCCGCCGCCGGGCAGCGGCGAAGGCGATGCCGAGGGTGGCGCACCAGCCGGCGGTGCCCCCGCTTAGGCGGAACGACGCTGACATCATCTGACATCCCCCGCTAACTTGGGGGCGCTTCTCCCCCTCCCCCCTCCAAGCGCCCCCGAGCATGAGACGAGAAGACCTCCTACGGGAGGTCTTCTCACATTATTAAAACGCGGGGATGCGCCCAAGGAAGGCAGCGAGGATCCGACAGGTGCCTGCATCTGTGCTGAAAAGCGGCTGAGCGTACTTCGTTACGCGAAGGCAAGCTTTGAAGTGCAGAGGCAGGTGCCTGTCGGATCCACAGCGTCAGGCTTAAGTTAGAAGCCGAAAGCTTCTAACTTAAGCATAGAAAAGAATCTCGTTGTAGGTGGGCACCGGCCAGGCTTCGCGCTCGACGATGATTTCCATGGCGTCCACGGCGGCGCGCAGGGCGTCCATGACCGGCACGATCTCATGCGCGTTCATGTTCGCACGCTCCTGCTGATCGGCCACTTCCAGCGAAGCGCGATGCAAGCTGTGCAGCTTCTCCAACTGGCGATTGATCTCGGCGGCGCCGGCCACGAGCTTCTCCAGCTTGTCCTTCATGAACGAGGTGTCGCCTTCCGGCAGCACGTTTTCGATGGAGGTGATGCCGTTGGCGAGCTTAGCGGCGTAGCGGTTGATGGCCGGCAGGTAATCGCGACGCACCAGGCGCTTCATGGCGCGAATCTCGATGTTCATGATCTTGTTGTACTTCTCCAGCTTCACCTCGTAGCGGGAGCGGACCTCGTCCTCGGTGAGCACGCCGAACTCGGCGAACAAGTCGATGGACTTCTGGTCGACCAGGCACGGCAGCGCGTCGGCCGTGGTGCGATGGTTCGCCAGCCCGCGGCGCTCGGCCTCCTTCTCCCATTCCTCGGAGTAGCCGTCGCCGTTGAAGATGATGCGCTCGTGGTCGCGCAGGGTGCGCTTGATGTAGTCGATGGCGGCCGCCTCGAACTCCTCGCCGGTCTTGCCTTCCATCTGATCGGCGAATTCCTTCAGCGACTTGGCCATGGCCGTGTTCAGCACCATGTTCACATCCGACAGGTTCTGGGCACTGCCGGGCATACGGAACTCGAACTTGTTGCCCGTGAAGGCAAAGGGGCTCGTGCGGTTGCGGTCGGTGTTGTCCTTGATGAAGTTCGGCAGCACATCCACGCCGAGATCCATGGATACGCGCTCGGCCGAGGTGTAGTCGTGATCGTCGATGAGCGCCTCCACAATCGCGCCCAGCTCGTCGCCGAGGAACATGGACACGATGGCCGGCGGCGCCTCGTTGGCACCGAGACGGTGGTCGTTGCCGGCGCTCGCCGCCGACATGCGCAGAAGCTCCTGGTACTCGTCGACCGCCTCAATAACGCCGGTGAGGAACACGAGGAAGCGCAGGTTCTCCATGGGGTTCTCGCCCGGATCGAGCAGGTTGCGGCCACCGGCGGAGATGGACCAATTGTTGTGCTTGCCCGACCCGTTGATGCTCTCGAAGGGCTTCTCGTGCTGCAGGCACACCAGGCCGTAGTGGCTGGCCAGAAGCTTCATCTTCTCCATGGTGAGCAGGTTCTCGTCCACCGCGCGGTTCGTCTCGGCGAAGATGGGCGCCAGCTCGTGCTGGGCCGGGGCCACCTCGTTGTGCTTGGTCTTCGCGGAAATGCCGAGCGCCCACAGCTCGTCGTCGAGCTCCTTCATGAACTCGTTCACCGTGGGGCGAATGGCGCCGAAGTAGTGCTCCTCCAGCTCCTGGCCCTTTACCGGCGGATAGCCGAACAGCGTGCGGCCCGTGAGCATGATGTCGAGGCGCTTCTCGTAGTCCTTCTCGGAGATGAGGAAGTACTCCTGCTCGGCGCCGAGGGTCGTGGTCACGCGATCGGACGAGTCGTCGCCGAACAGGTCGAGCACGCGGCGACCCTGGGTCTCGATGGCTTTCATGGAGCGCAGAAGCGGCGTCTTCTTGTCGAGCGCCTCGCCGGTGTAGCTGCAGAAGGCCGTGGGAATGCAGAGCACCTCGTCCTTGATGAAGGCGTAGGAGGTGGGATCCCAGGCGGTATAGCCGCGAGCCTCGAAGGTGGCACGCAGGCCGCCGGAGGGGAAGCTGGAGGCGTCGGGCTCACCCTGGATGAGCTCTTTGCCCGAGAACGTCATGATGGCGCAGCCGTCATCAGTGGGATCGATGAAGCTGTCGTGCTTCTCGGAGGTGATGCCCGTCAGCGGCTGGAACCAGTGGGTGTAGTGGGTGGCGCCCTTCTCGATGGCCCACTCTTTCATGGCGTGGGCGACGACGTTGGCCACGTCCTCGTTCAGGGGGGCGCCTTCTTTGATGGTCTTCATCAGCTGCTTGTAGGTGGTCTTCGGCAAGCGCTCGCGCATGACGTGCTCGTTGAACACCATGGAGCCGTACAGATCGGTCACTTTCGACATAACGGGTTCGCTCCTCACTCGGGTCGATGATCGGAATAAGATACCACGTCGGAGCCACCGCAACGGCTGCACCCGGCACGTTCCAAGTTAATGGCTCATTGTTTCGAGGAGTTTTCTGGTAAGCGAAACCGAAGTTACGAAAACGGCCCCGACGATGCGGGGCCGTTGCGGAACGTTGCGGAATCGAGAACGCGCTCAACAAGCGGGCGCGCCCACCGAGCAGCTAGTCGATGTGCTTGCCGTAGCGCTCCTCGGTGATCTCGTCGAGGGTGCGGCCCTGGGTATTGGGGCACCAGATGACGCCCACCACGAGCGACACCAGCAAGAAGCCGCACATGATGATGCCGGCGGTCACGAAGCCCGAGGGGGTTTCCACACCGAGACCCGCCACGGCCACGAGCGACCAGATGCCCAAAACACCGCGCACCAGGAAGAACATGATGCCCTGCACGCCGCCGCGGTACAGCGTCGGGAACAGCTCGGTGGACCACAGGGCGTAGAAGCACTGGGCCGAGAAACCGGCCGAGATGCCCCACAGCGCCACGAACACCCACAGAAGCCAGCCCCAGCTATCGGCCGTGCCCGCTTCCAGCTGCATGCCGAAGAACACCATGACCACCCAAGCTGCCAGCGCCATCACGGCCGTGGCCGCGAACAGGATGCGGTGAGGAATCTTGTCGCCGAACTTCGAGAAGATGGCAAGCGAGCCCACCGCTGTGAGGATCCACATGACCGCCTGCAGAAGCGAGATGGTCGTGTCGTCCAGGTTGCCGGCCGCCGCGTACATGTAGGGCATGAACTGGCCCATGGTGCCGGCCACGATGTTCCAGGTCAGATACACCGCAACGAGGAACACGATGGACTTCACGTTCACGGAGTTGGTCAGCGCGCGGCCCATCATCTGGATGAAGGTGTCGCGCTTGCCGGCGGCCGCGTCCTGCTTTTCCGTCCAGTCCTTCGACTCCTCCAGCTTGCGCTGCAGATTCCACGCGATGAGCGCCACCACGAACAGGATGAGGAACAGAAGACGCATGGCGAACAGGCCGTCGAAGGGCCCGTAGGTGCCCGCCGGCAGAAGCGCGCCATCCGGCCCGAAGGTCGGGAAGACAAACGAGAACAGAAGCGCGATGAGGAAGATGACCGCCGGGCCGCAGGACCAGGCGAACTGGCTGATGCCGATGTTGGCGGCGCGGCTCGTGGAGGAGGACATCTCGGAGATGTAGCTCCACGACGACGGCACGCCGGCGCCCACGGACAGGCCGGAAATGACGATGCCGGCGCAGAGCATGGGCAGGTTCACCGCGCACATAATGAGGAACACGCCCGTAGCGTACACGAGCAGATTATAGGTGTAGATGAACTTGCGCCCGAAGCGGTCGGCCAGAAAGCCGCCGATGAGCGCGCCCACCGCCGCGCCGAAGGCATTCGCGCCCACGGCGCCCAAGATGGACACCCACACGTTGTCGAAGTTGAAGGCGATCGCCCAGGCCGCCAGCGCCACGCCCGAGGCCACGATGCAGCCGGAGTCGAGGAAGTTGGTGAGCGATACGGCGATGGTGCCTTTTTTCTCTTGGGACAGAGCCATAGTTTTGCAGACCCTTTCTTAGTTGCTTAGTTGTCGGTCGCCGAAGCCGCGGGAAAATCCAGCATGGCCTCGTTGATCTTGACGCTGAACTCGCGGCCGATCTGCCGCAGTCCCTCGTCGGTGATGGTGTTCAGGAATTCGCCCGAGCCGCCGTTCATAGCGCGGGCGCGCCCGTAGATGTCGGCGGCCTTCTCGATGGTGTGCAGAAGCCCGAAGGTGCTATCGAAGTCGGCGCCGGAGACGAACAGGCCGTGGCTCGCCCATACCACCGCGTCGAAGGTCTTCATCTGCTCGGAGGTGGCCCGCGCGATGTCCGCCCCGCCGGGCACCATCCACGGCACCACGCCCACACCGGCCGGGAACACGACGACGCACTCGGTCATGGCCTTCCACAGCACACGAGTGAAGGTGCGCGCGTCCAGCGGCAGCAGATAGGAAAGCGCGATGATGTTGGTGGGGTGCGCGTGGTAGATGACGCGGCAGGCGCCGTCGGTAGCCGCAGAGCGCACGGCGTGGTTCATGACGTGGGTCGGGAACTCGGACGTGGGACGGCCCCCGTCGTCGAGGCCCCACACGATGCGGTAGGCATCGCCAGCCGCGGACAGCTCCACAATGCCGATGTTGCGAGAGGGGTCGGACGCCACGTTGCGCATGTAGTTACCAGTGCCGGTGACGAGGAAGTACGCACCACCCATGGTCGGCGCCTCAACGCCGAGGGGCGTCCAAGGGCGCGGCTCCTTGTCGAAGAACTTGCGAGCGGTGTCCACATCCTCGGGACGCAGACGATAGCTGAGGTTGCCGCCGTTGCGCTCGTGCCAACCCTGCTCCCAGCCGTCGTTGCACAGGCGCACGAACCCGCGCACGAACCCCAGCTGCTCCATGGCCACGCCGGACACCGCCCCGCGCGCCGTGTCGATGCCTTGGGAGAGCATCTCCTGCGCCTGATCGAAAAATGCCATGATTGCTCCTTACATGCGCTCGGGCAGGATTTTGGCCTCGTAGGCGGCCACGGCCGGGTACAGCTCGCCATCGAGCGGGCAGCCGGCGCGGCGGCAGTACTCGTCCCACACGGCGCCGAAGGGCATCGACTTCGCCTGCTCGGCCAGCATCATCTTCTCGGTGAACTGGTAGGTGTCCTGCAGCTCTTTCAGGCGCTCGCCCGGCTGCAGCAGCGCGTAGAGCAGCGACTTTTCCATGGCGCGCGTGCCCGTGGCCCAGGCGCCCACGCGGTTGATGGAGGCGTCGAAGAAGTCGAGGCCGATGATGACCTTCTCCCAGGCGCCGGGGATGTGGGCGATTTCCATGGCCACTTCCTTGGTGGGGTCGTCGAAGAGCACCACGTGGTCGGAGTCCCAACGCACCGGGCGCGTCACGTGCATCGGCACCTTGTCGAAGAACAGCAGCAGGGCAGAAAGCTTGTCGGCCACGTTCTCGGTGGGATGGAAGTGGCCCAAATCCAGCAGATCGTACACGCCGGGGTGCGTGGCGGCGTAGGCCAGGTAGAACTCGTTGGAGCCCACGGTCATCGACTCCAGACCGATGCCGAACACCTTCGACTCGCAGGAGTCGATGACGCGGTCGTACTTCTCGGCGTAAATCTCGTCGAGCGAATCGCGCAGGCGCTCGCGCAGGCCATAGCGGTCGCCGGGCACGTCCTTCAGGCCGTCGGGGATCCAGATGTTGCAGAGCGTCTGGTCATCAAGCGCCTCGCCGATCTGCTGGGAAATCTTGCGGCAGGCCTTGCAGTGGCGGATCCAGAAATCGCGCGTCGCCTTATCGGGCGAGGACAGCGACAGCTCGTTGTTCATCATGGGGTGGCCGAAGATGGTGGGGTTGAAATCGATGCCGTAGCCGTGCGCCTTCGCCCACGCGACCCAGGGCTCGAAGTGCTTGTACTCGATGGCATCGCGGTCGACCCAGGGGTTCTCGTCGGTGAAGACGGCGTAGGAGGCGTGCAGGTTGATGCGCTTGGCGCCGGGCACGAGAGCCATGGCGGCCTCGAAATCGGCGGTCAGCTCCTCGAAGGTGCGGGCGCGACCGGGGTAGTTGCCCGTGGTCTGGATGCCGCCGGAGAGGCCCCCTTCCTGGTCGAAGCCGAGCACGTCGTCGCCCTGCCAGCAGTGCACCGAGATGGGCTTGGCGGCCAGCTTCTCCATCACCGCCTCGGTGTCGATGCCGAGGGCGGCGTACTCCTCGCGGGCCAAATCGTACATGGTAGTCATCGGGTTTCCTTTCTGTTCACCAGTATCTAGAAGCTCTTGCTGTAAATCGTCGGGGTCGGAATCGCCCATCACGGTTCCACCTTCTGCACGTCGAAGGACTCCGCGATGGCGGCGCGCACGGCCTTGAGGTGCGGGAACACCCCGTCGGCGAGCATCTGCACGGCCAGGTTGCCGAGCGCGGTGCCTTCCACGGGGCCGGCGTACACGGGAAGGCCGCATACTTCGGCGGTGCGGCGGTTCAAGTGGCCGTCGCGGCAGCCGCCGCCGACAATGTTGA
>OGGQ01002294.1_pt1 | contig 21356 bp, 14 predicted proteins | sample 1571191 | NCBI WGS metagenome assembly OGGQ01 (sample SAMEA2582061, study PRJEB24529) | metagenome | biome: Human gut stool | place: China | collected 2011
CACGCGCAGCGTGTGACCGGCCTGCCCGGTTTCGCTGAAAGCGAAATGACGGGCGCGAGCCCGGCAAGGGCCGAAACTTCTTTGCCACTTTCTTGGCGCACAAGAAAGTGGGACGCTTTCATTCGAAAGAGAAACCTGAATTTTCAGCGCTTACGCAAAGCAAAAACCGCAGCGGCCTTACGGCCTGCCCGGTTTCGCTGAAAGCGAAATGGGCGGCGCAAGCCGCACAAGGGCCGAAACTTCTTTGCTACTTTCTTAGCATAAGAAAGTAAGGGCCGTTTCCCTGTTCAGGGAAGCCTGAATTTTCAGCGCCCGTTTTTCTGCCGCACAAGAAAGTGGGACGCTTTCACTCGAAAGAGAAACCTGAATTTTCTGCGCTTAATGCAAAGCAAAAACCGCAGCGGCCTTACAGCCCGCCCGCCTTCCCTCTTGCTTTTGGCCCCCCAAAAGGCGCCGCCCGTTGCCCGCCCCGCCGCACACAAAAAAGCCCCTGCCGGGCAGGGGCTTTGGGGCTTTTGCAGGCTGCCTTCAGCGCTGGTTCAGCGGCACATAGGGCATTTCGGGCTGCACGCACTTGTAGGCGGGGCGAATAATTTTGCCGCCGCTGGCCAGTTCTTCCAGGCGGTGGGCGCTCCACCCGGCAATGCGGCTGGAGGCGAAAATGGGCGTATACAGCTCGTGCGGAAGGTCCAGCATGCTGTACACAAATCCGCTGTAGAAATCCACATTGGCGGCCACGCCCTTATAGATGCGGCGCTCTTGCGCAATAACCTTCGGGGCAAGGCGCTCTACGCTGGAATACAGCTCGTATTCGTCCAGCTTGCCCTTTTCCTGCGCAAGGCTTTTTACAAAGGCGCGGAAGATATCGGCGCGCGGGTCGCTGAGGGAATACACCGCGTGGCCCATGCCGTAGATGAGGCCCGCTTTGTCGAACGCCTGCTTGTTCAGCAGCTTGTGCAGGTAATTGGAAACGGCCTCTTCGTCCTTCCAATCGGTGAGGTGCTGCTTCATATCGTCGAACATGCGCACCACCTTCACGTTGGCGCCGCCGTGCTTGGGGCCCTTCAGGCTGCCCAGGGCCGCCGCAATGGTGGAATAGGTGTCTGTGCCCGACGAGGTGACCACATGCGTGGTGAAGCTGGAGTTGTTGCCGCCGCCGTGCTCGGCATGCAGCACAAGGGCGAGGTCCAGCACGCTTGCCTCCAGCGCGGTGTAGCGGGAGTCGGGCCGCAGGATGTGCAAAAAGTTTTCCGCGGTGGAAAGCTCTGGCACGGGGTTGTGAATGACAAGGCTGTTGCCGCACACATAGTGGTTGTAGGCCTGGTAGCCGTATACGCTGAGCATGGGGAACAGCGCAATAAGCTGCAGGCACTGGCGCAGCACGTTTTCGGGCGAGTTGTCGTCGGCCCTGGCGTCATAGCCGTACAGCGTAAGCACGCTGCGCGCAAGGGTGTTCATCATGTCGGCGCTGGGCGCCTTCATAATGACATCGCGCACAAAGTTGGTGGGCAGCGCGCGGTAGGCCGAAAGCTGGGCGCGGAACTTTTCCAGCTCCGGCGCTTTGGGAAGCTCGCCAAACAGCAGCAGGTACACCACTTCTTCAAAGCCGAAGCGCTTTTCGGTGACAAAGCCTCGCACAATGTCGCGCACGTTCACCCCGCGGTAATACAGCCGGCCCTCGCAGGGCGTCTTCACGCCGTCCTTCATTTCAAAGGCCACAATGTCGCTGATTTCGGTAAGCCCCGTCAGCACGCCGTTGCCGTTCAAATCGCGCAGGCCGCGCTTTACGTCATACTTGGTGTACAGCGCCGGGTCGATGTATGCATTTTCAATGCACTTGCGGCTCAGCTCACAGATGTACGGGGTGGCCTCGGAATAATCGATGGTTTTGTCAATGGGCATGAAACTCGCCTGCCTTTCCTCTTCCTGGTTACATTGGTAAAATATAGGAATAAAGTTATTTTATCACATAATTGTATCAAAACCGTGAACAAATGGCCCTCAAATAAAAGCATTTTTTCGCCGTGCGCGGGGCGCGTGCGCCATGCCGCAAAGCCGCAGGCACAGAAAAAGGCCGGGCAGTTCCAAACGGAACTGCCCGGCCTTTGGGTTTTGTGCCAGGCACAGGCCTTTTGCAAAAAGGCTTATTTCACTTCTTCCACGGTGACGCAGCTGAGCGTCAGGCCGGCAGAGGCCACCGAGCCGTCGTCGGAAGTGGTGTTCACAATGCCGTCCACAATGCCGTCGGTGTTGTTGGCCAGCGCGGCGAACAGCTTGTCGTAATCTTCCTGGGTGAAGGTGTCGAACTTGGCCGTATCCATAGCCAGGGACACACCGCCCTGCGCGGCGTCCAGCGTGACGTTGGTGCCGCCGGTGAACGTGCCGTCATAGACGGCGGCAATGGTGTCGTACACAGAGGTGCCCAGGCCCTTCATGGCAGAGGTGATAACGGTGTTGGATTCGCCGGACTGGTCCACGTCCACGCCAATCACCTTCGTGCCGGCCTCTTCGGCAGCGGCCATCACCGAGTTGCCCACGGCGCCGCCTGCGGCAAAGATAACCTCGGCGCCTTCCTTATACCAGGAAGCGGCCATGGCCTTGGCCTCGGGGGTGGCGTCAAAGCCGCCGGTGTAGTGATACTTCACCGTGATAGAGCCCGGCTCCATGCCCAGCTCCTGCGCGGCATACTCGGCGCCCTGCAGGAAGCCGAAGCCGTATTTCTGCACGGCGGGCACAGCCATGCCGCCCATGTAGCCCAGGTTGGTCATGCCGTCCTTCACGGCCGCATAGCCGGCCAAAAAGCCCACCTGGTCTTCGGCATAGGTGATGCCGATGGCGTTTTCAGCGGGGTTCTCCAGCGTGCAGTCGATGGCGATGAACGTCACGTCGGGGTAGGTTTCCATGGCAATCTGCACCGGCTCCTGGAACAGGAAGCCCGGGCACACAATCACCTTGGCGCCGCCCTTCACGGCCAGGTCAATGGCCGACAGGTAGGCATCGGTGCTCTTCTCGGTGGGTTTGTAATACTGGTGGCTGATGCCCTTTTCCTCGGCATACTTCACAAGGCCTTCCCAGGAACCCTGGTTGAAGGATTTGTCGTCGATGGTGCCGATGTCGGTTACCAGCGCCAGCTCGTAGCCGCCGCTGCTGGTGCCGGCACCAGAGCCGGAAGCCGGCGCGCCGCCGCAGCCGGCCAGCAGGGACACCACCATCAGCATGGCAGACATGATGGCAAGCAGTTTCTTCATGTTTTTCTCTCCTTTTCTTTCGTGCCGGGCGGCCTTGCCCCCCGGCACCTTCCTCATCTGCATCTGCAAAATGCAGATTTCAGCAAAACTTAGTATAACAGAAAATGTGCCCGCTTTCAATACCAAGGCTTTACACGGGTGTCACTTTTCTGTTACAAATGCCCCGCACAGCGCAAAAAAAGCGCACCTTTACAGCACCTTTTCCGGGCCAAAACCCAATGGCAGAAGCTGGCCCAGGGGCATTTCGATGAAATCGTCCTCGCTTTTGGCCATGATGACGGCCAGCTGCGCGCCGCCGAACTCGAACAGCATTTGGCGGCACACGCCGCAGGGCGAGGTGACAAGGGCGTCGTCCGGCACGCCCACCTTGGCGCCCACCACGGCAATGGCCTCAAACTGGCGCACGCCCTCGCTTACGGCCTTGAACAGGGCCGTGCGCTCGGCACAGTTGGTGGGGGTGTAGGTGGCGCACTCGATGTTGCAGCCCGTGTACACCCTGCCGTCCTTGGCCAGCAGCGCCGCGCCCACGGCAAAGTGCGAATAGGGCACATAGGCATTTTCGCGCGCGGCAAAGGCGGCGCGGATAAGGGCCTTGCGGTCAAATTGCACAGCACATGCCCCCTTCCCCGTCATTCCAGCACCGTGCCCAGCGCCACCTGCATCATTTGGGTGAAGCTGGTTTGGCGCTGCTCGGGCGTGGTTTCCTCGTGCGAGGTGAACGAATCGGAAATGGTAAGCAGGCACGCCGCGTGCTTGCCCGTCACCTTGGCGTTGTGGAACAGGGCAAAGCTCTCCATCTCTACGGCAAGGCAGCCCTTTTCATCGCGCAGGGCCTGCCAGTAAAGCGGCTGGCCGGGCGCGGCGGGCGCCGTGCGGTAAAACACGTCCGACGAGTGGATGACGCCCTCAATCAGCGGGATGGAAAGCTTTTGGGCCGAGGCGCGCAGCTTGGCGTTCAGCAGCTCGCTGGGCTTCTGGGTGTCGGCGGTGTCGCCGTTCTGCGTTTTTGCATAGCTGGATTCCGAATAGGCCGCCGTGGCCAGCACCACGTCAAACAGCTTGGCCTGCTCGCTGTATGCGCCCGCAGAGCCGATGCGGATGATGTTTTCCACATCGTACTGGGTGAACAGCTCCCACGAATAGATGCCGATGGACGGCATGCCCATGCCGGAGCCCATCACCGAGACGGGCTTGCCCTGGTAGGTGCCGGTGTAGCCCAGCATGCCGCGCACCGAGGTAACCAGCTTTGCGCCTTCCAGAAAGGTTTCGGCAATGAATTTTGCGCGCAGCGGGTCGCCCGGCATCAGCACGGTGGATGCGAAATCGCCCTTTTGGGCGGCGTTATGGGGGGTGGACATGGTTCATTCTCCTTTTCTGTTCGGGGCGGGGCCCCGTTGATGCAAAGGGGCGGCAGGCGCCCTTTTGTGCGGTTTGCCCGGCACAGCCGGGCGCACAGGCCGCGTGCGGCCTATTCCAGGTACATGTCGCGCAGGGCCGCAAGGCCGCGGGCGTCCAGGCCGTGCTCGGCCTCAAAATACGCCTCAAACGTGCCATAGCGCCCGCGCACGGCCTGCATGGTGCGCACCAGGTTTTCGCGCTGCACGCCCGTTGCCACCTGCGCCACCGTGCGGGCCGTTTGGGGCGGCAGCTTTTCGCAAAGCTGCGCGCAGAAGGCCTCGCGCGCGGCGGCGTTGCACACGTTTGTCTGTTCAAAATCGAACAGCGCCGTCTCGTCCGAGGCGCCCAGCGCCTTCAAAAGCAGCATGGCGGCCACGCCGGTGCGGTCTTTGCCGGCGGTGCAGTGGAACAAAATGGGCCCCGCGCCCTGGGCGGCGCAGCGCAGCAGCGCGCGGTAGGCCTCGTTGGCAAACGGCATGGTGGCATAGCTTTCGCGCACCATGCGCAGCAGGGTGTCTGCCTCGCCGTTGTCGCGGAAGATGGCCTCTAAATCGAAGCTTACCTCCTGCCCGTCCTGCGAAGTGATGGCGTGGATGTCAAAGCGCTGGGGCTCGCCGAAACTTGGGTCTGGCCAGGCGGTGCGCTCGGCGGCGCTGCGCAAATCAAACACCGTGTGCACGCCCAGGCTTTTGTAAAGCGCCACGTCGTGCGGCGTTTTCACGTTGGCCAGCGCGGGCGCGCGGTAGAACACGCCGCACTTCACATGCCTGCCGCCCGCGGCCTCGTAGCCGCCCAGCTCGCGGAAGTTTGTCACCGCCTCAAAGGGCAGCGGCGCACCCGGCTGGGCCGGGCGCGGCTTTTGGGTTTCACACATGGGGCTCCCCCTCCTTTGGCTGTGCCGGGGCCTGCGCCGCAGGCACAAGATGCGCGCCGCACACCGTGCAGAACGATGCGCCCGGCGCCCCCTGCATGCCGCAGGCCGGGCACACCATGGCGCCGGGCCCGGGCTGGGCGGGCGTTGCCTGCGGCGGGGCAGGCTGGGCGGGCGGCACGCTGCTTTGCGCCGCCTGCGGCTGATAGGCGAACGGGGCCGCGGCCTGCTGCGGCGGCTGCGGCGCGGCGGGCGGCGCATAGGCGCCCTGCGGCGGCACAGGCTGTGCGCCGGGCCCCTGCGGGCCATAGTTATAGGGCGGCTGGGCCGCGCCCTGGGGGCCACAGCCATAGGGCGGCTGGCCGGGCGCCCCATAAGGGGGCTGCGCGCCGCAGGGCCCGGGCTGGCCGCACTCGTACCACATGGGCTGCGCCTCGCCGAAGTAGACGGCTGCGCGGCGCGAGCGAAGCAGATACAAATACCATATTCCATAAAAAGCAACCTGCTGCACACTGGACAGCGCGCTTTGCGCAATTACCTGGCTGTGCGCAGAAAACGCTATCAGGCCGGCCAGTTCCAGCCCGAAAGCCGCGACATTCACCACGCCGGTAATAAGGAACATGCGGCGCAGGACAGCGCCCTTGCGCTGTGCAAGCAGCACGATGCACGCTACACTCAGCACGCCCACCACGAGGTTTATGCCTTCCAGCACATAATAGAGCCCCATGCCGTATGTGCCATATGTGGCAAGCTGCAATGGGATGCGCACCAGCGCAAGCAGACAGTTCACGCTGCGCAGCACCGTCAGCACCACAAACAGCGCCAGCCACCCGCCCAGGCGGGTGTAATCTTTCACCTTCACGGGGTACATCTGCCTTCCCTCCCTGCAGGCGGCTAGGCCTGCTCTTTGATGTCGCCGCGCGCATAGGCGGCCACCAGGTGTTCCAAATCGTCTATCTGCCCTTTCAGCCGGCGGCCCTCGTCGGTGTCCTCTACATAAATGCGCCTGCCGGCTGTCTCGAACACGTTTACGGTAGAGAGAATGTCCAAATTCTCCTCCACGGCCTTCTGCGTGCTTTCAAACGGGCCGTGGCTGCGCAGGCTGAGCCCGTGGGACGAAAACACCAGCGTATACCCCGCAATGCCCGTGCGCGTGTGGTAGGCCTTGCAGAAGCCGCCGTCTATCACAATCAGCTTGCCGCCCGCCTTCACCGGGCTCTCGCCGTTTTTGGCAAGCACGGGCACATGGCCGTTGATGATGTGGCCGGTGGCCCAATCCAGCTCAAACTCGGCAAACAGGCGGCGCACCGTCTCTTCGGCCACGGCGGCGTCCTCGTTTTCCACCAGGGAATAATAGGGGTTTTTGTGCTCGGCGCAGGCCTCGGGCTCGCCGATGAAATACTGCTCGAAGCAGGCCATTTTGGCGCGCCCAAACACGGGCGAAAGCGGCCCGCACCACAAATACCACAAAAAATCCTGCCCTTTCCGGCGCGCGGCGCTGCCGGGCGGGGCAAAAAAGCCCTGGCGGGCCAGCGTTTCGCATTGGTCCATCCAGGCGCGGCCCGCAAACGTCTTGCCGCCCAGGTGCACCAGGGCAAAGCGGCCGTCCGGCTCCATGGGCACGGCGCCGTGGAACAGAAGGTTGCCGTTCTCTTTTTTATAAATGCCGCCCTTGGCGTACAAAAAGCGCGCGTGGCGCGCAAGGCGCTCGCTTTCAGCAAAGCTTTGGCAAAGTTTGGCCAGCACGTCCTCTTCCGCGCGGGAAAGCCGCGCGGGGCATTCCTTTTCCACCGTGGGGAAATAGGTGTCGCGCAGCGGCCAGCGCCGGCCCTCCACCTGCACGGTGAAGGTTTGAAAATCGATATGCTGCAAAAGCGCGCGGCCCTCCATGCCGAACTCAGGGTTGCGGGCAATGACGGCGCATTCCAGCTTGAACAGAATGACGGCAATGGCCTTGTGCATGCGCGCGGTGCGCCACAAATCTTCCTGCGAATCTTCACAGCCGGGCTGCGCGCGCGGCAGAAAGCGCGACACGTCGCTGTTGGCGTACGTCTGCTCGGCAAACAGCGAAAGGGGCCGCAGGCTGATGCCATAGCCGTCCTCCAGCGTTTCGAGGTTGTTGTAGGCCAGCGACGTGCGAATGACGCTGGCCACGCACACCTCGCTGCCCGCGGCCGCGCCCATCCACTGCACGTCGTGGTTGCCCCACTGCACGTCCACCGAGTGGTGGGCAATCAGCTGGTCTAAAATGACGTCCGGCCTTGCGCCGCGGTCGAACAAATCGCCCACAATGTGCAGGCGGAACACCGCCAGCCGCCGGATGAGCGTGCACATGGCCTCGATGAAGGCGTCGGCGCGGCCCGTATCCACAATGGCGGTGAGGATGCGGCCGTAGTAGCGGTCTTTGTCGTGGTCTTCAAAATGGGCGTGCAGCAGCTCGTCTATAATATAGCGAAAGCCCTTTGGCATGCGCTTGCGCACAAAGCTGCGCGTGTATTTGGACGACATAAAACGGCACACGTCAATCAGCCGGTAAAGCGTCTGGCGGTACCACGCGCCCAAATCGCTTTGCCGGGGCTTCAGCTGTGCCAGCTTGCGCTCGGGGTAATAAATCAGCGCGGCAAACTCGGCGCGCTCGCGCTCGGGCACGCCGGGGCCCAGCACCCTGTCCACCTTTTCGCGGATGACGCCCGACGCGCTGGATAAAATGTGCCCAAACGCCTCGGCCTCGCCGTGCACGTCGCTCATGAAATGCTCGGTGGGCTTGGGCAGCTTCAAAATGGCGTTCAGGTTGATAATCTCTTCCGTAGCGGCCGCCACGGTGGGGTAATCTTTGGAAAGGCTTTGCAAAAACTTGCGCTCGTAATCCTGCGCCAAGAATGCCGCCTCCTTTTCCGCGCCGCTTTGCTTTCAGCATGGCGGCTTGCGATTTTTCGTTTCTGTTTTTTATTATTATATCATATCTTTTCCCCACATCTCAACGCCGATGTTTTTTGCCGCCCGCACCGAATAAAAAACCAGAGGCACGGCCACGAACCGTGCCCCTGGCTTGCGCGGAAAAATTTATTCTTGTGCACGCATGTTTAGTAGTTTGCCGCCACCACGGCCCCGCCGCCCAGCACCGTTGTGGTGTTGGCCACACACAGCATGGTGATGATAATGGCATTGATAATGCCGCACAAATACGGGTTGCGCGTCTTTTTATAAATATACCTTGTCATGAACGGGGTGACGAACAGGTACACGATGGCCGGGTACAGCCAAATGCCGCTGATGCGCCAGCCCTCCGTAGAATACCAGCGCAGCATGCCGCTGCTTACCACGCCGCCATACTGCGCCACCACAAACGCAATGGCCCCCAGCGCATTGAACAGCCCCAGAATCACCACGTTGCCTTTGCGCCCGCCAATGGTGTTGTAATTGAAGCAGTTCACAGCCACCGAGTTCACCACATAGAAGAACAGGAACAAGGGCAGATAGCGCAGGCCGATCAGCACCTTATCCGCCTCAAACGCCTTCATGGTAAGCACCCACAGGCGGAAGTCTGTTTTAAAGAAGAAGTCCGCAAAGAACAAAATCAGGAATGCAAGGCCGCAGGCCAGCACGGCAAGCACCAGTGTACGCCACAGCTTTTTCCCGCTGATGGTAACGCCGCGCTCTGCCGGCGAAAAGCCGTTTTTCTTGCCGTAGAAGAAATAATATGCCGCCAGAACAATCAGGGCAAACACGCCGCTCAACACGCACCACACGCCCATGGTAAGCGGGCCTGTCTGCACAAAAAATGCCGTGGTTTTGGAATATACGTTCTGGATGGCCCACATGTAGCTCAGCATCGAGAACACGGCGCACGCCGCCAGTGACACCCAGAACCACGCCTTGCCGGCGCCGCCCTTCACCTGAGCGGGCTGCACTTCCTCCTGCGCACGCAGCACGCTGAAATACGGCACATCCAGCGCCACCGTCACGAACGAAAGCAGGAACATCACAATGCCAACCAGCCCCAGGAAATTGAAAGCCGTTTTCCATTGCCACACCTGGCTTGTGGCTGCGATGGGATTCGGTGCGCCCAGTGCTTTTTCAAAAAACTCAATGCCATAGCCTACGCTTTGGGCGGAAAAATGCACCCACGGATGCGTGCAGGCCGGCTGATAGATCACACGGAAGGCGTCGCCGTCCTCATAATACTGGCCCGGCTGTACATCCTGTGCAATGTCCTGCGCACCATTGTTGAAGTTGACAAAGTTTTTCGCGTCGTCCGTGCCAAGAAAATCTTTGGGCGGCACGGTGTTGCCCTGTGCGTCTTCCGTCCAGAAGAAGAACTCGTCATACAAATCTGCAATGATGCCCACACTGCGGGTGCCGAAATCTGCGCTGTGGTCCTGCCCAAGGTCATCCACCCAAGTGGATGCCTGGAACAGCACGGCGCTGATCAGCGGCTGTGCCCTTTCGTTGTCGATTGCCACGGCCATATCGCTGGCTGCGCCGCCGCTGGAATGGCCGGTGATGCCAATACGCCCTGTGTCCACATAGGGCAGGCTGCCAGCCAGCTGCACGGCGGCATCCACACCCACGGCAGAACTGTACAAATCTTGTGCGTCGGTGCTGTCGGTGTCACCGTGTCCGTGCATATCCACAGCCAGCACCACATAGCCGCGCCGGGCATATTCCACGGAATACAGGTCCTGCATCTCCTTGTTGTTATACCAGCCCTCTATGGTGATGATGCAGGGGGCCTTGTTTTCGGCGCTGGCACTGTTCGGTTTATACAAAAGTGTGCTGACAGCATAACCGGAGGAATCCACCAGTTTCAGCTCTTTCACCTCCACATTGCCGAAACTGCTTTGGACTGCGGACGATACCATCATGCTGACAAGGCACAGGCACAGGGAAAGCACCAGCACCCACTTTGCGCGCGAAGCACGCTTGGCACCGTTATTCGGCGCCTGTTTCTTTTTTTCCTCCACCTTTCCTTTCTCCTTTCCTTTCTGTTTTGCATATGCCAAACCTGCTTTTGCAGGAAGTTCCCGCTGTGACGTGCCCGTCACCTCAAAAGCACCATCAGTGCCGGCGCACGGCGGCTTTCGCCTTCGGCCCGAAAGATAAAATAAAATGGCTGCACAACACCCTGTGCGGGAGTGTGTGCAGCCTCTGTGTCTCATGCATCCACTAAGCATCTTCACTATATACCTTTTCGTCATTTTTGTCAATCGTTTTTCTTGTTTTTACAATAAAAATATTAATATTGTACATTGTGAAACCATCTTGAACCCGCTTGAAGGGCGCAGCCTTGGCGCATGGAAAGAAATGTGATATTGTGATATAGTATGGTGGCGTATTGGCAGCGCGGCATCCGGGGCCTGGTGCTGCGCCGCACCGGAAAGGATGAGGTTCATATGGCGCTTGAAATTCCCGCACAATGCAATTTGTGTCCACGTCGCTGCGGAGCCAACAGGGCATCCGGCGCACATGGGCCATGCGGCGGCGGGCCGCAGGTGCGCGCCGCGCGCGCGGCGCTGCACGCCTGGGAAGAGCCGTGCATCTCGGGCACGCGCGGCTCGGGCACGGTGTTTTTTTCGGGCTGCTCGCTTGGGTGCTGCTATTGCCAGAACTTTCGCATCAGCGCGGAAAATTTCGGCAAAGAGCTTTCGGTGCATCAGCTGGCCGCCATCTTTTTACGCCTGCAAACGCAGGGCGCCCACAACATCAACCTTGTCACGGCCACGCACTATGCCCCGTGGGTGACGGCCGCGCTGGATAAGGCGCGCGCACAGGGCCTGCGCCTGCCGGTGGTGTACAACACCGGCGGGTACGAGACGGAACAGACGGTGCGCGCCCTGGCGCCGTATGTGGATATCTGGCTGACGGATATGAAGTATGTTTCCAGCGCGCTTTCGGGCGAATATTCCGCCGCGCCGGATTATTTCGCCGTGGCCGCGCCCGCCCTGCGCCAAATGCTGGCACAGGCCGGGCCGCCCGTGTTTGGCGCAGACGGGCTTTTGCAGCGCGGCGTCATTGTGCGCCACCTTGCCCTGCCCGGCGCCCTGCACGATTCGCTGGCCGTGCTGCGCTTTCTGGCCGGGCTGGGGCCGCAGAACTTTTTGTTCAGCGCCATGAGCCAGTACACCCCATTTTACCGCGCGGCGCAGCACAAGGCGCTTTCGCGCCGCATCTCCACCTACGAATACCGCACCGTGGTGAACGAGGCCGTGCGCCTTGGCCTGACAAACGGCTATATGCAGGAAAAAAGCAGCGCCAAAGAGGAATATACCCCGCCGTTCGATTTGGAAGGGGTGTAAACGCCGCAGCATAAAAAGCACCTTCCCCCACGCATGGGGAAGGTGCTTTTGTTTGCGCACAGGGCATGCGCCCGGCTGTGTTTTCCCCTTTTGCAGGCGCTGAGTGTTCAGGCTTTTCTTTTCCGGGAAAGCGTGCCGCTTGCTTGTGCGGCAAGAAAAACGGGCGCTGAATATTCAGGTTTCTTTTTATGGAAAAAGCGCCCTGCTTTCTTATGCTAAGAAAGCGGCAAAGAACCCGGGGGCCGCGCGCCTGAAAAATATGAATTCCAGCGCCAACAACTGGCGAATTTATGTTTTTTTACGCGTCACTCCAATGGCCCCGGAACCCAGCCTGCGGCCCAAAAGCCGGGCTTGCGCCCGGTTGGCCCCGGCACGCGCCTGCGGGCGCAGAACGGCGAAGCTGTGGCGTTTTTCGAACGCACACGAAACAGTAAGAATAACATTCGCGCGCTCACACGCTGCGCGTGTGCCGGAAAACGGAATTTGGAATAGAGCGGCCCACCGCGCGCCTGCCGTTGCCGGGGAAATTATTTCTGCGCAGCGGCCTTTCCGCACGCACGCGGTGCGAAGCGCAAACCTGTGTGCGGGCCTGAACCCCTTTTGCGCCCGGCGGCCGCCTTTACGGCACCAGACCCTTTGCATATGCAAGCAGGGCCTGCCGTTCGTTTGGCAGCTGGCCCTCTAACACACACTGCAGCAGCTTGTGCAGCACCTCGCCCACCTGCCTGCCCTGCGGCACGCCCAGCGCCATGATGTCGCGGCCGTTTACCGCCAGCGCTTTGCGCGAAAAGCAGGCCTCTTCCTTCAGCACCTGGGCCAGCACGTCCTCCACCGCCTGCAGGGCGGCAAGCCGCTGCGGCCAAAGGGCCGGGGCCAGGCCCAGCGTGTCGCCGCGGTGCACGGCAAGCAGGCGGCAAAACTGCGCCTGCCCTATTTTGTTCAGCCAGCGGCGCACGGCCGGCTTTTGCGGCACCAGCACGGTGTCGTGGTATAAAACAAGCTGCGACACAAGGCGCACCGTCTCGCTGTCAAACTGCAGCCGCCGCATGGCCTGCCGGCACAGGGCGCTGCCGGCCTGCGCATGGCCGTAAAAGTGCCCGGTGCCCGCTGCGTCCCGCGTGAAGCACTGGGGCTTTGCCATATCGTGAAAAAGCAGCGCAAGCCGGACGGCCTCGTCCGGGGCAGAGGCGCCGACGGCCGCGGCCGTGTGGCCCCAAACGGTGTAGATGTGGTGCGGGTTGTGCTGCCAGAAGCCGGCCATGGCGTTTGTCTCTGGCAGAAACTGGGCTACCACATCCTGATACTGCAGCAGCACACGGCCCGCGCCGGGGCCGGTGACCAGGCGGCGCAGCTCGGCGCAGATGCGCCCGGCGGAAACGTGCGCCAGCCCGCCTGCATGCCGGTGGATGGCCGCGGCGGTTTCCGGCGCAATGGAAAAGCCAAGGGTGGCGGAAAAGCGCAACGCGCGCAGCACGCGCAGCGCGTCCTCTTCCAGGCGGGCCGTGGCATTTCCCACACACCGTATGACGCCGTTTTGCAAATCCTCGCGGCCGTGGAACAAATCCACCAGCCCGCTTTGCGGCGAATAGGCCATGGCGTTGATGGTAAAATCCCGCCGGGCAAGGTCTGCGGCCAGGCTTTTGGTAAAGCGCACGCTGTCCGGGTGGCGGCCGTCGCTGTAGGCTGCCTCTATGCGGAACGTTGTCACCTCATAGGGCTGCCCGCCCTGCAGCACGGTTACCGTCCCGTGTTTCAGGCCGGTTGCCCGCACGCACTGGCGCGGAAACAGGGCCATCACCTGCTGCGGCAGGGCGCTGGTGCAGATGTCCCAATCGTGCGGCGCGGCCCGGCGCAGCGCGTCGCGCACGCAGCCGCCCACCACATAGGCCTCGTGCCCGCTGCTTTGCAGGCGGCCCAGAATGCGTAAAACCCCCGCGGGCAGCTTTTCTTCCATTTGGCGTCCCTTCTTTCTTGCCGGGCTTTCCATATGCATGCGCGGCCCTTGCGCACGGCCGGGGCGGCGCGGTGTGCCCGGCGGCCTTTCCCGCCCGCGGGCCCGGCACAGCCCAAACAGCCCGGCGGCCCACATGGGCCCGCCGGGCTGTTTTCCTCTGTGTTCTGCGAAAAAACGGCATGGGTTCAACGGGAGGGCGCCCGCTTTGCGAAACGCGCCCCGCCGCACCCGCGCGGCGCTCAGCGGGTTTTGTTCCAGAACCTGTCCTGCATGGAATCCAGATGCTCTTTCGTCCAGATGGCGGGGATGCCGCCGGTGTGCAGGTAGATGGCGCCGTCCCCGTGTGCAAAGACGTTCTGCACAAGGTCCAAATACCCGCGGAACGATTTGCCCGTATAGCACGGGTCTACAAAAATGGCCTCTGTGCTGGCCAGAATGCGCATGGCCTCCTGTGTGTCTGCGTCCGGAATGTTATAGCCCAGGCCCGCGTAGCTCAGGTTGATTTTCAGCTCTTCCGGCGTGCAGGTAAGCCCCAGGCCGTATTTTTTGCTGGTGCGGTTAATCAGGTCTGCCGCAGGCACCTCGCGGCAGGAGGCCAGCGGGTCTACGGCCACAGGCACCACTTCCAGGCCCACGTTGAAATACTTTGCCCCAAGCCACATGCCGGAGAACGTGCCAAGCGAGCCGGAGCTTGCCACCAGATAGCGGGGGTGTATATCCTGTTCTTTCAGCTGGCGGCCCAGCTCCTGCATCATGAAGAAGTAGCCCAGCGCGCCAATTTCCGAGCTGCCGCCCGGCGCAATTTCGTAAACCTTTTCGCCCCGTTTTTCATATTCGGCCATCACCTCGCGGGCCTTCTGCTTCGGGTCTGCGGTGGTGAAGTACAGGTCTGCGCCCATCAGCTCGTCCAGAATGAGGTTGCCGCTGCAATAATCCGGCCGCTCTTCGTCCAAAATCAAAATGGCCTTCATGCCGCACTTCACCGCCGCGGCCACCGTCAGGCGGCCGTGGTTCGTCTGCGGCCCGCCATAGGTTAAAAGCGCGGTGCAGCCCTGGTCCATCGCGTCCTGCACCAGATACTCCAGCTTGCGCACCTTATTTCCGGCCAGGCCCAGGCCGTTCAAATCGTCCCGCTTGATGAACAGGTTGGGCACGCCCAGGTATTTTTCCAGGTTGCTCATGCGCTCCAGCGGGGTGGGAAAATTCCCCAGCGGGTACTTTTTCACATCAAAAACGTTCATGCTTTGATTCTCCTCGTTGCTAAGATGGCAATGCAAGCGGCGGCCCTGGCACGCGCGCGTTCCGGCGCCGTTTTGACATGTGGCAACATATTATAACATTATAAGTTATGTGGTGTAAATTCATGTTTTTGACAACCAGCGCGCCTGTTTTTTATCGGTTTTGCTCAACCGGGGCGCGGCCTTGTGCCCGGCGGGTGGGGCGCACCCGCTGCCGGCCGGCCTTTTGGGCAGGCCAGCGCGCAATTTCGGCCAAATGGCATTGACTTTGCCCCAAAAGGTATGCTATAATATGGCTCGCGGCGCAGCGCCGCACCATATGCGAGGGTGGCGGAATCGGCAGACGCGCACGTTTGAGGGGCGTGTGGTTATACCATGCGAGTTCAAGTCTCGTCCCTCGCACCAACTCATTGCAGGCAGCATGCTGCCTGCAATGAGTTTTTTCTTTTTGTGCCAAAGCGCAGCGCGCGCCCTGCGGCCGCCCCTTGCGGCCGGGCGGGTTTTGTGCTATCCTGTTCGGGGCCTTGTGCGGCCTTTTGTGCCGCCCTGCGGGCATGCGGCCCGCGGGGCGCTGTTTTTTTGCCGCCGCGCGAAGAAAAGGGCGCTGCGGCGCACAGAGGGGGAACATTTGTGGCAAAACAGGAAAACGACCTTGGGCGCGACGCCATTGGCAAGCTGGTGCTGCGCATTGCCGTGCCCAGCATGCTGGCGCAGTTTGTCAGCGTGCTGTACAGCATTGTAGACCGCATGTACATCGGCAACATCCCCGTGGTGGGCGACGTTGCCCTTGCGGGCGTGGGCGTGTGCGGCCCGGTGGTTACCATGGTGGGCAGCGTGGCCTTTCTGATTGGCGTGGGCGGCGCGCCGCTGATGAGCATTAAACTGGGCGAAAAAGACGAGGCGGGCGCAAGGCGCATTATGGCCAACTGCTTTCTTATGCTGTGCGTCAGCTCGGTGGCCCTGATGGCGGCCATTTACCCGCTGGCGCGGCCCATGCTGCTTTTGTTCGGCGCTTCCGAGGCAACGCTGCCCTACGCCATGGCCTATTTCACCACCTACCTGCTGGGCACGCCCTTTGCGCTGATGGCAACGGGCCTGAACCAGCTGATTGTGTGCCAGGGCTTTGCCAGGGCGGGCATGAAGTCGATTTTGCTGGGGGCCGTGCTGAACATTGTGCTGGACCCCGTGTTCATCTTTGCTTTGGATATGGGCGTGCGCGGCGGCGCCCTTGCCACCGTGCTCAGCCAGATGGCAAGCTGCGCGTACGCGGTGTGGTTTCTGCTGTTTTCCAGGCGCGCGCCCGTCTCCATCACCTTTGGCGGCTACAGCCTGCGCGTGATGGGCCGCGTGCTGGCGCTGGGCTTTTCGCCGTTTCTGATTATTGCCATGGATAACGTGATGATTATTGCCATGAACGCGCTTTTGCAGCGCTATGGCGGCGCGGCCGAGGGCGACATGCTGGTGACGTGCGCCACCATTGCGCAAAGCTTTATGCTGGTGGTAACCATGCCGCTCAGCGGCATCACCGGCGGCACGCAAAGCATTCTGGGCTATAACTACGGCGCGTGCAACATGGCGCGCGTAAAGCAGGCCGTGCGCACGGTGGCCAGGCTGTGCATGGGCTATGCGCTGGTGATGACGCTGGCCGGCTTTGCCGCCGGCGGGCTGTTTGCGCGGCTGTTCACGCGCGACGCGGCCGTGCTGGCCGAGGCCGCGCGCGCCATTCGCATTTGCGTGCTGGCCATTGTGCCGCTGGGCGTGCAGTATGAAATTGTGGACGGCTTCACCGCGCTGGGCCAGGCGCAAATTGCCCTGCCGCTTTCGTTCTGGCGCAAGGCCGTATACTTTGCGGCGCTGTTTGCCCTGCCGGCCCTGTTCGGCGCGCGGGCCATCTTTTATGCCGAGCCCGTCTCTGACGTGCTGGGCCCGGCGGTGTCTGCCGCGGCGTACCTTCTGTTTATGGATAAGCTGCTGCAGCGCCGCCAGGCCGCCGCGGGCACGCGCCACTGGCAGCAGGGGCAGGATGCCGGGGCGCCCGTGGCCTGACGCGGCGCAGGGCTGGAAAAAATTTTCTCAAAAGTGTTGCAAAACAGCCCGCCGGGGGTATAATAGTAACAGATGAGCGCCGGCCCCCATTTCTTCCGGCGCCCCATGAGGGAGTAGTGAGCGCGCGGCACGCCGCGCGGTTTCAGTCAACACACATGGCCGCACGGCGGCCTGGCTGGGATCAAAGAACGAGACTCATGTGCAGTTCATAGCTGTGCGTGGGTCTTTTTTCATGTATGGCCCCGGCACACCGGGGGAACGCCCAGGCATGGCGCACATTTTGGCGGGCCCGGCCCGCCGCATCACGGAAAGGACGTGGCATTTTTTGAAGTATTACACGCAGACAGAGCAGGAAGCCCTGCAGGCGCTTTCCAGCGCGGCCGGGGGCCTGAGCGAGGCCGAGGCGGCCGGCCGCCTTGCGCAGCACGGGCCCAACAAGCTGGCCGAGGGCAAAAAGACGCCCGTGTGGCGCAGGCTGCTGGAACAGCTGGCAGACCCCATGATTATCATTTTGCTGTGCGCGGCCGCCGTAAGCGCCGTGACGGCCGTCATTTCGGGCGAAAGCTTTGCAGACGTCATCATCATTCTGGCGGTGGTGTGCATCAACGCCGTGCTGGGCGTGTATCAGGAAAGCAAGGCCGAAAAGGCCATAGAGGCCCTGCAGCAGATGACGGCCGCCACCAGCAAGGTGCTGCGCGGCGGCAAACAGCTGACGCTGAAAAGCGAGCAGCTTGTGCCCGGCGACGTGGTGGTGCTGGAGGCGGGCGACGCCGTGCCCGCCGACGCCCGCGTGCTGGAAAGCGCCAGCCTGAAGGTGGAAGAGGCCGCCCTGACGGGCGAGAGCGTGCCGGTGGAAAAGCACACCGGCGCGCTGGCCCTGCAGCCCGGCGCCAAAGACGTGCCTTTGGGCGACCGGCGCAACATGGTGTATATGGGCTCTACCGTGGTGTACGGCCGCGGGCAGGCCGTGGTGACGCAGACGGGCATGCACACCGAGATGGGCAAAATTGCCACCGCCCTGGAAAACGCCCAGGACGGCCAGACGCCTTTGCAGAAAAAGCTTGCGCAGCTTAGCCGCGTGCTTACCTGGCTGGTGCTGGGCATCTGCGTGTTTGTGTTTGCGTTCAGCCTGATTCGCGCGGGCGATTTCCACTTTGACGTGGTGCTGTCCACCTTCATGGTGGCCGTCAGCCTGGCTGTGGCCGCCATTCCGGAGGGGCTGGCCGCGGTGGTGACGGTGGTGCTTTCCATTGGCGTCACCAACATGTCCAAGCGCAATGCCGTCATCCGCCGCCTTACGGCTGTGGAGACGCTGGGCTGCGCACAGGTGATATGCTCGGATAAAACGGGCACGCTGACGCAGAACAAAATGACGGTGGTAGAGCACTGGGGCGACGAGGCGCTGGCCGCGCGCGCCGCCAGCCTGTGCAGCGACGCCAGGCCCGATGACACGGGCGCCGCCGTGGGCGAGCCCACCGAGGCCGCGCTGGTGAACTGGGCCACGGGCCTGGGCCTGGAAAAGCCCGCGCTGGAGCGCGAAGCCCCCCGCGTGGGCGAGGCCCCGTTTGACAGCATGCGCAAAATGATGAGCACTGTGCACAAAACGGCCGATGGCTGCGTGCAGTACACCAAGGGCGCGCCGGACGAAGTGCTGCGCCGCTGCACGCACATTTGGCAGGGCGGCCAGGCCGTGCCCCTGACGCCGGCGCTGCGCGGCGAGGTGCTGGCCGCGAACAAGGCCATGGCCGATAAGGCCCTGCGCGTGCTGGCCTGCGCCATGCGCACGTGGCCTCAGCCCCCGCAGGACACCTCGCCCGAAAACCTGGAACAGGGCCTTACCTTCCTGGGCCTTGCGGGCATGATAGACCCCATCCGCCCCGAGGTGAAGGCCGCCATTGCCGAGTGCCGCGAGGCGGGCATCCGCCCGGTGATGATTACGGGCGACCACCGCGACACCGCCGTTGCCATTGCCCGGCAGCTTGGCATTCTGGACGATGAAAAGGCCGCCATCACCGGCGCGCAGCTGGACGAGCTGAGCGACGAAGAGTTTGAAAAGCGCGTGGGCGAGTTCAGCGTGTATGCGCGCGTGCAGCCCGAGCACAAGGTGCGCATTGTAAACGCCTGGCGCAAGCGCGGCTGCGTGACGGCCATGACGGGCGACGGCGTGAACGACGCGCCCAGCATCAAGGCCGCAGACATTGGCGTGGGCATGGGCATCACCGGCACAGACGTGACGAAGAACGTGGCCGACATGGTGCTGGCAGACGATAACTTTGCCACCATTGTGGGCGCCGTGGGCGAGGGCCGCCGCATTTACGACAACATCCGCAAATCCATCCAGTTCCTGCTGGGCGCCAACATGAGCGAGGTGGTGGCCGTGTTCTGCGCCACGCTGTTCGGCTTCACCATTCTGGAGCCGGTGCACCTTTTGTGGGTGAACCTCATCACCGACACCCTGCCCGCGCTGGCGCTGGGCCTGGAAAAGGCCGAGCCGGACGTGATGCGCCGCCCGCCGCGCAAGGCAAGCGACGGCATTTTTGCCGGCGGCATGGGCGTGGACATTGCCTACCAGGGCCTGATGGTGGCTGCGCTGACGCTGGCGGCCTACTTCATTGGGCACTATATGGAAAGCGGCATGTGGGAGGCTGTGAACAGCCCGGACGGCATGACCATGGCTTTCCTGACGCTGAGCATGGCCGAAATTTTCCACGCCTTCAACATGCGCGCCCAGCGCAAAAGCGTGTTCCGCCTGAACGGGCAGAACGTGGTGCTTTGGGTGTCCATGCTGGCCAGCCTGGTGCTGACGGCGGCCGTTATTTACCTGCCCGGCATTTCGGACGCCTTCGGCTTCACGCACATCAGCCTGGCCGAATACGCCGTGGCGCTTGGGCTTGCGGTGTGCGTCATTCCCATTGTAGAGCTTGTGAAGGCCTGCCAGCGCGCGTGGGCCAAAGCCAGGGCCAGGTAAAAAGCCCCGGCCGCGCGGCCGGGCAAAACATGGCGGCATGTCACAGCGCGCAAAATGCCTGCCCCTTCTGCGCGCAGAAAAAGGCGGCCTGCGGGAACCCCCGCAGGCCGCCTTTGTGTTGTGTTTGGGCCGCACCGGCAGCGCCGCGCGCCCGTCATTCCCCCGGCGCAAACAGGCCGGTGGAAAGGTAGCGCTCGCCGGTATCCGGCAAAAGGGCCACCACAATTTTATCGCAGAACTGCGGCCTGCGGGCAAGCTGCATGGCCGCCCACAGCGCCGCGCCGGACGAGATGCCCGCCAGCAGCCCCTCGTGCCGCGCAAGGCTGCGCGCGGCGGCAAAGGCCTGCTGTGTTTCCACGCACAGCACCTCGTCGTAAATGCCGGTGTCCAGCACGGCGGGCACAAAGCCCGCGCCAATGCCCTGAATGGCGTGCGGCCCGGCCTTGCCGCCGCTTAACACGGGGGAATCGGCCGGTTCCACGGCGGCAATGTATACGGCGCTGTTTTTCTCTTTCAAAAAGCGGCCCGCGCCGGTGATGGTGCCGCCTGTGCCCACGCCCGCCACAAAGGCGGCCACCTCGCCGCAGGTGTCGCGCCAAATTTCGGGCCCGGTGCCCGCGTAATGCGCGGCGGGGTTTGCCGGGTTGGAAAACTGGCCCGCCAAAAACGCGCCCTCTTTTTTGGCAATTTCCCCGGCCGCCTCAATGGCGCCCGCCATGCCCTTTGCGCCGGGGGTAAGCACCAGCTCGGCCCCATAGGCCAGCATCAGGGCGCGGCGCTCGGCGCTCATGGAATCGGGCATCACAATCTTCGCCCGGTAGCCGCGCATGGCGCACGCCATGCACAGGCCCACGCCGGTGTTGCCGCTGGTGGGCTCCACCACGGTGTCGCCCGGGTGCAGGCGGCCGGCGCGCTCGGCCTCGTCCAGCATCGAAATGGCCACGCGGTCTTTGGCGCTGCCGCCGGGGTTGCAGCCCTCCAGCTTTACCAAAAGGCGCGCGGCCAGGCCCTCGCGCTGTTCCAAATTATGCAGGCGCACAAGCGGGGTGTTGCCCACAAGCTGCGCCGCGCTATCGTAAATGTTTTTCATGCGCCAGCCCTCCGGTGTGTTTTTCGCCCGTTTTCCGGGTTTGAAATCTACTTTTCATCATACCGCCTGTGCGCGCCGCGCGCAAGCTTTTTTTGCCCCAACGGCCGCGCCGCGCGCAAAAAAAGCCGCCCCTTAGGCGCGTTGGCGTAAGAAAACATTGCCTCTGAAACAGAAATTCGGGCGCATAGCATCGTCAAAGCGCCTTGACAACCACAAAGGGTGCCTGCGGCGCTTTTCCTTGCTCTGC
>OGGQ01002298.1_pt1 | contig 21342 bp, 18 predicted proteins | sample 1571191 | NCBI WGS metagenome assembly OGGQ01 (sample SAMEA2582061, study PRJEB24529) | metagenome | biome: Human gut stool | place: China | collected 2011
AGCTGATAATCGACGAGGAAACCCGCTGGATAGTGGAGAAGATTTTTGACCTTGCCATTCATGGCAGAGGGGCGGCCAGTATCACAAGAATACTGATTGCGGAAAAGGTTCCCACACCGGGATTTATCAACTTCCAGCGTGACGGGACTTTCGCAAACATCTATGCGGGTGCGCCAGAGGAAAAAAGCTACGCATGGACGATAGCGCAGGTCAAGAGTATTATGAAAGACGAAACCTATATCGGTCATACCATCCACTACCGGGAAACAAACATTTCCTTTAAGAACAAGCGGAGGGTACGCAAGCCCCAAAGTGAATGGGTGCGGGTGGAAAACACGCAGGAGCCGATTATCAGCGAACATGTTTTCCGGCAGGTACAGGAGCAGATAGCAAGCCGCCGGCGGGAACGCAAAAACGGTACGACACAGATTTTTGCGGGACTGATAAAGTGTGCGGATTGCGGCTGGTCGCTGTCCTATGGGGAGAACAGGCAGAACAGCAAGCCTTACGGCCATTATCATTGTAGCAAGTACGGACAGGGCACACGCCAATGCTCCATGCATTATATCCGCTATGATGTGCTTTACGCCTATGTCCTCTCCCGTCTGCAATACTGGTCGGGGCTGGTACAGCATGATGAAGAACGGCTTTTGAAGCGGCTGTTAAATGCCAATGACAAGGGACAGGCCGCCGCAAGAAAGAAGCAAGCCGCAGAGTTGAACAAAGCGGAGAAGCGGAAAGCCGAAGTCGATACCCTGTTTGCCCGGATGTATGAGGACTGGGCGGCGGGGCGTATCACAGAATACAACTTCTCTATGCTGTCCGGGAAGTACCAGAGCGAACAGGCTGAACTGGACACAAAGATTGAACAGCTTCAATCCGCTATCGCCACTGAAAGCCAGAACGCCGCAGACGCAGAAAAATGGATTGCCTTGATGAAAGAGTGCGTCAATCCAACAGAACTGACCGCCGAACTTTTGAATACGCTGATTGAAAAAATCGTTGTCCATGAAGCGGTCAAAGGTGAGGACGGAAGCCGGGAACAGGAGGTAGAAATCTTCTACCGCTTTATCGGCAAAATTGATTAAATGACACCAATATTTTTAACTATGTGATACCGGGCTTTCATGCCCGGATGTGCAGCTGCTGCCGCAGTTGGCGGATCTGTTCCATGTGACACTGGATGATCTGTTTGGCCGGGAGGCCCCACAGCCCCAGCGGACGGCGGAGCAGGAGGAGGCGGAGCGCACCCTGCCGTGGCCGGACGACGATACCCTGTATGCGGTGATGTACCACGGGCATCAGCTGCTGACGGAAGACCCGGCGGTGCTGAAGGACCATCGGGAGGAGCTGCGGTTCGTGTACGACGGTCCGGCGGTGAATGTCAGCAGCTGGTTCGACGTGGTGTGTGAGAGCGGCCCGGTGGAGGGCAGCGTCACCGCCGGAGGAGACGTGAAGTGCGGCGAGGTAGGCGGCAGTGTCACGGCTGACGGAGATGTGGCGTGTGACGCCGTAGGCAGCGGCGTGCAGGCCGGCGGTGATGTGCATTGCGCCGGTGTGGAGGGCAATGTCACCGCAGGCGGCGATGTGGCCTGCGGCGAGGTGACGGGTGACGTCCGGAGCGGCGGCGATGTGGCCTGCGGGAGTGTAGGCGGCAGCGTCCGGGCCGGGGGAGACGTGGTGTGCCGCAAGGGCGGCGACGGCTTCGTATTCACTACCGGTGAAAGGAACGTGGAGGTTTCCGACGTGGCGGAGACAGTGGAGGATATCCGCCAGACGGCCAAGGGGTTGAAGGACAGCCTGCGGGAGATGTTCCGCAGGAAGCCTTCCGAGGAGGAGTAAGCTGTAACAGTTTTGTATCAAATTGTAACGAATTTGTATATATTAGATGAAAAATAAAAGAAAAACGGAAGGAATATAGACGTTTTTGCGAAAAACTATTGACGGGCGCAGACGGGTATGGTAAGGTCTTTTACAGAGGAGCACCGTAAAAAAGAGCTTTGAAGTGAAGGAGGATCATATTATGAAACGTTTCCTGACGATGGTGCTGATGCTGTGCCTGTGCGTGGGACTGTGCGACGGCTGCGCCCAGAATCAGCAGCCCGATCCTCAGAAGCCGGAAAACGGTACGCTGACGGCTGAGGAGCTGGAGGAGTTTCAGGCGATGTTCACGCCGGGCAGCTGGTACAGTCAGGCCACCACCAGCAGCTATACCTCCCCGAAGGATATCGACCTGTACCACCTGTTTTACGACGGCATCGGGTTCTACGGGCTTCTCTATGGCCACACCTATCTCACCGACCGGGAGCGGGCGTATCTGACGTCGCTGGATCCGGAGTCGGTCATGCAGTACTTTCGGGCGCCCCGGCAGGTGATGGACGCCGTGCTGAAGGAGTATTTCGGCGTGTCTCTGGCGGAAACCAATCAGGTGGGGTTGTCCAAATTCGTCTACTGGGCGGAGACAGACAGCTATTACATCGACCACACGGATACCCGGATGACCTCCGTGACCCTCACCGGCGGCGAGCGGGCGGAGGACGGCACGGTGACGCTGCGGTATGACGGCGGCGTGATCGTCCTGATCCACCACGACGGCCACGACACCGCAGAGTATACAGTCCACTCCCACCAGTGCGGATGACAGAGCGATATGAAACCACACATCCCCCGGAGTACTGCTCCGGGGGATGCTCTTTTCCCGGAAACAAATGGTTGTAACCGGTGGAAGGATGTGATATAATGAGACGGAAAAATCGGCGGGGAGCCGCCTATCTGAAAAGCAGGAGGAACGAACATGAACGAGGTATGGGATCTGAGTATCCTTTACAAGGATTTTGACGACCCGGCGTTTGTCGGGGATATGAAGGCACTGGACGAGGCCATTGCGGCGGTGAACACGCTGGCCGGTGAGGCGGCGGGCATGGAGCACAGCCAGCTGGTGCATCGCTTCCTGCAGGTGCAGGAGCGGGTGGAGGAGCTGGCCAACAAGCTCTTCATCTTCTGCAGCCTTCGGTGCAGCGCCAACACCGCCGATACCAAGGCCAACAGTCTGGGCGACCAGCTCAGCGCCAAGCTCAGCGGCTGCGCCGCCGCCAACGCATCCCTGCGCCGGACGGTGGCGGAGCTGGAGGATCTGGACGCCATCATGGACGCCGACCCGGCGCTGGAGCCCTATCGCTTCCTGCTGGAGTCCATCCGCCGGGACAGCAAGTACCTGCTCACCGACCGGGAGGAGGAGCTGTTCGCCCGGATGAACATCTCCGGTGCTTCGGCGTGGGAGAGCCTGCGGGATAACCTCACCAGCAGCGTGAAGGTGGAGTACGACGGCGGCATCACCAACCTGTCCGCCATCCGCAATCTGGCCTACGATCCCGATCCTGCCGTCCGCAAGAGCGCCTATGAGGCGGAGCTGGCGTGCTATGACAAGATCAAGGACTCCGTGGCCTATGCCCTCAACAGCATCAAGCTGCAGGTCATCAACGAGTGCCAGGTCCGGGGCTATGCCTCCCCGCTGGATAAGGCCCTGTATCAGAGCCGCATGAAGCGGGAGACGCTGGATGCCCTGCTGGGGGCCATGGATGAGTATCTGCCCAAGTTCTGGCAGTATCTGCGGGCCAAGGGCAAGGCGCTGGGCCACGAGAACGGCCTGCCTTGGTACGAACTGTTCGCCCCCATGGGCAAGAGCGACAAGAAGTACACCACACAGGATGCCAAGGACTATCTGCTGAACATCTTCGGCGGCTTCGACAGCCAGCTTCACGACATGGTGGAGCGTGCCTTCGACGAGGCGTGGATCGACTTCTATCCCCGCAACGGCAAGGTGGGCGGTGCCTTTGACTGCGGTGTCCCCAGCGCCAAGCAGAGCCGGGTGCTCACCAACTTCGACGGCGCCTTCGGCGATATTGTGACGCTGGCCCATGAGCTGGGCCATGCCTTCCACGATCAGCAGGTGTTCTCCCACCCGCTGGTGTGCCAGGAGTACACCATGCCCGTGGCAGAGACGGCCTCCACCTTCAACGAGGTGCTCACCGTCAGCGCCGCCATCGATGCCGCCGAGAGCAACGACGAGAAGTTGGCTCTGATCGAGAGCCAGCTGTCCGACGCCTGCCAGATCATCTGCGACATCTACTCCCGGTATCTGTTCGAGTCCGCCGTGTTTGCCGCCCGGCCGGAGGAGTTCCTGGATCCCGACCGCCTGTGCCAGATGATGCTGGAGGCCCAGAAGAAGGCCTACGGCGACGGGCTGGATCAGACCTGCCTGCACCCGTATATGTGGCTGTGCAAGGGCCATTATTACAGCGGCGGCCTGAGCTTCTACAACTTCCCCTATGCCTTCGGCGGCCTGTTTGCCCGTGGCCTGTATGCCAAGTATCAGCAGGAGGGCAAGGACTTCGTGCCGCTGTATAAGAAGATGCTCCACGCCACCTCTGTCACCTGCGTGGAGGATACCGCCAAGATCGCAGGCATCGACCTGACGGATAAGGCCTTCTGGCGGCAGGGACTCCAGTCTCTGGCCGATGAGATCGACCTGTTCTGCCAGCTGGTGAAGTAAACCGTATTCCCCGAGCATACCCCCCTGTCCGCCGCAAGACGGTCAGGGGGGTTGCCTTTTGGAAGGAGATGGCACCACCATCGCCGCTTTGATGGGCTTTTCCCGGTTCGTCAGCGGATTTTGCTTGAAACAGGGGGGATAGCCTGCTATAATAAATTAGTTATTATATGCAAACATGAAAGAGGTGAGCGACTCGTGTACCTTCGGGCTTTGGAAATCCAGGGCTTCAAGAGCTTCCCTGATAAGACGGTGCTGAACTTCGGTGAGGACATCACGGCCATCGTGGGGCCAAACGGCTCCGGCAAGTCCAATATCTCCGACGCCATCCGCTGGGTCATGGGCGAGCAGAACAGCCGCCAGCTGCGGGGAGCCAAGATGGAGGACGTGATCTTCGGCGGCACGGAGAAGCGCAGCCAGATGGGCTTTGCACAGGTGACGCTGGTCATCGACAACACGGAGCACATCTTCCCCGGCCGGGACGAGGCGGAGGTGGCCGTCACTCGCCGCTACTACCGCAGCGGGGAGTCGGAATATTACATCAACCGCCAGTCCGTGCGTCTCAAGGATGTCAACGAGCTGTTTATGGACACCGGCATGGGCAGGGAGGGCTACTCCATCATCGGACAGGGCAAGATCGATGAGATCCTGTCCGTTAAAAGCGGCGAGCGCCGTGAGGTGTTCGAGGAGGCGGCGGGCATCAGCAAGTACCGCCACCGCAAGGAGGAGTCGGAGCGCAAGCTCCAGCGGACGGAGGAGAATCTGGTCCGCATCAACGACAAGATCGCTGAGCTGGAGCTGCAGGTGGAGCCCCTGCGGAAGCAGGCGGAGACGGCGAAGAAGTATCTGGTGCTGCGGGACGAGTTGCGGGTGCTGGAGATCAGCGTGTGGCTGGAAAATCTTCAGGCCCTGAAGGTCAAGGCCCGGAAGCTGGAGGCGGATCACCAGTCCGCCTGTCAGGATAAGCAGCGGGCGCAGGCGGCGCTGGATGAGGTGTATGCCGCCGCAGAGACCTGCGTGGAGCAGGTGCAGCAGAACGATATGCAGGCCGAGGCCCTCCGGGGCCGGATGTCCGGACTGGAGACGGCTGCCGGGGAGGAGGACGCCGCCATCGCCGTGCTGCAGACGGGAGTGGATCATAATCAGGAGTCCATGACCCGGCTGGAGCGGGAGATGGCCGACAGCAGCAGCCGCACGGAGGATCTGCAGGGGCAGATGGATGCCCTCACCCGGCGCACGGAGGAGATCGACCGCCGGACGCAGGAGCTGACCGGCGAGCTGGAGGGCTGGATGCAGCAGCTGCAGTCCATGACTCAGCGTGCCGGCAGCGCCGTCCGTGAGGCGGAGGCCCTGCGGGCCAGAGAGGCGCTGGCCACGGCGGCCGCCGATGGAAGGGCGCAGCTGTCAGGACTGGAGGCCCAGTCTCAGGCGGTCCGCACCCGACTGGAGGAGGTGGGCCGTGAGCTGGAGCAGCTGCAGGAGCGCCGCCAAACCGAGGAGAGCGCAGCAGCGGAGAACCGTAAGGCGCTGGAGGAGGCCCGTGAGGAGGCCGCAGCGGCGGAGAACGTCATTCAGGGCCACGGCCTGAAAATGGGCGGGCGACAGCGCCGGGCGCAGGAAAGCGCCCAGCAGCGGGAGCAGCTGAGCCGTCAGGCGGCGGCCATGGAGGATCGCATCCGCCTGCTGACGGAGATGGAGAAGGAGTACGAGGGCTTTTCCCGTGCGGTGAAGCTGGTGATGCAGGCGGCGGACAAGGGCGGCCTGCGGGGCGTACATGGCCCGGTGGCCAGCCTCATGACCACGCAGGAGCAATACACCGTGGCCATCGAGATCGCCTTGGGCGGCGCCCTGCAAAATATCGTGGTGGATACGCAGAACGATGCAAAGTCCGCCATCGGCTACCTGAAGCAGCGGGACGGCGGACGAGCCACCTTCCTGCCTCTGGACGCTGTCCGGGGGGAGAAGCTGCGGGAGAGCCGCATCGAGGAGGAGTACGGCTTCGTGGGCGTTGCCTCGGAGCTGGTGCAGTATGAAAAGCGCTACGACGGCGTGTTTCAGAACCTGCTGGGGCGTACGGTGGTGGTGGAGGATCTGGACTGCGGCGTCACCATGGCCCGGCGGTACCAGAACCGCTTCCGCATTGTGACGCTGGACGGGCAGGTCATCAACCGGGGCGGCTCCATGACCGGCGGCAGCGTCAGCCGCAGCGCCGGTGTACTGTCCCGTGCCAACGAGCTGCAGCGGCTGGCAGGTCAGCTGGAGCAGCTGCGTGGGCAGCTGGCGGATGCCGACCGCCGGGCGCAGGAGACGGGCCGTGAGCTGCAAAAGGCCCAGTATGAGCTGGATGTGGCCAAGGAGCAGCAGCGGGCGGCAGCCCAACAGGTGCTGACACTGGAGGGCCGGCAGGAGCACCATGAGATCCTGCTGGAGAATCTGCGCCTGTCTCAGGACGGCCTGCAGCAGGAGCGGGAGACTTTGACCCGGCGCCTACAGGAGCAGGAGACGCAGATGCAGGCGGTGCGTCAGGAGATCGCCGCCCACGAGGGCGAGGCGGAGCGCCTGTCCCGTCAGGCGGAGGAGAGCCGGGCCGGGCAGAGCGACCTACAGACCCGGACAGATGAGATCTCCGGCCAGATCACCGAGCATAAGACGGCGCTGGCGGCGCTGGCGGCGGAGCGGGGGACCTCGCTCCACAGCCGCCGGGAGCTGGAGCGTTTGCAGGTCCAGATGCATACCGACCGGGCCGGGCGGGAGGCGCTGCTGGAGCGGTTCCGTCGGTCCAATGAGGAAGCCGGCCGGGAGATGGATATCCACCGGCAGAAGGCGGAGGAGCTGCGGGCCGGATGCCGCCAGCTGAAGGAGCAGCTGGCATCGCTGGCGGCGGAGAAGCTGGAGCTGGAGCGCCGCCGCACCCAGCAGAATCAGGAGATGCAGCGCTGCAATGAGGAGGTCCTCCACACGGAGCGTGAGGTGGCCCGGCTGGAGCAGCAGAAAAACGCCGCCGCCATGGAGGAGAAGAATATTCTGGATAAGCTGTGGGAGAGGTATGAACTGAGCCACTCCGAGGCTCAGAGCCAACGCATGGAGCTGGAGAGCATCCCCAAGGCCACCCGCCGCATCGGGGAGTTGAACCGGGAGATCAAGAGCCTCGGCACTCCCAACATCGGGGCCATCGAGGAGTTCGACCGGGTGAATACCCGCTATACCTACCTCTCCGAGCAGCGGACGGACGTGGAGAAGGCCAAGGAGGAGCTGACGGGGGTCATTGACGAGATCACCCGCCAGATGACGGAGATCTTCGCCCAGCAGTTCCAGCTGCTCAACGAGAGCTTTCAGGAGACGTTTCTGGAGCTGTTCGGCGGCGGCAAGGCCCGGCTGGAGCTGGAGGATGAGAACGACATCCTGGGCTGCGGTATCGAGATCAAGGTGCAGCCCCCCGGCAAGCAGCTGAAAACCATCACACTGCTGTCCGGCGGCGAAAAGGCCTTCGTGGCCATTGCCCTGTACTTCGCCATTCTGAAGGTACACCCCACGCCCTTCTGTGTCATGGACGAGATCGAGGCGGCACTGGACGAGGCCAACGTGGTGCGCTACGCCCGGTATATGCGCCGCATCGCCGGTAAGACGCAGTTCATCGTCATCACACACCGCCGTGGCACTATGGAGGAGGCCGACGTGCTGTACGGCGTCACCATGCAGGAGCGTGGCGTCAGCCGCATCCTCACCATCAACCTCAATGATATGGCCAAGGAGCTGAAGATCAAATAACCGGGCGGCAGCCCGATGCAAGGAGGAAGCAGCCATGGGACTGTTTGCAAAATTCAAGGAGGCGTGGCTCAAGCCCATGTCCTTCGACTCCCTCAACGAGGGATTCTACGACGATCTGGAGGAGGCTCTGATCCTGGCGGACGTGGGCATGGATACGGCGGTGGACGCCGTGGCCCAGCTGAAAAAGCGGGCCTATGCCAAGCTGCTGACCCACGAGGAGGACGTGAAAAACGCCCTGCGGGACATTCTGGCGGAAAAGCTGTCGGTGGGCGATCCCGCGCTGGACCTCTCTACCCGGCCCAGCGTGGCCCTCATCATCGGAGTCAACGGCGTGGGTAAGACCACGTCCATCGGCAAGCTGGCCCACCGGCTGAAGAATGAGGGCAAGAAGGTGCTGCTGTGCGCCGGAGATACCTTCCGTGCCGCCGCCGCCGATCAGCTGGAGATCTGGGCGGAGCGGGCCGGTGTGGATATCGTGCGCCAGAACGAGGGAGCCGACCCCGGCGCCGTGCTGTTTGACTCGCTGGCGGCGGCCAAGGCTCGGAATACGGACGTGGTGCTGTGCGACACGGCAGGCCGCCTGCACAACAAGGATAACCTGATGAAGGAGCTGGCGAAGCTCCGCAAGATCATCGACCGGGAGGCCCCCAACGCCGCCAAGGAGACGCTGCTGGTGTTGGACGCCACCACCGGCCAGAATGGCCTCATTCAGGCCCGGCAGTTCAAGGAGACGGCGGGCCTGACGGGCATCATCCTCACCAAGTTGGACGGCACCGCCAAGGGTGGCATCGTCATTGCCATCGCACAGGAGCTGCAGGTGCCGGTGAAGTTCGTGGGCCTTGGCGAGGGTATCGACGACCTGCGCCCCTTTGACGCAAGGGAATTCGTCAACGATCTTATCTGAGGAGGAAGGCATATGACCCGTGCAGATGGACGAAAATATAATGAGCTGCGCCCGGTGGAGATCACCACGGGCTTCATCAAATTCGCTGAGGGCAGCGTGCTGATCCGCTGCGGCGACACGGTGGTGCTCTGTAACGCCAGCGTGGAGGAGCGGGTGCCGCCCCATGTGGCCCCCGGCTGCGGCTGGGTGACGGCGGAGTATTCCATGCTGCCCCGTGCCAATCGCCAGCGCTCCCGCCGGGACATCGACAAGCTGAAGCTCTCCGGCCGCAGCGCCGAGATCCAGCGCCTTATCGGCCGCAGCCTCCGCGCGGCGGTAGACCGCCGCCTGCTGGGCGAGCGCACCATCACCGTGGACTGCGACGTGCTGCAGGGCGACGGCGGTACCCGTACCGCCTCCGTTACCGGCGGCTTCATCGCTCTGGCACTGGCCTGCCGCAAGCTGGTGGAGGAGGGCGTGCTGCCCCGGACACCGGTGAAGCACTTCGTGGCGGGCATCTCCGCCGGCATCATCGACGATGCACCCATGCTGGACCTGCCGTACAGCGAGGACAGTCGGGCCATGGTGGACCTGAACTGCGTCATGAATGAGCTGGGGGAGATCATCGAGCTTCAGGGTACCGGTGAAGGCCGGGCTTTTACGGCCGCAGAGCAGCAGGAGCTGGTGGAGCTGTGCGCCAAGGGCTGCCGGGAGCTGATTCAGAAGGAAAAGAACATTCTGGGGGAGGTACTGTGATGAAATTCGTATTGGCTTCTCATAATCAGGGCAAGCTGGCGGAGATGCAGCGCATTTTGGGCCAGCTGGGGGTGGAGGTAGTGCTCCAGTCCGAATTGGGGCTGGCGCTGGAGCCGGAGGAAACCGGCACCACCTTCACGGAAAACGCCCGCATCAAGGCCGAGGCCGTCATGCAGGCCAGCGGACTGCCCGCCATTGCCGACGACTCCGGCCTGTGCGTGGACGCCCTCAACGGCGCCCCCGGTGTGTACTCCGCCCGCTACGGCGGCTTGGACGACGATGTGGCCCGCTATCGGCTGCTGCTGGAGAATCTCCGGGGAGCCGGGACCCGTGCCGCCCACTTCCATACGTCGGTGGTGTGCTGCTTCCCCAACGGGGACGTGCTGGAGGCCGAGGGCGACTGCCACGGCACCATCGCCTATGCCCCGCAGGGGGAGAACGGCTTTGGCTATGACCCGGTGTTCTTCGTGCCGGAGATGAGAAAGACCTTCGGCCAGCTGACGCCGGAGGAGAAGAATGCCATCAGTCATCGGGGCGTGGCCCTGCGGGCCTTTGGGGAAAAACTGAAAGAATATATGGAGAATCACTGATATGGAACTGACAAGCAAGCAGCGGGCCCAGCTGCGGGGGATGGCGTCCACGCTGGATACCATCGTCCATGTGGGCAAGGACGGCATCGGGGAGAACCTCATCAAGCAGGTCAATGATGCCTTGGAGGCACGGGAACTCATCAAGGGCCGGGTGCTGGAAAACTCCATGCTCACCGCCCGTGAGGCGGCGGAGGAACTGAAGGTAGCCGCCCGGTGCGAGGTGGTGCAGGTCATCGGCAGCAAATTTGTCCTCTATCGGATGCAGCATGACAAGGCCAAGCGGAAGATCGAGCTGGTCAAGGACCGGAAGAAGAGCGTGTGATATGAAGATCGGTATTTACGGCGGGACCTTTGACCCCATTCACCGGGGCCATATCACGGCGGCACAGGCGGCGGCGCAGCAGTTGGGGCTGGACCTTCTGCTGCTGATCCCCGCCAGCATCCCGCCTCATAAGGCGCTGCCGGATGGTGGCGCCGATGCCGCCCAGCGTCTGGAGATGGCCACGCTGGCCACGGCGGAGCTGTCCTGCCCTGCACAGGTGCTGGACGTGGAGGTGAAGCGGCGGGGGAAGAGCTACACGGCGGATACCCTCCGCACCCTGCGCCGGCAGTACCCGGAGGATGAGCTGTGGCTGCTGATGGGAACGGATATGTTCCTGTCCTTGCAGGACTGGCGTGAGCCGCAGGAGATCCTGCGCCTTGTCCGTGTGGCGGCCTTCAGCCGCACCGGGGACCCGGAGCAGCAGCGCTTTGCCCGGCAGAAGGCGTATCTGGAGGAGACCTTCGGTGCGCAGGTGACGGTGGTGGAGAACCCCCATGTGGTGGATATCTCCTCCACCCGTCTGCGGCAGCTGCTGCCGGAGGGCAGGGAGTACCTGCCGGAGGCGGTGTACGGCTACATCCTGCGCCAGCGGCTCTACGGCACCCATGCGGAGCTGAAGCACCTGACGCCGGAGGAGCTGCGGCCCATCGCCCTGAGCTTCTTAAAGCCCAAGCGGATGCCCCATGTGCTGGGAACAGAGCAGGAGGCCATCCGGCTGGCCCGGCGCTACGGGGCCGACGAGACGGACGCCCGCATCGCCGCCCTCCTCCACGACTGCACCAAGAAACTGGATATGGAGCAGCAGCTGGCTCTGTGCCGCAGGTACGATATCCGGCTGGACGGGCTGGAGCAGCACGCCCTGAAGCTGCTGCACGCCAAGACCGGTGCCGCCGTGGCCCGTGACATCTTCGGCGTGAAGGACGCCGTTTACGAGGCCATCCGCTGGCACACTACCGGCAAGCCGGATATGACCCTGCTGGAAAAGGTCATCTATCTGGCGGACTACATCGAGCCAAATCGGGACTTTCCGGGGGTGGAGAGACTGCGCCGTGCGGTATACGACGATTTGGACAAGGGCCTCCTGATGGGCCTGTCCGACACCATCGACGAGATGGAGCGCATGGGCAATCCCGTGCATCATGATACGCTGGAAGCGAGAGATTTTCTGTTAAGAGGTGAAGCAAAATGAAGAATGCCAAGGAACTGGCGCTGTTGGCAGCCCGTGCGCTGTCGGATAAAAAGGGAAAGGAAATTCAGGTGCTGGAGATCGGGGAGCTGACCACGCTGGCGGACTACTTTGTTATTGCCACCGGCTCCTCCAACACCCAGATCAACGCACTGGTGGACAACGTGGAGAAGGTCCTGCTGGAGGAGGCGGAGGAGAATCCCCTGCACCGGGAGGGCTACCGTGGCGGCACGTGGGTGCTGCTGGACTACGGTTGCATCGCTGTCCACGTCTTTAACGCCGAGGCCCGTGAGTTCTACGGGCTGGAGCGCCTGTGGCGTGACGGTACGCCGGTGGATCTGACGGGCGTGGTGGACGCCAAGGAATAAAACAATTCCCGGCTAAACGCTTGACAAATCCATCGAAGGATATTATCATAAAAGGGTATTGTCAAAAGCAATGAAGGGAAAAAGGCAAGGCAGACCTGCCCCCAAGAGAGCCGACGTATGGTGTGAGTCGGCGGAGGTGCCTTGCTGTACTGGCCCCGGAGCCTCCTGCCTGAACAGGGCGGGACGTATGGCCTGCGTTAAAGCCGCCTGAGCGTGAGGGGGGAGAACCTCATCACGGAAGCAGGGTGGTACAGCGAGTTGCTTCGCCCCTGACCGCAGCAGCGGTCGGGGGCTTTTGTTTTGTCAGGAAAAGACTGTAACATAAAAGGAGAAAACGACATGAAGTACGATTTTGCTGCCATCGAGAAAAAGTGGCAGAAGCGGTGGGAGGAGACCAAGCCCTACGCCGCCGTCACCGGGGACAAGCGCCCCAAGTTCTACGGCCTCATCGAGTTCCCCTACCCCTCCGGTCAGGGACTGCACGTGGGCCATCCCCGGCCCTTCACGGCCATGGATATCGTCACCCGTAAAAAGCGTATGGAGGGCTATAATGTTCTGTACCCCATCGGCTTCGATGCCTTCGGCCTGCCCACGGAGAACTACGCCATCAAGAACCATATCCACCCCGCCATCGTCACCAAGCAGAACATCGCCAACTTCACCAGCCAGCTGAAAATGCTGGGCTACGGTTTCGATTGGGACCGCTGCATCGACACCACCGACCCCAGCTACTACAAGTGGACCCAGTGGATCTTCCAGCAGATGTTCAAGCGTGGCCTTGCCTATAAGGCCACTATGCCCGTCAACTGGTGTACCAGCTGCAAGTGCGTGCTGGCCAACGAGGAAGTGGTCAACGGCGTCTGCGAGCGCTGCGGCAGCGAGGTCATCCGTAAGGAGAAGAGCCAGTGGATGCTGAAGATCACCGCCTACGCCCAGCGTCTGCTGGACGATCTGGAGGACGTGGACTACATCGAGCGCGTCAAGATCCAGCAGCGCAACTGGATCGGCCGTTCCACCGGAGCCGAGATCACCTTCCAGACCAACATCGGCGACGAGGTCACCGTCTATACCACCCGTGCCGATACCCTGTTCGGCACCTCCTACATGGTCATCTCTCCGGAGCATCCCCTGCTGAAGAGCTGGCAGCCCCACATCAAGAACTGGGATGCCGTGGCCGCCTATCAGGAGGAGGCTGCCCGCAAGTCCGACTTCGAGCGTGGTGAGCTGAACAAGGAAAAGACCGGCGTCCGGCTGGAGGGTGTCGAGGCCATCAACCCCGTCACCCACAAGCCCCTGCCCCTGTTCGTCTCAGACTACGTCCTCATGGGCTACGGTACCGGCGTGGTCATGGGCGTCCCCGGCCACGATCAGCGTGACTGGGAGTTTGCCAAGAAGTTCGGCCTGCCCATCATCGAGGTGGTGCAGGGCGGCGATGTCACCAAGGAGGCCTTCGTGGCCAAGGATGACACCGCCATCATGGTCAACTCCGGCTTCCTCAACGGTATGACCGTCAAGGAGGCCATCCCCGCTATGAAGAAATATGTGGTGGAGCAGGGCTTCGGCAAGGAGAAGGTGAACTTCAAGCTCCGTGACTGGGTGTTCTCCCGCCAGCGCTATTGGGGCGAACCCATCCCTCTGGTGAACTGCGAGAAGTGCGGCTGGGTGCCGGTGCCGGAGGAGCAGCTGCCTGTGGTGCTGCCGCAGGTGGAGAGCTACGAACCCACCGACGACGGCGAAAGTCCCCTCAGCAAGATGACCGATTGGGTCAACACCACCTGCCCCTGCTGCGGCGGCCCCGCCAAGCGGGAGACGGATACCATGCCCCAGTGGGCCGGCTCCAGCTGGTACTTCCTGCGCTATATGGACCCCCACAATGACAAGGCACTGGTCAGCAAGGAGGCCCTGGATTATTGGAGCCCCGTGGACTGGTACAACGGCGGTATGGAGCATACCACTCTGCACCTGCTGTACTCCCGCTTCTGGCATAAGTTCCTCTATGACATCGGTGTGGTTCCCACCAAGGAACCCTACGCCAAGCGCACCAGCCACGGCATGATCCTTGGCGAGGGCGGCGAGAAAATGTCCAAGTCCCGTGGCAACGTGGTCAATCCCAACGATATCGTGGCCCAGTACGGCGCCGACACCATGCGCCTGCACATCATGTTCATCGGTGACTTCGAGAAGGCCGTCACATGGTCCAACGAGGCCGTCAAGGGCTCCAAGCGCTTCCTGGATCGCTGCTGGAACCTCATGGAGCTGGCGCAGGACAGCGATGAGATCTCCGAGAAGAACGCCTCCATCATCCACAAGACCATCAAGAAGGTTACCACCGACATCGACGACCTGAAGATGAACACCGCCATTGCCGCCCTCATGGCCATGGTCAACGAGTTCTACGCTTCCGGCCTGACCCGTGGCGACCTGCAGCAGCTGATGCTGATGCTCTCTCCCTTCGCCCCCCACATGGTGGAGGAGATGTGGGAACTCACCGGCTACGCCGCCAAGACCGGCAAGATGGCCATGCAGATGCCTTGGCCCACTTGGGATGAGTCCAAGACCGTGGACTCCCACGTGGAGATGGCCGTGCAGGTCAACGGCAAGCTCAAGGGTACCGTTACCGTGGCCATGGACAGCGACGAGGAGACGGTGAAGGCCGCCGCTCTGGCGCTGGATAAGGTTCAGAAGGCCACCGACGGCATGACGGTCGTTAAGACCATTCTGGTGAAGAATAAGCTCATCAACCTCATCGTCAAGCCCGCCAAGTAAAAACGCAGAAGCGCCGCCTCCCACGAAGGGAGGCGGCGCTTTTTCTGCCCAAAAACCCCTTTTTCCCCGGAGAATGTGGTATTTTATGTAATGCTGCATAAGCACACTGCAAATATTTGCGTCAAATCGATGAAAATTGGCGTTCCCTCTTGCAATTTGCCGTAAGGAGTGCTAATATGCGTGTATAGACAGTGTGACGAACCGCCCATGGGCGGTTATCGTTTCGCCTGAAACGATAAGGAACACTCCCTGTGCAAGCGCTCCATCGGTCACGCACAAGAAAATAGGAGGAAGATATCATGACAAATCGCAAGTCCACCAAACGGGCCTTGCTGGGCAGCGTCATGGCCATGGTCTTGTGCCTGGCCATGTTGGTAGGCGCTACCTTTGCATGGTTCACCGACACCGCAAGCACGGGTGTCAACAAGATCCAGGCCGGTAATCTGGACATCGAGATTCAGGATGAAAACGGCAAGCCCGTTACAAACCTGAGCTGGGTCAAGGCCGAAGGGGCCGAGGGCGAGCAGGTTCTGTGGGAGCCGGGCTGCACCTATGAGCTGACCCCCTTCCAGATCGTCAACAAGGGCAATCTGGCCCTGAAGTACAAAATCGTTGTTACCGGTCTGGAGGGTGACTCTGGTCTGCTGAAGGTCATCACCTTTACCTATAAGACGGCGGATGGAGCTGCCTTTGACATCAATCAGGAAGGTCACCTGACCGCCAAGGGTACGGATAAGGCATCGACCGGTCTGATCACCCTCACCGGTACGATGGATACCGCTGCAGGCAATGATTACATGGGCAAGGAGCTCAAGAACATCACCATCACCGTGGTGGCTACGCAGGACACCGTAGAGAGCGACAGCTTCAACAACAGATACGATAACGCTGCCGAGTATCCCGAAAAGGTACCCACCACCGTTACCGTTGCAACGGCTGAGGAGCTGAGAACGGCACTGACCACCCTCACGGATGCAGGCTCCGGCGACAACAAGGTCATCATCAACGAGGATATCACGCTGGCAGAGGGCGAGACTTGGACGCCCATTACGGTGGATGGTTATCGTGGCGCCGGTGTCATTACGGTGGAGGGCAACGGCCATACCATCTCCGGCCTGAACAACGCGCTGTTCGCCGGCGGTTTTGCCGGTACCTCCGGTATCGTGATCAAGGATCTGACGTTGGATAAGATGACCATCAACGACAGCACCAATACGCAGGGCATCGGTGCATTCATCTGCAATGTGGATTCCATGCCGAAAATCGATCTGGTCAACTGCCATTTGACCAATTCCACCATCACCAGCACCGCTGGCGCTCGTGTGGGTGGCCTTGTGGGCTGGTCCTCCGGCTATAACAAACCCAATGACGGTCCGGTGGATACCTATGTGACCATCACCAAATGCTCTGTGGATAACTGCGAAATCACGGCCAAAGGCTCTGTGGGCGGTATCATCGGTCACGCCGGTGCAAACCCCGCCACCTATCACTCCATCACCGACTGCACGGTGACGAATACCAAACTGCACTCCACGGATGATGGTGGCTGGCGTGTCGGCGTAGTGGTGGGTACGGCCAATGTTGGCGAGGTCACCATCAACCATACCGTTTCTACCGGCAATACCCTTGCACAGGACAGCAAGACCGCTCCTGCCGGTCAGAACGAGCTGTACGGACGCTTTGTTCCCGGCACCACCGGTAAACTGACCATTGACGGCACTGCAATAAATGGCTAAATCAGTACCGTTTTGAATGCAAGTCCCGCCTGTATCGACAGGCGGGACTTTTTTCGCAATTCCCGCCGTTTTTTCTGAAAATGCCTTGACAAGTACCATACTTCCCGGTATAATATCCCCTGTTAAAGTCATGTATAGTGGCTCTTAAAGAGCACCCTGGAAATAGCCGGGTGCATCGGAGGGAGGGAAAAATAGATGTCCGAAGTACACGTCAAGGAAGGCGAGTCTCTGGATAGCGCTCTGAAGCGTTTCAAGAGAAGCTGTGCGAAGGCTGGCGTTCTGGCTGAGGTGCGTAAGAGAGAGTGCTACGAAAGCCCCAGCGTGAAGCGCCGCAAGAAGTCCGAGGCTGCCCGCAAGAACAGAAACAAGAGATATTATTGATCTCACTGCGAAGGTCTGAGCATCTGCTCAGACCTTCGTTTTTTCAGATTTTCGATGCGTCAGCCTTCCCCGGTGAAGAGAGATCCCGTGAGATCCTCCACCTCCGGCAGCATCACGAAGCCCTCCCGGATGCCCAGCGCTTGCCCCATCTCTATTTTCCGCCTCAGTGTCCCGGCATCGTCAAAGAGAACGAAGTGCGTCTGGCCGCCCCGGCGATAGGTGAAGTACCGGGCGGACAGATCCTCGGCGTAAAACACAGACCGCCCCTGCATCCGTATGGCCAGCTCCTCCCGGCTCAGCCGTATCCCCTCGCCGCTGGGGCAGGGCAGGGGGAAGTCCATCATCAGCCGCTCCAGATCCAGCGCCAGCCGCTGAGCGCCGTAGGCGGCGCAGGCCTCCTCCAGACGACCCTGCAGGCTGCCGCCGGAGAGGGCGGTACACAGCAGCACCACCGTCTCCGGCGAGGCAGCGGCGTAGATCTCCGGCACATAGAGGCGGCGGCCGTAGACCGTCAGCAGCGGCGCCAGCTGCCGGATCAGGGCCGCCCGATCCTCCGCCCACCGGCCCTCCGGCAGCTCCTCCAGATCCAGCACTATCCCGGAAAAGCCCCGCCGCAGACACACCCGCACCAGCTGACGGGCCAGCGGCTCCGGCTGCTCCACTGCCGGGGCCTGTCGGTCAGATACCACCATCAGGCCACCCCGCAGCGCCGCCGGGAGGGGCGCTGCCAGCAGCTGGGAGCCCAGCCCGATGCGGTAGGCTGCATGGGCCAGTTGAGCCGTGGCGGCTCTGGCCTGCGCCAGCCGGTCCGGTGCGGCGGTGAGATACAGCGTCATGTTCAGTCCCCCTTGTCATCCGGCGGATTTCATGGTATGATAGCGCTGACAGGCAGAGAGGAGGCCCGGAATGATGCGGAAGCGTTCTCCTCTGCCTGTGGATGCCATAGGCAGACTATGTAGGCAGGAGCGGATGTATGCGAGTATCATTGGTGCCGGACCGGCTGTTTGAAACCTATGAGGAGATCACCCCGGAGTATCTGCGGCAGCGGGGCATCCGGCTGTTGCTGAGCGATCTGGACTATACGCTGGCGCCCAAGTATGTCCCTCACCCGGATGACCGGGTAAGGGAGTGGCTGCGCCGCATGGAGGAAGGCGGGGTGCAGGTGATGATCCTGTCCAACAACCGCTCCTCCCACCGGGTGGAGACCTTTTGCCGAGAGTTGGGCATCCCCTATGTGGGCCATGCACAGAAGCCCCGGACCACAGGCTTTCACCGGGCCATGGAGCAGGCCGGGGTCACCGCCGCCGAGACGGCCATGCTGGGGGATAAGCTGCTGACGGATATGCTGGGGGCCAATCTGGCGGGGGTACTGGCCCTGATGGTGGAGCCTGCCGGAGGGCCAAAGGGTGCATGGAACTGGGTGCTCCACGCCTTGCAGGCACCCTTTAAGGCCGTCTGCCGCCGCCGGCACACATAATTTCCCCGGAAAGCGGGAAAAAATATGGCAAAGCCCTTGCCAAAACGGGACATATCATGTAAAATATAACCGCTGTGCTAATTCATGAATCCGAGGAAATGCTCCCACAGAAGGAGATTTTCTCATAATATGGGAGGATACAACTATGGCAACTATTACCGCCGGTGATTTCAGAAACGGCAAGACCTTCGAGTACGAGGGCAAGATCATGACGGTCGTGGAGTTCCAGCACGTCAAGCCCGGCAAGGGCGCTGCCTTCGTCCGCACCAAGATGAAGAACGTGGTGACCGGCGCCGTCACCGAGACTTCCTTCAACCCCACCGCTAAGTTCGAGGAGGCTTTCGTGGAGCGCAAGGACATGGCTTACAGCTACAACGACGGCGACCTGTACTATTTCATGGATCAGGAGACCTATGACATGGTTCCCCTGAACAAGGATATTCTGGGCGACGCCTTCCGCTTCGTCACCGAGAACACCGTCTGCAAGGTGCTGAGCTACAAGGGCAGCGTCTTTGGTCTGGAGTGTCCCAACTTCATGGATTTGGAGGTCACCGAGACCGAGCCCGGTCTGGCCGGCAACACCGCCACCAACACCCTCAAGCCCGCCACCGTGGAGACCGGCGCTGAGGTGAAGGTGCCTCTGTTCATCAACATCGGTGATAAGATCAGTATCGACACCCGTACCGGCGAGTACATCGGCCGGGCCAAGTAAGGAAAGGACCACCGTACTTAGAAAGGAGAACAAACATGGAGATTTCTGAGAAGGTAGCGTATCTGAAGGGTCTGGCCGAGGGGCTGGCTCTGGACACCGAGTCCAAGGAGGGCAAGCTCATTGCCGCCATCATCGACGTGCTGGACGATATGTCCGAGAAGTTCGTGGATCTGGAGGACGAGCTGTGCGACGTGGAGGACGGTCTGGACGCCGTCAGCGACGACCTGTGCGAGGTGGAGGAGGCCCTCTACGAGCTGGAGGACGATGACGACGAGTATGACGAGGACGAGGATGACGACGAGGAGTACTTCGAGACCACCTGCCCCGTCTGCGAGGAGGAGATCGTGTTCGACGAGGACACGCTGGAGAGCGGCGAGATCCGCTGCCCCAACTGCGGCGAGAAGCTGGAGTTCGACCTGAGCGATCTGGCGGATGCCGAGGATGAAGACGAGGAGTAAGCAGCTGACTTGCGGCAAAAATAGCGATGAAAAGGCCCGGCGCATGATGCGCCGGGCCTTTTTGCGTGCTGTATGGGGGGAGTGCTGGGGCCGCAAGGCGGTGGATGGCGTACAGGTCACGGGCGGTCTGCCGTCCAATGGTATGCCAGCCGGGGCGTTCCGTCCCGCACATGGATCGTGCCGCAGGGGAGGAAGCCGTTCTCCTCCAGCAAATGCTGCATGGTGCGGTTGTCGGCGTGGGTATCCGCTCGGACATTCCGGGAAATGGCCTTGCAGTAGTCCGCAGCACAGCGGAAGAGACCGTGTGTCCGGCCATCCCCGGCCAGACGGTGGATGGTGAGGTAGGGGGCGTCGTTCCGCCAGGCACCCTCTATCCGGGAATAGGTGGGTTCGGGGGTATCCAGCAGCGCAAACACCCCATGTATCCCGGCTTCATCGCTAAGGACACGGCAGATGCCCTGAGCGATATCGGAGCGGATCAGCTCCGGCGACGGATAGGAGCGGCCCCACTGGGTGGGATTTCCGGTTTGCAGCATATATTCCTGCGCCGTGCGATAGATGGCCATAAGCTGCGGCTGATCGGCGGCAGCGGCTCTGCGGATGGTCAGCATGGAGGGCTCCTTTCATGGTGGAGATGTACATCGGTGATAAGGAGAGTATAGCATATCCGGGCGGCCGCCGCAAGAACGCATCGGATGGTTGGAAGAGGCTTTCATAAGCTGCGGAAAGGGCTGAAAAAAGCCCACGGGATAGGCTCCCTGCTGGTAAGACAGTAAAACTCAAAATTCTTGGAACAGGCATGATCTCGGTCATGTCTGTTCCGCTTTTAGCAGCTCATCCACGGGAATGTAGCCCACAAGGTCGTACTCGATATGTACCTTCTGCCTGCGCTTGCCGCTGGACTTGTCCGGTGCATCTACATAGACCGCCTTCACAAGCTCTCTGAGGGCATAGGGGGTCAGCTCCGTGAGGGTGCTGTTCCTCTTTACCCGCTGAACAAACTGCTCTATATTCTCTGCCTGTTGTTCCTGTTCATGGATTTGCTGTTGCAGACCCTTGACCTCGGCTTTGAGGTCTTTCTGTTCCTCGGTGTAGTTCCTACTCATCATGGAAAAGCGCTCATCGTCCAGCCGTCCGGCGACATTGTCCTCATAAATGCGGATGAAAAGGCGGTCAAGCTCTCCGATTCGCTTCTCAGCCTGTGCCAGCCGCTTTTGATACAGCCGCAGCGATTCCTCGCTCTGTATACGGAGCTTTTGCTCCATTTCAGAACGGAAATACGCCTCATAGCGAGTGACTACCGATACGACCTCCTGAATGTGCTTCCAGACGATCTGTTCCAGCACAACGGCACGGATATAATGTCCGCTGCACTTGTCCTTATTGACAC
>OGGQ01002300.1_pt1 | contig 21332 bp, 19 predicted proteins | sample 1571191 | NCBI WGS metagenome assembly OGGQ01 (sample SAMEA2582061, study PRJEB24529) | metagenome | biome: Human gut stool | place: China | collected 2011
TGGTTTGCTGTCTCCTTTCAGAATGGTGTGTCGTGACTTCATTCTACCAGAGGGCCGCAAACCATGTCTTCTTTTGTCCTCTTTTCAATTTTGCGAAACTTATTCTACCTTACCTGTACAATACACAGGACAGTCATTCTGATGTGACCATCGACGATTTGAGTTCGTCTAGGGTCGCTTTGGTGGAGGCGGGGGGAGTCGAACTCTGATGAGCCGTCTTTTCCCTTTCTGTACAAAACCCGTGTAACCGTTGCGGCTCAACAGTTACACGGGTTTTTAATTTTTGGTCTTTTTTCGCCGGTTCAGGGAAAACCAAGCAATTGTGAGGCATGGTATCTACCAAATATCTACCATGTTAATTTGCATCTGACCAGCAGGAGGCTGTTAGGACTTCCTCCACACCATTTTATTGACTACCCCGGTGTAGCTCTGGATAATCTTGACCACCTTGGTGGACACATTCTCCTCCACATAGTCGGGCACCGGGATACCATAGTCACCGCTGCGGTTCATTTCCACAGCAGTCTCTACGGCCTGAATAAGACCGTTATCTTCAATTCCAGCCAACACAAAGCACCCTTTGTCCAATGCCTCCGGACGCTCTGTGGAGGTGCGGATACATACAGCCGGGAAGGGATGCCCCACCGAGGTAAAGAAACTGCTCTCCTCGGGCAGTGTGCCGGAGTCGGAAATCACCGCAAAAGCGTTCATCTGAAGGCAGTTGTAGTCGTGGAACCCAAGAGGCTCATGTTGGATAACCCGCTTGTCCAGCTGGAACCCAGACTGCTCCAGACGCTTTCGGCTACGAGGGTGGCAGGAGTACAAAATCGGCATGTCATATTTCTGTGCAATGGCATTGATGGCGTTGAACAGGGAAAGGAAATTCCTCTCCGTATCAATATTCTCTTCACGGTGGGCAGACAGCAGGATGTATTTTCCCTTCTCCAGACCAAGCCGCTGATGCACATCAGAGGCCTCAATCTTACTAAGGTTTTTGTGAAGCACTTCCGCCATGGGAGAGCCGGTCACATAGGTACGCTCCTTGGGCAGCCCGCAGTCTGCCAGATACCGACGGGCATGCTCGGAATAGGCCAGGTTCACATCGGAAATGATGTCTACGATCCGGCGGTTGGTCTCCTCCGGCAGGCACTCATCCTTACAGCGGTTACCGGCCTCCATGTGGAAAATGGGGATATGAAGGCGCTTTGCCCCGATCACAGACAGGCAGGAATTGGTGTCACCCAACACCAGGACAGCATCCGGCTTCAGTTCCACCATCAGGTCATAGGATTTGGCAATAATATTACCCATGGTCTGGCCCAGGGTGTCCCCCACCGCCTCCATGTAGATTTCCGGGTCTGCCAGCTCCAAATCTTTGAAGAATACCCCGTTCAGATTGTAGTCGTAGTTCTGTCCCGTATGGGCCAGCAGACAGTCAAAGTACTTGCGGCACTTCTTGATGACCTCCGCCAACCGGATAATCTCCGGCCGAGTACCCACAATGATGAGCAGCTTCAATTTCCCGTTATTCTGAAATACGGCCATGATATTCTCTCCTTCACAGCGGATAGGTGCGGTTTTCTACCACCGTCCCCGCCTCTATTTTCATACACCTGGGAATCCGGTTCTCTGCTTTAACGACAGCCCCCAAACATACATGGACGCCCTCTTCCAGAAAACAGCCGTGGTCCACAATAGCACCACAGTTGATAATACAGCCCCTATTCACTGCACAGGCAGTATTCACCACCGCATGGGGCAGGACCACAGTCCCAGCTCCCACCTTTCCCGTAGGACTTACATATGCCGTTGGATGCACCAACGTCATGACAGGAATATGAGCCTGCTCCAGCTTATCCAGCCAGGCAAGCCTTAATTCATTGTTTCCAAAGGCAGGATACATCTCGGTGTTTCCATCTTCAAATTCTGCAAAGGCTCCGCAGATGCCGAGCACATCTGGTTCCTTTCTTTGGTCGTCCAAAAAGGCGATCTGCTCATAGCGCCCAGATTGCTGGGCCAGATCCGCAACCGTTCGTCCGTAACCTCCCGCTCCTATGATGATCAGACGCATTATTCGACCACCTTTTCAAAAAAGGTATCTGGATGATCGGGATCAAACGGCTCATTGGCCCACATAACGGTAACCAAGTTTTCCGTTTCGGACAGATTGATAATATTGTGGGTATAGCCGGGCAGCATGTGGACTGCTTCGATCTTGTCGCCGGAAACTTCAAATTCCAAGACTTCATCCGAACCGATCTTCCGCTCCTGAATCAGGCCGTGACCAGAGACCACAATGAAGAATTCCCATTTCGTGTTGTGCCAGTGCTGTCCCTTCGTGATGCCGGGCTTGGAGATATTCACGGAGAACTGACCGCAGTTGGCCGTTCTCAAGAGCTCAGTAAAACTACCCCGCTCGTCCACATTCATTTTAAGGGGGAACGCCACCGCTTCCTTGGGCAGATAGGACAAGTAGGTGGAGTAAAGCTTCTTGGCAAAGGAGTTGCCCGGGATCTCAGGCATCTGAAGAGTCTGGGGCTGCTTTTTGAATGCCTCCAGCAGATCCACGATTTCGCCCAGGGTGGCCTTATGTGTGGTAGGAACAGCGCAGTAGGGCCCGTTCTCCTGGAAGACAGGGTCAAGGCCTTCATAGGAACAGCGATGGGCCTTGCCCTCCAGGGCATCCAGCATTTCCTCTACCAGGTCGTCAATGTACAACAGTTCCAGCTCAGTAGCCCGGTCATTGACCTGAATAGGCAGGTCATTTGCAATGTTGTTGCAGAAGGTGGCCACCGCAGAATTATAGTTGGGACGGCACCACTTCCCGAACAGGTTGGGGAAACGATAGACCAAAACCGGAGCGCCGGTCTCCTGGCTGTAACGGAAGAACAGCTCTTCGCCTGCCAGCTTACTCTTACCGTAGTCGGATTGACCGTAGCGGCCGATAAGCGTGGCCTGGATGGATGAGGCAAGCATCACGGGACATTTGTTCCCGTGCTTTTTTAGCGTATCCAGAAGGGTGGACGCAAAGCCAAAGTTTCCCTTCATAAATTCACTCTCATCCTTGGGGCGGTTCACGCCAGCCAGGTTAAAAACAAAGTCACATTCCTTACAGTATGTATCCAACTCTTCTGGGGTGCTGGCAATGTCATACTCAAAAATACAGTCGATGTTTAAAGTGGGACGAGTGCGATTTTTACCCTGCTTGATATTATAGAGATTGTAGATCAGATTTTTTCCCACAAATCCCTTGGCACCGGTAACTAAAATATTCATGTTACTTCTCCTGCTCCCAAGCGGCCAGTTCATCCTGGATATACTTCAGAGTAAGCAGCTTTTCCTTCACCTGCTCCACATTGAGCAGCTGGGTGTTGTTGGAATTGAACTCCGTGAGCGTATTCCGCTGGGTGTCGCCCTCTTTGAAATATTTATCGTAATTGAGATCCCGCTTGTCGCAGGGGACCCGATAGAAATTCCCCATATCGACGGCGTGGGCACACTCCTCGTTGGTGAGCAGCGTCTCGTACATTTTTTCGCCGTGGCGGATACCGATGACTTTAATCTCATGGCCGGGGGCAAACAGCTCGGTTACCGCCTTGGCCAGTGTCTCAATCGTGCAGGCCGGAGCTTTTTGGACCAGAATATCGCCGCTGGTGCCGTGTTCAAAGGCGAAGACCACCAAATCCACCGCCTCCTCCAGGCTCATGACAAAGCGGGTCATGGAGGGCTCAGTGATCGTAATGGGGTTGCCCGCCTTGATCTGCTCGATCCAGAGAGGAACCACAGAGCCCCGGGAGCAGAGCACATTGCCGTAGCGGGTGCAGCAGATCTTTGTTTTCTCCGGACTAACCGTACGGCTCTTGGCCACAATCACCTTCTCCATCATAGCCTTGGAGGTGCCCATGGCGTTGACCGGATAGGCAGCCTTATCTGTGCTCAGGCAGATGACCGCCTTGACGCCCTCCTCAATGGCGGCGGTGAGCACATTGTCGGTGCCCAGCACGTTAGTCTTCACGGCCTCCAGAGGAAAGAACTCACAGGAGGGCACCTGCTTGAGCGCCGCAGCGTGGAATATGTAGTCTACCCCGTGCATAGCATTTTTTACCGAGGCCAAATCCCGCACATCGCCGATAAAGAATTTGATCTTGTCAGCCACCTCCGGCATCTTGGCCTGAAACTCGTGGCGCATGTCGTCCTGCTTCTTCTCGTCACGGGAAAAAATGCGGATTTCACGAATATCTGTGTTTAAAAAGCCGTTGAGGACGGCATTGCCGAAGGAACCGGTACCGCCGGTTATGAGCAATGTTTTCTTTGCAAACAGAGACATTGTTATGTACCCCTTCTAATGTAAAATTTTTTCAAAATAGAAAGAATCAGATTCTTTTCGTACTTATTCATTCCTACCGTTATCATTAGTATCCCATAGATTATGCACATGGCCGCACAGTTTAATAGTAGGCCTCCCCATCCAGGTAAAGACAAGGTGTGAAAAATGTATCCAACTATTAGTGTTATCATTATACAAGGACCAATTCCATGGAATAGTCTTAAATAATAGGTGCCCATGTTTATTTTTAGATATCTAGAAAACACAACATTCATCACACATAAATCTCCAACAATTAAGGATATAAATGTTCCAATTGCTGCACCTATCAAAGGGTTCCATCGGATAAGGAAAATAGTTAGTATAATATTAACCACAACTATTGATAGTTTTAAATACGCCTGTACCTTGTGCTTATTCATTGCCCACAAAAATTGATGCCCAATTAATTCCGGCAGAATAATTAGATTTGCCGTCATTAGTAAACTTGCAACTATATACGCCTGGGAATTTTCATTGCCTGCCCACAAGTCTATAAATTGTGGGCCACACACCAAAAATCCACTCCAGACCAGTCCCAGTACAATCATCATTATTCGTCCAACACGTACCATTTCATCTGTTATTCGTTGAGGTGTCGTTCCTCTTTCAACTAGCGCTACGACACCAGGCATCAAGACCCCTGTGAATGAATTACCAATTGTTTTAAAATACTGCACAAGTTGTGAACCAACACTATATACCGCTAGGATATTAGAAGAAGTAGCAACTAACGCCCCAATCATAATCTGGTCAACAGAATAATTAATTTGGGTAGCGACCATTTGAATAACAACAATCGAAGAATATGAAAAAATTTCTTGTATAAAATCACGATCTACCCCCTTTAATTGGGGAGTTAGTTGAATTTTCAAAAGCACGTACGCAACAAAAAATGTTCGAGAGATAACTGTCATCACAAGATTTACTAATACAATACCGATGCTTCCAAACCCAACTTTTAGCGCCAAATATGTTAGAAGCATTCGGACAATAATTTGAATGATTGATACGCCTTTAGATACTGCAAATTTCTCATATGCAATAATAATATTGTTATATGCCGCCGTTCCTAATGTTACCGCAGTATTGATCATAGTAATAAAGAGCAATTTTTGCCCTAATACAATTTCTCCTAGCGATAGTCCTTTGGCAAATGCAGTTGGAAAAACTAAAACAAGCACGATACCACTTACTAATGCGATAAAGGCTACAATTAAATAATATATTGTTGTAACACCAAGAAATTTCCTTGCCTCCTCATGCTTATTTGTTATTCTGAACTTAGAAGCATATCTTATTACTGCATTTCCTATACCTAGGTCGAGCAGGAGCAGGTACCCAATTATTGATGCAGAAAGCTTATATACGCCATATTCTGCCTGCCCCAATGTGCGCAGAATATATGGTGTAAGTAAAAGTGTGGACAATACCTCAAATACCATTAACAGGTAAGATAAAATAACCCCAATTTTCCTGTTCATCTTCTCATTCTTTCATTTCAATTGCATTTTGTAAGAATCTTTTGGTCTCGTTTCGCTTTTCGTTTATGACTCTATTTGCAATAACATAGTCGATGTTTATTTTTTCCAATTTTGTCTTATAATTTGATGCATTAATGATTCTGTCCTCAAGGGATGTCATTTTCAGTATACTGTAGATTCTGCTATTCATATTTCCCGAAAAGGATGGATTTTGACGTTCTATAGAAAAAAATGGCACATTTAAATTGATTGAAAAAGCCGTAGCATGGAAAGAATCTGTTAAAACAAATTTTGAATTTTTAATTATATGCACAAAATCTACTGGTGACGCGTCATATATCTGAGTATCTAAACTTCCCATTTCTCTGCCTACAAAAGGAAAACTAACAATTTCTAATCTTAAGTGGTCGTGTATCCACTGTTTAATTTCTTGAATATAGGGAAAATTATTGAACATATAACAAAATACATAATTTTTTTTAATGATATACCGGCTAGGAAGCTTCAGCCACTCTTGCGCTGTTAAAAGCAACGTTGGATCAAGTGTCCACTGTGCATTACATCTGGCTATCTCTTTGACCAACTGTGACCCTTCATATTCACGAACAGAAATTGCGTGAAATCTTGCTAAATATGTTCTGAATTGCTCATGGTATTTTTCCTTTAATTGTGATACACCAATACTGGAAGAAAGGGAAATTTTCTTTTTATCATCTGGAACTACAGATAGATAATATACTGGATGACATCTATCATAAAGTGTGGGATTCCAAATTTGGTCGCTGCCGCAAATAATGACATCATAATTATCAAAAATAGTAGTATCTCCGCTTCCGTATACGTATTCTTGATCTGTCAGTTGGAGATATTTTTCCCGAAATTGTTCAAAACAATTATTTCTTTCTTGAATCTTGCTCCAATTAGCATGCACCAGCTTTCGTTCTGCCATATACTTTTTAAACCGTACCAACGCTTTCAATTTGTTAAATAAGGCATTATATTTATTTCTTGTAAACCTATTTTCATACCGCAGTATATCACAATGATGACCCTGTTGTGTTAAATACTGCTGAGTTGCATATGCCTGCAAGCAAGCCCCATAGTTATTCCCATAAAACGTTACTACGCATATATTCATAGAAATTCCCTCATTACCTCATTATTTTTTGTATATCATTTTGAAATTTCATATCCAGTTCTACGATGATCTTTCGCATATCGATTAGCTCGCTAGCATCAATATTCATGATCGCCCTTGCAATCTCTTCCGGCGTTTGCTTATCGTAATAGTACATCGCCCCTCCTATGGCTGATGTTTCGATTGCCGGGATTCGAATGCTCACCACCCGCAATCCATTGGCCATATAAGACAAGATTTTTGACGGAAACGACGTATTATTAAAATCCGCATCGGGATTTTGGGTACTCAGGCCAATGTGGCAGGACTGGATAAAGCGAATATAGTCCTCCCCAGAAAGCAGCCCATCGTAGGTAACCGTTGCTTTCGCCCTGGTTGATACATCCGCAATCAAACGCTGCATTGTTTCGGTATCAGATTTTGACCCAAAGCCCAAGATATGCACGTGATAATTTTCCGGAAGGTATTCTGCGGCAGCGGCGGCAGCCGCTGCACCTCCTTTTCTAGGATCAAATGTTCCGGCGTAGACAACATGGATCTTGTTATCCCCAAATCCATGTCCAATCTGCGGCTCCACTTGATAGGTCCCGTGGATCAGCACGCATGGTTTATTGCCGACAGAAAGACTATCCTTGAGCATAGCGGTCGGTAAAATATATGCATCCGCTTTTTTTGCAAATTGTTTCTCCTTCCGGAGCATGTTTGAATCGCCTGTTACATCTCCGTATAGTTCTTCCAACTCCAGCAGCAACCGCAGCTTTTTAAACTTATGAAGCAACCGTAACATTCTAATATAACTGAGCGAATGGTAGACGATGACACAATCGTTTTCTTTTAGCGTGTTCAGCAAATAAAAAAACATCTGCAACAGGATCAACTTCTGTTGTATCAGCCGTTTTATTTTATTTCCTGCACCTATACTGGGAAACAGCTTCAACGTAACATTGTTCTCTAGCGGAAGTGTTCTTCCACCGCAGCCCCATTTGTTTTGCGTCCCGCTGGCAGACACAATTTCCACAGCTAAATCATTCTTCGCAAGCGCCTTTGCAATATAGGTCATTTTATTGGTTGCCGCCAGGATATACTTCCGGTTTTGCTCTTTATTTAAATCGCAGTCATAATACCCAATATAGTAAATTTTCTCCATATATAGCCCTTTCATTCATTCTGGCTCAGCAGCAATTGATAAAAGCTATGAAGTTTTTTTGTAATCGCATCTTCTGAAAAAATTTCATTAACGCGCTGCTGCCCCCTGCGCCCCATTTTCTGCCGTAATTCCGGTCGATCGATGAGCAGCTTCAACTTCTCAGTTACAGTCTTATCGTCTTCTGGCGGCACCAAAAATCCAGTCATACCATCTTCTACGATCTCACAGATCCCACCTGTACCAGTTGCAACTACTGGAAGTGCTGCACGACTGGCCTCCACAACGGAATTACAAAACGTCTCATGACGTGTGCAAATCACAAATATGTCGCTCTCTTCAAGTATATTGGCCACATCGTTTCGATATCCTGTGAATATCACATGTTTTTTCACATCACTATTGCTAATAGCAGCTTCCATAGTTTCTCGATATGTTCCATCACCCACGATCAAAAACCGCACATTGTCCCAGCTTTCCTCACTGGTAATTACCTTTTGTAAAATATCATACCCCTTATCTAGGACAATACGCCCCGTAGAAATAACAACAATTTCATTTTCTCCAATTCCAAACTTCTGTCGCACGCTTTCCGAGCTTTTTTGAATTTCTTTCGGCGTTTGACTCAAGTTATAGACATATCCCATGCAATTTTTTGCGTATTGTTTCACTCTTGGCCAAGCAGCTACAAAAGAACTCACACCATAGCATGCTGTGGCGTTTTTTAGTGTCCAGTTCTCAAGCTTTTCCATCAAAAATCGCTTGTAACCTGTAAATCCTATTGCGTCCAGAGAGGACCCATGAATCGCACAAATCGTTTTTGGAACTCTGGCTAGTTTAGCTGCCAGTAGCACTGCAAAGCCTTCCATCTGTAGTCCGGCAAAATGCAGAATATCAGGCTGTGCTTTTTTTATCTCTCCCACCAACTGTGCCATTCCTTTTGGTGTCAAAATATGCTTGGGAACAGGGACCATAAGCGGAATAAACTCATAGCATTCCTTTAATTTACTCTCGGCAATTCTTCGATGGCTGACATAGGGTCCGCCGTTTTCACCACCTATGCGGAATGTCAGCATTACCTTTGGCTTATTTGTATAGCTTAGCTTCATGAAGTGCAATCTCCTCCGTTGTGAATCGCTGGCGTATTACGGTTTCGACTTTATTGGTACAGATACTGTATGGTGGAATATCATTTGTTACAATCGTCCCAGCACCGACCACCGATCCGCGGCCAATATGTACGCCTTTTAAGATAATGCAGCAGGAACCAAGCCAGACATCATCTTCAATCACAATAACTCCATCGTCCCCCTGTTTTTTTATGTCTACATCATCCATATATCGACCAATTTGATCTATTTTGTGATTTCCACCATGTATATGTACATTAGGTCCTAGCATGACATGATTTCCAATAATTATTTTTCCGTGGGCAGACTGAATGACCGAACCATTTCCAATGGAAACATGATCCCCCAACCGGATGTTCGCAGGCGTTATCTTCAAGCCGTTACCCAAATAACAATGTTTTCCAATCTCTTCAAATTGACTGGCTAAGTATAGCTTTTTGAGCTTCTCCAAGGCTCGTGAAAATTGATATACTATTTTTCCCAACAATTGAAAAGCGGTCACTTTTCCTTCCCTCCTGAATTTATACGTTCGCCCACCAAACAATGAATCTTACTATTTATGTTCTACACTCACAATTTATTTTTGCGTTTATCGTAGTTGTACAATACTTTTCTCTGAGCAAAGGAAAAATAATTCCAATAGCTAACGCAATTGACTCTGTCACATTATTGAATAAACATATTCCAATAATTGTTACAAACATAGCCACATTAATGGACTTCCCATACCTTATATTTCTTCCATACTTTGAAAAACATGGAAGAAATATAACATACAGGTTTAATAATCCAACAACTGCTCCATAGAGGGCAAACGTATCCAAAATATGTGAGTGTTGACCAAAGCCTGTCAAATATCCATTTGAATAGCCCAATAAGTTGGTCGGAATAATACCAAATATTGGATTATGCAGAAAGCTGTCCAGACTAGTCTTCATAGTCGGCCAGCGATCACCCTCAAACTCGTCCCAAATCGATTCCGCTATACTTTCATTGGAATCAACTAAAATTACTCTTGCAATTCTATTGGGAATAAATTCAGACAACGAATCAAGAATTTCATTTAAATTTAATAATAAAATCACACAGCAGATGAGCAAAAAGAATAATAGAAGTCTATTTTTGTTGGAGTACTGCTGGAAAAGCAAGACTCCAGAGCTTAAAAAAATTACTACAAACGCCGTCATATAATTGGAGCTTACCGCAAAGTAGATAGTAGCTAAGTATGCAAGTATGCTTAATATTTTAACGTAAGTTCGTTTATCGCATAAACATATGTACAGGAATAACACTCCCATGCAGACCATGAAATAGACAAAGCTATATCCGCCAATTCCAGCAGCAGCTAATGATTGGGAGTATTCCCCTGAACTTTTAATGCTCCGACTTATGTGCGGATTCTCTATCAATGCTTTAAGTGTACGAAAAAATGTAATCATGGCAAATATCATTGAGATTTTTATAATTATACTTAAATCTCTTAATTTGTCAAAACATTTATAGTACTGAAAAATGATATAACTGATTGGAATAAAGCTTAAGGACAAATACCTATTCCCTATCACACCAACTCCCATGATGTACGGATAAACTACAACGTGTATCGCAAATACAAAAACAACTAGCATAGGGAAACTTATGTGCGTATAGTATCGGGCATATGTAATTGCACTGATAAACAACCACCCAAATAGGCATATTAAACGTATCAGTGTAGAATTAAAAAGTACAGTAATAGGTGGAAATACCAATTCTATGCAATATATTGCAAGCAATATATTCATAAAATAAAAGTTAATTCTTTTGTCTGTCATTCTCAGTTCCCCATATGCAAATATGTGATCGGCATTCTTATCCAAATAATTTCATCAATTCCGGCAGCCACAATGTATAATCAAATATCATATCGTTTACTGTTTTAGTTTCGCCTGCAGCCTTTTTGATTGCCTGCTCCAAGTCTTGCTCATCCGCAATTACAATGCTGTTGTTTTCATTCAAATATTCATCAATATTGCTAAAACGATTGGCGATCACAGGCACTCCCAAAGAAATACTTTCAACCACTTTTGTTGGAAAGCCCGCCTTTACAACCCTATTATTGCTTCTTATAATAATTGTCCAATCTGCACGCTTTGTCTTTTGTAATACCTCATCACGGGATATACGCCCCAAAAAATGCACTTGGGTCCCTATGTATTTTATCTTATATATTTTCTCGTACTCTTCTTTTTTGATCCCAATAATTTCTAGTTCAATGGGGGCTCCTACTTTTTCTATGGCGCAAACAATGGAGTCTAACTGCTCTTTTTGTGCGCTTGGAGATCCTGCATATACAATTTTGACTGTTTGCCGCTCGCCTTTGCATTCCATCAGCGGTACCGCATCACATTCTATTTTATCTGACAATGGCGGTACTTTAACTGTATCCACCCAGCCTTGATAATATTGGTAGAGATATTCGCTAATTGCAATTACTCCGCTCATTTTCTTATGTAAAATGCGCATACGCAATGCAGTATCTATATTGATTGCAATACCACGCAATGTAAAATAGCTTGAGGCGTACCATTCCGTAGCATCCGCATAACAGCGTATATGCTTCTTCTTGCAATATCTCATCATTCTCCACAAAGAAATTGCAGGATTATTGTAAGCAATAATATCAGTTATACCTTCATTTTCAATAATATTTTTTATATGACTAATAGCCGTGAGATGCTTTAACAGTGTTTGCTTAGGATATTCATAGCATTGGAAGCCTGAATACACTTTTAAATTGTTCTGGAGCACATGACTAGAATAATTTAAAAAAATAACCTCATGCCCAATCCAGCGTATTGCTTTGGCAATGTTTAAGACACGCAGAGCAGCAGCATTATGATCAGGTAATTCAAATCCACCAACATATAGAAATCTCCGCGTCTGCTTATGCATCACAGATTCTCCTTATACCACTCAATCGCCGCCTGAATACCTCTTTCAAAGCTCCACTCCGGGTCATATCCCAGCAGATGTTTTGCCTTGGTGATATCAGCGTTGCTATGCTTGATATCACCGGCTCGATCAGGGCCAAAATGAGGCTCCATATCTACTCCCAGGGCCTCGGTAAGCCCATAGTAAATATCGATCAGGTACTCCCGTCCGCCGTAGGCAATGTTAAATGCCTGCCCGGCGGCTTCGTGGGGCGCGAGGCACGCCTTCAGATTGGCCTCGATCACGTTCTCGATATAGGTGAAATCCCGGCTCTGTTTGCCATCGCCGTTGATCGTTGGAGTTTCCCCTTTCATCATCTGCTTAATAAACTTGGGGATCACCGCAGCATAGGCCCCATCCGGGTCCTGACGACGGCCAAACACATTAAAGTAGCGCATACCGTAGGTATCCAGCCCATAATGGAGGGTATACTGCTTTGCCCACTCCTCATCGGCCAGCTTGGATACCGCGTACGGAGAGAGCAAATTGCCTTCCCGCCCTTCCGTCTTAGGAAGAGTCGGCTCATCCCCATACACAGAAGAACTGGATGCATACACGAACTTCTTTACGCCATTTTGGCGCGCCGCCTCCAGCATATTTAATGTCCCGGTGATGTTATTTGCGCAATAGAAAAGGGGCATTTCAATGCTGCGGGGCACGCTCCCCCAGGCAGCCTGATGAAGCACATACGTCACACCTTCGCAGGCGCGCATACAAGTATCCAAATCTTTTATATCGCCTTTGAGGAACTCATAATTGGGGTGACTGAGGAACATATCCACGTTCTCTTGCTTCCCGGTAGACAGATCATCCAGGCAGCGGACCCGGCCCCCCATATTCAAAATCGCTTCACACAGGTTCGAACCGATAAATCCAGCGCCGCCTGTCACCAAAAACAGTGCGCTGCTGTCAAATTTTAAATTTGTATAACCCATTTCTACTCCTTATTTCACGAATAGCCTATACTTCTGACACATAAACTCAAGTAAACATATTTCTATTCTGGCCAGCAGGTAAATCATCCGCACTTCCAATCTTGCATTCTTTTTAATCGCTTCACAAAGGTTCGAGCTGATATGGTGGCCGCATCGCAACCAAAAGTATTTTTCAGAGAATTGAATTACGGTATTTTGGGAGCCACCGTTAGATATGCTCGTTCAAACTTAGCTCTCGTTTCAGTATGTTTTACATTGACCACTGAAATTCCGCAGTCGGCAATTTGTGGATTTCTCAGCCTGACAATGTCTTTGTGCACGGTGTCCGCAATACGTTTTTCCACCGGTGTTGAGAGCATCAATTGCAACAATACGCGGTTGTTGTAGGGAATCACAATATCAAAGGCAATCTGCTGTTCGCCAGTAATCACCAGACCGTTCCAACTGCTCATGCGGAATTCCCAGAAAAACAGATCATACCATGGAATCCGTGCAAAATCTTCCGGCCTATAATACTTTTGCAGAAAATCAGCAAAAACACGGTCTGTATCACGGACCAGTTTTCGGTTGTGCAAAAATACCTTATAAAGGCAGGTTGCATAGCGCGGCGTGAGTGTTTCTGGGAATTTGGTCTTAGCAAACCGCTTATGATAATATGCGCGAGCAATTTCAGAAACCCATGATTTAACTTCTACATCAAAATCATCAGTACCCAAAAAATGCGCTCTTTTGCGGATATCGTTCGCATTGCTTGTGCCAATGCAACCGCTGTTATGCTCCATAATGCATTTTAAAGCATCTATATCTTTGTAATCTACATCCGAATTAGAAATAGTATATGTCTTATGCGGCAAATGCAACAGTTTACAGATTCGTGCCGCCGCTTTGGCATCCACTTCTTCAGCATCGGAAGAAGTATAGCTGAAGTAACTATACTTCCCATAACAACCATTGGCACAGGCAAGAGTCGTTTTGCTGTCACAACCACCGGTTAACGAAATTGCACACCGTTGCCACTTCTGAGGAATCAGCCTCATACTTTCCGCCAAAATTTCTCCTGCACGAATGACTATATCCGTATACGCAAGCGGTACCAGCGCATTTTCCGATGTTGGGAAAAAACGGAAGACAGACCAGGTACCGTTTCTGTATGACGCGAAGTGATTTGGAATCAATCGTTTGAACTCCGAATACGGCGACAAATCACCGGGCAGCGCTTTACCGAACAATGGATAGAATTTGTAATCAATCAATCGATCAATATACGGATCAAACGATAGCCTGCAAATATCTCCCAACAAGCCGGAATGTGATGAACAATAAATATGACCATGGCATGTCCCATAAAACACCGTATACATACCTGCCGCATCACCGTAAATCCAAAACCCGCTTTAGTAAAAACAAATAACGCAAACAAACCCGTCCAACGGTTGAAATATTCCGTAAAAGCGATTTCATTCCGCGTATACTGTTCGGCGGCTTGAGCTAACAGCTGTTCCTCACGATATTCCCCAGGCACAGACACGGGATCAAATGCATGACCGATTAGAACCAATCCTACCTCTTTTCCGGAAAACATACAGATTTTTTGCTTAGGATGCACATAAAACGTATATCCAAAATATTCCGACCTGTTCCATAAACCATAGAACGGGTGCCCCTTTGCATTTACCTCTGCATCATCTGTCATAAAAAAGCCTCTGGGGTAGGCAAGAATACGCAATTCTTGTTTCTGTTCCAAAAGAGATTCCCATTTGCTCTGCACCATTACTTACAGCCTCCAGTATTTGTATCCCGCCGCCTCGTATTCTTTACGGTCCAAAAGCCCCTTGATATCGGCCAGCACCTTTTTCCCGTTGACTCCGGACTTAAACATACCGTCGATTTCAGCCATGGTCAATTCCGTAAACGCACTGTGCGCCACCGCCAGGATCACCGCATCGCACTCCCGGATATCATCCACGTCGCAGAAAGAAACCCCGTACAGGCGCTCTGCTTCCGCTGCATCTGCGTAAGGATCTGCGATCAAGGGCTGAATACCGTACTCATTGAGCTCTTTCACAATATCAATGATCTTGGTGTTTCTCGTATCCGGGCAATTTTCTTTAAAGGTAAAGCCCAGGATACCGACTTTTGCATCCCGGACCGGCGCTCCGGCAGCAATCAATTTCTTAACGACCTGTTCAGCCACATATTTCCCCATGTCATCATTGATTCGACGGCCGGAGAGGATAATCTGGCTGTGATAGCCTAACTCTTCTGCCTTATAAGTCAGATAGTAAGGATCTACTCCGATACAATGCCCGCCTACTAACCCGGGACGGAAATTCAAGAAGTTCCACTTGGTCCCCGCAGCCTTCAAGACTGACAGGGTATCAATGCCCATCTTGTTAAAAATGATGGACAATTCATTCATAAATGCAATGTTGATGTCCCGCTGGCTGTTTTCAATTACTTTAGCCGCCTCAGCAACCTTGATAGACTCCGCTCTATGTACACCGGCATCTACAACGATTTCATATACCTTGGCCACATTTTCCAAAGTCTCTTCATCCATCCCGGAAACGATTTTTGTGATCGTGCTCAGACGATGCACCTTGTCGCCCGGATTGATCCGCTCGGGAGAATAACCGATCTTAAAGTCCACGCCGCATTTCAGGCCAGACTCTTTTTCCAGAATGGGCACGCATACATCCTCGGTGACGCCAGGATACACCGTGGATTCAAAGACTACAATAGAACCCTTCGTGAGGTTTCGCCCAAGGATCTGACTAGCCCCCTCTACCGGAGTCAGATCGGGGGTATGATCATCGTTGACGGGCGTGGGCACCGCAACAATATGGAACTTGGCCTCTCCAAGCCGTGTCTCATCAGCTGTAAACTCCACAGTTGTATTCTGAATCGCCTCGTCGCCTACCTCGTGGGTAGGATCGATACCAGACTTATAGGTTTCAATTTTTGCAGCGTTTAAATCAAAGCCGATAACCTTCACGCCGCGCTTTGCAAACTCAATGGCAATTGGCATGCCAACATAGCCCAGGCCCACCAGTGAGAGCTTATCTTTTCCGTTAACCAAGTTTTTAAACAAATCCATTATAACGCACCTCAATTTATTTTATTAATCTGCTCTAAGTAACTATCCACTACAATATTTCGATCGTACTCCGCTTCCATTTTTCGACGGCCAGCTTGTCCCATCGCCCGCTTTTGTTCATAGGGAAGTTGAATAAACTTTTCTACTGCATCAATTAAAGCTTGACCACATCTCGCCTCAAATCCGATTCCTGTAACTCCATCATCATAAGTTTCTCTACACCCGCTTACAGTCGTTGCAATTACAGGACGTCCACATGCAGCGGCTTCCAACAATACGTTAGATAATCCTTCATGGTAGGAAGGATGAATAATTGCATGATGGCTCTTCATTAAAGCATGTACATCATTTCGTTTTCCTAGATATCTTATAACTCCGCTGTTATCCAGATTTTTAATAACGGATCTATAGGAATCGTCATCGTAATCGCCGACCACATCAAAATAGATATTCGAGTATTTTCCTGTAAGGCTTCTGGCACATTCAAGGTATTCACTGACACCTTTATCACGCATAATCCTACCCACAAACATAAATCTTAGGGATCCATCATCTTCCGGATATGGTTCAAAGCAATTGCTGGTAAGATTTACGCCAGACCCTGGAATCAAAGAAATATTAGAGACATTTTTTATTTCTTCCTCAAATATTTTTAAATTTTCCCCATTTTGAAAAAACGTGTGATAAGACTTCTGGACATTTTTACAGTATAGTACTTTTAAAATCTTGGACAGCAAACCGTTCTTGTTCAGTACAGTTCCCAACCCCGTTACGTTTATAATGTATGGAGTCCTTGTTAATCTACACACCAAACCACCATATATGTTAGGTTTAATGGTATATGTGAGCACTACTTCGGGCTTTTCTTTCCAGAGGAGTTTCAGGTAGTTAAGGAACAATATTCCGTCGGCAATCGGGTTTACACCACGCCGGTCAACAGGCGTATCAACATATATGCATCCCAACGTTTTTAGTGGCTCTACCATTTCTCCGTAGGGCAGCGACAATATTACAGTATGCTTTTTTGATAACTCTACAATTAGCTCTTTCCGAAAGCGATAGAGCCCCACATCATTATTTGCTAAAATTAGTACCTTCATTTGATCTTCCTTGCTGGAGCGCCCACATAGGTTCCGCTCTCCTTGATATCCTTTACAACCACTGTGCCGGCACCTAACATGCAGTCGCCGCAGACGGTCAGATTATTGCTGACTACAGCTCCGATTCCGACCCAAGTGCGCGGCCCAATCGTGATTGTACCCGCCAGATGGGCCCCCACCGAAACATGTACATAGTCGCTCAGGAGGCAGTCATGGTCCACCGATGCGCAGGTATTGATGATACATCCTTTTCCGGTCACGCTGCCGGGGTTCACCACGGCCCCCGCCATAATGACAGTTCCCGCGCCAAGTTCCACATCATCGGCCACCACAGCACGAGGATGAATCAGCACCGGGACATGCACGCCTCCGGCCTCCAGTTGCTCCTGAATCCTTTGACGGACTGCGGCATTGCCGATCCCTACAATGCCGTCGCAGCCAAACTGAAAAATATCCTGGCTGGTCCCTGCCACGGGATATCCGCCGCACGCTGTGACGCCGGTCTTATCGTCGAAAAACAGGATCTCCTGATAGAGCCCCATCTGTTTGGCGATATCTGCCACTACTTTTCCATGCCCGCTGGCACCGATAATTCCCAAGCGCTTCATCGTTCTACCACCGATCCCTTAAACTCTTCCATCGTCGCCGCAGTCTCCGAGCTGATGCCCTCCCGCTTGACAAATGCCTTCAGAACGGTGCTGAAAATAATGCGGACGTCCCCGAAAAATGTAATATGATCCACATATTCTACATCGAGTTTAAATTTCTCCTCCCAGGACACGGCGTTCCGCCCGTTTACCTGGGCATAGCCAGACAGACCGGGGCGCACCTCATGGCGGCGCTTCTGCTCCTTGTTATAGAGGGGGAGGTACTTGACCAGCAGAGGCCTGGGACCGATCACACTCATATCTCCCTTAAGAATATTGAACGCCTCGGGCAGCTCGTCCAGGCTGGTAGAGCGCAGCAGGCGCCCGAACTTAGTCAGCCGCACGTCGTCAGGGAGCAGCTCCCCGTTTTCATCCCGGGCGTCCGTCATGGTGCGGAACTTATAGAGCTTAAAAATCTTCTCGTCTTTGCCGGGCCTGTCCTGGGTAAACAGCACTGGGCTGCCCAATTTCACTCGTACCAGGATTGCCACAATGAGGTACAGCCAGCAAAATACGATGATGGCCGCCAGAGCGCAGCAAATATCAATGGGCCGCTTAAAAAAGCGCTCATACGGCCCGTAAGGCTTATGTTTGGTCTCCACTTGTTCTCTCCTCTATCCGCTTACTGAAAACAGCTGCGAATGATCTCAATGATGATGTCCTGCTCCTCCGCTGTCATCTTATTGTCGCTGGGCAGGCACAGGCCGCGCTCAAAAATATCCATGCCAACATCTACGCCTTCGCCGGCAATGTAGGCGTTGGTGCGGGCGCGGCCGTTGCCCTCCCGGGTCACAAAGCCGTTCATGCGGTAGATGGGCTGCATGTGCATGGGCTTCCAGATGGGGCGGCCCTCGGCGTTATACTTGGCCAGAGTCTCCAAAATCTGGGTGGGGCAGCTCTTGCCCGGTTCACTGATGTACAGAGCCTCCGTCTCGCCCCGCACCTGGCGGCACATGGCCTCCCGGTCAATGAGCAGGCAGGACAGCCAGAAGTTGGGCTCCGAGTTCTCTCCGTCGTAGGGATTCATAGTGACCGGCAGGTCCTTGAGTCCCTCCTGGTAGCGCTGGTAGATGGCCTTCTTCTGGGCGATATGCTCCTGCAGATGGGGGTACTGTCCCCGTACCACGCCGGCAATCACATTGCTCATGCGATAGTTGTAGCCCAGCTCCTCATGCTGGTACCAGGGGGCGTTCTCCCGGCTCTGGGTGGACCACTTCCGGGCCTTGTTGGCCGCCTCCAGGTCATCGGTCAGCAGCATCCCTCCGGAGCTGCCGGTGATGATCTTGTTGCCGTTGAAGGAGATGGCATTGTAGGTGCCGAAATTTCCCGTCTGAATTCCCTTGTAGGTGGCGCCCAGAGACTCGGCGGCGTCTTCAATGAGCACCGCTCCATGGGCATCGCAGATGGCTCGGAGCTCTCCCAGCTTACCGGGGGTCCCGTACAGGTTGGCCGCCACCACTACCTTGGTGTTGGGGTAGAGCGCAAACGCCTTTTCCAGCGCCACCGGGTCCATGTTCCAGGTGTCCCGCTCCGTGTCGATAAAGACGGGAACGCCGCCTTCATACACCACGGGGTTCACCGTAGCTCCAAAGGTCATGTCGGAGCAGAACACGGTATCCCCCGGCTTCACACCGGTCAATTTCACACACAGGTGAAGCGCAGCCGTACCGGCCGACAGGGCCACAGCATGCTTGCACCCAATGGTTTCACAGGTCAGACGCTCCACCTCATTGATGTTCTCGCCGACGGTGGACATCCAGTTGGTCTGGTATGCCTGCGTCACATACTCCAGCTCCTCACCGTGCATGGTGGGAGTGGAAAGCCACACTTTCTTCTCAAACGGTTTCATCTTTCTTCTCTCCTTATTTCATTCACAACTTAACGACAAATTAACCCTAAAAGCAATACGCCCGCGGTCCTATATCAGCCGCGGGCGCTTTATTGGTCACAATTCGGTTTTAGCGCAAGGAAGAAGCATGCTGCATCCCGTCCCGGATCTCAGGTCTGCGGCAACGGCCCCACCACGCATAGCCGACTAAAATAGCTTCCAAAATACAACCTGCGACAACATATCAATAACTTCCTTATTATACCGATTGTGCTACATATATTCAAGTCATAGAGTCGCGAATTTCCAAGAAGATTTTCCCAATAAACTGGTTATTTGTTCCCAGAAGTCCAAAGCAGATCGAAATTTCACACCATTTTTACATAGAAAAACCATCCCCGCTCCCCCCGCAGGCCCATGTTCCGGTTTGGGCAGAAAACAGCGTATATATTATATCTGTGAAGGCCTCGGGGCAATTCCCCGAGGCCTATCTTCAAAATATGGAGGAATTTCCCATGAAGCATTCCTGTACCTGTGCGCTCTGCGGGCAGACACTGCCCCCAGAGCAGCTGCGCCACTTCGGCGGCAAGGAACTCTGTCCCCATTGTCTGGAGCTTCACACCCTGATCTGCCGCCATTGCGGACGACGGCTTTGGGCCAGCGACAACGCAGGCACTGCCGAACTTCCCTTGTGCCAAGATTGCTGTGATGCCCACTACACTGTCTGCTGTCGTTGCGGCACCCTGATTTCCCACTCGGCGGCCTACTATCGGGATTCCGATGAAGACGACGAATACCCCTACTGTTTGACCTGCTTCCACACACTGTCCCACGACCGAGCCATTCATGACTACTACTATAAACCGGAGCCCATCTTCTATGGAGAGGGGCCCCGATTTTTTGGTGTAGAGCTGGAGGTGGACGAGGCGGGCGAAGACAGCGAGAACGCCCGGGCACTGCTGGAGCTGGCCAATCAACGCCAGCCCCTGCTGTACATCAAACACGACGGCTCTCTGGACGAGGGCTTTGAGCTGGTGACCCACCCCATGTCCCTGGATGCTCAGCTGCACACCATGCCCTGGCAAGCGATCTGCAAAGAAGCGGTAGCTATGGGATACCGCAGCCACCGGGCTGGAACCTGCGGACTCCACGTCCATGTGAGCCGGACTGCCTTCGGCGCCTCGGAGCGGGAGCAGGATGCCGCCATTGCCCGGGTGCTCTACTTCTTCGAAAAACATTGGGAGGAGCTGCTGAAATTCAGCCGCCGCACCCGGCAGCAGCTGGAGCGTTGGGCCTCCCGCTACGGCTATCAGGAGCACCCCATGGAGATCCTGGACTTTGCCAAGAAGGGTTACCACGGGGGCCGATACACCTGCGTCAATCTGCAAAACACAGACACGGTGGAATTCCGCATGTTCCGGGGCACCCTGAAACCCAACACCATCTTTGCTACGTTGCAGCTTATCGACCGGATCTGCGACTGCGCCATC
>OGGQ01002302.1_pt1 | contig 21317 bp, 22 predicted proteins | sample 1571191 | NCBI WGS metagenome assembly OGGQ01 (sample SAMEA2582061, study PRJEB24529) | metagenome | biome: Human gut stool | place: China | collected 2011
AAATACACATGTTTCAGGCCGCCTTTTTTCTCCAGCTTCTCTTTGATCTCGGAAATGATATTCTTAACTTCCATGATGTTCTCCTTTTCTATTAAACCGATGGGTTTTTACGTTTGAACAGATAAAACGACGGGTTTCGGTTTTCACAGTCTTTTTTCAGAACTTTCAGAGAACAATAGACGAACGGCTCATCCACCACAGCCTTTCCTTCCCTGCCCTCTTCTTCATACTTGCCCGGTTTATAGGACGGATCCAGAACGCAGGCCTGGTCTCCATCCACGGAAACAACGGCAATATAATGCCCTCCGTGACTGAATACCGCCTTATAGCCTTCCCGGTCTCCTCCTGAATTGGCAACCGCCATTCCGCCCTTTCTCAGATGGTCTGCCAGAACTTCTGTGTCGCTGGTGGTTGAATAGTCCAGATTGTACTTTTCAGCCACGGCCTTTCCAAGGATCTTCAGATCCGTGCCCGGCTTCATGTTTGCCTTAAGATCAGCCGACATTTTCAGACAGTCCATCAGGTCCAGATGGTCAGTTGTCAGATTATCCACCATCATGCAGAGACTGCAGGGACCACATCCAGCCGCAGCCACATTGCCCTTCCCTTCAGGCGGACCTCCGGCTTCCAGATTGTGTTCATACGGAATATCCGGATAATCCAGCTGGTTTAAATATACCATTTGCCTTCCTCCTTTAATGATGCAGGAAGCATGCCACCTGACGTTTGGTACCGTCTGCATCGGTGACCTCCGTAAGAACAGGTGCTTCCTTGTGGCATTTTTCCGTCGCATGGGGGCATCTGGTACTGAACAGACATCCCTTCGGCGGATTCAACGGACTGGGAACCTCTCCCTGCAGAATGATCTCTTCCTTCTTGGCATGAATATCCGGTACGGGAATCGCCGAAAGAAGAGCCTTTGTATACGGATGAAGCGGGTTCCCGTACAGGTGCTTCTTATCCGCAAATTCCATGATCCTGCCCAGATACATAACGGCAACCTTGTCGCAGAGGTACTCTACCACGCTCAGGTCATGGGAAATAAAGATATAGGTCAGGTTTCTTTCTTTCTGAAGGTCCTTCAGAAGATTCAGAACCTGAGAACGAACGGATACGTCCAGAGCGGATACCGGCTCATCACAGATCACCAGCTCCGGATTGTTGATCAGCGCCCTGGCGATTACCACCCTCTGGCGCTGTCCTCCTGACATTTCGTGGGGATATTTATCCAGGAATTTTTCACTGAGCCCCACTTCTTTCATGATTTCGACAACTTTTTTCAGTTTTTCTTCTTTGGAATATTTCCCGGTCACATTTAACGGTGCCATAATGGACTGGGATATTTTTTTCTTGGGATTCAGGGATGCATAGGGATCCTGGAAAATAATCTGAATCTTTTCCCGGAGCGGACGCATCTGGTTTTCATTATAGTTTGTAATATCTTCTCCGTGAAAAAGGATCTTTCCGTCGGTGATGCTGTGGAGCTTCAGAATCGTCTTTCCCAGTGTGGACTTTCCGCATCCGGACTCTCCCACCAGTCCGACGATCTCCCCCTGGTTAATGGTCAGATTGATCTGATCAACGGCCTTGACCACAATATCTTCCCCGTTTCTCACTTTCTTGACGGGATAATATTTCTTTACATCGGTAATTTCCAATAAGGGAGCTGCCATTATTTCTCACCTTCCTTCCCTGTATCCTGTCCTGCCATGCTTTCATACAGAAGACAGCGCACCTTATGGCTGCCTCCCAGTTCTCTCATACCCGGATCCTCTTTTCTGCATGCATCTGTTGCATGAGGACAGCGGGTGCAGAAACGGCATCCTGCCGGCATCTCATCCAGACCGGGTACGGTGCCTTCAATGGTATGCAGATGATCTTCCTGCCCGCTTCCCAGTTTGGGAATGGAGTCCAGAAGTCCTATGGTATACGGATGCTTGGGATGATCAAAAATTTCTTCTGCCGTACCGTATTCCACGGATTTGCCTGCATACATGACGAGCACATGATCTGCCATCTCGGCAACGACTCCCATATCATGGGTAATCAGAATCACTGCCGTCTCGGACTCCTTGGCCAGTTTCTTCAGGATTCTCAGAATCTGAGCCTGAATGGTCACGTCCAGAGCCGTTGTGGGCTCGTCGGCAATCAGCAGTTTCGGGTGGCACAGCAGAGCCATGGCGATCATGACTCTCTGGCGCATACCTCCCGAAAGCTGGTGGGGAAATTCCTTCACCCTCTGTTCCGGGGAAGGAATTCCCACACGCTTCAGCATTTCCACACACTGTGCCAGTGCGTCGCTTTTGGAAATGTCTTTGTGATGGGTGCGGATCATTTCTATCATCTGATCTCCGATCCTGTAAACCGGATTCAGGGAAGACATGGGTTCCTGGAAGATCATGGAAATCTCGTTTCCGCGGACTTCCCTCATTCTGGCCTCTGAAGCCTTGGTCAGGTCTTCGCCTCCGAACAGGATCTGGCTCTCCCCATCAATCTCACTTACAGCAGGGGATACCAATCTCAGAATCGATGTGGCGGTCACGCTCTTGCCGCAACCGGATTCTCCCACGATTCCAATGACTTTTCCCTTGTCCAGGGAGAATTCAACATTTTCCACCGCTGTCAGCTTCTTTTTTCCAACCTTAAAAGAAACCTTCAGGTTTTTAACATCCAGCAATCGATTCTCCATCAGTATCCCTCCTGATATACTCACTTAAAATTCATTAAAACTGTCAACGGATTATTCTGATACGGACCATCTCCAGACAGCCTGGTTGTTCATGGAGCCTTCAAAGCCGTTGTAGCCCTGGAAACGATCGGATTTTACGCTGAAGCCATAGCCATGATAAAGCATAACCAGCGGCATTTCATCATAAAGCAGTTCCTGATATTCGTTAACAAGTTCTTTTCTCTTTTCCTCATCCAGCTCTGCTGCGATGGCATCCTGGATTTCAGCATAAGATGTATCTGTGATCTGGCAGTATGTAGCGTTCTGATAATCATAGTATCCGGACATCCACAGCGGGTAATCCATAGCGGTGGAACCGCAGATACCAAGGTCGTATGTGCCGTCCTGCAGACCGGAGAACATGGTTGCAAGCTCTACAGTCTGAACTTCGATGTTGATTCCTGCTTCAGCCAGGTTCTGCTGAATGACTGCTGCCATGCTTTCACGGGAAGATACAACTGCCATCTGAAGTACAGTGCTGGAATCCCAGCCGGCTTCTGCCAGCAGTTCTTTTGCCTTCTCAACATCTCTTTCCCAGGTAATGCCTGCATCCCACTGAGATCCCGGAATGATGCAGGTTGCGGAAGCAACACCCTGACCCTTGAGCTGCTGGTCGATCAGAAGCTCTTTGTCAATGGCATAGTTCATGGCCTGACGGACTCTCTTATCGGATACATTCTGGTTGTTGATCAGGAATGCTGCAATACTGGTGGGCTCTGCGGACTTCTCAACATTCAGTCCCATATCCTGTGCTGCCAGTGCATCGTCTGTGGACGGAGCCTGGAAGAATCCATCCATTTCACCGGCTGCGATGGAGGTAATGGTGTTGGTGGAAGCGATTACTTTCATAACCAGTTTTCCGAATTTCGGTGCGCCCAGCTGGTAATCTGCAAAGCTGCCCAGCTGCAGTTCGCTTCCGGAGATTTCGGAAATAAAGGTACAGGGACCGGAACCGATGGGTGCGTTCCAGAATTCATCAGACATAATGTCTGCCGGAGCGATGTCGCCCAGAAGGTGTTCCGGAAGTACATAGTAGAACTTGTTGTGAAGAAGCAGCCAGTCTTCAACCGGTGTTACGCTCTTGAATGTCATTTTCAGGGTGTAGTCGTCAAGTGCTTCCACCTGTACGGAGTTTTCACTTTCCTCAACACCTGCGTCTGTGGTACCTGCCCAGGAGTTGAATTCGCTCTTGAGACCGAAAGCGAAATCCGGGTCTGTGATCAGCTGTGCGGTAAATACCCAGTCTTCTGCGGTTACCGGCTCGCCGTCATGCCATTTTGCGTTCTCGTCCAGATGGAAAATTGCTGCCATACCGTCATCTGCGGACTCCCAGGAAGCTGCTCCTCTCGGAGTTACATCAGAACCAGCTTCCTCAAGGAAGGCAAGACGGTCATAAATCTTGTCTGCCACCAGCTGCTGGTAAATGGAACCTGAAGAAGAACCATAGGGATTTACGGTATCCCATGCGGATGTCATACCATAGGTAATGACCACATCGGAATAATCCTCTGTTCCCTCAGCCGCTGCGGTGGTTTCCGTTCCTTCAGATGCTGCGGTTGTCTCAGTTCCTTCGGCCGCTGCTGCGGTGGTTTCCGTACTGCTGCTTCCGCAGCCGGACAGAAGTCCTGCCGCCATGGCTGCAGCCATCACAAGACTGAGAATCTGACGTTTGCTTTTTTTCATGTTTCTTTTCCTCCTTATTTCGTTTTCGGATCCAGTGCGTCTCGGACGCCTTCACCGATAAAATTGAAACCGACTACAACAAGAATGATGCAGAGTCCCGGCGGAATCCAGACCCACGGTCTGGCAGTCAGAACCATCAGGTTCTGTGCCGCATAGATAATGTTTCCCCAGGAAGCCTGCGGAGTCTGGACGCCCATGCCCAGGAAGCTCAGGGAAGACTCGGTCAGGATGGCTCCTGCCACACGGAAGGAAATGTTTGCCCAGACCGGCGGAATTGCGTTGGGCAGAACCTCTGTGAACAGGATTGTGGACGTTTTCATGCCCACTGCCTTGGTGGCCTGAATATATTCTCTTTCCCTGATGGAAAGTACGTTTCCGTAAATCAGTTTCGCGATACCAGTCCATCCCAGAACACCGATTACCACGGTAACCGTCAGAATGGAAGGACCGAACACGGCCACAAGAACCAGAATCAGGACCATGGACGGGAAGGACATGAAGGCGTCCGCCGTTCTCATGATAATGGATTCAGCCGCGCCGCGGAAATATCCGGCAATCAGTCCCAGCGGAATACCCACCACTACGGAAATGATGGTGGACATGATTCCTACAAACAGGGAAACACGGCCGCCGTAAAGAAGTCTTGCGAACAGGTCACGTCCCACATCGTCGGTACCCAGCGGATGAGCCGCGGAAGGTTTTGCGTTGAATCCTGCCACACGGTCCGTGGTATACGGATCCAGGTCCTTGAACAGCGGGATCAGCAGGACTGCCAGAACCAGCAGTACAACAACAGCCAGACCAAACATTGCCTTTTTATTATGTAAGAATTTTTTCATTGCCTGGCTTTGAAATATTTCTTTCATCATTCTGCCTCCCCCTTACTTAAATTCAATTCTCGGGTCCAGAGCTGCGTAAATCAGATCCAGAATCAGGTTTGCGATCAGCACTGTGGCACAGATCAGAACAGCTACGCCCATGATCACCGGATAGTCACGGCTTGTGATGGCTGTAATCATAAGGCTGCCGATGCCCGGCCATGCAAAGATCTGTTCCACCACAACGGCTCCGCCGATCAGGAACGGAATGCTGAGGCTTATGGTGGTAACGATGGGAATCAGAGCATTCCGGAATGCATGCTTCAGTACGATAACCACGTTGGTAAGTCCCTTGGATCTGGCCGTTTTGATGTATTCTTCATTGAGCACTTCCAGAACGCTGGACTTTGTCTGCTTGATATAGTTTCCGATGGGCTGAATCCCGCAGGCAAATGCCGGGAGAGCCAGATGATGGAGCATATCCAGCATATCCCCGCCGCCGGAAGACTGCATGCCGCTGGTGGGGAACCATTTCATCTTTACAGCCAGCACATAAATAAGAAGAAGGCTGAGGAAGAAGCTGGGAACAGATGCTCCGATGAATGCAATAAAGGTACTGATGTGGTCCCAGATGGAATTGGGTTTATATGCAGACGCAATACCCAGCGGAACGCCGATGATAATGGCACCCAGGATGCCGACACCGGTAAGCATCAGGGACGGAAGAATTCTCTGGGAGATCATCATGGACACTTCCTGCGATGTTCTGTAGGATACGCCCAGATCGCCCCGGAACAGATCACCCAGCCACATGAAATACCGGATCACAATGGGCTTGTCCAGTCCCAGAGAGATCTTCATGGCTTCCAGGTCTGCCTGAGACATTTCACCGGAAGATGCCAGGATTGCCAGCGGACCTCCGGGAGCCAGGTTGATCAGCAGGTAAATCACAAATGTAATCCCGAGGAAAACCGGGATCGCATACAAAAGTCTTTTGATTACATATTTCAGCAAGTAAAACCCCTCCTCTGCTATTTGTTTTCCGCCAGGTCCTCAAGAACCCGCACAAGAAGCCGGATACAGGGTTCTACCGAACCGATATAGCCATATTCCTTCTCGCTGTGGTCATTGGCACCGTGCGGCCCCATGCCGTCCAGTACAATGGCGTGACCGCATCTGGCCAGATGATTTGCATCGGAAAGTCCTCCGCGGTCTTTTTCCTGGAACAGGATCCCCAGATCCTCAGCCAGGCTCTTCATACGCTCCACAAATCTGGCTGCTTCTTCTGTCTTGACAAACGGCATGCTTTCCTTTGCCTTTACAATCTCCGTACGCACTCCCGGAACAAACGGTTCCCCGTTTACCATGGAATTTACGGCTTCCTTCAGGCGCAGGCGTTCAGAATCCTTTTTGAACCGCATCTCAACACTGATTCTGGCGTAATCAGCCACCACGTTTCGTGCTGTTCCGCCCTGAGCAATTCCCACGTTGACCGTGGTATCTTCTTCCTTGCTGGCAAGCCCCATCAGTTTCACGATATAGTTGCCCATTTCCAGAACAGCAGATGCGTTTTCCACTTCAAACATAAAGCCGGAATGTGCTGCAATGCCGTGGAATTCAATTTCATATCCCAGAGAACCTTTTCTTGCAAAACAATGTCTGGTTCCCTTCTGGCCTGCGGATTCCATTACAAATATGTAGTCTGCCTTGCTGCCGATGGCATCCGTGGCTTCCCTGGAATAGACGGAACCGATCTCCTCGTCAGGATTGTAGACCATCGCAATGTTCAGCCGGTCGGACACTTCCTTCGGCAGATTCGCCGCCACATGAAGCATGGCCACATCACCATTTTTCATATCTCCGACGCCAGGCCCGTAATAATTTTCTCCTTCAATGCGGAACGGGCGTTTCCCGGCAGTCCCATCCGGAAAGACCGTATCCATATGGCCGATAAACATTACATCATAATGTTCTGCAGGACGGTTGGTGATCAGCAGCACCGGTCCGGTTTCTTCGCCCACGGGAATCCTTTCCACATGCCAGCCCAGTTCCTGATACCATTCGGCCAGTTTATCTGCCACCCGGGTGATCCCGGCCGCGTTTCTGGAGCCGCTGTCGATATTTACCAGCTCTTCCAGCTGCCTCAGATATAAGTCCAAGTTCATTGCCATGCCTCCTTATTTTTTTCTCTTTCAGAGCGTATGTTTATTTTGCTGATTCATATTATATTGTTATATGTGGTTATGTGTCAAGATAAATATTTATAAAAGGGATTAAAAACATCTTTTTCAGCAAGTTTGCCAAAAAGTCTTTTTCATTTTTGGTGGAGATTCAGTCTTGCATTTGTAAAATATGCCAGAACGCCTTCCGATGCGGGATTTTACAGGCTGCTCTGTCAAAAAGCCCCGGAAACCGGATTCCTGATGCCAGAAGGCGGCCGGCATACTGTACTGTCAGCATGCCGGCCGCCTTCTGAGCTTCATTTTCCTTTTTTCTTTTTCACCAGATCATAGCTCTCCGCAATCATACGCTTTATTTCCCGGTCCGGTATGCTGCCGTCCAGGATCACCGAATTCCAGTGTTCTTTATTCTGATGGTATCCGGGAAGAACCGATGCATATGCCCGCCTCCAGAAATCCCGCCATTCAGGATCCACTTTCACGTTTACCCAGATCTGTCCCTCTCTCTCATAGGTCCAGGCAAATGCTCTTTTGTTGGGACGGTATCTGAGCAGCACCCAGTTGGAGTCCCGGAATGGCGTATCCGTATATACATCCGGCAGCGTCATGCCGTAACGCAGTACCTCTTCTCTTGTTGTCACAGTCTTCCCCCGCTTTCTTCCGCTGCGGAATCTCTCCTCTGCAGATCTCTCACATATCCTGGTCTGTCATGCCTGTGTTTTCTGGAAATAAAAAAGAATCCTGTTCTGCAGGATTCTCCGCCTGCGGCGGGCCGCTTCATCGGCACGCCCCTTTCCTCCGCAGTGTGCTCCAGGCGGAGCATTTTATTATAACAGGGAACAAAGTTTCCTGTATAACAAAAAACTGCATTCCGATCCTTTGCGCAGGAACGGAACACAGCTTCCATTTCAGAAGCGGGTGATGGGAATCGAACCCACGTATCCAGCTTGGAAGGCTGGTGTTCTACCATTGAACTACACCCGCAAAATGCCCAAAGCTGGAATCGAACCAGCGACACGAGGATTTTCAGTCCTCTGCTCTACCAACTGAGCTATCTGGGCAATCGGAACTGGGCGGAGGTGGATTCGAACCACCGAAGCAAATTGCAGCAGATTTACAGTCTGTCCCCTTTGGCCACTCGGGAATCCGCCCATATCATTCTGACAAGTCAAAATGATATCACAAAAGTCATGAAAAATCAAGTTCTTTTTCTTCAAAAATCATGGTTCCATATGGTTCCAGAATTACCGTCACTTTTCCGTCTTCCACAGGGTATTCCACTTTTCCCACATTATACCAGCGTTCCGTGGTTTCCATCACGCGCACCATGGTTTCCTGACGGACCCCGGTCTCCCAGACGGCAATCTTTGCCTCCTGGCGGCGTCCGGTACTGTTGACTGCCACCACTGCCGCCCGTTTTCCGGTAAATCTTCCGTATGCAATCAGTCCGTTCTCTGCCAGCAGGATCTTAAAGGAACCCGTGCGGAAGACCGTATTTTTCTTCCGGATTCCGGTGAGATAGCGGTGAAATTCAATCAGTTCCTGATCTTCTTTCCCCCACGGATATGTCCGGCGGTTATCGGGGTCCGTCCAGCCGCAGCACCCGGCTTCATCTCCATAATAAATGGTAGGAGCTCCGGGCCATGTCATCTGTACCACCACGCCTGCCCGGAAAATGCCGTAATTGATTTTTTCCGAGGCAGCTTCCGCCCCTCTGGACTCCAGCCGCCCGGTCATCAGATTGGTTCTCGTAAGGAAGCGCGAATGATCGTGATTGGAAATTTCATTCATGGCTGCCATCAGAGACGGAGTCTGCATTCTGCTCATGTTATAGACCATGGTGCTGAAAAAAGCCTGACTGTTTCTGTGAAGATGGGGTTCGCAGCGGTCGCTGTGCTTTTCCAGCCCTGTCAGGAACCAGGAAAGCGGATCCATAAACGCATCGTAGTTCATAACCGTATCCCACTGATCTCCCGCCAGCCAGGAAGAAGCGTCGCCATAATGCTCCGCCAGAATCAGCGCTTCCGGATTCGCCTTCTTGACCCGTTCCCGGAATCTGCGCCAGAATTCATGATTGAACTCCTGCGTATGCCCCAGATCCGCCGCCACGTCCAGACGCCAGCCGTCCACACAGTAAGGAGGAGATACCCATTTCTCGGCAATGCTCAGGATCTGTTCCTGAAGTTCCGGTGTATCATCATAATTCAGTTTCGGCAGGGTATTGTGCCCCCACCACCCTTCATAGGACGTGTTGTCCGGCCAGCCGTTCTCGTCAGAAAACCGGAAATACGTTCTGTAGGGACTCTGTTCTGAATGATATGCCCCCGGTTCATACGTGCCGTTCTTTTCATAAATTCTTTCACGGTCCAGCCATCTGTTGAAGGAACCGCAGTGGTTGAACACTCCGTCCAGAATAATCCGCATGCCCCGCAGATGAACTTCCTTCACAAATTCCGCAAAGAAGCGGTCACTTGCCTCAAGATTTACAGGATCCGTAGTACGTACCATATATTTTTCCGCTTCCCGGTTGTCCGCTGCCAGACCCGTCACCAGTCCGTCAGCGTCCCTGACGATTACTCCGTAATGGGGGTCCACATGCGAATAATCCTGACAGTCATATTTATGGTTGGAAGGGGATACAAAAATGGGACTCAGATACAGAACCTCCACCCCAAGACTCTTCAGATAGTCCAGTTTCTCCCAGATACCTTTCAGGTCTCCGCCGTAAAACCGGTCCACATCCATCACCGAAAGGCCATCCTCCCAGTTTTCCACCCGGGTTACAGGGTATCCGATATATACATATTCATCTGATTCCACATCATTGGACGGATCGCCGTTCCGGAACCGGTCCACAAAAATCTGGTACATGACCGCACCCTTCGCCCATGCAGGAACATGAAAGCCCGGAGTAATCCGGAACATCAGATGTCTGCTCATGTCCTCCGCAACACCCAGGCGGTTGAAGCAGCAGGTATCGCTGCCGCTCTGTATTTCAAAGTAATAGCAGACGGGAACCTCTTTCACATGGATCCGGGTCTCAAAAAAATCAAACAGCCCTTCGGATCCGCATCTTTCCATCCGGATCTTTTCCTCTTCCCCGTCAATGATCATATATACTGCATCCACATCATCTTTCGCCGTGCGGAATTTTATGGTCACCGCATCTCCTGCATCCGGTTCTTCCGGCTGCCGGTAATCCAACGTCTCGTCGCAGAACAGAGCCGCTTTTTTCATGGAAAAGCCTCCTTCTCCTGTTTATGCCTCTGTCTCCCCCCGGATCTGTCCTCTGGTTCCCGGCACATTTCCCATCCTGTGCGGAATATTCAGGGACCGTTCTTCTATTATACAGGATATTATGTCGTTTTGCACGTTTTTTCTTGCTCCCCATCCCCGGCACTCCCATAAAAGAAATAAGGCCAGCGGGGAATCGCTGGCCTTATTTCGGAAAAGGTATTATGTCTCTTATGGGGTATAGCAAAAACTATATAATGTATTGGGGGGGGGTTACGTATTGTAATATAACACAGGTCCTCCAATAAGTGTGCACAAACTTTAAGGAATATCAATTTCTTTTTTGTAGGATTTGTTATGGCATGTTTTTCTGTTGTCAGTATTGAACATCCAAAAAGAAAAGACGGCACTTGCCTGTGTTTCTTTTGCACAAATGCCGTCAAACTTTATTTTCTTAAACAAACAGTGCCTCAAACTCTTCCTGTCCGATTTTCTCCCTGGCCAGAAGAAGTTCGCAGCATTTATGCAGCACCGGCTCATGTTCCTGGATGATCTGCTTCGCCTTTTCGTAGCATTCATCAATGATCCGTTTCACTTCGCTGTCAATGGCAGTGGCCACATCTTCCCCGTAGCTTCTTGTGTGGGCAAGATCACGGCCGATAAACACCTCGCCGTCGTTGCTGTCATAATTGATCATTCCCACGCGCTCTGACATGCCGTACTGAGTCACCATGGCTCTGGCAATGGCAGTCGCTTCCTTGATGTCCTGAGACGCTCCTGTTGTCACATCACCGAAAATCAGTTCCTCTGCAATCCGGCCTCCCAGGGAAACCATGATGTTCTGCAGCATCTTTCCTTTGGTGTTGAACATCTCATCCTGTTCCGGCAGCGGCATCGTATATCCTGCAGCCCCCATTCCCGTAGGAATAATGGAAATGGTATGCACCGGTCCCATGTCCGGCAGCACGTGAAACAGGATGGCATGGCCCGCTTCGTGATATGCTGTGATCTTCTTCTCTTTTTCAGAAATCACCTTGCTTCTCTTTTCCGCGCCGATTCCCACTTTTACAAAGGCCTGATCAATGTCTTTCTGCTGGAGATATCTCCGGTTTTCCTTCGCCGCGCGGATGGCTGCCTCATTGAGAAGATTTTCCAGGTCCGCTCCGGTGAAACCGGCTGTGGTTCTGGCAATCCGTTTCAGATCCACATCGTCGCCCAGCGGTTTATCCTTGGCATGTACCATCAGAATCTCTTCTCTGCCCTTGATATCCGGGCGTCCCACGGCCACCTTCCGGTCAAAACGTCCCGGCCTCAGGATTGCAGGGTCCAGAATATCCACACGGTTGGTGGCTGCCATCACGATGATTCCCTCATTGATGCCGAAACCGTCCATCTCCACCAGAAGCTGGTTCAGAGTCTGCTCGCGTTCATCGTGTCCGCCTCCCATTCCGGTCCCTCTCCGTCTTGCCACAGCATCAATCTCATCGATAAATACGATGCACGGAGAATTCTTCTTGGCTTCTTCAAAAAGGTCCCTGACACGGGAAGCACCCACACCCACAAACATTTCCACGAAATCCGAACCGGAAATAGAGAAAAACGGAACTCCTGCTTCTCCGGCCACCGCTTTTGCCAGAAGTGTCTTTCCGGTTCCCGGAGGTCCCACAAGAATCACTCCCTTGGGGATTCTCGCACCCACATCCGTGTATTTTTTCGGCTCTTTCAGGAAATCCACGATCTCCTCCAGCTCTTCTTTCTCCTCCTCCAGTCCGGCCACCTTGGTAAAGTTCACCGAATTGGTGCGGCTCATCTTCGCACGGCTTTTTCCGAAATTCATCATTTTGGAATTGCCGCCTCCGCTGCTGAGCCTTGCGTTCATGTACATGATGATAAACATGATCACAACAGCAGAAAGTCCGATGGGCAGGATCACCGTCATCAGGTAATTGTCCTGGGGAACATCCATCAGTTCATAATCAATCTGATTTGCCTCCAGAAGTTTTTCCGTCTCAATCACATCCGATACCGGAAGCCGTCTTCTGTCCCCGTCTGTCATGAGAATTGTAAGAGAACCTGTAGGTGTCTGCCTGTTCTGGTTGATCTGGACTGCCTCGATGGTCCCGTTTTCCACCGCCATCATGAATTCCTGATGGCTCATATTGTCATCGAACAGGCCGCCCCGGGTCGTCAGGCTGGACGCAAAGATAATAAGCGCCGCCACCAGGAGCACAAGTCCGACTCCGCGAAATTGCTGGTTTTGTTTCAACTGGCTGCCTCCTTATTCCTGCTCCACAACCCCGATAAACGGCAGGTTCCGGTACTTCTGGTCATAATCCAGCCCATAGCCCACCACAAATTCGTCCGGAATGGTAAAGCATGTATATTTCACCTGTACCTGCTTTTTCACCCTGCGTTCAGGTTTGTCAAGCAGTGTACAGAGTTCGATCTGTTTCGGTCCCCGCTGTTTCAGGATCTCGATCAGATACGCCAGGGTTCTGCCTGAGTCAATGATGTCTTCCACAATCAGCACATTTTTCCCTGCCAGCGGCTGGTCCAGATCCTTTACAATCTTTACCACACCGGAAGACTCGGTTCCGCTTCCGTAGCTGGATACTGACATAAAGTCCAGCGTCACAGGCACCGTCAGCCGTTTTGCAAGTTCACAGGTAAAAAATACACCGCCCTTTAAAATGCAGATCAGATGGATTTCCTTTCCTGCATAATCACGGTTAATCTCATCAGCAATCTCCCGGATTCTCTGATCCACTTGCTCTTCATTCAGCAGTACACGAATTTTATCCGCCATATCCTTCTTCTCCTTTGCCGATCCGTATTTCCAGTATCGTTTCGGTTTCTTCCGTTATTTTATAGTATTCGCTGATGCGGCGGCCGATTACCCACAGAATATGGTGCCCCTCCGCCAGCAGAAGAATCTGTCCTCGCTCTTCTTCCGGAATCTTTTCATCAATCAGATACCGGCGGAGATTTTTCTTTTTACCCCCTGAAATCAGGAAAAAATCCCCTTCTTTTCTGGTCCGGACAAACAACGTATCTTTTATTTTAGCATAATCAAACCATTTCGTATACTGGTTTTTGGGAATTTCCCGGTCTTTTTCCCACGAAAATGCTCTCAGAAAAGCCGTTCCGCGGCCTCCCGGAAGCTCTTTTTCCAGATATCCTCCCTTTTCCGGCAGCTGCAGACAGATTTCCGGCAGCTGACGCTCCTCAGAAGGGCCCTCCTTCCGGATTCTGAGAAACCGCTGATCCTTTCCTGCTGTCAGGCCGCCCGGCAGCATCAGACGGTTTCCTCCTCCCGGCCCGGTCATTGCCAGGATTCCTTCCATATGGCGGGAAGAAATATCTCTGTTTTCACCGGCTGCTTCCGCAATCAGAGCGCGGATCACATATGTTTTTATGATCTCAGGCTGACGCTCCAGGGTCTCCCTGCGCACTGCTCCCGCAGCCACCTTCTGTTTTCGTTCTTCCGAAAGAAGGGTTTCCGCCAGACTTTCAAAATATTCATCCGCCTGCTGCGCCAGGGCTGAGGCAGCCAGGACATGTTCCGCCGCGCGGGGATTGATTTTTTCTTCCGCCCAGGGCATCAGCTCATTTCTCAGCCGGTTTCTGGCATAGTCTGTAAGCCGGTTTGTGGAATCTTCGCACCAGCCGATGCCCAGTTCCTTCAGATACCCTTCGGTTTCCTTCCGTCTGAGGCACAGCAGCGGGCGGATAATATTCCCCCTCACCGGCCGGATGCCGGAAAGGCCGTGAAGGCCGCTGCCTCTGAACAGATGGAACAGGACCGTTTCCACGCTGTCATCCATGTGATGGGCCACCGCAATCCGGCTGCATCCGGACCGTTCCGCCTCTTCCCGAAGATGACGGTACCTCAGTTCCCTTCCGGCTTCTTCCAGCGACATTCCCTTCTGCGCAGCCAGAGATCTGACGTCTTCATGCACGACCCTGCACGGAACATCCAGCCTGCGGCACAGTTCCTCCGTATACGCTTCATCCCGGTCCGCTTCCTCTCCCCTGAGTCCATGATTCATATGCATGGCGTACAGGCGGATTCCCAGAGTTTTTCTGAGTTCTGCCAGAATAATAAGAAGGCACACGGAATCGGCGCCTCCCGACACAGCTGCCAGGATGCAGTCTCCTCCGTCTGCCATATGATATTTCTTCATAAATTCCAGAACTTTTTTTTCCGTTTCCTGCCTGTTCATACTCATGCCCTTTCCATCAGGCTTATTATACAGGCATTTTCCCCCGGTGACAAGTTTTTCCTGGCTGCCTTCCCGTTTCCCGCCCGGACCTGTGTCCTAGCGCTCATAAATTCCTCCCACCAGGACTGTCATATCATCCCGCGGCTGGCCTTCAAACGACAGGGCAAATGTCAGGATCAGCTCCGCGGTCTCCTGCGGTCCGGTCTCCGGAAGTCCCGCCAGAAAATCCCGGAATGCAGCCTCCTTCTCCTCCCCCGGCATGGCGTCCAGAATGCCGTCGCTGACCATTACAACCCTGTCTCCGTCCCAGAGTTTCCTGGAAAGAAGCACCGGTTCCACCGGATTCAGGATGCCGGCAGGCACATTTTCCGACTCCAGAGTCTCCACCTCGCCGCGTCCCATCACAAATGTGGCAGCCGCTCCCAGCTTCATGGCTTCCAGTACTCCTGAATACAGGTCCACCAGCCCCAGATCCAGAGTTGCCGGACGTTCTGCCGTTCCTGTCAGCAGCAGTACGGTATTGACCAGCTTCAGTGCGGCTCTGGCCGAAAATCCCGTTTCCAGCAGCTGCTCTGTCAGCTCGATGACTTTTTCACTGTCTTCATTGGCCTGCCGCCCGCTGCCCATGCCGTCCGACAGACTTATAATGGCCTGGCCGGGAAGTCCGCTTCTGAAAGTAAAGCTGTCACCGGAAACCTCTTCTCCCTGCCGCGGCGTTCTGGCCGATCCAAACAGCACCCGGTATTTCCCGTCCTCCATAAACCGGAAAGATGACGGATTTCTGGTGATCAGAGTTTTTCCGTCTCTGGCCGGAACCCATTTTCCTTTTATTGCATGTCCCAGCAGTTCCGCCGCATCTCTGGCCGTCATGCACCGGCCGTTGGTGGTCCTCGCTGTCATGAATACTTCCCTGTGCTGTCCTCCATACTGAAGCACCAGAAGACTTTCCACCGACACCCGGCGTCTTCGGAACGTCATCCGCAGCGCGGCCTCCGCCGGTTCCGTAACATCCCGCGCCTGCTCCATCTGTCCGGAAAACTCCTCCAGTATGCCGGCCATCTCCCTGAACTGCACCATGACAGCGTCCCGGCTTTCCAGAAACCTGTTTTTCCAGGTGAGATTCATGGAGGCCCGTCCCAGGCTGCGGTTCAGCTGGCCCAGATAATCTGCTTTCCTTCTGCAGGTCTCCAGGAATCTCCTGGGCATGTCCTCATAATCGATACATCCTTTTTTCTCAAATGTTCTCAGCAGATAATAGAGATAATAATTCTCTCCGTTTTCTTCTTTCCGGATTTCCTGGGTAAGTCCGCATTTTTCACAGCTGCCGCAGACCATGGCCGCTGCCGTTTCCAGCGCGGCCAGTCCGTCTTCCCCGGAAAGTCCCGGATCCCGGTCTGCGCCTGCAAATGTTTTCGCCAGACCGCCCAGAGATTCCGCCATATCCCGGAGACGCTTTGCCGCATACAGATTCACATCCGCCATGTCCCTATGTACTGCCCGCCTTTTCAACACAAAAATCCCTCCTAACCTGCGTACCTATTATAAACAGGCTGGAGGGAAATATTTGTCGGATCCGCAGTGCAGATCCGGAAAACTTCCTGACATTTTCTACTTCTTTTCTTCCGGCTTTAACAAAATTTCATCTTTATTGACCAGGCCCAGTTTTTCCTTTGCCACTTTTTCTATATACTGCTTGGTTTGAACATAAATCCGGTACTCTTCCAGCTCCGCCGCCCGGCTCTGTTCACTGGCAAGCGTCTTTTCCAGGCTTTTTTCTTTTGCCTGATATTCCAGATCTTTTTCCCTCAGAGAAGACGCACCGATATTGACTACGACAGCCAGGCTGATCACCACCATCGTGATTCCGATCAGTGCCATACGGTTGCCCCAGCCCTGTCTTGCAGTCTTACGTTTCTTTCTCCCGCGTCCTTCCTTCATGTTCACCAGCTTCTTTCCTGCATTCGTGCTTTATATTTTTTATTCTAGACCATCTCCGTGCATTTTTCAAGAGCCCAGATACATTTCTGCTGACAATGCGGTCATAAAGGATCATTCCTGCGAACACGCATACAATCACATATCCCCGGACCACGCCGCTGTTCTCCCTGAACAGCAGGGAAAATGTCATGATTCCGGAAAACAGCCAGTATATAAAGTCCTCCAGACCTGTCCAGAAACTGCCGTGGTGCACAAGGAAACGAAACAGCCTGAGTCCGTCATAACATACCATCAGACATATTCCCAGGAAAAAACTTTCCGCCGCCAGAGCAGCTTCTCCGTGGATATATGCGCTCAAAAGCCATCCCCCTATTTGAACAGTCGGGTCAGAAGCGACTGTCCGGCCTTCCGGTACCCCTCAGATGAGGAATAGACAAAACTGTCTGTCCGGCCTTCAATGTCAATTTCGCCTTTTTCCAGTGACAGCCTGCTGACATGGAGGTCTTTTCCCCTGATTGTGAGAAGCCCCATGTCCGTATCCAGAACAATCTGGCTTTCGTTAAAAGAGATCACATCCAGAACCCCTGTCAGATTCCCCCTGTCCCGGTTGATGAGAGTCATCTTATGGGACAGTCCTGCTTTTTCTTCCATGAAAAAAACCTCCTGACATACTTATCGTTTAGTTAAGTATATTAGAAGGTTTTCGAACTTATTCCGGAAAATTACAGATACTTATATAAATCCCCGACGTTGTCTTTCCTGACGGTCTCCTGAACATCGAGGACCTCAACTTTTACGGCCTTCACGCCGAACTGGATTTCTATGATGTCTCCCTGCTTCACGCTCACGGATGCCTTCGCAGGCTTCCCGTTCACCATCACACGTCCCGCATCACAGGCTTCATTTGCAACCGTTCGCCTTTTAATCAGGCGCGACACCTTAAGGAATTTATCTAATCTCATAAAAATCAGGCATTAACCTGGTCTTTCAGAGCCTTGCCTGCTTTGAACTTCGGTGTTCTGGATGCTGCGATGGTCATCTTCTCGCCGCTCTTCGGGTTTCTTCCCTCTCTTGCTGCTCTTTCAGATACTTCAAATGTACCAAATCCAACCAGCTGGATCTTCTCACCTTTTACTAATTCTTCTGCCACAACATCTGTAAAAGCCTTAACTGCCTTCTCAGCATCTTTTTTGGAAAGTTCAGCTTTTTCAGCAACAGCTGCGATTAATTCTGTCTTGTTCATTGATATTTCCTCCTAGATAATTAATTGAAACCGAAAGCCCGATGCTTCGGAAACATCTGCATTATACTCTTACATTTATATCTGCTCAGGTCTCATTTGTCAAGGTTTTTTGCGGTTTTCACGCTCTTTTTCCCGCAGTTTGCGCTCCCTTCTTTTCATTTCTTCCCAGTCAGCTGCACCGCCTGTATTCCCTGCAGTTTCCTCTCCGGAAAACACTCCTGGATGGCGGCGGATCATCTTTCTGCAGATGCCGTCCACCACATCTTCGATGCTGAAATTCCCTTTTTCCTTTTCCATTTCACTGTGCATCATGATCTGGTACAGTACATCCCCCAGCTCCTCACACAGGTTGTCCGGGTCCTGACTGTCAATGGCCTCCAGCACTTCCCCGCATTCTTCTTCCAGATATTTTTTCATGGATTCGTGGGTCTGTACTCTGTCCCACGGGCATCCATGTTCCGATCGCAGGACCTGAACCGTCCTGCACAGGTCTTCAAATGTATATTGCTCTTTTTCCTTCATTTTATCCCTGTGCCCCCTTTTCTTTTTCTTATGTGTCTCCGGCTGCTGCAAAAACAGACAGAAATCCCGGCTCCCGCCCCGCTGACTTCTGCCTGTTTCCTGAACATCATTCTGCCGTTTCCCGCGGAAAACTGCGCCGGATCTGATGACTCCGTCAGGACTCCATCTGTCTGCCCAGAAACCCGGCTGCCGTGGCGGCCAGACGCAGTTCGGATTCCGTAAATCTTGCCCTTGGTTCCCTGCTCATGATGATGACTGCTCCTATGGCGTCCCCTTCACAGATAATGGGCGCAACCACCTGTGCCGTTACACCCTCCACATCCTCTGCCGCCACCGGTGTATACGCCTTATCATCTTTTCCTGCCTGGACAGTCATTCTTTCATTGATCACATTTTCCAGCTGTCTGCTGATGGGCTTCTGAAGCAGTTCCTTTCTTGCTCCCCCGGCCGCCGCAATGACCTGATCGCGGTCTGTGATACACACCATCAGGCCGGTGGACTGTGCCATGGCCTCCGCATACTGAACCGCAAATGCATTAAGTTCCATCATCGGTGAGTACTTTTTAAGAATAATCTCGCCTTCCCGGTCCGTGAAGATCTCCAGCGGTGTCCCTTCCCTGAGTCTCAATGTTCTCCGGATCTCCTTGGGAATCACCACCCGTCCCAGGTCGTCTATTCTTCTTACAATTCCAGTAGCTTTCATACAAAAATTCCTCCATTTACTGTACTATCCGTTACTGGAATTAGTATCTGTAAATGGAGATATTTTATACACATACGGAACCGGATTCCGTTTTCCCGGATTTTTCCGTTTCCCGGAACTATTCCAGGGCTTTCCGTATATTTTCCTTCACTTTTCCTGTCAGCCGGTCATAATCCAGAATTTCTTCCTCATCCAGCCCGGAAAGGCAGACCTGGCGGAACTCATTTTCCGCCTCCTCCAGATCATCCAGAATTCCCCGGGATGCCGGAAGGAGCCACAGCTTCAGTTTCCGTTCCGCTCCCTTTTCTCTGGCCATCTCTTCTGTTCCCACCAGTTTTCTGGCCGTGAGTTTCTGGATGGCCACTGCCAGACTGGTTCTGGAAATCTGAAGCAGCTCTGCCAGACGTTTTCTGCTGAGCGTACGGCCGCTGCCTTTAAGGATCAGTATCAGGCATGCCTCCGCTATGGAAATCTCATGTTTCAGCGCAGCCGGCTCCAGGCAGCGTTCCAGCAGTTTCCGGTTCCTGTAGGAATCCATCAGGACTCCGTTTTCCGTTATGGCTTCCGGAATCACGCGGATTCTTTCCTCTCCCAGTTTTCTGGCTCCGGGAAGCGCCGCCGGAAGAACAAAGCCGTCACCTGCAGCTGCCACCAGAAAACGGTAGACCTGCAGCCGCCGTTTCTCATACTCATCTTCATCCAGAACGTGTTTGTAGAAGCTGTTATAACATTCAAACATCAGAAGCTTCATTTTTACAATTCTGGATATATTCATGCCCTGGCTCACCAGGGAGCCCCTGGTCTTTACATAATAATACACCGGGGTCCGGAGGGCGCAGAAGGTTTCCGCATACCGGATATATTCCAGATTGAACATGAAGTCTTCACACCAGCTCAGGGCGGAATCCATCCGCAGACCGTGGGTTTTCACCAGGTCTCTCCGGTAGAGCTTGTTCCAGAGCACTCCGTAATAAAAATCCGCCGGATTTTCCATCATGAAAGCCGCGAATTCTTCCCGGCTGATAACCCCGTCCTCCTCGATATCGCCTTTGTGAGAAACCCGTTCTCCCACCACCCGGTAAAAATCCGTGATGACCATATCGCAGCCGTTTGCTTCTGCCATACGGACCATCAGTTTCGTGGCATCTCTGGTCAGCCAGTCATCGCTGTCCACAAACTGAAGATATGTGCCCCGGGCTCTGGAAATTCCTGTATTTCTTGCATCCGACACCCCGGAATTTTCTTTATGGATCACCACGACTCTGGGATCTTTTCCGGCTGCCCTGTCACAGATCTGTCCGGATCCGTCTGTGCTGCCGTCATCAATCAGCAGGAGCTCAAATTCTCTGAATTCCTGTCCCAGAATGCTTTCTATACAGCGTTCCAGGTATTTTTCCGCATTATATACGGGCACAATGATACTGACTTCCGGTTCCATCTGTCCACCTCCGTCCGCTGCCGGAACCATGTATGTCCTTTTGCTTATTGTTATATATTTTAATCAATTCTATCCCCGGACGCAAGGGCTTTTCCAAAATCCCGGGAACTGTCCGGAAGCGGAAATCGCTTTTCCGGCGGATCCGTTTCCGTGCCTCCTCTGTTTTTCTCAGCCCCGGCCGGCATACTTTTTCCCTTCTGTCAGTCAGAAATATGCCGTGTTTCTTTTTGTCAAAAAAACATCTGCCGGAAAACCGGCAGATGTTTCTCACTTCCGCATCAGCGGAATCTATTCTGTTTATACGCACAGGTTCCGGAATTACAGCAGACCTTCCTGAGCCGCTTCCAGAGTCGTAGTCTCATATTTATCGAGAATGACTCTCTGAATCATGTCTCTCGTACCGGAATTGATGGGATGCGCGATATCCCTGTATTCACCGTCTGCGGCTTTTCTGCTGGGCATTGCAATAAACAGCCCCTTTTCTCCCTCGATCACTTTGATGTCATGAATTACAAACTCATTATCAAGAGTGATGGATACAATCGCTTTCATTTTGCCTTCTTTTTCAATCTTTCTCACACGTACATCTGTTACCTGCATAAATAAC
>OGGQ01002309.1_pt1 | contig 21244 bp, 27 predicted proteins | sample 1571191 | NCBI WGS metagenome assembly OGGQ01 (sample SAMEA2582061, study PRJEB24529) | metagenome | biome: Human gut stool | place: China | collected 2011
TTATCATATAATTGGAGGAAATTAATTTTATGGAATCAATTTTATTATTTGCGCAAAATGCAGCTTCAGGCTCAGCTGCTAATCAAAAGACAAGCAGCATACAAATGATTGTTCTTATGGTTGTGTTGTTCGCACTTATGTATTTTATGATGATTCGTCCACAGAAGAAACGTCAAAAAGAAGAGCAGGAAATGAGAAATGCTCTTGAAATCGGCGATGAGATTGTTACAATCGGCGGTATTGTAGGACGTGTTGTTACAATTCGTGAAAACGACCTTATCATTGAAACCGGTGCTGACAGAAATAAGATGAAAATTGAGCGCTGGGCAATTAATACTAACAGAACAAAGAACGAGCAGCATCAAAAGGAAGTTGAAGCTGCAAGAGAAGCCGCTAAAGAAAAAAAGGCAGCTAAAAAGGCTGAAAAAGACGGCTCAAATAAAAAGGATAATAAATAATTGTTCTAAAAAAATAACCCCTTGAATATTAATTATTCAGGGGGTTTTATTATGCCTAAAATAAGCAGTCTTAACGTAAAAAGTGTTATCATTAAATTTATTGTAAAATCCTTAGCATTAACTACGACGTCAATAATATTAATATCATCTGTTGCTTCATTTATAATTTTTAAACTTGATTTGGACTTATCGTATTGTAAATATGCCGGTTATTTGATTAGTGCGCTGACGTCTTTTATAGTTCCTTTTATTTGTCTTAAGCCTTTTAAAAACAATATACTATTCTTGTCATTTTTGTCGATTATACCGTTAGTATTATTTACGCTTGCAAATTTTATATTTTTTGGCAAGGAGTTCGTTCAATTATTTATATCATTGGCAATAATTATTGCAGTAGCATTTGTAACAGGGGTTATGTCGGCAGGGAAGAGAAGGTGATTAAAATTGAGCGATATTCCTATTGAACTTAAAAAGGAATTTAATTTAGAAGATGAAAATGAAAAGAAAACCGACATTGAAAAAATCATTGTTGATAATAAAACAGTTATATATTCAATTGTTTTTTATGCTTGCTCATTGGCAATAGGAACTGTTCTTTACAGGCTTCTTCAAAGCAGTGCGCTTGATTCTGTTTTAAAGCCGAGCAATGCAAATTTTTCAAAACTTTTCAGCCAAAATATTTGTAATTATTTGTCGCTTTTTTTAATTACCGTTTTTCTTGCTTTTTGCCTTATCGGATACGGTTTAATAAACATTATTCCATGCGTTATAGGCATTCAGGTTGGAATGAAGGCCGCATATTTTTACATAAATTATCAAGCAAAGGGTGTAGGCTATACAATTCTTATGATTGCGCCCTTTGCTGCGCTTTTTCTAACCGTTTTGATTTTTGTTATCCAAACAAGCAGCAATATGTCAAAGCAAATAGTTGACATAACAAAAAATAATCTTGATTATAAGTTAGAAGTTAAGCCGACATTAAGAAAATTTTTGATTTACGGTTTGATTATAATTGCTTTTTCCGGTGTTTGCGCACTCATTGAAACGCTTTTGAAAAGTGTTGTTACCATTTAGGTTTTTCGGTCGATAATGGGTTAGAGTCAACGGCTTTTTTAGTTGCGTCATTGCTGATATGAGTATAAATTTCCGTGGTGCTGAGATTTTCGTGACCGAGTATTTCCTTAAGAAGCAATACATCAACATTTCCGTGCTGATACATAAGTGTTGCTGCTGTATGCCTTAGCTTATGAACCGATAAACCACGGTCACCTAATCCTGCTTTTTTTAAATATTCTTCAACAATATGCTGAACGCTTCTGTTGCTTATCCTTTGATTGCGTGAACTTAAAAACAGCGCTCTGTCTTTTACACCGTCGTGTGGCCTTACTTTCATATATGTTGTGACAGCATTAATGCACGCTTGGTTTAAATAAACAGTTCGTTCCTTGTTTCCTTTACCGGTTATGACGAGTGTACCATCAGCTTTTATATCGTTATAATCAATTGATACAAGCTCACTCAGTCGCATTCCGCAGTTTAAAAACAGCGTAATCATCGCATAATCTCGCTCTCTGTATTTGCCGTCTATAACTGACAAAAGCTTTTCAGCTTCTTCAAGTGACAAATATTTAGGCAATGATTTTTTTGTTTTCGGAATGTCGAGATTTTTCATAGGATTTTTTTCAAGCAATCCTAAATTGTCTGTCAAATAAGCATAAAATCTTCTGATGCATATTACACGTCTTGCACGTGTAGTTTCGTTGTTTTGCCTTACGTTTTTGCAATAAATCATAAATTGATACGCATCTTCAAGATTTACACTCTGTATAAAATTTAAATCAATAGGGGACAAGTCAATTTTTTCGTCATCTGTGTCAAAACTGTATAAGCCTTTTAATTTGACTATGTATCTGAAAAAGGTACGTAAGTCTGAAGCATACTCAAGTACAGATTTTTCGCTGTGACCTTTGATAGCTTCAATATAAACTAAATATTGCTGTACAAGCTTTGGTAATGTACTGAATTCTTCTTTACGCATATTAGATTAACTCCTTAGAATTAAATGAACATTTTGGCAATTTTAGTTAATTAGTTTATTATATGCGTTATAGCAGTTAATATAAAACCATTTATTTGATAGAAATTTTTTAAACAATGTAATTATCGTTTCAAAATAACTAAATAGCTACAAATGAATAGTTTAATCGTTGCTTGCGGATATTATCAGTATAATATGTTAAATATCAATAATTTATTTCAAAACGGAATAATTATGATTTTAAGTCCCCTAAATTGCACAAAATATTTATTTTGTGCAATTATAACACAAAAATTAAGCAATGTCAATATTTCATCACTATTATTTACTTGAATAAATCAAATATAGGAGCTCAATCAGAGCCCCTATTTTTTTGTTTTAAATGGGTTTTATCATAAGGTCCAAGGTCGAGTATTTGGAAAATCTCAAGCATAACCTCATTAAACATTTTTTGCCGAGTAATAGCTATAATACTTTCCAAATGGTCAACTTCGTCACATTTACGAAGTCTATACCTATCTTCATAAGTAACAACGTCATCAGATAACCGTAAATCCTTATGATACCAATAAGAAAACAAGTCATCTTTTTCCTTCTGTTTCATTAAAAATCATAATCCCCACCATTCATAAGATTAAAACAATCATCCATAGAGCGCATTACATCACGTTCAACATCCTGTTTACGCTGACGTCTTAATTTTTTCTTAGCAGGCTGTAAAACAGTTGTATCGTTATCATCTGCCCACGTATCATTTTTAAAGCCTGACTCAGACAAGTTTTTGATAACTTTATATGTATCATAAGCGCTATATAACTCTTTATTATGAACGAAACAGTAATAACCAAGTTTACGCATTTTAATAACATCACCGTCACCATTCATTATAGGTTCACTGCGTTTAACTACAGTAAAGCATTTAAGAAATGTGCGGCATTGTCTGACTTCGGTACAATGTAATCTAATCGGCTTCGACACATTAGTAAAAAAGTGAGACGTCATAAAAATAACACGCTTATTCTTACGGTTCTGCGTAACAGTAGCTAACATTCTCGGTGGGAAATTCTTAGACATTGCCGAACTAAACCAATTTTGACACTCATCTATAGCACACAACACGCCAAGCTTACCGTTATTATAATCAACAAGCTTGCGCCAATCATCAATTACAAAATCCTCACCATTTAGACCGTAGTTAGTGCCGATTTTCAAAGACGGATATTGATATTTAAGTTGTAATATATCGTGTGTCATTGTAAGAGTTTTACCCATACCCTGCTTACCGGTATACATAATAATACCGTGCTTACGGAACTCCCCTACTTTTACATTATAGAAATTATCCCAAAACTGACGAGGAAGCTGTACAAAAAGCTTAGTAAATATACTAACATCAGCTTTAGGATTATAATGTGCTATAACTTCCCTATGAGCTGTACCGCTTTTCTTTTTACGTTTATATGCAACATAGAAAGAGATACCAAAAACCGCAGCAAGCGGAATAAGGACAATTAAGCAAGGTTTAAGAAGAACCCATATACAAGACCACAAAGCCTTTAAAACAGTTAATATCATAAAATTAACACCCCCAAATATTAAGAGCTGTTGCGTGTCGGCGAAGCCGACAACGCAAACAGCAAGCTAAATTATTTTATAGTAATGGTATAATCGACCATAAAAGCTTTAAAACAGATACAATCAATCTATAAACATAAGTACCGATTAAAAATCCAAGAATAACAATAACAGGACCCATAGGAATAAAGTAACCTATAAAACCGATAGCTTCAGTTAAAATGTCAAATGAAGTTGTTATAGATGAAATATCAAATTGAGTACCGTGCAACAAATTAGCTACCCAATTAAGAAAAGTAATTACAATCATATTATCACCTCACTAAAAATCATCAATATCATCATATCCGCCATTAGTTTTCAAATGCTCGTAATAATCATTAGCCATAGTATCATTAATCATATCATTTAATTGATTTTCGTGGAATTCAACACCGCCAACAAAGGTAACACCTGCTCCGTGTATAATTTCAGGAAGTCGCTTCCAAAGAGCAACCAAAAATCCAAGGTACATAAAGCAACTAACAACTGTATCACCTACACCTTTAAAAGGAGCATACCAGCTAAAATCCACGCTATACGATTTAGCTGGGATAGAATAATAACTATTACTTACCCCTGCCGTTTTAAATGTCAAAACAGGCGAACTATCCGTTGTTAATGCGTTCTTAATGTCGTTAGGCACTGTATCAACAACTTCATAAGCAGAGCCGATAAAAGTATTATCCTTGACATTCGTTAAAGCTGCATCAAAAGCTTCTGCATTATCTTCCGAACGTGGATTGATAGTGTTATCAATAGTTTTATAAACATCAAGAAGCACTTCTTTAAAGGATTCTTTAATGCTAAAGCTAAAAGCCTTTGAAGGGTCAGTGTTATAGCCGTTTATATCAAGAGTTAAGTCAAAACCGAAATATGAAGCTAAAGCCTTTTGAAAATTTGAAATACTGCTTAAAAATATATCAGAGTATTTCATAACTGTATCATTTAAATCAACTATGTTTTCATTAATAGCTTTTAGAAACAAGACAGCATTATCAACCTGACTATTAATTAAACTGACAAAATTCCTGATATCATAGGTAAGATAAGCAACAGATAACTTTTTATAATTTAGGCTGTCCTTAATGTCCCCAAGATAAACTTTATACCCTTCCTGATTGCTATAAATGTTATCAAGACTGGCAATAATATCGGCAATACGGCTATTAATTCGCTCAAGACTTGTGATAATTGCGTTTTTTTCAGAGTCGCTCCAAGAACTACCGCTCCCGGTGTTGTCTCCCCCTCCGTCCCCGGTGTTGTCGGAGTCGAGGGGGTTTGCTGAAAAGTCGTTCCGGCATTATCAAAATCATAGTTACTATATGCAGGAACTAAAGGATTTTTAGCGGCAGAACTATCTCCAGCTGTCTCATAACGCAACCCGGTATAAGGATTAAGGCCGTGCATATTATAACTAGTTGAAAAAGAAAAATTTTCATTTAGCGAAGTAGGGTTACTATATATATTTTGATAAGAATAACGTACAACAGTTATTACAGTGCCGGTAGGAGGTTTCAAACAATAATAAACACCACTATTCATAGTATAAGAAGTTGCAGCAATCTCCTGAGTACTAAACACCGCATAAACATAATCAGTTTTACCCTTTTCAGTATATACTACGTAATATTTCATATCATCCGCAATAGCAATACCGGAATCGCTTGCAATTGCTCTATAATCAGCATTAGCGGCACCCGTATATGCAAAAGCGGTAACAGGTATCATAGTAAAGACAACAAGCATTACAGAAAAAATAACACAATAAATCTTTTTCATAAAAAAATCTCCTTTCATAAAAATAAGGGGAAAGGGTTTCCCCTCTCCCCTCGCTCGAGGTAAAAAACAAATAGTATAAAAATATACAAAAAAATTATGCTGAACGAAGCATACCGAGTACGAAGCTGATACCCTTACGAATTGCAATAAATGTAATTGCAACAGGAATAATAGTAGGAATAACAGCTACAACTTCATTAAGTACACCGCCGACCATTTCGGATGTAATAGTCTTATCAAGCACGGTAGCGGCATTAATCGGCTGAAGTACAGGCATTATCTATTTTCCCCCTTTCTTTTTCTTTCTTTATTTCTAACCTTACGGCTATAAGCTTTTTCGTACAATCACGAAGTAAAGCATAAACGCCGTAAAGGAAGATAGCAAAAGCTATAAAAAGTAAAATTAACTCTTTTATTTTGTAGACCCCCAATCTTCAGGAAATAATGAACTAATCCAATTAACAAGTGGCTTAATCAAATAATCTATCGAAAATTTGATTAACTCAACAACAAGAATTGAACCGCAAATAAAATAAATGCTTTCAATAAGTTCGTTACTTTCCAAGTTCTTCAACTCCTACAAGCTCTTTTCTCAGCTTGCCGTAAGCTTCATTAAGCACAACAGTAAGCTTATATTCTTTAAGAAGTTCAATATTACCGATTAATTGAAAAAGTTTATCATTGTTAATATCAACAATCAGCCTTTCACTTGTATGATTTTCGAAATCATAAATTACAACAAAGTGAGAAGTTCCCTTTTTGCCGTCGAATTCCCAATCACTTGAAAACATATCAAGTACCGGCGCTGTAACAGTTGTAGTTAATTTCATTATGCTTCACCCCTTTCCTCAAGTACTTCTTGTAGACGAGCGCAATTAGCGTTAGCCGTTTTGAGTTCGCTCTCATACTGTTCTAAACGTTCTTTACACTTCAATGCACCTTTGTTATAGAACAAAATGACAGCAAGTTCAATGAAGCACGTTGCAAAGAGTGACCACTCAGACGTACTCCAACTTTTAAATTGATTGATTAATTCTTGTAAAAAGCTCATAGCAATTTACTCCTTTCTTTTTATAGTCTTTCGACTTATTTATTACTATAATAACGCGCATTATGTTCATAAACGAGTTCACGAAGTACGCTTATATTTCTGCGTGCAAATGAATAAAAACCATTATCAGCACAATAATCAAATACAGCAGAAAACGAAACAACTTTATCAACAGTACGAATAAAATCACGCATCATATAATAACATTCTGTTTCACTCGGTTTATCACTAGCATTTAATAGCGATATTACATCACCTTTCAATGTGCCTACCAAATCATCAACCGAGTATTGAAATTTGCTTTCATCACCATAATGAAGCAAATATAAAGATGATCCTTTGATACTTTTTGTAGGTTCTATAAATCTTTCTTCAATCTCAAAAGCTTTAGCTACACCGCTTCTATATCGTGGGTTATCAAATTTCACTATAAAATGGAAGTGAACTTTCTTTAATTCCCCCGCTTTATGTTTTTCAGTATCTTCCTCATAACAATCCAAATTATGACAAATTCCACACGCTTTATATTTTGCGGTTTGCAATTCCATAATTAACAAATTATGTTGCGGATTGTCAGGGTATAGAAGTAAGTTAAACCAACGACTTTTATTATCTTTATTACTCATACAGCACCACACAAAGAAATATAACACATTTATGTGTTATACTAATAATAACACATTATCGTGTTATTGTCAACACAAAAATGTGTTATCTGTTAAAATAAAGAAAAGGAGTTAAATATGAATCAAAAAACAACTTACAAATATCAAAGAATTAGAGATACACGAGAAGACAATGATTATACACAAAAGGAAATAGCGGATATACTTAACTTATATCTAAATCAATACAGAAGATACGAAACCGGCGAAACAACTATACCAATAAATATTGTAAAAAGATTAAGTAAATTATATAAGGTATCTATTGATTATCTAACGGAAATTGAAGAAGAAGTAAAACACAACAAGGAGTAATAATGAAAGTATTATTATTTTTCTTATTTTTCTTTATAATAGATTTTATAGTTATTGGTATACCTATAATAATGATAATTAAAATTATAAAACCTAACAAAAAGAAAATAAAAAATAACAAAAATAAAACTATAAAAGAAATTTATCCAAACACAAATTTTACTACTGTAAATAATCAACAATATGTTGAGCAATACAATTACAAACCTACATATGAAAAACGAGAACTAATAACAGAATACGAAAAAAAATTATATATAATTTTAGAAAATATAATCAAAGAAAAAGATTATAGTAAAATAACAATTCAAGCAAAAATCAGACTAGCAGATTTAATTGGAACTACCACATACAAGAAAACAGATTTCAATAAGATATGCAGTAAACATGTTGATTTTGTGCTGTGTGAAAAACAGAACTTAAAACCATTGTTAATAATTGAGTTAGACGACAATTCACATAATTATGAAAATAGAAGAATTAGAGATGACTTTGTAAATCAATCATTAGTACAGTCAGGTTATAAAGTTTTACATATAAGGAACTTGGACAAAACTAAAATAGAACAAACTATAACTGAAATTTTAACTAATAAATTACCAGCAGTTTTTTATGTATAATAAACAAATAGTATAGAAATATGCAAAAAGCACCTTGACGATAGTAGTTAACACTTTCATCAAGGTGTCTTTTTTTTTTTTTGCTTATTTTTGGAACTTTGGAACAGACTTTAACACTTTAGTGTTCCAAATTTTGAGGTAAAAAATCCTTTATTTATGTGCCTTTCGAAATTTTGGAACTCGGAACTGCGATTGCTAAAGTCGTAGTGTAGCAATCGCATTAGCTTCGCTATTCAAATACGCACTTGTAACCCTCAATAATTCTTTTCTAAGTAATCTACCCATAGCGTTAACGCTAAAAAGTATAAGGGTGCTTCGCACGGTTTATTTTTTTGACCACCTTGTAAGCCTTTCCTATTAGCTGTTTCTCCCTTATAATTTGTAGAAGTCTTGCTGAAATCGCCTTATCTATTGCCACTCGAAAGATAGCAGACAACCTATAATTTATCAAAACCATAAATAAAATAATTTTTTTGTAATACTTATTTTAAATTTTTTTTATTTATTATGCTTTGCATTTTTGACAAATTATAGAACCCCTGCTTTTAATTTGGTGTCAACAGACAAGGCGATAACAGAGACTTCAGAAACAAATTAGAAAGGAGGCACACAATGAATAAAGGAAAGGCACAAAAAGGCGGAGAGTGTCAAAAAAGAAAAAATTATATAAAGGCTCCAACAAGGTGCTTAGAAACAAATTTCTACAACCTTGAAAACATAAACGAGCAAAAAGGAAGTGAGGAAATGACAACCGGGGAAGTTATCAATCTTTTAGAAATTCTAAAAGAAAAAGGCTACACGCTCAACGAAGCAGTAGAACTCTTCAAGCGTATAGCCAACAAAAAATAACATAAAGTGTTATTTCAACGGAGTAGGTGCAACTGCTCCGTTGTTTTTATTATATCAAATATTCAAAAAAAATCAAGTAATTTGACAAATTTATTTGATAAGAATATAATAACAGTAATTGCAAATCAATATTTATTTTGTGCAATTATAACACAAAAATTAAGCTATGTCAATATTTCATCCCTATTATTTACTTGAATAAAACAGCTATAGGAGCTCAATAAGAGCCCCTATTTTTCTTTATTTTTAAGTATTCTTTTATCGTAAGGCCCTAACTCTAAAATATGAAAAATATCGAGCATAACCTCATCAAACATTTTCTGCCGAGTTATGGCAATGATACTTTCCAAGTGGTCGGCTTCGTCACATTTACGGATTTTATATCTATACTAATCAGTTGTTACTTTTATAATCATTGCATTTTCTCCACATACTTGCACTATTTAGTATTTCTTCTATACGCGTACTTTTGCCATTTGTGTAAGCAATTCTATCGTTTGGATATTTCTTAGCGAGTTGTTCTTTAAGTTTAGAATATTCGTTTGCTTTTTCTTCATTTGCGTTTAAGTAATCACGCATATTAATATAATCGTGCCATTCCTTGCTGTTGAATATTACAACATGAATAAAATGTGTTTGAATATTATTTTGTAAATCACCGCAGACATATAATTGCTGATTAGGGTGGTCTTGACGTCTGTAAATTATACCGAGTTTAGAAAGCTCATCGTTATGTTTTAAAATATCTTTGAAATTTTTAACACCTACAACGATATCAATAATCGGCTTGGCGCAAATGCTCTTAATTGATGTACTTCCTATATGTTGGGCGTCAACAATGTCATTATTTAATGTGTTTTTGAGTATGTCAATAGTATTTTTTGCAGAAAATTCCCATTCGATTTGATGATTTTCAATTGATACTTCTCCCCTTTTTAATCCTATTGACATTGTGTATCTCCTGTTTTAGCAATTCGTTTGATGATTATATCTGCAATAATTCCGTTTAAAATGCCTGTCACAAGCCCGACAATCATTAATATCGGGAAATAATAAATAATTCTGTAGGTTTGCATAACAACGGCGGCAACGAGTATTTGACCGAAATTGTGAACTGTTCCGCCGAGAGCAGATACACCGATTGGTGAAAGCTTATTACTCTTTTTGGCGACAAACATTACTAAAAATGAAAGCAGTCCGCCGATTAAACTGTAAATCATTGCAAATGGACCGCTGAAGGCTAAGCCTGAAAGCAAAATTCTGATAATTGATATAAATAAAGCATCCTTAGCATTCATTGTATACAATGCAACAATAACTACAAGATTTGCAATGCCGAGTTTAATGCCGGGTATGCCGAAATTGAACGGTATTAATGATTCTAAATATGAAAACGCAAACGCAAGCGCAATCATTAATGAGAGCGTGCAAAGCCGCTTAATATTAGTCTTTTTCACCTTGCCACCTCGTCAACGTCACTGCCTTTATCACTTACGACCGTTACAATTACCTTGTTTGGCAGGCAAATTATTGATTCGTTATTTTTGCTTATTTTATTATGATTAACGCATATTTTATCCTTGCAATTTGCGTATTTCATCGAAGCCAGACCGCCGCTGATAATGACGGTATTACAAATATTACCGTTTTTATCATATATCTTATATTCCTGATTTTTATTTAAATCAAGAATGGCTATTTGCTTTGCATCTTGCTCAATTATAACCTTATTGCCGTTTGACGAAAAACTGTTGATTAAGATGAAAATTAACGCTGCCAATGCAATGATAACGGCTATTAATATTATATCATTTTTTCTTTTTTTATTTTGCACTTTTAACACCGTCGGTTTTTGTGATTTTATCGTTTTTGTCAAGCCAAATAGCTTGAATATTATATTTTTCGGCTAATTTCCTGCCTGCATTTAAATCCATACAAAACAGCGCCGTAGAAAGTGTATCGGCAAGTGCGCTGTCGCTTGATATTACTGTTACTGATTTAAAATAATTTGCCGGATATAATGTATTTTTATCGATTATATGGCAATAATCTTTGCCGTCGACCGTGTAATATCTTTGATACGAGCCGCTTGTAACTACACTTGTATTATCATCTGCGTAAATTTTGTCTAAATATTCATTTGAATTTGGATTTTCAATTCCGATAACAAAATCATTTTTGTCAGGCTTATTTCCGATTGTGATTATATTGCCGCCAAGGGAAATAACTGCGCTTTGCCAAACATTGTTTTGAGTTATGTATTCGTAAATTTTATTGCAAACAAATCCTTTGGTAATTGCGCCTACATCAAGTTTTAATTCTTTATCATTGAAAAATATAGTCGAATTTTCCTTGTCTATAATTAAATTATTGATATCTGTATGCTCACTTGCTTTCGTAAGCATTGATTTAGGAGGAAGCGACTCCCCTTTTTCCCTGTAATCGTGCCAAATTGAAAGAACACTTCCCATAGCGATATTGACATATCCGTTTGTGATTTTATATGCCTTTTTTCCATAGGTCAAAAGCTCAATTATTCTTTTATCAACCTTAACAGGCTTTTTGTATGCATTGTCATTTATATATTTTAGATTTACAATATTATCATAATCATTATAGATATCGTAAAGTTCGGAATATTCTTTAATTACACTGTATAACTCATTATACTTTTTGTTAAATTCAGCTTGCGAGGTATCATAAGCAGTTATACTTGAGGCAGTGTCAAACAGATTTAAAAAGCTTTTTGAGAATTTAGTATACTTACTGTTTGAACAGCCAAACAAAGTAAATAACAAAGTAAAGGAGAGGACTATTGAAACAATTTTTTTCATAAGTCCCCTCCTCTCTTTAATTTATAAATTCTTTAATAACCTTAGTCGGACATTTTTGAGCACATAAGCCGCACTCGGTACACTTATTGTAATCTATTTTAGCAACATTATCAATAACTTTTACTGCATCATTAGGGCAATTTCTTTCGCACATACCGCAACCGATACATCCTGCCTGACAATTATCTTTAACAACCTTGCCGCGCTGTTTGTTTGAACATTGAACCCTAAATTTAGAATCGTAAGGTACAATTTCAATAAGATTAAGCGGACAGGCTTTAACGCATTTACCGCAGGCAATGCAAAGTTCTTCGTCAACAACCGCCTTGCCGTTAATAATTCTTATTGCCTGATTATCGCAAACATCTGCACAAGAGCCGTATCCCATACAGCCGTATTGGCAACTTCTTTCACCGCCGCCGGGCGCAACGGATGCAGAGGTACACGTTCTCGTGCCGTAATAATTAAATTTTTGGTGCCTTACTTCACAGGTTCCCGAACATTTAACAAAGGCAGTCTGCCTGACAAACTCTCCTGCTTGAGCGCCCATTATTTCTGCTATTTTTTCAGCGCCCTTTTTGCCGGCAGGAGGGCAAGCATTAACGGGTGCTTCGCCTTTAGCAATCGCCTTAGCAAGAGCGTCACAGCCTGCATATCCGCAAGCACCGCAGTTATTGCCCGCAAGTGCCTCTCTGACTTTAATTTCTTTTTCGTCTACTTCAACGTGAAAAACCTTTTCGGCAACACTGAGAAGAACGGCAATAATAAGTCCTACAGCGGCAACAACCACTGAGGCAATGATAATACTTTTAATATCCATATTGCTCCCCTCCTCTATTTAAGTGTTCCAAAGCCGTAAAAAGCAATAGCCATAAGACATGCTGTTAATAATACAGCAGGAGTACCTTTAAATGCTTTTGGAAAATCGTTGTTTTCTGTTCTTTCTCTTATGCCTGCCATAATTATAATTGCAAGCGCAAAGCCAACTGCTGTTCCAAAGCCGGTTACAACAGATGTTATAAAATTGTTATTGTCCTGAACATTAGTAAGTGCAACACCTAATACTGCACAGTTTGTGGTAATAAGCGGAAGATAAACTCCGAGCGCCTGATAAAGCTTAGGAACATATTTTTTTAAGAACAATTCAATAAGCTGAACAAGTGCTGCAATTACAAGAATGAAAATTATTGTATTTAGATATGTAATATGAAGCTTGTTGATTACGAAAGTGTATAAAAGATTTGTAACCGCACTTGCAATTGTAATAACAAATATTACTGCACCGCCCATTCCTGCAGCGGTTTTTACATTTTTAGAAACACCCAAAAACGGGCAAATTCCCAAAAATTGACTAAGCACAACGTTATTAATAAGTGCCGTTGTCATTAAAACAAGAAATAAGGTTTTAAGCATTATTTGTTTACCTCCTTATTTTCTGCTTCCTTGCAAAGCGAATTACAGTGCATACAATCTCCGCCGCAGGCAGTTTCGTCTTTAACGTGCCTGTTAGCGCCTTTTGCACCAAATTTGTTTTGAAGCGCACATAAAAATGCCAAAACAAGGAATGCGCCGGGTGCTAAAATAAAGATTGATACACCCTCATAAGATTTAGGTAAAAGTTGAAGGTTAAAAATTTTGCCTGTTCCTATAAGCTCACGAACAATACCTATTGACGTTAAACCTAAAGTAAAGCCAAGTCCCATACCGAGACCGTCAAATATAGATGGAATAACCTTATTTTTTGAAGCGTAGCTTTCTGCTCTGCCGAGAATAATACAGTTTACAACGATAAGCGGAATATAAAGGCCCAAAGCGTCATAAAGCGTTGTAACATAAGCCTGTAATATCATTTGAACTATTGTTACAAATGAAGCTACAATAACGATATATGCCGGCATACGAACACCGTCCGGAATTACCTTCCTTAATAAGGAAATAATCATATTGCTCATAACAAGTACGACTGTTGTTGCAAGTCCCATACCAAGACCGTTAATAGCAGAGGTTGTGACTGCGAGTGTCGGACACATACCGAGCATAAGAATGAAGGTTGGATTTTCTTTAACAATACCGTTATATAATCTTTCAATAGGTGTTTTCAAATTAATCAACCTCCTTTAACTGATTGTTATATACGGCAAGCGCACTGTCAACCGCTTCGCAAACAGCGTTTGATGTAATTGTTGCACCGCTGAGTGCATCGATTTCATTATCGCTTGAAGCGCCGTTTTTAGTATAATTAATGCCGTTTGCAGATTTGCCGATAAATTGTGATTTAAAATCGTCCTCTGTTGCCTTAGCACCAAGGCCTGCAGTTTCACTGTGTGACAAAACAGTAAAGCCTGTAAGCTTATTTGTTTTTGCCGATACACCGATAGCAACCTTAACATCGCCTCCGTATCCTGAAGGTGATGTTGCGGAAAATACATAGCCGATTAAGTTGCCGTTTTTATCTGTAGCTTTTAAAACATCGTCAACGGTGCATTGCGACAGATTTTCCTTCTTAAGTGAAGCTGATGACGCCTTGAGTATTTCATCTGTATTGTCAAGCGCTTCAAACTGAGCATCGGGATAAACAACCTCGTATGCTTCAAGCCTTGCTTTATCCTGCGCTTTTGCAATAGGTTCTTTTGTTATTTCATTTACAAATGCAAGTGAAACGCCGGCTACAAGAGTAATTAAAAACAATGCAAGGCAGTTTTTTAAGAATTTATTTTTCATACCTTACCCTCCTCTTTCTTACGCATACCAAATGCTTTTGGAACAGTTATTTTTTCAATAAGAGGAACAACAAGGTTTGAAATAATAATAGCATAAGATACACCTTCTGCGCTTGAGCCGAGGACTCTGAATATTGCAGTTAAAAATCCAATTAATATTGCATAAATAACCTGACCCGTTTTTGTAATCGGGCTTGTTGTGTAATCTGTTGCCATAAATACTGCACCGCTCATTAAACCGCCTGTAAGAAGGTTTCCGAGTGCAAAGTTAACCATGCCTGAGAAGTCCATTTCTCTGCCTTTAACGAATGCAAACAGTACGACAAAAACGACGGTTGATGCCATATAAATAATCGGAATTCGTGGAGAAATAACTTTTCTGATAAGTAAATAAGCAAAACCTATTAATATTGCAAGTGTGCAAACCTCGCCGATACAGCCGTTTTGAAGTCCTAAAAATGCATCTCTTAAATTAATGGTATTCCCTGCTTTGATTTGAGCAAGCTCAGTTGCAGATGACACACCGTCGACTGTTGAAAAATCAGTCATACGTGAAGTGAACGAAATAAGTAAAAAACATCTTGCGGCAAGAGCGGGGTTCATAATATTTTGACCAATTCCGCCAAATAGCATTTTTACTATAACAATTGCGAACACACCGCCAATCGCAGGCACCCACCATGCAACCTGAGGCGGCATATTAAGCGCAATAATTAAACCTGTTACTACTGCGCTGAAATCAAATACTGTAATCGGTTTTTTATAAATTAATTCAAATATAAGCTCACTCAATACACAGCTTACTACCGATGAAATAATTACAATTAACGCATTGGCACCGAAATGCCATACACCGAAAGCTAAGGTCGGAATAAGGGCAATGCATACATCAATCATAATTTTTTGAGTTGAACTCTTATCTCTTATATGCGGTGAAACAGAAACATTATACACAATTACCCCTCCTTATTTTGTTGCTTTGCTTTCACGTACTTTGATTTTGGCAAGCTTGAATGTTTGGGTAAGCGGTCTTTTAGCAGGACAAACATAAGTGCAACAACCGCATTCAATACATTCCATACCGTAAAGCTTTTCAAATTGCTCGTAGTTTTTGTTAATTGCAGCCTGAGCCATAAGCTGCGGAACAAGAGTTTCCGGGCATGCACCTACGCATCTGCCGCAACGAATACATGCACTTGTTTCCATTTTTTCTACGTCATCATGAGTTATGGCTAAAATTGACGAAGATGTTTTGATTACAGGATAATCAAGGCTGTTCATAGCCATGCCCATCATAGGTCCGCCTGAAATAATTTTAACTGTCGAATCCTTGATACCGCCGCATTCATCTGCCAAATATTTATGAGAAATGCCTAGTGGAACATCCATATTACCCGGTTCGTTAACACCGTCACCTGTTAGCGTAACAACTCTGTGAACAAGAGGCATATTCATTTTTACCGCCTCATAGATAGCAATGATTGTTGCAATGTTTAATACAATTACACCTGCGTCGGCAGGAAGTATGTGGGAATTGATTTGCCTGCCTGTTACAGATGAAATCAATCTTCTTTCGCCGCCTTGCGGATAACGTGTCGAAAGAGGCATAACATTTATTCTGTTGTTACCGTTACATTCGAATGAAAGAGCATCAATCGCCTTTGGTTTATTATCCTCAATACCGATAATTGCTTCAGATTTTTCAAAGAGTCTGAGTACGATTGAAATACCTTCAATTATGTCTTTACTTCTTTCAACCATCAAGCGATAGTCAGAGGTGAGATAAGGTTCACATTCAGAACCGTTAATAATTATGTAGTCAATATTTTGATTTTTAGGTGAAAGTTTTACACCTGTAGGAAAGCCTGCACCACCCATACCGACGATTCCACTGTCTGAAATGATTTTTATAATTTCATCATTGGATAAGGCATTTACTTCTCTTGAAATACCGAAGCCTTCAACACATTCGTCCTCAAAATCATTTTTAATAACAACGCATTTGGAAGTTTTGCCGTTTAGCATTGTTCTGTCCTCAATTCGCATAACAGTGCCCGAAACAGAAGAATAAACGGGACTTGATACAAATCCGCTTGCTTCCCCTATTTTCATACCTTTAAGTACCCTGTCGGTTGCTTTAACGCAAGGCGTTGCAGGTGCACCGATATGCTGACTCATAGGGAAAACCATAATTTCCTCGCCTTTGAGCCGTTTGATTTCTTTTGAAGCGGCAAATTCTTTTCCCTCATAGGGATGAACTCCCGCTTTGAATTTTCCTTTACTCATAAATTATCCCTCAATACATTTATAAAGTGTGCATAAGCCAATAATATTATATTAACATAAATATACATATTTTTCAATAAACAAACAACAACTTTTGTTTATAATAGAAAAAAGTCTGCTAAAAATTAGCAGACTTATATATTTTTCTACTTATTCCTCGACTAAAGCAGAAAATGCTTCCCTTATATTGCGAACAGGAATGATATCAGTTGAGGTTTTTAATTTATTTGATATTGATTTATAATTATGAAACGGTATTATGCAACGTTCAAAACCAAGTCTTTTAGCCTCACTGATACGTTGCTCGCAATTATTTACGGCACGTATTTCTCCTGCAAGTCCAACCTCGCCAAAAGCAATGGTGTTATCGTCAACTGCCTTGTCCTTTAGTGATGAAACAAGCGCAAGTGCTACCGTTAAATCAGCTGCAGGTTCATCAAGCTTTAAGCCGCCGATTACATTAACATAAGCATCCATGTTATTAAAGAAATACCCTGCCCTTTTCTCAAGAACAGCAAGAAGCATACTCATTCTGTTATAGTCAAAACCCGTACTCATTCGCCTTGGCGTTCCGAACCCTGTAGCGCAAACAAGCCCTTGAACTTCTGCAAGAATCGGTCTTGTACCCTCCATAACGCAGGCCACGCAAGTACCCGATGTGTTTTTAGGTCTGCCTGAAATCATCATAAGCGACGGATTTAAAACCTCTTTTAAGCCCTCTGCCGTCATTTCAAATACACCTATTTCATTGGTAGAACCGAATCTGTTTTTAACTCCTCTCAGTATTCTGTACGAATAATTTCTTTCACCCTCAAAATATAAAACAGTATCAACAATATGTTCCAAAACTTTAGGACCTGCAATTGCACCGTCCTTATTAACATGGCCAACAATAAATATCGGTATTCCAAGCCCTTTTGCGGTGTGCATAAACACATTGGTACATTCCCTGACCTGAGTTATCGAGCCTGCTGATGAGCTGACTTGCTCATACACCATTGTTTGAATAGAGTCGATAATAACCATATCAGGCTTTTCACTTTTAATACATTCTATAATTGTTCCCAAATCTGTTTGAGGAAGAATGTATAAATTATCAGTTGTTACCCCAAGTCTGTTAGCTCTTAGTTTAATTTGATTTGCAGATTCCTCTCCGCTGACATATAATATTTTTTGACCGATATTACCGAGATTTTGGCAAATTTGAAGAAGAATTGTAGATTTACCTATACCGGGGTCACCGCTTAAAAGCACTAAACTCCCTTTTACTATTCCGCCTCCGAGTACTCTGTCAAATTCGTCAATTCCTGTTGCAAAGCGTTCGTCATTTTCACCCGTGATATCGTTTAATGACATAATCTGCTCAACAGCACCTAAAGAAGCTGAAAAATTTCCTTTAAATTCTGTTTTTGGAAGTTCTTCGTTTAACGTATTCCATTCGCCGCAGCTTGGGCATTTGCCATACCACTTTGGGGATTCAAAGCCACATTCACTGCAAACATATATTGATTTAACTTTTGCCATTATAGTTCCTCTGTAATATAAATGTTAAGCCCGAGCATAATCAAATATGCAAGCTTATTTTGATATTTTTCATCTTGTAATTTTTTATTTTCTTCTCTATTACTCATAAAACCGCATTCAACCATTACCGACGGTACCTTTGCTTTATGCAATAGATAATATGAACTGTCGCTTTTTTTATTAAGACGTTTGTTGTCCGGTTGCAAAAATTCTTTAGTAATATTTAAAATACTGTCAGCAAGAATCGGACTTTTGTTATCATTCGGAGAATACCAAATTTGCATTCCGTGCTCTTTTTCGTCATCAAAATGATTTTGATGAATTGAAATTAACGTGCTTTTATCAACTGAATTAATATAATCCATTCTGTTATATAAATCCGAACGCTTTGTGTTGTCACCTTTTTTGTAAAACTGATAATCGCCGCTTCGTATCAAACTTGCGTTTACGCCTGATATTCTGATGAAATCGTATAATTTTAAAGCTATGCCTAAATTAATATCCTTTTCGTTAGCATTATCAACACCGATTGTTCCTGCATCAATTCCACCGTGGCCGGCATCTATTACCAAATTAATTCTATTAGACTTAGCTTCATTATTAACGGCGAAGTTATGCTTAAAATATGTATTTATTCCTAAGCAGGAACTAAATGTAAAAATAACAATAAGTACTATAAGCGTGGCTTTTTTCATAAATATCACCGCTAATAATATGAAATAATTATACTATAATATTACAAACTTATCAAGCAATATTGCAATTTGATTAGTTTAGGGATATAATTAGGACAGTAATTACAGGAGGTATCTTTTTATGAAAATAGTAAATTTAGATGCTTATACAACAAATCCGGGTGATTTATCCTGGGAGGGTATAAAAAAGCTCGGCGATTTTACCCAATATGACAGAACGGCTCCTGAGCAAATAATTGAAAGGGCTAAGGGTGCAAATGCTCTTATTATTAACAAAACAATTATAACAAGAGAAATTCTTGAAAAACTTAAGCCTGAGCTTGAATATATAGGTTTACAGTCAACAGGATATAACGTTGTTGATTGCGACGCAGCAAAGGAACTTGGAATAACTGTTTGCAATATTCCGTCTTATTCGACAAATGCGGTTGCACAGCTTGTTTTTGCATTTATTTTGCAAATTACAAATAAAATTAATCTTCATTCGCAGGCTGTCTTTAACGGTGAATGGTGCTCCTGTCCTGATTTTTGCTTTTGGAAAGCGCCGCTTAGTGAACTCGCAGGTAAAACAATCGGCATAATCGGTTTCGGTGCAATCGGTCAAAAGGTTGCAAAAATTGCAGAAGCTTTTGATATGAATGTTCTTGCCTATGCTCCAAGACCGAAGGATAAGGGTGAACTTAAAACGGTTAAATTTGTTTCACTTGACGAGCTTCTTTCAAATAGTGATATTGTCACCTGTCATTGCCCGTTAACACCGGAAACCGAAGGCATGATTAATAAAGATACTATTTCTAAGATGAAAAATAATGTAATATTTATTAATACCTCTCGTGGTCCTGTTGTTGACGAAACGGCTCTTGCCGACGCACTTAATAATGATAAAATTCAAGCAGCAGGACTTGATGTTTTAAGCGTAGAGCCTGCTAAGGAGGATAACCCTCTTTTAAAAGCAAAGAATTGTTTTATTACTCCTCATATTGCTTGGGCAGCTAAGGAAACAAGAGCAAGACTTTTAAGCATATTGGAGGACAACTTGAAAGCATATATTAACGGTCATCCACAAAATGTTGTAAATAAATAAAACAAAATAAAACATTTGATAACCTGTAAAATCAATCAAATAACCAGCAAGCATTTGAAAGACAATAGATGCAAAGCTTTTACAAGCTGAAACAAGAGACAAAGCTGTGTTTTGTCTAGCATTATCAACAATGGTTGAAATAATTCTTAAATTAATCATTACAAAAGCCATAGTAGCAACTGTTTTTGTAAGAAAAACAATCATGATTTGGATAATAAGTGATGATAGAAAACTAAAAGTAAAAAATTGAATGCATAGTAAAATAAAAACTCTCATTAATAATTGTTTATTTGAAAAACGATTCATATAAAAATGAGATAATAAGGTTACAGGAACTTCTGATAAAGTAGAAACAAAGATAACATTTGAGACGTTATTGATTGGTAATCCACTTTGTTTTAACATAGCTGGTAAATAAAGATGATGTACATTCGTAATACCATAAAATAAGCAAACAATAATTAAATAATAAGGAATATGTTTAATCTTAAAAACAGATGACATCGAAATCTTTTCATTTGTCTTTTCAACAGGAGGTAGAATACTTTGCGTACCTAATAGTCCTATAACACATAAAAACTCCCCTATCGCAAAGAAAACATAAAGACTAAAAGATCCAATGTTTTTATAAATATATCCTGATATGATTGTTGCAATGGCATAGCCAATGGTAGCCCACACACGAATAGAACCATATTTGAATCTTGAT
>OGGQ01002310.1_pt1 | contig 21243 bp, 27 predicted proteins | sample 1571191 | NCBI WGS metagenome assembly OGGQ01 (sample SAMEA2582061, study PRJEB24529) | metagenome | biome: Human gut stool | place: China | collected 2011
CCGGCAGCATGGTCTGCTCCAAACAGCTGTTCAAGGAGGCGCTGGGCCACACCTATGACGAGCCGAAGCGGTGGCAGCTGCACAATATCAACGAGATCATGAATACGGTGGTGACAGGCTGGAAGCCCTTCTCCAATCCGAGGATGTTCACCGGATATGGCAGACAGCGGGGCTGGGAACGGGACGCTTCCGGCAACGAACTGCCCGGCAACGAAGATGGATTTGTGGAGCTGACCGAAGAAGAATGCCGCCAGTTGGAACTTCCGAAGGAGTGGAGCGCCTGAAAATGGCGGTCTGTTGCCGGGACGGTTGTCAGTTGGTTGCCGGGTTTGTTGCCGGGGATTTTCCGGTCTGGATGCGGAAAAAGCCTGTAAATAAGGCATTTTCTAATATCTATCTTTATCTCCGGCAATGAAAGCAACGAGATTTTTCAAGAAAATTGATAAAGTAAGATTTGCAGGCCAGACGATCATTTACAGGTTTTCAGAGGTTTGTTGTCGGACTTCGTTGCCAATGGAATGTTGTCTGGCCTGTCACTCTATGGAGGTAGCCTATGGTAGATGAATGGAGCGGTTTTGCAGACCTGTTGGCCAATCTAATCGAAAAATACGCTTCAAAGTTAGATATTGAGAATTTGTCTGTTCCTTTAGTTTGTGATAGGATGGGCAACGTCGAAGTAGATAAAAAAGATTCTGATTCCAAGCAGGAAGCAGTTGAAAACAAAATTGCTGCATGATATAATTAACGTGATAACAAAGTCCAAACAAAATTTATAACTAAAATCTGAGGTGAATGCGAATGGAACGCTCTAGCGATAAAATGTCAGGCTCGGAAATGATAATCTATACAACGGAAGATGGTTTAACTAAAATTGAGACAACCTTTGACGGCGATACCGTCTGGCTTTCTGCTGATCAGATGGCTGAGCTGTTCCAGCGGGATAAATCCACGATTTCAAGGCATATCAAGAATATTTTTTCAGAGGGTGAACTCGTGCGCGATTCAGTTGTTGCAAAATTTGCAACAACTGCCGCTGACGGGAAAACCTATCAGGTTGAATATTACAATCTGGATGTGATTATCTCGGTCGGTTATCGTGTAAAGTCCAAACGTGGTACCCAGTTCCGTATTTGGGCAACCGGGATTCTGAAAGAGTATATGCGAAAAGGGTTTGCCTTGGATGACGAACGCTTGAAAAATCTGGGCGGCGGCGGATACTTCAAGGAACTGCTGGAACGCATCAGAGATATTCGTGCCTCTGAAAAGGTTTTTTACAGGCAAGTTTTGGAAATTTACGCCACCAGTATTGACTATGATCCCCATGCGGAGATTTCTGTTCAGTTTTTCAAGAAAGTCCAGAACAAAATTCATTATGCAATTCATGGTCAAACGGCGGCTGAGGTCATTTACACAAGAGCAGATGCCGAAAAGGAGTTTATGGGACTTACCACATTTGCCGGAAAGCAGCCCACGCTGAAAGAGGCGGTGGTAGCGAAGAACTACTTGAACGAGAAGGAGCTTCGCGCAATGGGCCAGCTTGTCTCCGGGTATCTGGATTTCGCAGAGCGTCAGGCGGAACGAGAACAGGCTATGACCATGAAAGACTGGGCGGAACACCTAGATCGTATTCTTACGATGAGCGGTGAACAGCTATTGCAAGGAAATGGAAGTGTGAGCCATAAACAGGCCGTGGATAAAGCGACCGCCGAATACAAGAAATACAAGGCCAGAACGCTCAGTGAAGTGGAGAAAGACTATCTGGATTCCATTAAGATGTTGGAACAGAAGACAGAGAAAAAGTAAGGGGCTGTAGTGCCTATGGAGAGCAGGCAGATGGAAAAAGAAAAGATAAAAGTTTACACCTATACCAGAGTTTCCACCGCTATGCAGGTGGATGGCTACTCGCTGGATGCGCAAAAAGCCAAAATGAAAGCCTACGCAGACTATAACGATTATGAGATCGTTGGTGAATATGAGGATGCGGGAAAGTCTGGAAAATCCATTGAAGGCAGAGCGCAGTTCAGCCAGATGATGGAGGACATCAAATCCGGAAAAGACGGAGTGTCCTATGTTCTGGTGTTCAAATTGTCACGCTTTGGCAGAAATGCAGCGGATGTGCTTTCTTCCCTTCAGGTCATGCAGGATTTTGGTGTCAATCTGGTGTGTGTGGAGGATGGCATTGATTCTTCCAAGGACGCTGGCAAATTGATGCTCTCCGTTCTGTCTGCTGTGGCGGAGATTGAGCGCGAAAATATCCGTGTCCAAACCATGGAGGGCCGCATTCAGAAAGCAAGAGAAGGCCGCTGGAATGGCGGCTTTGCTCCCTATGGGTATCAGCTGGTGGCCGGGAAGCTAGTTATCAATGAGGAAGAAGCAGAGGCGATCCGCGTCATTTATGACCAATATGTGCATACGGATATCGGCGCAAACGGAATTGCAAAATATTTGGAAAACCACGGTATCCGTAAAATTCCCCGGCAGAATGGAAAGAATCCCCTGTTTGACGCACATTTGATCCGCTTGATTTTGAAAAATCCGGTGTACTGCGGGAAAATCGCCTATGGCCGACGCAAGACGGAAAAAGTTCGAGGCACAAGGAACGAGTACAAGCTGGTGGAGCAGGACAACTACCTGCTGGCCGATGGGCTGCATGAGCCCATTGTTTCGGAAGAAGTCTGGCAAGCGGCACAGGTGAAGCTGCTGGCACAGGCCAAGAAATACGAACACGTCAACCGCGGGAAGGACGAGCACGTACATCTTCTTTCTGGCATTGTAAAGTGCCCTGTCTGCGGAGCAGGAATGTATGGGAACAAGAGCATCAAGCACAAGAAAGACGGCACCAAGTACAAGGATTTCTATTATTATGGCTGCAAGCACCGTACCATGATACGCGGGCATAAATGTGACTATAAAAAACAGATTCGGGAGGAACTGCTGGACGATGCAGTGGTGGAAGTCGTTGTAAAGCTGGTGAGCAATCCGAAGTTTGCTGCCATGATGCAGGAAAAAATCAACATGAAGGTGGATACTGCCGCCATTGACCAGGAGATTGCAAATTACGAGAAGCAGCTACGCCAGCACTATTCCGTCAAATCAAAGCTGGCAGAAGAAATTGACTCTCTCGACCCGGATGACCGGCACTATGTGCGGCGCAAGGCTGATCTTGATGACCGCCTTTACAGGATGTATGATAAGATTGAAGATACTGAATCTCTGCTGATTGCTGCAAGAGCCAAAAAGCAGGCTATTGAGGCAGAGAAACTGACCGGCGACAATATCTATAAAGTGCTGATCTATTTTGAAAAACTGTACGGCGTGATGAATGAGGCGGAGCGGCGGCAGTTGATCGAGGCGTTGATCTCTGAGATTCAGATTTACCCGGAGCGCCAGCCCAATGGACAGTGGCTCAAATCCATCAAATTTAAGCTGCCGATCATTGAGGAAGATATGAGTATTAGTTTGGACAATGAAGAACAAGTCGAGACAGTTGTCTTACTCTCCCACAAAACCCAGACAGCATAATAGCGTAAAAGCCAAGTTCGGCAAGAGATAAGGTAAAGCCGGTAGCCATGTTTTATGAAGCTATCTGAATATATCTGAATATGTCCCCGTAAGCAGACGAATCTTCAGACGCCAAGCCCTGAGTTGCGCTCACCTCCAAAATTTTGCTGTCCGATGTTAAACTCATTTCCCTTGGCGGATATTATCAGTCGGCGCAGGGAAAACCTGCACGGAAGGCCTTGCTACAGTGCGGGAGGAATGTTTTGCCCTGAGATAAGGTAGGGCAGAACCGCACTTTTAAAGCACTTTCCCAAACGGGGTAGGAGAAATCGGCCGGAACCATATCCGATTTTCGTTTGCTTCTATGATTTGCCGGGGATAGCAGAATATTAGGTCAGAAGACAGAATACTAAAAAATTTATAAGAGAAAAAGAAAGATCAGGAGGAAATGTATCAAATGAAACCGATCCGTCTATTGGCTGCTACCATCACACTGTCTGCAATGCTGTCTGGCTGTGCTTCTGAGTCTGAGCAGGAGAAATCGCCGTCATTCCAGAATGAGACAGCTTCGGCCGTCCGGGAGAAAGAGGAAACAGCCGCAGAGTCAGAAGAAATAAAGCTGCCGTCTGCAGAGACTGTGCCTGAAACGGAAGCACCGGCCTCAGTATCGCCAGCCACAGTGCTCTGTCCTGACTGGGCATCTTATTTCGGGGAGCTGAACGGCGCCGCCGTCATATTTGATCCGGACGAATATACAGTTCAGATTTATAATGAAGACCTGGCAGATACCCGCCGTTCTCCCTGCTCCACCTTCAAAATTATTTCTTCCCTGGTGGGCCTGGAAAACGGTGTCATTGATCCGGAGAATTCCACCCGATCCTGGAGCGGTGAGATTTTCTGGAATGACGACTGGAACAGGGACATCGACTTTCTCTCTGCCTTCCAGACCTCATGTGTCTGGTATTACCGGCAAGTGATTGATGAGATCGGTCCGGATGGGATGAAACGCGCTCTCGATGACCTTCAATACGGCAACTGCGATATATCAGACTGGGAGGGGCATCTGAACAATAACAACAGCAATCCGGCCCTCACCGGCTTTTGGATCGAATCATCCCTGAAAATTTCACCGAGAGAACAGACCGAAGTGATGGAGAGGATTTTTGGAAGTTCCTCAAAATTTTCCTCAGACACCAGGGCTCTTCTTGAAAAAGCTATGTTTTATTCAGAGGGGAGTGATAAAAGCTGTGCGGTCTACGGAAAAACGGGGATGGGAAAATCGGAAGGAACTGTAGTAGACTGTTGGTATACAGGCTTTGCAGACGTCGGACACCGCATCTATTTTTGTATTTATCTGGGAGAAACACCCGGTCAAAATGTGTCCAGTTCCCGGGCAAGAGAAATCGCTGTTTCACTGATAAAGGATCATTTTTAATGTTTCCTGTTTCGGGCGCGCCGGGAGTTCTGTTCAGCCCCTCCTTTTTATTGACACGAAAATCTCTTTTGCTTATAATTGATTAGAGAAAAAACGCGCTTTTCAGTGGGCCTTCCGCGGAAAGCAGGCGGAAGGAGAAGATATGATGAGCAATGAAGAAAAAAATACGGCAGTTCTGGAAAAAAAGGAGCTGCTCTTAAAGATGAGAAATGTGCCGGAGCTTTACGTTCTGATGTCTGTATGCACGAAACAGCCCTATGTGGTCTGTGACCCGGAAACCTTTGATGATGAGATTCTGATGTTTTTCACAGAGGAGGAGGCAAGAGAAAAGGGAAAGGCGCTTCTGGAAGAGAAGATCCCTGTTTCGATTGTGAGGGTGGAGGAAAAGCAGAAGCTCCTGTTTTTCACAAGCCTTTTTACGCTGGGGGTGAATGCGATCCTCATGGCCAATGGCGGCGAGGAGACGCTTCTGCAGCTTGAGGAGCTGGTGAGAAGGAAGAGCCAGGAGGAGCAGCCGGAGGGAACGGTGTGGATTGAGAATCCTCAGCTTCAGCTCACCTCTCTCTACTATGCCCAGGAGATGAGGAAGCAGCCAAATCCGCAGCATGATGTAAATACGGCAGGGCTTCTTGACGAGCTTCTGGCAGATTTCAAAAAGGGCAAATTTATTATGGCAGTGCAGAAGGAGGAGAAGGGCGTTCCGCTGGCAAAGATGAAGGACGGAAACCTGTATCAGCCGGTTTTTACGGATGCACTGGAATTCCAGAAATTCAACAGGGAAAACAAATTCCGCCCGATTGCCGTTCCGGCCGAGAAGCTGGCTTCACTTCTGGTTCCGGATGCCAAGGGCGTTGTGCTGAATATTATGAGTATTAACCTGCCGTTTACCATTAACAGAACGCCGGCAGGAGCAGGACCAAAGGCTTCTGAGGGACAGGTGGAGGCAGGTCAGGTGGAGACTGCCCCGACAGAGGGAGAAGAGCCCACAATGGCATAGAGGAATTTCTGAGCCCGGATGAAAGGACGCAGGCGGAATATTATTCCGCCTGCTTTTTCTTGCGCCAAAAAGCCCGCCTGCTGGCTGTGAGCGCGGCATTTTTAACACAGCTTCAGGCACATTTCTTTGTGCTGCAGATCTGCTGGATGCAGAGTAGATCCGTATATCGCGGGCCTGTTTGTGAAGGAGGAGACAGAGGAAGGGGAATCGGGAGAAAACCTCTGTGCAGGGCAGAGAACAGGAAAAAAGGCTTTCTCTCCGTATGTACAGGGACAATCAAAAGGCATGGCTGTTTTGCCGCTGAAAGGACTTTTCAGAAGAAGGGGATCCTGCCTCTCCGGATATGGGAGAGGCAGAAAGGCTGATGACATGGGGCAGGCAGAAAACAGAGGAATGTAAAAAATAGATCAGGGATTGTATAGAAAATAAAAAATGTAAGTATTGTTCTTATAAAATGTAAAACAAAGGTAAAAAGATAGTTAAAAAATAAGATTTTTCTTGAATTTTTAGAATTTTAAGGTAGAATTAGCTTTGTTTGGAGAAAAACTTAGAAACAAAGCTGACTGAAGGAGCGGAAGACAGGCTGAAAGGAAACGGAAGAAAAGGGCAGCCAAACATGCGGCTGAACATTCGGCCTGCGGCTCCGCTGATTCCTCAGTATGGAAATTTTAAAAATTCACAGGAGAACAGAGATGAGAAACTACAAATTACTTACGCCAGGTCCTCTCACCACTACGGACACGGTAAAACAGGTGATGATGTTTGATCACTGTACATGGGATGACGATTATAAGCAGATCACTCAGAAAATTCGCAGAGAGCTTCTGGGGCTGGCTCATGTCACCGAGGACGAGTATACGGCAGTGCTGATGCAGGGTTCAGGAACCTTTGGAGTGGAGAGCGTACTCAGCAGCGTAGTGCCGCAGGATGGAACGGTGCTTTTGCTGAGCAACGGTGCTTACGGTGAGAGAGCTGCTAAAATATGCGAATATCACCATATTTCCTGTATTCACATAACGCAGTCTTACGACAAGACACCTGATGCAGGAAAGGCAGAGGAGGCCTTAAAGAACCACCCTGAAATTACCCATGTGATGATGATTCACAGTGAGACCACCAGCGGAATTCTGAATGATATTGCGACCATCGGCGGGCTGGCTCATACTTATGGAAAGGTCTTTATTGTGGATGCGATGTCCAGCTTTGCAGGCGTTGACATTCCGGTTCGGGACTGGCACATTGATTTTCTCGTAAGCTCCGCCAATAAGTGCATCCAGGGAGTTCCGGGATTTTCCTTTATTATTGCCAACAGAAAATTGCTGATGGAGTCTAAGGGGTGCGCGAGAAGCCTTTCTCTTGATCTCTACGATCAGTGGGCAGGCATGGAACAGGATGGAAAATGGCGCTACACATCCCCGACCCACGTAGTTCTCGCCTTTGACCAGGCCATAAAGGAGCTTAAAAACGAGGGCGGCATCGAGGCAAGGCATGCCCGCTACCAGAAAAATATGGACACCCTTGTGGAAAACTTTGAAAAGCTGGGCTTTAAGCTCTATGTGGACAAGGCATGGCAGGGGCCGATTATTGCCACCTTCCTGTACCCGGAGGGAAGAAAATTCGACTTCCAGGATATGTACCACTACATCAAGGAGAGGGGATATGCAATCTATCCTGGAAAACTGACGGATGCAGATACCTTCCGGATTGGCGTGCTCGGCGAGATCTATGAGGAGGATATTCAGAAGCTGACAGAGATCATGCAGGAGTACATGGAGAAGACTGAACAGCAGTAAAACCATAAAGAAAACAAAGGCTATCGCGGAAACGGCGGCAGGTCTGCCGGCTGTCCCAGGACAGCAGGATGGGCGGCTGGCCGGAAATGAACAGGAAATTTGAGGAAGAAAAGGCAGAGAAAATAATATCTGCCGGGAGGACAGGAATGAAAATAGAGGGTGTTATTTTTGACTGGGCCGGCACGACAGTAGACTATGGATGCTTTGCACCGGTCAGGGCATTTATGGAGATTTTCAGGGAATATGGGATTGATGCGACCATGGAAGAGACCAGGAAGCCCATGGGGATGCTGAAATGGGATCACATTAAAACCATGCTGTCTATGAACCGGATTCACAGTGAGTGGGTGAAGGTTCACGGACGGGAGTGGACGGACCGGGATGTGGACGAGATGCACGAGAAATTTTCGGAGAAACTGCTGGGGATTCTCCACGGATATGCAGAAGTAAAGCCTTATGTTCTGGAAGCAGTAAGACAGTTGAGAGACAGGGGAATAAAAATCGGATCCACAACGGGATATACGGATCAGATGATGGAGATTGTAGTTCCAAAGGCAGCAGAAAACGGATATGAGCCGGATTTCTGGATCTCCCCGAACAGCGTGGGCAATATGGGGCGTCCTTATCCGTATATGATCTTTGAAAACATGAGACAGCTTGGACTTAGGAATGTGCATACCGTTATGAAGGTGGGAGATACCATTTCAGATATTCAGGAGGGAGTAAATGCAGGCGTGATCTCTGTGGGAGTCTTGGAGGGAAGTTCCGAGATGGGACTGACGGAACAGGAGTACGAGGCCCTTTCTGAAGCTGACAAAAAAGCGGCTAAGGAGAGGCTGACCCAGAGCTACCGGGAGGCAGGGGCAGACTATGTCATTGACCATATGGGCTGCCTGTGCGATCTCATCGACGAGATTGAGGGACAGTCTGTCTAAAGAAGATACAAAAGCATTTCTGAACAGGCGGACAGAGTTTTTGAAACAGCGTCTGGACTTCAAATGAAATTTTGGCAATTTTTTGATAAGATTTGTTAAATTTTGATTGACAGAAGAGTCCTCCTGTGATATGATATATCTCGGCTCAGGGAGCCGGGAAGTGCTGTTGTAGCTCAGTAGGTAGAGCGTCGCATTGGTAGTGCGGAGGTCACGGGTTCGATTCCCGTCAGCAGCTTTTTTCTTTTACCCTTGTAAATACTGGATTTTTCCTGTATTTACAAGGGTTTTTGCGTATCTGGAATGAAACGGTACTGCGGCATTAAGTACCTGTTTTTCGGTGTTCATGCAACACGAATGCAACACGGAAATCACACGTTTTTCAGCTTTTCAAAATGCTGATTAATTTTCTTTGTCTGCCGTACCGTCTCCAGGTCGATGGTATTCCGGTATACCGATTTCATAATATTGTCAGAGGCCCACCCTCCGCGCTGGAGGATATACTGATCCGGCACGCCGATCGCGTGCATAATCGATGCGGCATAGTGCCGCAGGTCGTGGAAACGAAAATGGGGGATGTCTAAAGTTTTCAGCACCCGGCCAAACCGGTGAGTAACATAGTCGGGATCCATTCTGACAATCTGCCCCCGTCTGCCGGACAGTTTTGCTATTACAAAATCAGGCAGGACGACTTCCCGATAACTTCCGTAAGTCTTAGGTTCCTTAATATGCCATGTTCTTTCTGAGTCTTTTACCATAGATTTACTCACAACCACCGTATTTCCCACAACATCCTTATCTGTCAGGGCGCATATCTCGCCCCGCCGCAGCGGCCCGAAAGCTGCCAGAAGAACGGCAATCTCAAGCTCTGTTCCCTGTATGTGCCGAAGCAGCGTTTTTACATCCTCGTCGCTGGGGCAGTAGAGCTCCGGCTTTTTCCTGGCGGGCATCTGCACTTTTAAGTGGAGATCCGGAGCAAACATATCCAGAGCAGCAGCCAGCAGGCCATAAGCGTTTCTGACTGTTTTGGGGGACAGACCTTTTTTCACCAGCTCAGATACCCATATCTGGGCGGCTGTGCTGTCCAGTTCCCGAAGCGGCACACGCCCGAATGAGCCGCCGAAATAGCAGCGTTTCAGGTAATCATATCCCCGCATGGTGGAGGGGCTTAAAACGGCTTCCCTGACAGTCAGGTAGCGTTCCACAGCTTCCAGGACGGTCAGATTATCAGGCTCCCTGATTCCCTTTTTTCGGTTCAGCTTCCACTCCTCGGCTAAAAGCTGGGCTTCTTTCTTCGTGCCCGCGGTAAAGCTCCTGTAATGCCGCTTTCCGGCAGCATCCACATAGTCCAGGGCCTGCACCCGGTAACTTCCGGACGGCAGAGCGTTTTTCTTTCTTTTCTTCGGTTTATTTTTTTCCATAGTATTCCTTTCCGGCTCTATTTGCAGAGCCTGGCTGTGAATTAGGTATAAAAATAACAGCTGCAGGAGAACGAGTGTTCCTCTTGCAGGCTGTCCCCGAAGATGATACAATATTTTTGGCAGAATATTGTGTCCTCTTCGGAGGGATCGCGATTAGCGTCGCGGTTTGGTTCCGGCTTCCCGTTGGCGCGGGAGCCGGATTTATATTATTGTATTGGTGGGTGACATCTGCCACAAGGTTCATAATTTTTTACTGCGTCATCCAATGAGATCGGTATTTTACTTTTTGACAGACTGGAACAGCCTGCTTTGTGGTATTTACTGCCGGTTTCAGTAATATATACTGTTATTTGTTCTGTACTCTGAGGGACTGATGTAGGAACAGTGTTCTGGGATTCCATATTTTGAACTGGAGCAGTAGAAGCTTCCGTTTCCTGTATCTGAGCTTCTGAAGCTGGACTTTGTGTCTCTGCTTCCTGTGTCTCTGAGAGCACGGCCTGCGTGTCTGCGGACACCGTTGTTTCTACGTTTTCTGGCTGCAATTTAGACAATCCCTCTTCAATTTGTCTTAAATTTTCCTGAACAATATCATCCTCTACTTTATCTACATTACGATACACGCCCTTGACAGCCTGGTAAGCATCAATGCCTAAGTTTGCATAGATATTTTCTGAACCATTTTTTGAATAGGCATATTCGAGATAATACCCATAGTACATAGTTTTTTCCATTGTTTCATTATCTGTAAAATAATTTGGATAGTTATCCCGGATAAATGCTATAGCTTCTTCTCTTTTCTCTTCGCTGGCTCCGATGTTTGCTGAAGCTTTAGCTTCTTTTGCTATGTAGTCTACCATACCGGAAGTATTAGGCTTAGGTTCAGATGCAGACTCGGACTCTATGGCGGTTTCCTGCACAATTTCTGTCTCGGATTCTTTCAGAATTTCTTTTTCAGTTTCGGTTTCAGCTGTAGTCTCTATGATGGCTGTGCCGGTATTATTTGATTCTGGAAAGCCACTTCCCAAAGAAGATACCACTAAAAGTGCATATAGAATACTGATAACGATCTTGGGAATCCGTTTCCATGAACTTTTAGCCCACATAAAGTACAAGCCCACAGGAAAGAAGAGGATGAGCCAAAAGATAACCCAAACAGATCGCATGGGCTTTTTGTGACTCTTTGCTTCAGAGATGGTACTTTCGGTATGATTGGAAACTTCTTTTTCGGGTGTCTGTTTCATACTACTACTCCTTATCATTTTATTGTATATAAAAATCGAAAATACGTTCGATTTTTCACTTGATAGAACGCATGTTCGAGTGTATAATAATCCCAAGGGATTTCGAGCGTGTTTTTGCGGGAAGGGGTGTCAACAGTGGACTATAAAAAACTGATTATAGATCTTGTTAATCGTTCCAACAACAACGAACTGTTAGAGCTGGTATACCGATTCGCAAAAAGGATTCTGGACTAGGTTAAGCCTAGTCCTTTTTTGTCAACTTGTCTACCACCCGTTCAATATCTTCCCAGTCTTTTTCATCCAGTCGGGACAATGCATCGATCAGACGTTTCTTAAAAGTTCCCTCCTCCTTTATCAGTCCCCCCAGAAAATCTGTTATCTGCTGGTTTCTGGTGAGGGGGATGAAAATTTCTCCTTCGCCTGTGCGAAGCCAGGTTTCGTTGACATTGTATTTTTCGCAAATATCTGAAATAACCCTATCTGTTAAAGCTATTTTTCCAGTTTCAATATTTCCCATATTTGAACGAGAAATGTTTAACATTTCAGAAAATTCTTGCTGTGTTAGTTTAAGAAGTTCTTTTCTTAAATAGCGAACTCTTTCAAATGATTCCATATTTATCACCTCTCTTTATAAATGAGTATAGCATAAATAAAAATGCTTGTAAAGGACAAAAAACGAAAAATAAATGATTGACAATAGCATAAAAAAGGAATATAATGTCCTTAACAAGCAAAAAAGGAGGATGACAGCCAAATGAGCGAAAAAGAAAAAAAGATTGCCGAAAAAGTAGCGGCAGCAGTTTCGGATATGGATCCCTTTACTAAAGGGTATCTTTTGGGACAGGTTGAGGCTATGGCATATAACAAAGAAAAAGAGCAGCAGGAGGAAGGTCGGAAAGGAAAGAGAGGCTGACCATAAGAAACTTTAAGAAGGTAGCTGATTATCTGGGAGTTTCCATTGAGGAACTGTTGAAGTAGGAGGTAAGAGCAGTGCTGATTAATGAAGCTGTAAAAAAGGCTTTGGAAAAAGACTGGTTTATAACATTACCAGAATTTTCCGATACAGCAAAGATTAAGCCAACAAATGGAAAGGGGCGGTGCATTGTAATGAGAGCAGATGGCAGCAACCCATCCAAACATGGCTGGCAGCCATCTGCTGGAGAATTATTACGAAATGATTGGATGGTTGTCGATTAAAGTAAATTGGCAAGAAAATTGATAACATCCTTAAGTCCATTTTTGAATCGGTTATCCATATAGGAGATTGCAAAATCCGAAAGATTTACATGGTAAGCGATGCTATCGGCCCAAAGACAGTTCAGCATACCGGCCCGACTGAGTTCGCGGCAAGTGTCATCAACGTCTTCAAAGAGCCAGTTTGGGCATAAGGATTCATGGATATTGTGAGAACTGCCAAATGATTTGGCCTCAGATTTTGCAGCACCGGATTTACGTTTTTCAAGATAGTTTTTATACAAAACACATAGCAATTTTTCAGAATCTTTTGTTAAGTCCATAAAGAATACTCCAACTATTTACTCAGCCCTGGCGGAGGCCTGTAAAAGGAGTATACAGCGAAGAAGGGGAGAAATCAACTAAAGAAAGGGAGTGAAGCAATGGGACGAGAAGTGCTGAAGCCGCCAGAATGGTGGTATTGGCCGAAGGACTGGATTAATGAGATCAAGGCCCGAAAGGGATGGACAGATAAGGACATTGCAAAATATCTGGGAGTGAGCACCCGGACCGTGCTCTACATAAAGAAGGAACCGTGGAACCGTTCAGGAGAGCTTATCCTGAAGCTGCTTTATCTGAGGAATCGCACAGTAGGAATAAACAAGGAGGAAAGCGATGCATAAGACAGAGATTACTTCACCACAGCCAAAGCAGGAGCATCCGCTTAAGGCAGAGCGGCGAATCAACGAGGCCCTGCGGGAGGAAAACCGCTTCCTGGAACGGGCGCTGCTGTTTACAGAGATTCTGGCAGCCGGCCTCTTTGGGGCATTTCTGGCAGTAGTGGGAGCTGCTGGATGGTTATAGTTCTGCCATTTACCTGCAAGACCTGCAGAAAACGGTTTTACTGTCTGGAATATACCCGGTGGTATCCATGCAGGGATTATGAGCGGGAGGAAAGGAAGAATACCCCAAAGCGAAAGAACAAAAAGAAGGGAGGGGGAAGATGGAGTTCGTAATCGTGTCGCTCCATCCGCACTTAAAACCGGATGGATATTACAAAGGAAAGGCCATAAGGAAGGGAAAGAGGCTTCCTGTATTCAGTACAGACAGAAGCTGCGCTGCCATCTATCAGTCCTATGTGAAAGCTGATCGGATCCGGCAGATGATTCTGGATGGCAATTCAGAGGCCCGTCCCTGTGTCGTGCCGCTGAAGATGGCGGATGCCTGGGAGACTCAGAAAAAATATGCGCAAGAAGCATTCTATCGGGAGATAGATGCTCAGGTTGGCCTGAAACGTCCAGGCGCCTCCCTGGAGCAGCGGGCGGCTGCGATTGAATATGCCCTTCAGGGCATGGATGCGGAATGTGGCCCGGCCAGGGTGCTGCTGGACATGCTTCTGGATTTGAGAGAAGAAATGGAAAACGCGCCCGCCGGCGGCAACCGGACAGGGCGCATAGAAAATAATGAAACAAGTTAAGTGTAACCCAGAACAGGAGGAAATGCAAGATGCAGTGTATTGGAAGACTAAGGAGCTGTTTCCGGGAACCGGGCGGGAAGTACGTGGCGGTGTTTGAGACGGATGATCCGGTGACAGCACAGGCGGACGCAGTCCGCGGGAAGCGGCTTTCTATTTCCGCCAGGGAATACCGCTCTCCCAGGAGTCTGAGCGCCAATGCCTATGCCTGGAGCTTAATCTCCCGGCTGGCGGCCAAGATGTCCACCAGCGGGCAGGCATGGACGAAAGAGGAGATGTACCGGGAGATGCTGGCAAGATACGGGGCAGACGATACGGACAGCCACGGGCGGCCTCTGACCTTTACCGTCCGGGCGGATGTGGAACCGGGGAAATTTGGCGTACTCTGCCGCCCCATCGGAGCGGAGTACCGGAACGGGAAACATTATGTGCATTACCAGGCCGTAAAGGGAAGCAGCCAGTATGACAGTGAGGAGATGGCCCACTTTCTGGACGGGATTATCTCAGACTGCAGGGAGCAGGGGATTGAAACGCTGCCCCAGGCGGAGCTTGACCGGCTCAGAAGGAGCTGGCGATGAAACTTTTCAGTGTGTTGGTGGACGATCTGGAGCATTGCATTGTAACGGGCAGCAGCCAGGTGGAGATCCATCATGTGTTTAACGGTCCGAACCGCAGCTTGTCAGAAAAATACGGATTTCTGATTCCTCTCCGACCAGACTGGCATAATTTCAAGCCATACAGTATCCACATGGATCAGGAGTTTGATAATTCCTGGAAGCGATATGCCCAACAGTATTACGAGGGGCATATCGGCAGCAGGGAGGACTTCATCCGGGAGTTCGGCAAATCTTATTTATAATTTAGACCTCCGTGGCAGGAATTCCATGATATATCACAGATACATAGAGCCATGCCATTGGTGATACATCCGGCCGGGGATCTGACCGTTCCCCGGCAGAAAGGAGAAAGCAAAATGGGAAGAAACGCGGAATTTGATACCCTCGCCGGCGGCGAGCTGAACATGCAGTTTAAGCGGGCCATCCGGCAGATTGGGGCAAATATCATGGATCCCAACATGGATCCGAAGGCATCCCGCAGCATAACGGTATCCCTGACTTTCAAGCCAAGGGGAGACGGCACGGTAGGACTGGCCTTTAAAGTGACGCCCAAACTTGCCGGGCCGGCAAAGGTGGACACTACCCTGCTCATTGGACAGGATGCCCGAACCGGTCAGGTAGTCCTTAACGAGCCGGGAGCTGCGATGCGCCCTGTTGTCGTGGAGGCGGAAGAAGTGAAAGCCTGCAATCCGGAGACGGGAGAAATTTATGAGACGGAAGGCGGCCCCATTGATTTAAGAGCGAAACGATAGAAAAAAGGAAGGAGAAAAACAGATGGAACAGTTAAAAGAAGCTATGGAGCATTTTGAGGAGCTTGTAAAGAGGGCAGATGCACCGCAGGTGCTGGAAATCTGCGGAAAGACCTATGTGAATCGGGATTTAAGACGTTATGACGAGGCACCAAAGGCCAGACCGGTCCAGGCAAGAACCCTGACGGCCCTGATGGATTATATGGAACACTGCAGCCAGGAGTTTCCGGGCCGCATGATCATCCATATTGAGGATCCCACCCATGTAAGGCTCCTGTCAGAACTGGATGCGGAGCGCGAAAGGGAGACATTGTTTGAGACAGCGGCGGAGACTTCCGCCTTCCGGTTCGGGGAGTGGTATGACCAGGAAAACTTTATGATTGCCCTGCAGGCAAATTTCCAGGCCAATGATGACCTGGCGGCGGTCCTTAAGCTGGCCGGCAACATCGTGAGCAAGAATGACCAGACCTATTCCGATGACGGCACGACCCAGGTTGCCACGATGACCGTAGGGGTGGCCAGCAAAGCGGATGCCATTGTCCCGAATCCAGTGACGCTAATCCCGTACCGTACCTTCCAGGAGGTAGAGCAGCCGGAAAGCCAGTTTGTGTTCCGGATCGGGAAACGGAACGAGGCTCCTTCCTTCAAGCTGGTGGAAGCGGAGGGAGGACTCTGGAGACTGGCGGCAGTGAATCAGATTAAGGCTTATATCTATGATATTTTAGAAAGTCTGCCGAAGGAAATTGCTGACAAAGTAGTTGTAATCGGATAAGGAATGGAACCGGAACGGGAGGGCTGCCTTTATGACTGCCCTGGGATATTCCCGGAAGAAGCGTTTTCCATAGCCGTTTACGGATGTAGGTTGCTATGGCGAATGAAAGGCCGGGTTCTTCTGCTGGCGGGGAAACCTTCCAGCAGCGGAGCCAAAAGGGCCGGGAAACCGGGAAAACAGGGGAGCGGCATCTGGCAGCAGGCCCGTTCCGAGAAGCCGGAAAGGCAGGATATATGGCAAAAGCGGGGATTGATTATTTCCCCCTTAATTGCCGGCTGGATGAGAAATTCGAACTGATAGAAGCGGAATATGGATTAAAAGGGTTTGCGGTAATCGTCAAGCTGCTCCAGAGGATTTATGGGGAGCATGGTTATTACTGTGAATGGAATGACGATATTGCCCTTCTGTTTGCGAGGCAGGTCCTTTCCTGCAGCGGGGCAAACAATTTAATAGCCAGCATTGTGGCAGCTTCTGTCAGGCGGGGTATCTTTGATCAGACGCTTTTCGATAAGTATGGGATTTTAACATCCAAGGGAATCCAGAAACGGTACCTGGAAATCACCTACAAACGAAAAGCGGTAGAGATGAAAAAAGCATACCTTTTATTAAGTGCAGCCGAAATTAAGGGAAATGTCACCATTTTGGGCGATTCTGACGACAGAAATGAAGAAAATGACGACAGAAATGGACAAAGGAAAGAAAAGGAAAGGAAAGAAAAGGATATAAAAAGAGTCGAACGTCCGGTTCCGGCCCGTCCGACGTTTCCCGAAGATTCCTTTGAGATGCGCTGTGTGGAACAGCTGGTAAGGGCGGTTAAGGAACAGCTTCCAGGAGCAAGGGTTCCGGAATCCCTGGAGGAAAAGGCACGATGGGCCGTCCATGTGGAACGGATGAGGCGTCTGGACAAACGGACGGAGGCAGAGATTCTGGAGGCGTTAAATTACGCTGTTACGGATCCATTCTGGAAGACGAACATCAGAAGCACAGCGAAGCTCAGGGAAAAGTTTGAAACGCTGATTTTACAGGCGCGGCAGAAACGGAGCCGGGCAGCAGGAGGAAACAGAGATGAGAATGAACTTGAAGCCTGGAGATCGCACCACGATTACTACGGCCAATATCTCAACCGAAGCCACAGTGGTTAGCGTAACCCGGTATGAATATGGCAGTACATCCGGTTGGGAAGTGGTGTATGACATTCCGGGATACGGGATTACCCAGCCATACTGGTATGACGATCATACAAACTATGCGGACAGCCGGAGAGCCAGAAGCGGAATGCCGGCAGAATATGTTTACAAACGGGGGCAGCATTTCCGCTGGGATTATTATGGGACAGGAAAAGAGATTGAGATGCTCAAAAAAATCGCCAATTCCTTTGTGGGCCGTTACCAGGAGTTCCGGCGGTCCGGCCGGGGCCTTTATATCTGCTCCCGGACAAAGGGCAGCGGGAAAACCCTCCTGGCCTGCTGTTTAGCCAATGAAGTCATGGAAAAATATAATGCGGTGGTGAAATTTATGCAGGTGCTGGATTACATCGACCTGATTAAGAAAAAAGGGGACGGCGCAGAGGCGGCGGAAGAGCAGAAGCGCAGCCTGAAGGAATGCAGCCTTCTGATTCTGGACGATATGGGTGTACAAACGGAAAAACAGGAGTGGATCAACAATGCCCTGTTTTCCTTGATTGACGAGCGGTACCGGAACATGCTCCCGACGATTTACACCTCCAACCTGCCGATGGAGCGGGCCTCCGGGGATGACCGGATCCAGAGCCGCATTTACGGGACAAGCGTTCCCCTGCTGCTGCCGGAGGTGTCCATCCGTGACCGGCTGGCAGATCAGTACAGGGATGAATTTTTAAGGACGGTATTAAATTCTTAGGAGAGACGGAAAAGTGAAAAACAGAGAAAAGAGAGAGGCTATCTGCCAGGTACTGGAACAGGAAAAGAGCCTGGAATTTGCCAGACTGCAGGAGAGGACAGGGATTGTGGATTATCCCCTTCGATATCTGCTGGGGGAACTGACCAGGGAGGGAAGGATTGAGAGAAATTACCAGAAAGGGAAGAAAGTTTACTGTCTGGCAAGGCAGGAAAACCATGCAGTGAAGGAAAAAGAGCGCACCGGCGGCATCAATCCTGCAGAGCTTAGCGCGGTGAAGCGGTGGGCGAAGCCAGGGAAAACAGTCCGGATCTGGAATCCGGCAGGTCCGTTAGACGACGAAACCGGGCGGGTGGAGAAAACAAAAATCAAAGCGGTGTACCCGCACTTCGTAGTGATGGAAAACGGCCAGAGCGCCACCTGGGCACAGCTGGCGTTGTACTGCCGGAATAAGCGGGGATATATTTGCTGAGAGGGAGGGGGAGACAAGAATGCGAAAGAAAATCGATCGGGAGGAGATTTTGGGGGCGGTTAAAAAATACATAACGGTTCATGGATATCCCCCAACGAACCGGGAGCTTGCGGAAGCAACCGGGTACTCCCTTTCTTCCGTGAATGGATGCCTGAAGAGCATGCTGAAGGAAGGAATTCTGGAAACCGATCATCCGCTGGGTTCGCCCCGTGCAATTCGGGTTCCGGGGATGAGGTGGCAGGAGGAATAGGATGGATGAAATGAAAAGCGGCCTGACCTTTGAACAGGCCAAAGGAATGGCGGACCGGGCGATCCGGGATGTGAAAAATGGGATTGTGTCGGCCGGATACGCTCTTAAGGCGATCAGAAGTGAGAGACTTTGGGTGGAGCAGGGGTTTACCAGTTTTGATGACTTTATGGAGCACTGCTACCAGAAGGATAAGAGCTGGGCATCCAACTGTATCCGAGTGTATGAAAAGTTTGGGGAGCTTGCCGGGCCTGAGCAGGAGCCAAGGCTGCAGGCAAAATATCAGGAGTATTCCGCCGGCGGGCTGATTGAGATGCTGTCCATGCCGGAAGAACTGAGAGAGCAGGTGACGGCAGATATGCCAGTGAGGGAAATCCGGGAGCTGAAGCGGGAGGCCCGGAAAGTTGCGACGTCGCAACCAGAGGAAGAGGAGCAGCTGGAAGGGCAGATGGATATAACGGATTTCCCGGAATTTATGCCGGAACCGGAAGAAGACCGGCAAGAGGAGCCTGGCTGGAAGAAGCAGGAGCCGGCAGAGAACAATGTTATCAATATCATGGATTTAGTGGATGAACCAGATGGAGTGGATTGCCTTGATGAAGAACCTGCTGCCGGAAGGCAGCCGGAAAGAGACCTGGATTCTGCCTCCAGCTGCCCTCCGGGAATCTCTTCCTGTATAAGGCAGAACTGGGGAACCAGTAAAAAAGACCAAGAAGAGGGGAGAAAGGAATGTGCCGCCTGCTGGAAACACTGGAAGGCGCTTAATGAATCCATCCAGACCGAACTGGTTCAGGGGCAGCAGGAAAACATAGAGGCAGAGCCAGAAGAACGTCATTGGCCGAAAGTCTGCATCATGGGGTGGAGCAAATATGGGAACTGTGTCTGCTGCGGAGCGGGAGGAGTTGAGTGCTGCGTATCCTGTAAGGAGCCATGTAACAGCCGGTGCGGATGGATACCGGAAGAGCCGGAAAGACATAAGGAAGCGCCTGAGAGCTGGCAGAAGGAACCAGACATAGTTGAAGAACAGGAAGAGGAAGATTCAGAAGGGCAGCAGGAAACAGCACAAAGAAAAATAAGCACGGAGGGATTGCTGGAGAAATACGAAAGGGAACTGGCCGAGATGCAGGAAGTCTTTCAGAATATCCCAAAGGAGCAGTGGCCTCCAATCGTTGAGAAGACGCAGATTCTGACGGCGGCCCTCCGGCTCCTGGCAGAGCAGGAAAGGAAACAGCAGGAGGAATTGGAACCCTTGGAAAAGGAGCAGCCAGAGCTTCCGAGAATGAGAAACAATGATCAGAGGAAGGAATGGCTGAGAAACTACCAGGACTGGGGGCTGTGGTATGAAGATGATCACATCGGAGTCCGGTATTACAAGTATGAGTTTGACAATGGGGCTCGTCTGATTGCCGAGGAATATCCAGCAGCAGGAAAACGGGATTTTACAACATATTATCTGCATCTGGTGGGCGGGCCGGAACCGTCGAAGCATCCCAGCTATGGCTGTCCTAGATGGAGCAGGCACGCTAGGTATGACAAGCATCCAGACAGTGAAACAGAGCTGATAGAATTTTTAAAGGCGGTACAGAGATAGGGAGGCGCCTATGAAAGAGTTGTGTATTCAAGTTTGCACCAGGGTCAGACTGATGATAGAGGTAACAGAGGAGATGGAGCGGGACCTTTATGAGTGCTGGGATATGGCAAACCATACAGATACTTTAAAAAATTGCAGTACCTGCAGCTGGCATGGACAGGACATTACCTGCGGGACATCTGCCTGCGAGATTGTGGCCGAACGGGGCAGCAGGGAAGGGAGGATAAGATGGAGCGACTGACACATGAGAGAAGCAACGGAATAAAAGAAGGATACTGGAGTCCAAACAGAAAAGAGGAGTTGATCCAGAGGCTGGCAGCCTATGAAAATACAGGCTTAACCCCTGAGAAAATAAATCAGCTGAAGGAAAAACAGAAGAAACAAGGGTGGATGCCGCTTCCAGAGCCGTACAAGCCCAAGGATGGTGAGCAGATATGACAGATTTTGAAATAGGGCTACCGCAATCCCATTGGCTTTAGACGGTGGGTTAAGGTAGCCAAAAGTGGTGGCTCGTGCTATACTTGTGTTATGGGAACGTGGAAATCAAAAAACAGACACAAGTATTTGTTACAGTATCATATTATTTTCGTATGCAAGTATAGAAAGAAATTGCTGATGCCAAAACAAATAGCAGATGATATAAAGCAGTTTTCTTATGAGATATGTCAAAAGCACAAAGCCGTTATTAGATACATGGAGACAGATAAAGACCATATTCATTACATGATAGAAACAGAACCAACGATGTCCATTAGTAAAATAGTAAATCTGATGAAGAGCTATACAACATATCATATTTGGGAAAGATATCCAAGTTATTTACGAAAACATTTCTGGAAAGAGCATACTTTTTGGACGGACGGATATTTTGCTTGCAGTGTAGGAAATGTTTCAGAAGAAATGCTCCGAAAATATATAGAAAACCAGGGATAGAAAGGTGATGACAGTCAATG